>JGI24698J34947_10000269_pt1 | contig 22312 bp, 17 predicted proteins | sample TergutMp193P3_FD_34947 | JGI IMG/M metagenome (IMG submission 34947) | reverse complement strand
ATGACTTACGCGATACTGGCGTGCGCCGTTTCGCTTGCCAATGTGCTGATCCATTATACCTTTGACCAATTTATTGTGTCGTCCGTTAATTTTATTCCGGGTCGAAATATACATATAAGCACGGAATACCTGGGCATTATCAATTTGCTGTACGTGTTCGGCTGGACAACAAACGGCCCGGTTGTCGCCTTCATACAGCAATTCGCGTTCCTGTTCCTGTTTTCGGTTTTTGTCCACACTCTGACCGCCGCCCAGGACAAGTGGTACGGCTGGGCGGCGGACGTGCTGGTTATCGCGATTATCGCCGTGTTTACGCCGATCAAGCCGCTGCGGGACGCGGAAGCGTGGTTCTTCAACCTGATCCTCTTCCACCCAAACGCCTTACTGCAAATAGCGGCGTGTATGATTTTGTCGACAGGTCTTTATGCGCTCAACAAGCCGATTTTCAGCCGAAAGGCGATTTAACCGGAAGGCGGCGGCAGGCGCAAAATGGTAGTTGCTACCATTTTGCTGCCCCGATAATCCCCAGTTCCACAGACCGGCGAATGATGTCCTCCCGGAAATCCGGGTGGGCGATGGCGGCGAGGCGTTCTACCCGTTCGCGGATACTTGTGCCGCGCAGTTCCGCTATACCGTATTCGGTGACCACCCGGTCCACATCGTTGCGGGAAAGACTCACGACAGCGCCTTGATTCAAGACGGGCACGATCTTGCTTACGGTTTTGGGCTGCCCGTCTTTATCCTTGACTGTCGCGGTGGAATATAGGCAAATATACGAGCGGCCATTCCTGGACATCTGCGCGCCGATTGCTGTGTCCGCCTGTCCGCCCGTACCGCTTATCTGTTTGGTTCCGATGCTTTCGGACGCACACTGGCCTGTCACGTCCACCTCAAGTGAGGAATTGATGGACACCTGATTATCGTTTTGCGCGATAACGTAAGGGTCATTTACAACGTCGCCGCTCAATACCCGGACTCCCGGGTTATCGTCTACAAAATCATACAGTTGCCTTGTGCCCAAAATGAAAGTACAGGCCATTTTTCCGGTGTATGATTTTTTATACTTTCCTGTTATTACACCTGCCAGGGCGAGTTTTGCCATTTCGTTGGTGAGCATTTCAGTATGCACGCCAAGGTCTTTTTTGCCATAAAGCGATTTTGCAATGGCGTTGGGCATACCGCCAACTCCAAGCTGTATACAATCGCCGTCCTGTATTTCGTCGGCTACCAGTTTGCCTATTTTGTAGTCGAGTTCGTTGGGTTCCACATCGGGAATTTCAGGAACGGGATAATCAGTCTCAATAAGATAATCGACATCGTTGATGTGCACTTCCACATCCCCAAAGGTGCGCGGCACGTTGGGATTGATTTCAAGAATCACCATGCCGGCGTCTTCCCGCATCGCCCGTTCATAGGTCGCGGACAGGGCGATGGACATGAACCCGTGCTTGTCGGGCGGACTGGCGTTCGCGATAAAGATATCTGTCTTGAGGTGCTGCCGCCGTTTCCGGCCGGCCGAATGCAAATGGTGGGGGATATGCGAAACCGCGTTTATCGAGTAGCCACGCCTGAGCTGGGGAGTGTAGAACCAGGAGTGAACGTTTATCTTGCCGATGTAATCGGGATCGTGGAGGTGCTTTCCCTCGGCCAAAGGGAAATAATTGCTGACTGTAACATTTTTTATACACCTGTCTACTATTTTATACAGGTTCAAAATGAAATCACGGGGCTCAGCGGCGGCCATACCCGACACGATATGATCGCCGTCTTTAACCAACGAAAGCGCTTTGTCCAGACTGATAACTTTGGAAGAATAATTGTTACACATAATCATACATCTGGCGAATATTCAGGCAGCCATTTACCGTGGGCTTCGATTAACTCATCGACCATGGCCCTTATTTGATCGAGGGAAAGTTCCGAGGCGGTATGCGGGTCAAGCATGGCGGCGTGGTAGATGTGCTCGCGTTTTTTCGTGCGCGCCGCCTCAAGCGTAATGAGATGAACGTTGATGTGCGTCATGTTCATGGCGGCAAGCTGAACCGGCAGCCTTCCGACACGGCAGCCCTTTATCCCCGAACCATCGGCCAGACAGGGAACTTCCACGCATGCTTCGGTCGGGAGGTTTTCGATGAGCCCGCCTGAGTTAATCACGTTCCCGCCAAACACGTAGGGCTTGCCCGTCACGATGGCTTCGATTATGTGCGATGCGTATTCAGTGGAGCGATTATGTTCGAGTGTATGATTTTTTGCAAGGTTTTCATACTCTTTTTTCCAGCCCGCAATCTGCTCGATGCAGCGGCGCGGATATTCATCAAGGGGAATATTGAACCTTTCGATTAATTCCGGGTATTTCGCCTTGATGTAAAAAGGATTGTACTCGGCGTTATGCTCGCTCGACTCCGTGCAGTAATACCCCAGCTTGTTGATATAATCGTAACGAACCATATCCCAATGTTTTTCAGAGGCGTTTTTCGCCTTCGCCCGGCGGCGAATTTCCGGGTACAGATCGACGTAGTTCTTGTCCCGAATTTCCAGCAGCCAACCCATGTGGTTGATCCCGGCTATCAGCTCCCGCCGCCCGTCAAGAGAATCCTTCATGTCCAGAGATCTGAGCAGATGTTCTGAACACACCTGTACGCTGTGACAGAGGCCGACGGTTTTTACAGCGGTGTGACGCTGCATATAACCTGAAAGCATGGACATGGGGTTGGTGTAGTTTAAAAGCCACGCATCCGGGCAGACCTTTTCCATCGCGCGGGCAAATTGTTCCATGACCGGAATCGTCCGCAGCGCCCGCATGACTCCGCCTATACCAAGGGTGTCTGCGATGGTCTGGCGCAGGCCATATTTTTTTGGTATCTCGAAATCGATTATCGTACAGGGATCGTAACCGCCCACCTGTATCGCGTTAATAACAAAGGAAGCGCCCTGCAGGGCTTTTTCAAGATTATCTAAACCTACAAAAGTTGAGATTTTTGAACGTCCGCCCTTCCCCTTGTTGATGGCGGCAAGAATCCCCTCGCTTTCTTTGAGGCGCTGGCTGTCAATATCGTACAGCGCGATTTCGCAGTCACGCAAAGGCTCGGCTGACATACAATCGCCCAAAACGTTGCGGGCAAAAACCGTGCTGCCCGCTCCCAAAAACGTGATCTTCAACATGGCTTCTCCTTGCTTTGCTTTCTTTTCCTCTGGCGCGTCACTTCGTAAAAAAGAACGCCGGCCGCTACCGAAACATTCAGAGAGTTTATACGGCCAAACGAGGGAATGGTAATCATGGCGTCACAGCTTTCCCGTAAAAGGCGTGAAACGCCCGTGCCCTCGCCGCCCAGGATGATGGCCGTCCTGCCCCGGAGGTCGCGGCTGGCGGCGTCTTCGCCTTCCATGTCCGCGCCGTATATCCAGAAACCGGCTTTTTTCAGGTCCTTTACCGCACGAGGCAGGTTCGCGGTTTCCGCCTGCGGAACCCAGGCCGATGCGCCCGCCGAAGTCTTCGCTATCGTTTCCGCGTGCTTCGCGATGCGCCGGTGCCGTGTGAGTACCAGATCCACCCCAAATTGATCGCACGAACGCAGGATGGCGCCGTAGTTGTGCGGGTCGGTGATTTCGTCCAACACGGTCACAAGAACATCCTTCCGGCCGCCTTTCTCAAGGCCCTCAAGGAACTCTTCAAGCGAAACATCGGCTTCGCTGCCGCCTTCGTCCACTTCGAGAGCTATGCCCCTGTGGTCAGGCGCGAGGCGGTCAAGTTCGACGGTCCCTACGCGGTCAATGCGAACCCGCCGCTCACCGGCCAGAACCGTGAGCTCCTTCGCCCTTGGGCCGGGCTTGGCGACCAGAAGGGAGCCGCAAGGCCGCCCGGATTTTATGCGTTCTTCAATGGCGTGAAAGCCAGTCAGATAAATCAACCTAGCGCTGTATCCTCGCGGAACCGCCTTTGGCAAAAGCTTCCACCTGGTCGAGGCTGACTTTGGAAGTGTCGCCCGGCGTGGTCGTCAGGAGCGCGCCGTGCGCCCAGCCGAGTTTCAGGGCTTCTTCGGTATCCTTCCCGGTTAAGAGGCCGTAGAAAAGACCCGCCGCGAAACCGTCGCCGCCGCCNACCCTGTCGTACACATCCAGTTCGCAGGTGGGNGCCTGGTAGCTCTTGCCGTCCAGCCAGAGTATCGCGCTCCAGGAGTGGCGGTTNGTGGAGTAGACCTCGCGCAGGGTGGTCGCCACCGCTTTGATGTTGGGGAANTCTTTCGTCACGCTTTCAATCATGCCCAGAAAGGCCGCCGGATCAAGGGCGCTCTTCGACTCCACATCCTGCCCTTTAAGGCCAAGGCCCTTCTGAAGATCCTCTTCGTTGCCCACCAGAACATCCACATTGCTCACGATCTTTCTGAGTGTCTTCGCGGCCTCCTCGCTGGCCTGCGCGGCGGTCAAGCCCCTTTCAGCGGCGGCCAGGGCCCAGAGTTTCGCGCGGTAGTTCAGGTCGAAAGAAACTATTGCCCCCGCTTTTTTAGCCGCCTGCGTCGCCTCGATTACGAGTTCCGAAGTAGTAGGCGACAGCGCGGAGAAAATGCCGCCGGAATGGAACCAGCGCACGGCGCCGTTGCTGAAAATCGCGTCCCAGTCAAAACTGCCGGGTTTGAGCAGTTGTCCCGCCTCATTGGCGCGGTTGTAGAACACCACCGGCGCGCGCACCCCGTAGCCGCGGTCGCTCCACACAATCGCCATGTTGGGCCCGCGGACGCCGTCGTGGGCGAAGCGCTTGTAATATGGCGTCACCCCGGCGCGCCGCACCTCCGCCTCGACGTGCTGCCCGATGGGATAGTCCACCATGGCGCTGGCAATCGCCGTCCTCATGCCGAAACACGACGAGAGGTTCATCGCCACATTGTACTCCCCGCCGGATACATGGAGGGTATAGGTGTCCGCCTCCTTAAATGGGATAATCCCGGGGTCCAACCGTGTCACCAGCGCCCCCAACGCCAAAAAATCATGTTTTGCCCCCGCCGCAGGGGGAATTTGTAAAGAAGCTATGTTTTGTTTCATGATTTTATGATACCATAGATAGTGAAATGAAAAAAGGTGACTGTCACCGTATTTGGAGGGTTTATGAAAAATTGGGTGGTGATTTTATTTATCGGCCTTTTCCCCGCGTACGTTTTCTCGCAAAACTGGTTTGTCGGCGGCAGCCTGGATGTTAGCTTTCAAAATAACAGACATTGGCCTCAAGATGAATATTTTAATAATAATATCCCTACCAGTACCATAATTGATTTTTCGCCAACAATTGGAATCAGCCTTGATAAATTTGATTTTGGCATGAGCACAAAATTTGGGTTTGAATATTATACAACCAATACCGCAGGGGCGGAATATACGGGGCCAATAGTGCTGAAATTTGGAGGGGGCTTGTTTACACGCCATAATTTTGCTACATTTGGTAATTTTTCAATCCTGGGGCGTCTGGGCGTTGATTACCTGTACCAAAACCGTATGGATGGTCATATTTTGGATTCTCACAGGGTTGATGTAAAACTAAGCCCTGTTTTTCAGTATAAGTTATTCGATCACTTATTATTATATTCCAACCTTGGCATTGACGGAATATATTATACATTTGTGTATTTACCAAACTATGCCGACTCAATAAATCGTTTTGGGATTAGTATACCGTCATTTTTTAGTTTATCTAATCTTTCTTTGGGGTTTTACTTCGTTTTTTAGGTTACAACGGAAAACCACCTGCACCGTATACGTCGAGGCGCTCGTGGCGCCCCCATGTCCTCGGACACGGCGCAATTAAACTGTATAAGTAGACGCACTTGTTGTTCCGCCGTGTCCGGTCCAGTTGGTGTGGAAGAACTCGCCGCGCTTCTTGTCCAGGCGCTCGTAGGTGTGGGCGCCGAAGTAGTCACGCTGGGCCTGGAGCAGGTTTGCCGGGAGCCGTTCGCTGCGGTAACCGTCAAAGTACGCGAGGGCGCTCGAGAAGGCCGGCGCGGGAATGCCATTGGTCACCGCGGCGGCCACCACCCTGCGCCAGGAGTTCTGCGCGTCTTCGATGACGGCGGTGAAGAAGGGATCCAACAGCAGGTTTTCAAGCTCAGGGTTCTTGTCAAACGCTTCCTTGATCTTTCCTAGAAACGCCGAGCGGATTATACAGCCGCCCCTCCACATGAGCGCGATGCCGCCGTTGTTGAGATTCCACTTGTATTCTTTGGCGGCTTCCTTCATAAGGAGGTAGCCCTGCGCGTAGGACACAACCTTTGCGGCGTAAAGGGCTTTTCCAATGTCTTTAACAAACGGATTGTCTTTAGCTAAAGGGACGGAACCCGTTAAGAGCCCGGAATCGGGAGTGGAGAAGATTTTTGATGCCCTCACGCGCTCGTCCTTTGCGGCGGAAAGACAGCGGCCAAATACGGCCTCGCCGATCAGCGTGAGGGGCACGCCGAACTCAAGGGCTGCGATGCCCGTCCACTTGCCGGTGCCTTTTTGCCCGGCGGTATCGAGTATCTTCTCCACGAGCGGGCTGCCGTCCTCGTCCTTGTAGCGCAGAATGTCCCTCGTGATTTCAATGAGGTAGCTGTTCAGATCGCCCTTATTCCACTCGTCGAACACATCGGCCATTTCATCGCATGAGAGACCCAGGAAGTTCTTAAGCAAATCATAAGCCTCGCAGATGAGCTGCATGTCACCGTATTCAATGCCATTGTGGACCATCTTGACGAAATGGCCAGCGCCGTCCTCGCCCACCCAGTCGCAGCAGGGAACGCCGCCTTCGACTTTCGCGGCAATGGCCTGCAAGATGGGCTTGACGAGAGGCCACGCGGCGGGCGAACCGCCGGGCATAATTGAGGGCCCTGTGAGTGCGCCTTCCTCGCCGCCTGAAACACCGGTGCCGATGTAGAACAGGCCTTCGGATTCCACATAGGCGGTGCGGCGCATGGTGTCCTGGTAGTTGGAATTCCCGCCGTCGATGATGACGTCGCCTTTATCGAACACCGCGAGAAGCGCTTCGATGGTCTCGTCCACCGCTGCGCCGGCCTTCACCATGATCATCGCCTTGCGCGGCTTTAAGAGCGCCGCCGCGAACTCTGCGAGGTCGTGGCAGCCAATGATCTTTTTGCCTGCGCCCCTGCCGCTCACAAAGGCGTCAACCTTCGCCGTCGTGCGGTTATAAACCGCCGCTTGAAAGCCCTTGCTCTCCATGTTGAGAACCAGGTTTTCTCCCATTACCGCAAGCCCGATGAGGCCTATATCAGCGTTTCCCATTTTACCGCTCCTGAATCGTAGCAATTTCGCCGCCTCTAGGATATCATGAATCATGGCTTCTTCCAATACCGAAAAAATCCGCTGCCCCTGGTGCCTCACCGACGCGGACTACACGCGTTACCATGACCGCGAATGGGGCGTTCCCCTGAAAAACAGCCGCAAACTTTTTGAGTTTCTGGTTCTCGACGGCGCACAGGCCGGCCTCTCCTGGCTCACCATCCTGAAACGCCGCGACGGCTACCGGCTCGCATTCGACGGTTTCGACCCCGAAAAAATGGCGCGTTACGGCGAAAAAGATATCGCACGGCTCCTCGGCGATGAGCGCATCATCAGAAACAAACTCAAAATCCACTCCGCTATAGAAAACGCAAAAGCTTACCTCAAAATGGAAGAGGCGGGCGAAAAGTTTGGGAAGTGGCTCTGGAATTGGGTGGATGGGCAGCCAATCATCAACCATTGGAAGACCCTGGAAGAGATTCCCGCCTCAACGGAACTTTCGGAAAAAATCTCCGGGGAGCTAAAAAAGAGGGGTTTTAACTTCGTGGGCCCCACTATCATCTACGCCTTTATACAGGCGGCGGGGCTCGTCAACGATCACCTGGTCGATTGCTATAGGCATCAGGAAGTCCAAAAAAGGTGACTGTCACCTTTTCAGAATGATCCAAGTAGTATGGCGCACGCCTCGTTAATGGCTTCTTCGAAGAGTTCCATGAGGCCGGTTTGGGAATACACTCCGCCTGTAACCTTGATCGTAGACCTGCTCCAGGATGTAAAGGTTTTGTTGTAAAGCGTTTTTCCGCCGCTGTCCAGGATGATTATGTTCATGTCTACATTAGCGCGGAACTCTCCGTTTTTCCCAAAGCCGCTGTACATTGTTTTGGTAAAATCAAACTCGACAAACATAACGCGTTGTAAGCCTTTCTCGCCGGCGAGAGCGGCGGGTAGGTTCTTGTCCCTGAAATTGATGAAGCGGTAATCGGCGGGTTTTGACAGCGTGTTCCTTGCCGGTTCGTATGCCCTGGCTTCCCGGTAGGCTCGGGAAGACAGTACCGTTTCTTTGTCCGCAAGGTTTATAAGGGTTGAAGCGTTGATGGCATTTCGAAAAAGCGTTTCGGATGTGCCAATAAGCTCATCAGCATAGCTAACGAGCGTCATGTCAGGGTCTCCACGAAGGGTGCTGTTGCCGAAAAAGCTGAAGCCGTTCGGGTTTGTGGGTCCTTCGCCCTTCCAGTTGATGTCCCGGTTTGACATCACCGATACAAGGGCGATTGGGTCTTTTTGCTCGGTTATTGCCTTCCCCGATGAGGCGCATCCCGTTCCTGAAAGTATTAAAATCGCGACGGTGAAGAATAAAACTGCTTTTTTCAAGAATTAGCTCCTTAATATCATTGGCTTGTAAAAACTAATACACTGTTGCTTCAGAAACAATCCTGCCATCCCGTGTATAAAGCCTGCGCGTGTTTGCCGGGTCAGGAATCTGTTCTCCCCTATAGAAAAAAACATATTGAAAATTACCCGGTGAAAGGGGAAGGGTTAGAGTATAAAACCCGCGGATTGTTTCCCGCAGTTCATACATGAAAGGGTCCCAACTGTTAAAACTTCCGCCCACGGTAATTGTCTCTCCCGAGGGGGCATAATAACTGAACGTGTACATTCCCGGCGCTGCCGAAGCCAGGGCTGTTACAGACTGTTCCGGCAGGGGAAACCGGGACTCGACAACGCCTGAAGGCCCCAAAACGCGAATCGGGTTCGTGGGGTCGGTGGTCCATAGCCCGTCGATTATCAACCGGTAATCCATGTTTTTAAGGCCGGCGGGGATGGGTTCAACATAAAACATGATCCCTGAGTCTTCGTAAGGGTCGATTTTATTGCTGATCCTCCCGTTAACCAAAAGATCCATAGGGTCTTTTGGAACCATAAGGTGCTGGAACCAGTGAACCTTCGCATAATTCTCGTGAGCAAAACTTATTCCTACCCGCTGAAGGGAAGATGAAGCAGTGAAAAGCACACCATCCTCAAAAATTTCAGGTTTTCCCGGCCGGGAGATATCCCTCAGATGGTTAATAAATTGATAAGATTCTATATCGACGGCCCCGATATTTCCGATAATGAAAATAAGGAGCGCCGTAATAATGAACGCTTTCATTTTGTTCTTTACAATTATCGGCGGATAAACCAATATCTTAATATGCCGTCCTTGAACGCGCTTACGGAATTCAAAGCCTCGTTTCAAAACATTGGAAATGAAGCCAAGACATTGGCGGAATTGAAGCTGCCCATTGATGATCTGTCCCTGCCGGATAAAGAACCGGTTATCAGCGCCGGCGAACCCCTTGGCGCGGAGCCTGGAGTTGCGCCCGCCGCTAATGAAATCCCGGCGGATACAGGCGCCCCATTAACAGATTTTCCTGTTGAACCAACGGCCGAACCAACAATCGAACCGGCTATAGAACCGGCAACGGATACCGATTTTTTCCCCGATCTGAATGACCTATTGGGAGGGGATGTAGACGATAGAGACCAGGGAAAAACAGGCTCCGATGATTTCAGCGATATACTCCCTGACGATTTCACAACGGAAGAAGCTCCCGCAGTGGAAACCGCTACGGAAGAAACCCCCGCGGCGGAAACCGGTCTCTCAGAGGATTTACAACTCGAAGATATCCAGAGTCAAGATAGCGCCGTTCCAGCCGGCGATGATCTCAACATTCCACCGGATCTATTGGACGGTTTCGCTGATGAAATAGAAGCCAAGGGTACCTCGCCCGGGGAAGAAGCGCCATCAGACCTTGGCTCGGAAGACATGAGCGGTCTGGATGAAAGCTTTAGTGACTTCGAAGACATGGGTCTCTCCAATGAAGTCCCCGGAGATACCACTGATCAGGAACTTGGTCTGGAATCTACGGAAGATTTCGATTTGGGTGATTTCACTGAACCCTCAGCGGAAGAAACCCCGGCTGCCGAAGAAGACGAGGCGCCTTCTGACGAAGTCGTCGCGACTCCTGACGAAGTCGCGGACGAAACGTCTTTTAATATTGAATTACCGGAAGAAGTTCCAGTTTCAAAAGATACAGGGGCCGGCGGGGATGAGCCTTTAGATCTCGGCCTGGACGATATGGGTGGTCTGGATGAAAGTACTGGTGGTTTCGATGATCTGGGTCTCTCCAGCGTAAGCCCCGGAGATACCACTGATCAGGAACTTGGTCTGGAATCTTCGGATGCTTTCGATTTGGGTAATTTCCCGGAATTTCCGGCGGAAGGGGAAGAAACTCCGGTTTCCGAAGAAGCCATTTCTTTTCCCGATGACTTGTCTTTAGACGAAACCCAAGGTACTGATGACATAGAATCGCTTTTCAAAACAGACGCCGGAGCCGGGACGCCAATCAGTTATCCGGCGGTTGATGATATCTCAGATTTAAGAGAGCCTTTAGCGGAGGACGTTACTCTTACAGAGGACCTGTCCGACGATGAAGATAGTTTTGATTATACCGGGGGAATCGCGGGTAACGATACCGACGCAATCCTGGAGGAAATTCCCGGGGATTCCTTTGATAGTTTTAGCCTGGATTCCGGCCTCCTCGTCGGAGATACGGATTTCGGGGGCGGTTTCGGGGACAGTCTGGACAGACTGGAAGATATTTCCATCCCCGGACTCGACGAAGAAGATGAAGAAGCCTTAATCGGCCTCCCAGGCCGCGGCAAAGCCAAGGTTCCGGAAGCGGAAGAAATCGAAGAGATCAATTTAAGTCCCGAAGAGCTTGAAAAATTACTGACAACGCTTTCGTCTTATCCTCTCAATCTTCGGGTTGCCTGCGAAGAATGTATAGCCGAGGAGCTGGTAGAACCGGCGCTGATGTCCCAGTTGATACACTCCCTGATAGACGGGGCGCCTGCTGAGGAGACCGCTGTCCTTGCAAGCAAGATACTGGAAAGGCACATCTCTATTCCGAAAGGGTATGAAAAGAGCAGCGGTGAAGCGCTGGAAGCCGAACAGGCGAGTTTCCCATACATCTTTGTACACAATTTCCTTCCCGTTTTAGCGCGTTTTATGATAATCGCCGGGATACTCTTTTGTTTGGGATATCTCGTCTGGGAGTTCATTTATACCCCCATCAGAGCTGAGCAAATCTACAAGCTTGGTATAGAAAGAATCGACGCCGGTGAATACACCAGGGCAAACGAGCGATTCCTGGAAGCCTATAACATACGCCCAAAAAAACCATGGTTTTATACATACGCAAGAGCTTTCAGGGACGCGCGGCAGTATACTCTGGCGGAAGAAAAATACAAAGAGCTTCTTTACTTCACGGCTTCGAAAAACAAGCAGCATATTCCCGAAAAAGCGGCGGTTCTTGAATACGCGGATATGGAAACAAGGTATATCGGAGATTATCAATCCGCTGACAGTATTATAAGGAACAATATTCTTGTGTATTCTCCATGGGACAGGGATGCTCTTCTCGCTCTGGCGAATAACAGTCTGGAATGGGGTGATTATGAGCCTGAGCGCCTTGAGGACGCACGGGAAAATTTCGCCAAACTTATGGAACGCTACGGCCGCACCGATCCCCTGATGGAAGGGATGCTCAAATATTTCATCCGAACCGACCAACTGGGATTTGTGCTTAACGGCAAAGATTATTTTATGGATTCAAGAAGAAAGATATCAGCGGCTACCCTGGCGGAGATGAGCGGTTACCTTTTGGATAAATTGACTCAAGAAGTTCGTGGAGTGCCGAATGAATACCTGGACTATTTAAAAGATCACACTGCCTTGATTGAAATCAGGCAGATGCTTCTAAGAGCCATAAATGAAAATCAACTGCTGCCTGAATCTTATTATCATCTTTCCAGGTATTATAATTATCTTGAAAATTGGAGTGACGAGGCGTATACGCTTGAAGTAGCGGTGCAGGCGTTTGAATACTCAAGAGAAGAAAGCCCCAAGCGTATTGGATATCATATCAAGACTCTGCAGCGTTACGCGGAGATTCAAACCGATAGAAAGGAATTTTTCCCGGCTGAGGAAACCCTTCTCAAAGGCATCAACCTGTACCAGAACGCCCTTTCCAGACGCATTTTAAAACAAGCTCCGGAATTCGGAAGACTTTATACCGATCTTGGGGATTTGGAATATTTCGTTAAAGACGGGGACATGCAAAACGCGCTGAACTATTACGCTCTCGGCGAACAGAATGGCTGGGCGCCTCCTGAAATTCAATACCGCATGGGCGCGGCGCATTATCAACTTCGTGAGTGGGGACCCGCACTCGAACGTTTTTACGACGTGTATCGGGAAATTCCGCCTGACCGCCGCATCCTTTACGCTTTGGGCAATGTTTCGTATATGCGCGGGAATTATTTCGCCGCACAGGGCTATTATGACCGGCTTATTGAGATACTCGAGGCCGACCGGGCCCGGCTCCCCCCGATCATGGCCACGAACAACGAAGATCAGCTCAACCTCGCGGAACGCCTTATGGTAGCCCAAAATAACCTTGGGGTAACCCTGGAGGCTCTTTCGGAACGTACCGGGGACAACAGCTACCGCTCCCGGGCGCTTGGGCTCTACTCCGACTCCGAGCGTGCATGGGACGTTCTCACCAGGAATCCCACCACCATGATCCGCATGCGTCCCTCTCCGGACATCAGCGCTCCCAGCGTTAATCCGGCGTATCTGAACGTCCAGAACAGCCTCCGTCCGGTACCCGACTACCAACCCCAGATTTTCCTCAGGATCGATAGAGATCTGCTGGAATCATCCGAATGGGAAGAGTTGACCCCCGCTGGTTACAGCCTGTCTCAAGGAATATATACAGGCCGTTGAGGAGATAAGCCATGAAAGATTATGTTAAAGAAGCCCTTAATCTGGGAGCGGTAAATGTCGTCCGGTTTTCGATAGAAGACATCGTTTTTGACTCCAGAGTTGTTCTGAAGTGCATCTTCGGATGCGGTGATTATGGAAAGCTTCACACCTGTCCGTATCAAAAATCCCCACTAAGCATGAATGAATACAGGGAAATCTTTCAAAACTACAAATGGGGCATAATCATCGGCTGTAAAGACAAGCACACTTCGCAGGAAGTATCATTCGAAATTGAAAAAATGTGCTTTTTTGACGGTTATTATTTCGTCTTTTCCTTAAGCGACTGCGGTATATGCAAGGAATGCGCCAAAGGGGCCTCGAAAGATTGCCGTAACCCTGAAAAAGCGCGCCCGGCGTTTCATAGCATAGGCGTAGATATCTTCCGGACCGTAAGGAACTTCGGACTGCCCATTGAAGTCCTCAAAACCAAAGATGACGAGCAGCATTGGTATTCCGCGGTGTTCATCGAGTAAAAACTGTCATACTAAAATCCAGGGAAAAAAGCCAAAAACCAAGACAAAACCAAGACGAAACCTTGCAAAAAAAATAAAGGTGAGCTAAAATAATGCCTTGCGCCAGTCGCTTTAGATGGCGCGAAAGTGAATTCAGTAACAGCGAAAATATTGGTGACAAGATTGTTGAAAACTTGTGGAAAACTTTGTTATTTTTGTTAAGTTGTGTCTTTGTTGGGCGATCTTAAAAAAGCCCAAAAAGAGATGGCGGTTACTGTCACTTAATTACTTATATTATAAGGAGTTATCAAATAATACTATTCAGGTTTTAAGGTAGTAAAACTGGCGGAAACAAGTTTTTGGAGTTTCGGCGTTTAAAAGCTGTATTGGAAACTGTGGATAATATGTTGAAATCTTATTTGGGACTGGTTTATGGGAGAATGGAATTATAAATCTTTTTGGGATGAATCTCTTTCTCAACTCAAAAAAGAGATAGGAGAGGAAGAATTTGGCATTTGGTTCGGCAAATTAGAGTATATTCGGGCCGAAGAGACTGTAATTTACGCTTTGGCGCCGTCAAATTTCTTTTTAGAAATGTTCCGGCCTGAATATTTACCCCGGCTCGCCGATAAAATGGGGGAGCTGACCGGTGTGAAACTAACAATTTCCATGGAAGTCCCGAAGAAAAGGAAAGAAACCGCCTCTTCACAGTCTCCAGCAAAGGAAAAAACCACTCAAACAGGCAAAAATACCCGTGTTTCTGAAAATGCCGGCACAGACAAGACTTCGAAGTCTCCAGTTTCAGGCGCCTCAAGCGAAGAAAAAAAGAAGCCTCATCCACTTTTACAGGCTGAGTACACTTTTGATACCTATGTGGTAGGGGAAATCAACCGTTACGCCTATAACGCCGCCTCGGTGATAGCCCGTAACCCAGGAAACTCCAAAATCTACAATCCCTTGCTTATTTACGGCGGAACAGGACTTGGAAAGACCCATCTCATGCAGGCCATCGGCCACCATATTCATCAGAACAGTGATCTGAAGATCATATATATTACAGGCGAAGGCTTTATGCATGAATTCGTTGAAGTCACTGGTTTAGGTCAGAACAACAAGGATGCCTTCGCAAAAAAGTATCGCGGTGTGGATACTCTTCTAATCGACGATATTCATACCATTGGCGCCCATGCAGCGTTGACCCAGAACGAACTTTTTTACACCTTTGAAGCTCTACACAATAAGAAAAAACAAATGGTTTTTACCTGCGACAGGCCCATCACCGAATTAAAATGGATGACCGACAGACTTAAAAGCCGCTTGACAAGCGCCCAGAGTGTAGAGCTTCAATTGCCAAAATACGAGGAACTGATAGCTATTTTAAAGAAAAAAGTGGAACTGAAAAAAATAGAGTTGAAAAAAAACATCGTTATCTCTGACGAAATCATCGAACTGATAATAAAAAACATTTCTACCAATGTTCGGGATATGGAAGGCGCCTTGAATAAAATGATGGGCTACGCGGATTTGGTAGACAAGCCGGTTACGATAGAAATCGCCCAAAAGCAGCTCAAGGACATTTTCGCGGATCCCGAACAGGGGAACATGTCAATCGATATTATTCAGCGGGTAGTGGCTGAAGAGTATCATCTTACCCCAAACGACTTAAAAAACAAGAAAAGAAGTTCCGGTATTGTACGTCCCCGCCAAATTTCCATGTATCTCTGCCGGGAGCTAACCAAGTATTCATTGACCGAAATAGGGCAGGCCTTTGGAGGTCGGGATCACACAACGGTACTTCATTCCTGTAAATTGATAGAAGAGACCAGTCGTTCTGACACTACTCTTTATTCAGCCCTGGAGAGACTCAAAAGGATGATAAAATTATATAACATCAAATAACACTTAATGAAGATACCCCATGGCTTGCCACGGAGTATTTTCGTTGAAGAGGAAATTTATTAGACTGGCGGGGTCTATACCCAGTACGTTTTAAACCTTATTATAGGGTATTAGAAGTCTAACCACTGCAAGCAGCGTGGTATTGACCCCGCCTTCCAATAAAAGGTTATTTACCGGTTACCAATAAGTGGAAAACCTTGTTTACCTTAAAGGAGATGTTGAAACTGTGAATATACATGAAAATCTTGCCGCTTTTTCCAAAGCTTGCTATTTACATAATTCTTTATTATATATAGAATTATGTACTTTATCCACAAATTCTTTTCCTTATTGCTACTATTATTATTTATATATATAAATTATATTAGTATTCAGTATCCAATATGACGAGGTGGTATGATGAGATTTACTTGTGAACGAAGTGTTTTACTAAAAGAAACGGCAATAGCCAATGAGATAATAGCCTCAAAGAACGCGATTTCAATTCTGTCAAATATCTATTTTGAGGCAAAAGATGGAAGTCTAACGATAAAAGCCACGGATTTAAAAGTTAACTTTGAAACGAAGGTTCCTGTTGACATTTTGGAAGACGGAAGCGTGACTGTTTATCTGGATAAATTTTACGGAATACTCAATTCCATTCCGGACGGGGAAGTGGAATTTGAGCAGATAGACAACAAGATAAACATCAAAACCGCGGTAAAGAAGGCCAGATTCCAGCTAAAGAGCATTGCTTCTGACAAATTTCCCGAATTCTCCTCAAGCGGTAAAGATTTTTTTGAAATGCCAATACGGGATTTCAAAGAGATGATCCATGAAACGATTTTCGCCATTTCTGATGATGAAACACGTTATTTTATGAACGGGATTTATTTCGAAAAAGCCCAGGAAAAATTCATAATGGTGGCAACCGATGGCCGCCGTCTTGCTTATATAGAAAAGCCTTCTTCGGAAGGAATCAATGATTTCTCAGGGATTATTATCCCCCCGAAGATCCTTAACATTGTATTGAAACGAGCCGGGGATGAAGGAACAGTGAAGATTTCCATAACAGACAAAATTATCTTTATTCAGTTTGGTTCTTACAAACTCTCGTCGGTTCTCATTGAAGGACAGTTTCCCAACTATCGCAAAGTCATTCCTGAAAACCAAGTTAATTCTTTCACGTTCGATCGCCTGGAAATGCTTGACGCCCTCAGGCGAGTATCACTCCTGGTTGAGCAAAGATCTCATCGCATTTACCTGGGGCTTATACCCGGAGCGGTTTCCGTTTACAGCGAAGAGAACGATATCGGTAACGCCAGAGAAGAGATTCCCTGTAAGTATGACGGTGAAGAACTTTCTATCGCTTTTAATTACCGGTACCTTGATGAACCGTTAAAGGTAATGGACGGAAACGAGGTGACTATATTTTTTAACGATCCCAACAAGACTATTACCATCAAACCGGTTCCTGAAAAAGACTTTTTGCACATCGTCGTGCCCATGCAGCAGGATTAGGCGATATAGCGTTTTACCGTGAGTTTCGCTTTTCTTAAAACGGTAGCTTTTCGTAACCTCGCCGATGAAGAGATTGATGTACGGGGCAAAGATGTTTTTCTTGTGGGAGAAAACGGGCAGGGCAAGTCAAATTTTTTGGAGGCGCTTTACTTCTGTTCGTATGCATCGTCTTTTCGAAGGATCAAGGATAAAGATTTAATCAAAACCGGCGAAAGGGACTGCTCCGCATCTCTTTCGTTTGATTCGTCTGTTTATAGTAGTGTAAACGTAGCCCTTAAAGATGGAGAAAAGAACATCAGTCTGGACGGGAAAAAAATCAAAGACCGGAAGGAACTCCTCTCCGTGGCGCCGGTTATCGTGTTTTGCCATGAAGACATGGAATTCGTCGCCGGTACTCCAGAAAGGAGGCGCTGGTTTTTCGATCAGACCCGAAGCCTTTGGGATCCACTGTATCTGGACGATCTCCGCAAGTACCGTTATGTGCTAAAAACCCGGAATGTCCTGTTCAGGAGCCGCAGGGCAATGCCGGGCGGAAACAGGCTTGACAGTGAAACAGTTGCCCTGCTGGACGCACTGGACCCGCAGATGGCTCTCTACGGCATGGAGTTAAGCGCAAAACGCCGCGAGACCGCGGAAGAGTTCACCCTCGTTTTTGAAAACCTTTACAGGGAGATTTCAGGCATTGCCGGCATCGGCGTAAAATACCAGCCTTCCTGGAAAGAAGAAAACTTCGACCAAATAATGGACAAGCTCTCTGAAAAACGTGAAACGGATCTATTCACCGGAGTCTCCCTTTCCGGTCCCCATCGTGACCATTATCTTTTTACCAAAAAGGGAGAAGAGTTTTCGGGAAAAGCTTCAACAGGCCAGAGACGGCTTTTGGCGCTTTTGCTTCGAATTGCCCAGGCCATTTTCTTCTCCAAGAAAACCGGAAAAAAACCCGTGCTGCTTCTGGACGACGTTCTCCTTGAACTTGACGGAGAGAAGCGGCAAAAATTTCTTTTGTCCATGCCCGAATACGAACAGGCTTTTTATACTTTTCTCCCCGAGGAACCCTATAATAAATACCGCAAATATGACACTATCGTTTATCATATGGATTCCGGGCGGCTAAAATTGGTTTGATGAAGAACCCTGCGGCTTGCCGCGGGGTTCTTCGTTGGATAGGAAATTTATTGTAGTGGCGGGGCCATACCCAGTTACAGTTTTTTAACCTTCTTGTGAGGTGCTGTAACCTTAACCGTTGCAAGCAACGGGGTATGGACCCCGCCTTCCAATCAGGAAAGGAAAATGAGAAAAGCTGGCGAGATTATTACAGCCCTGTTCAGAGAAGAGTTTGGTCCGGAATTCATGGATACCGCAAGAGCTGCGTCCGGATTGTTTTCTTCCTGGGCGCAAATTATTAAAGAAGTCTGGCCGCAATCGGAGCAGGACGATCCGGACAATCCCGGGTTTGAAGACATTCCCGCCGCCGCCGTTCATTCCAAAATAAAAGAGCTTGAACGCGGAACATTGGTAATCGAAGCGGACCATCCGGGCTGGATTCAAATACTACAGACAAAACAGCGCGGCCTTCTTTCGGCGGTGCAGCGCCGGTACCGTGAATTGGATATCCGGGGCATAGCTTTCAGATTAAGCCGGGAGCCTTTTTCTTCCAAAAATGAAGCAGTTAAACCCGCACAGGAAAGCAACAAATAATGTCGCTTTATAAACACTGCCTTCTCTGTCCACGGCGCTGCGGTGTTGATCGTGAGGCAGGCTTTCGCGGCTATTGCGGGGAAACCGCGGAGCTGCGACTTGCCTTCGCCGGCATTCACCGGGGGGAGGAACCGCCGATAACAGGAAAGGGCGGCTCCGGTACCATCTTCGTTTCAGGCTGCAATCTTGGCTGCGCCTTTTGCCAGAACTATCAGATTTCCCGGGGAGATATTTCACATGAAGGGCGTCTTTCCAAAGAGGGCAATATTTCTCAGGGAATAGGCCGCCCTGTTTCCGGCGAGGAGTTCGCGGAAATATGCATGGCGCTGCAAAACAAAGGCGCTGAGAACATAAACATCGTGACCGGAAGCCACGCAGCTCCGGCTCTTGCCCTGGGCATAAAACAGGCGCGAAAACAGGGTCTTTCTGTTCCAGTATTATGGAATTCGTCAGGCTACGATGGGATGGAGATTTTAGAGATTATAAAAGAATCTGTCGATGTGTATTTGCCGGATCTAAAGACCCTTGATCCGGTTTTCGCGGCAAGGTTTTTTAACGCACCGGATTACCCCGAAGCCGCCTCCGCGGCGATCCTCAAAATGATGGAATACCGGAAGCTGCATTTGAATGAGACCATGCTTTCGGGGGTGATGATACGCCATCTGGTTATTCCCGGCCATTTGGAAAACACCCGCGATGTCCTGCGCTGGTTCGCGAAAAACTGCAAAGGCCGCGCTCTGCTTTCCCTTATGACCCAGTATACGCCGGTAGCGGGGGGCGGCGGGAAACACGTTGATGAAGGAGCGCCCGCTATACCTTCCCGCTATGTTTCAAGCGAAGAATACGACAGCGTCCTTTCAATGCTGGATGAATTCGAAATAGATGACGGTTTTTGTCAGGAATTGGTAACAGGTTCCGACTGGCTTCCCGATTTTACCCGGCCCAACCCCTTTTCTTCGGAACTATCTATACCCGTTTGGCACTGGCGTTAATTGGAAGGCGGGGTCCATACCCCGTTGCTTGCAGCGGTTAAGGTTATCATACTTAATAAGAGGGTTGAAAAAACCGTGACCGGGGTATGGCCCCGCTAGTATAATAAATTTCCTATCCAACGAAGATACCTCGTGGCTTGCCACGGGGTATCTTCATTGCGTTTTCTCTTATCTTTGTGTACACTAAATTGACCGTTTTCTCAAAAGGACAAAAAGATGGCAAGTAAAAAATCATTCTTAAAATTCGCGGCGGCCATCGGTATGGGCGCGGTTCTTATGTTTTTACTGAATAGATACCTGGCCCTTCCTACCGGTGTTCCCGATACTAGTCTCCAACTGGGTATCCCCCTCCTCGCTGTTTTTGCGGCCGTTTTGGGGCCCATTGCGGGATTTTTAATCGGCTTTATCGGCCACGCCCTGGTAGACATAAGCTGGGGCGGCTTTGGCGGCGTATGGTGGAGCTGGGTAATCTCTTCCGCTTTTTTCGGACTTCTCGTCGGCTCTTTCCGGAAGTTTTTCAGGATAGAAGCCGGCGGCTTTGGCGTTAAGCAGGCGCTGCTGTTTAACGGCATCCAGGCCATCGCCAATATCGCGGCGTATGTTTTCGTTGCCAGAATCCTGGATCTCTTTATGTATCACGAACCGTTTGGCAAATTGACCCTTCAGGGCTTTGTTGCCGCGGGCATCAATATAGCGGCGGTCTTGATCCTGGGAACCACACTCGCAATCGGGTATTCCAAAACACTAACCAAAACCGGCCGTCAGCGCGACGATTCAGACGTCGCGAAAATGTCCAATCGCTTTTCCAGGATTGCGAAAGCTGTCGGGGTTAGGGTGGTGCTGGGAATGTTTTTTGTTTCCGCGCTTATGACCCTGCTCATCTCTGAGCTGGTAAACCGGCAAACAGACAATTACAGAACAACGATCACCGAAGTAACCGGATACCATTTGACATCGGCGGTAACGGCGCTTTCGGAGTTAATCAACGCCGAAGAACTGGACCTTTTTCATACGGTCGAGGATATGAACAGGCCTGAATACGAGGCGGTACGTGAACGGCTTATAAAGTTTGGCGAGGAAAACAATGTCTTCTACGCGTATTATTGGCGGGATTACGGCAACGGCAGACTCCAGTACATTGTTGACAATGACACGGACCCGGTTACCCAGGTTGGACCGGGAAACTTTAATGATATCAGCCATGACGCTGAGCGCGAAGCGCTGGCCGGGAATATCAGCGTAGCGGACCTGGGCGCCTATAGTCCCGGCTGGGAGGGCCTTCTTTCAGCCCATGCCCCTGTATATGACAGGGAGGGCAAGATATACGCCGTTGCGGGTGTTGACATCAGCGACGATTTCATTTTTTTGCAGCGAGAGGACGCGCGTAAAATGGAACTCCTTCAGCTTATAGTCGTTCCGATATCGGTGATTTTCGGCGTTCTGAATATGCTCCTCTACCGCAGCAAGGCAAAGCAGATCGAAGAAGCCCATGTAAAACTCCAGTACTTCAATAACAACTTACGCCGGGCATTCTCGACCTATTTGTCGGAAGACGTGGTTGAGGAAATTGTTTCTGATCCCACCCGCCTCCAGCTTGGCGGGGTAAAACGACACATGACCGCGATATTTACCGATATACGCAGCTTCACCGGAATAGCGGAACGGCTGTCACCGGAGCACCTGGTGGATTTGCTTAACTATTACCTTTCCTCGATGAGCGATGTGATATTGGAGCAAAAAGGGACAATCGATAAATACGAAGGGGACGCGATTATCGCCTTCTTTGGCGCGCCGCTGGAACTCACCGATCATGCCATAAGAGCCTGTGCCGCCGCTATAATCATGAAAAAGCTTGAGTCTAATGTAAACGAGTACGTCATGAAAAACGGGATAAGCCCGTCTCCGCTCCTGACCCGTATTGGGATCAATTCCGGCGAAATGGTTGTAGGAAACATGGGAACCCAGAAGAAAATGAACTACACGATCATCAGCAACGCGGTGAACCTGGCGGCGCGGCTGGAGGGAGTGAATAAACTCTACAAAACATGGATTCTCGCGACTGAAGATACCATGAAGGAAACGGCGGGCAAATTCCTATCCAGGCGGCTTGACCGGATACGGGTTGTGGGCATAAACGAACCGGTGCAAATCCACGAAGTATTGGAAACCATGGAGCACGCGCCGCAGGCTCTCCATCAAAAGGTCGGGCTTTTTCACAAAGCCCTGGACCTTTTTGAATCCCGCCGCTGGAACGACGCCGGGAAGTTGTTCTATCAAATATATAAAAATTTTCCGGACGACGGCCCCTCCGCCCTGTATTTTAACCGGTGCCGTCAAAACCTTAAAAATGAACCTCCATCCGATTGGGACGGGGTGTTTAACATGGCTGAGAAGTGATAGCAACTTAAAACATCATTTTGGAGAAAATCTCGCACAGGGGCACAAAGGCACGGAGAAAATAAAAAATATAACGAATATCATTAAATAATACTTGACAAACATTAAATCGTGAAGTAAACTGTTATTGTCGTGACAGACAAATAAAAGAAAGGCAGGTTTTCCAAATGGAGAAGCAGATAGAAAAAATCAGACAGTTCAGCAAGGTTATCTGTATTTTATTGACAATAGCGTATATTACACTCATT
>JGI24698J34947_10000268_pt1 | contig 22329 bp, 31 predicted proteins | sample TergutMp193P3_FD_34947 | JGI IMG/M metagenome (IMG submission 34947) | reverse complement strand
CCCAGAATGACAATTTTATCGCCATAAAAAACACCCGACGGAATCAGGTGCAGGGCGTATTGCTCGCCGCCAATAACGATGGTATGCCCCGCGTTCGCCCCGCCAGCATACCGGACAATTATCTGCGCTTCGTTCGCCAGATAATCAACGATTTTCCCCTTCCCCTCATCGCCCCACTGGGCGCCAATGACTACAATTTTCAATGTACACCTCGGTTATTATTATACCATCACGATTAATAATGTCAATTGATGTATTCTTATCTCCCCCATATATTAATAAAAACAACCAATCGCGCCAGAGGCGTTAAAACAGTCATTGTTACGATTAAAAGCCTGTTTATGCTATATCTGTCCTGTAAAGAGAAAATTATCACTGCTGGAAATCCTATAACATAACACAGCGATTTAAGGATTTCCAAACCGGAATCATAAAACGGATTTATTATGGTCATCACAACGCCCATAAATCCCAATAATGAAGAGATCAGCGGAATTACCAGAAACTTGATATATTCTTTTTTGAATACTATTTTTTCCATATAGCACATTCCAAAAACAAACAGAACAATACCCACGAAACCATCCAGCCAAAACCATGTAAATACATAACTATTTATTTTCCAGAAACGGTCATAATATCCAAACGTTATCATGGCGGAAACGGCGATCATTATTTCAATAACTATTAAACATACCATTACATATTTGATAATTTTATCGTTTATTGAAAAGTTTATTTCATTATCATTTTTCACGTCCTTATATAAATATAGAATTTGAAGGCCGTTTGTTATGGTAATAAAAATAGCCAATGGTATCCAGATAACCGCGCTTTCGTTAAAAGAAAGGAATCCGGTCATGTCTAATTTCTTTATTAGTATAAAAACACCGGTAATAAAACCAATTAATTTTATAAATTGAAGCCCCGGAACAATATAATTGTACTTTTTCAACCCGATGGTCTTACACCTCTTTACCGTAATTCTAATATTATAAAGAAAAAAGACAAAATATAATACTTGAAACCTCGCAATATCGTTATGTATATTCCCCAAATTTGCATACACATAATGTTTAAATTTTGAGAATAAATATATTATTATTGCTGCTTCTACAATATTAACAATTATTATACTTATTAAATATTTTTTTCCGGTACATTTCCCGGACATAAGAGAAGGCAGTAAAAATATGCCTGCGCAGCCCAATAAAAGAAATATAATCTGCGGCAAACTAAGAAGATAAGAATCCATCGCGTATTCCCTTATTTTCTTTCATAACAATATGGAACAATGCACTGAATAATATTAACACAAGTATCTTCCCATAAATCTCCCCTATAGACATCTTTTATTATTATTTTATATTCATAGGTACCAGTTTTGGTTGGCAGCATATTATTTGGAAGCAGTAAAGTCTGAAATAACGATGTATCATCAATTTGAAATTCCATTTTTGTTCCATTAAACGATATTATTTCAAGAGATTTAACTCTTGAATTTTTCTTAAATAAATCCGGTTTATCAAATTGTACATACCCATTTGAAATAACAAAACCTCTAAATGCCAATAATGGGGAGTTTTCGTCATTATATGTCCATATTTTTACCGTTAATGTTTCTCCAATTCCGTAACCTTTAACTCCCTCAACCCACGGTAATCCTGGTCTTTTCATGTTATTGGCGGAATATAAAATCCTGTTCTCCCGTAATTCAGAGCTTGCTTTAATATCATTAATATTAGGGAAAATATTTGCCATATTTCCACTAACTCCCGGTGAAAAAACAGCTTCATTATTATCTAAAAGGTACATCTGGATTTCATTAAATAATATGATATATTTTGATAAAATTTTACTGTTATTCCATTCAATATAAAAAATACCGTTATTCTCCTTGAGTTCAAAAGTACCCCTTTCATTATACTCCCACCCCATACCGGTTTGTACAACTTCATTTTTTATTTTTTGGGGAATTGTATCATCATCGAAATATGTTTGCATCTCGTATGTATTTTCAAAAAATGTAAAAGTTGACGTTGAATATTCTGCATATCCCTTAAAAAAGCCATTATATGTTCCTGATAAACCATACGCAAAAGCATTAATAAAAAACAAAAACATACCTGAACAAATGATAATAAAATGTCTCATAGTTTACCTCCGTTTACTCAATTTATATATAACATTCATTCTCTTTTGTCAAGGGGAAACGCAGCTTGACCCCCATATTGACAAATTTTGCGCGCCCTGTACAATTAAAAAAGGTCAACCATGAGTGAAATTGATGCGGATTTATTGATAATTGGGGCGGGACCCGCGGGGCTTACTGCGGCGCAGTATGGGGCAAGGGCCAACCTGAATGTGCTGGTTATTGAACAGCTTGCGCCGGGCGGGCAGGCCCTGTTAATAGACGTGCTTGAAAACTATCCCGGTAACGTGGAGCGAAAAGACGCCGGGGGAAAGGTATTCGCCGGACCGCGTACGGGTTATGAATTTGCCCAGGATCTGCACAGTCAGGCGGAAGAATTCGGCGCGGTTTTTTTGAGCGAAACGGTGAGCGAGCTTAAAAAAGAGGGTGATGTGTTTACCGCTGTCATGGGGGACGGCTCCTCAAAAAAAGCCCTCGCGGTCATCATGGCGACGGGGGCGGCGCACCGCAATTTGGATATTCCCGGCGAAGCGAAGTTTTTGGGGCACGGCGTTTCCCATTGCGCCACCTGCGACGGCGCGTTTTTTCGCGGCAAAAAGATTTTTGTCGTGGGCGGGGGGGACGCCGCCTGTGACGACGCCCAATACCTTTCCCGGCTGAGTTCTCAGGTGGTGCTGATCCACCGCCGCGACCGTTTCCGCGCGCAGAAAGCCCTTGCGACGCGCGTGCTGCACAATCAAAATATCGAGGTGCGGTTCAACACCGTTATCAAAGAAATAAAAGGGGAACAAAAAATCTCTTCCGTAGTGCTTGAACAGGGGGACAGGGTTTACGAAGAAGAAGCCGACGCGGTTTTTATTTTTGCCGGGACCATTCCCCGGTCATCGTTGATACAGCAAGGCGGCGCAAAAGCGGAATTGGACGGCGGCGGCTATATTATTACCGATCAAAAAATGGAAACTTCCGTGCCGGGGCTGTTTGCCGCGGGCGATGTCCGCTCCGGTACATTCCGGCAGGTGGTTGTCGCGGCGGGGGAAGGAGCGATGGCCGCCCACAGCGCGGCGGAATATATAGATAATCTGCGGGGCGCCGCGTACCAATGAAAAAACGGCTAATAATTTTTACTATTTTGTTAATACTATTAACAATATTTTCAGCCTCGCTGTCTGCGGATAAGGATTTGCTGCTGCATTTTTACGCTGACGGCACGCCGGAAGAGCTTGCCGCTGCTATTGAAAAGGCGATGACCGACGAGCAGGCGCTGGCTCAGGTGTTCATGCTGGGCTGGGTGGGCGCGGAGCCGTCGCCGCTGATCATGGACTGGATACGCGACCGCAATATCGGCGGGGTAAAAATTTTTGGCTGGAATACCGAGGATACCGTACGCCTCGCCCGAACCGTAGGCGCCCTGCAGGAGGCAAGCCTGGAGGGGCCGTTCAAGATTCCGTTGTTAGTCGCAACTGATCAGGAAGGGGGGTGGATTCGCCATGTAAAGGGAAGCACCAGCGAAACGCCGGGCAACATGGCGATTGGCGCGTCGGGATACCCCCACGACGCCTACCTTGCCGGTTTCTACATCGGCAAAGAACTGGCGATACTGGGCATCAACATGAATTTCGCGCCCACGGTGGACCTCTTTACCAACCGCCAATCGGAACTGATTGGGCCGAGGGCGTTCAGCAATAACCCGGTGAACGTGGGTATTTTGGGCGCGGCGTTTATGAAGGGGCAGCAAGCCGCCGGAGTTATTCCCACGGCGAAGCATTTCCCCGGCCACGGCGATACCGGCCTTGATTCGCACGGCGTACTGCCCAGCATCAATGTCTCGTTTGATATTCTGTGGGAGCGCGAACTGGTTCCCTACCGTATGCTGATCGCCGAGGGAATCCCCGCGGTGATGAGCGGGCATCTCGCCTTTCCGAACACGCAGTCGGCAACGGCGCCCGCGTCGCTCTCGCCGTGGTTTCTATACGACGTACTCCGCGAAAAAATGGGCTACCGGGGCATTGTCATTACCGACGACCTGATGATGAACGGAGCCACCCTCTGGGCGGGCAGCCTTTCGCGCGCGGCAAAGCAGGCGCTGGCCGCGGGGAATGACATCATCCTGTTTTCAAAAACGCCTAACATGGGCGACCAGGTGTGGACTTTTTTGTTAAGTTCCATGAAAGAAGAAGAGGACTTCCGGCAGAGGGTGCGGGACGCGGCGCGGCGGACGCTGGAAATAAAACTCCGTTACCTGCGCGGCGATAAGGCGGTTCCGCCCATTCCCGATCTGCGCAAAGTGGAGGCCGGCCTTACCGACCCTGAGGGCAGCGCGTTTTTTGTCAACCTTGCGGCGCGCAGCGTTACCATTGTGAAACCCGCGCAGAATCAATCCGCTGTTTTTCCCCTCAAACCGGAAAACGCCGGACGGGTTTTGCTTACCGGGCAGTACCTCGATTTTTTCAAAGTGGGAAGGGCTGCCTTTCCCGGCGCATCCGCTTACTGGTACTCAGAGGTCTTTAACCCTGAAGAATTATTAACGTATGCCCGCCGCGCCGACACGATAATCTTCTGCCTGTCCGATTTTTCCGGCGTGCGCGTACTGCGTCAACTGCAATCGCTGGGTAAAAGAGTTATTGTGCTTTCAGTGCTCAGCCCCGCGTATCTGGAAAACGTTCCCTGGGTGGACGGCGCGGTAGCGGTGTACAGCTACGCTCCCGAATCGCTGGCGGCGGGTTTTTCGGTCATCATCGGGAGAATTGCCGCCGAGGGAAAGCTGCCCTATGAATAGGCGGTTTCAGAGCCGCTGGCGGAAGATGAAAAAAAAAGACGCCGCCGGTATAGAAGCGCTGCTGCGCTCCCATGAGCGCTGGTGCATGAATGCCTGTAACCGCTATCTCAACCGTTCTTCCAAAAGGGATGCCGTGTGGCTGCTTAAAAACGCGGCGGAAGACATTATCGCGATCATGGTTCGCTACAACCTGAGTCTGCTGCCGGTGTTAAGCGCGGCCGCTGACACAGACCTCATCCCCCCGCCCTATTTTCTCCGTGGTTTTTTAAGTTCGATTCCGGTTCATTCCCTGCAGGGACGCAAAGAAGATATGGCGATCATGGAAGCCCCGATGGAAAAAGTGGGGCTGCATGCGGAGGAAAAACTTGATTACGATCTGATGTGCATCGATCATCCGCCCTCGGGTTTTTACTCACCCTGCGCGGGTCTGACATTCCGCAAGCCAAACAGCGGCGATATAAACGCCCTTGCCGCGCTGCACGCCGCCTATGAACAGGAAGAAGTCCTGCCCGCCGCGTCGGAATTCAGCGCCGCCACCAGCCGCATGAACATAGAGCAAATCTTTGCCAAACAGCAAATGCTTGTTGCGGAATTGGACGGCCGCTTAATCGGCAAAATAAACACCAACGCCGCCACCTTTACCCGCTATCAGGTAGGCGGCGTGTATGTTCTGCCCGAATACCGGAACCGGGGCATAGCCCGCAGGATGGCAGGCGAATTTATCACCGATCTGGTTGCCCAGGGCAAAGGCATCTCCCTCTTTGTCAAAAAGACAAACCCCGCCGCCCGCCGCGTGTACCAGCGCATCGGCTTTGAAACCCTGGGCGATTACCGTATATTTTATTATTGACATTCACACAAAACAACATTACACTATGCAAAATATCTCTTAGGAGCATTTATGGCATATAGAAGGGTGTTTATCAATTCCGCGGCAAAGGCGGGCATTTCTTTTGGGTCATGTTTGGCGATGATTATTTCCTACACCGCATGGAAGTCCATACTTTGGGCAATAATACATGGTTTACTCAGTTGGATTTATGTTATTTATTATATTATAGTGTATATTATGCCAAAATCATTATAATAAAATAATATGCTCGATTTATACGCCGACTGCCGACTGTGTCCGCGCGCTTGCGGGACGGATCGGCTTGCTGGTAACGGCGGTTTTTGCGGGGAAGGCGCGCAGCTGCGGCTTGCGTTTGCCGGACTGCACCGGGGCGAGGAGCCTCCTTTGAGCGGAAAGGGCGGCTCCGGCACGGTTTTTGTCAGCGGGTGTAATCTGGGCTGCGCCTTTTGCCAAAACTGGCAAATCTCACGGCCGCCGCGTCTGGGGCGTGCGGTTTCTACCGATGAATTTACCGCGCTCTGCCTTGAGTTGCAGAACAGGGGCGCGGAGAATATCAATATTGTAACGGGCAGTCATGCGGTTCCGGCTCTTGCCCAATGTTTAAGTGCCGCCAAAACCGCCGGACTGCGGCTGCCTGTTCTGTGGAATTCGTCCGGTTACGAAAACCCCGAAACGCTGGAACTGCTGGACGGGCTTATCGACACCTGGCTGCCCGACCTGAAAACCCTGGACAGCGAACTGGCGGCGCGGTTTTTCAACGCCCCCGATTACCCCGCGGCGGCGGCTGGGGCGATTTTATGGATGATAGGGAACAGGCCGGGCGGCGTCATTATCCGCCACTTGATCCTCCCCGGTTATCTGGAATCCACCCGCGCCGTCCTGCGCTGGTTCGCCGATAACGCCCTGGGCTCTCGCAAAGCCCCCGGCGCCCAGCTCTCGCTGATGACCCAATACACGCCGATAGACGGGGCTTCCCACGCTCCGGGGCGTTTTTTGGACAAGCGGGAGTATGAGACCGTCCTGGGCTGGCTGGAAGAATTCGGCATTGAGGACGGTTTTTGCCAGGAATTGGTCACCGGAAGCGATTGGCTGCCCGATTTTAACCGTCCCAACCCTTTTGCGTCGAACTTATCGGTTGCGATCTGGCATTTTTAATGGTATAATAGAGAGCATGAGGGGATTTCTCGCCGTTGTTTTCTGTTTGACAAGCTTGTCGCTTTTTGCCCAGTCCCACGCTTTGCAGGTCGCTCCCGGCGCGCAGGAAAAGCTTGACGCCCTGCTCAACAAACCCGCGATGGTAGAACCGGTGGGAATAACACCGCTGGGCAAAAACTGGTTCAGAATGGAAATAGACACCCATGTGATTACTGACGAAGCGGGCTTTGAACAAATTGCCGCCGTTCTGTTTGACGTGAAAAATTCCGCGCAAACCACCCACGGCAAAAAAGGCAGGCTGCTGGCAACTATCGTAGGCCAGGAATCCGGCGAAACGGTTGTAGACTTTGTTATGATCTCAATTGCCCCCCTGGGTATTCATATCAAAACGCCGTACCGCGCCTCGGTGAAAAATACGGAAAAAACCGGGACAAAAACAATTATTGAAATCAGGCAGCTTGCCACGGACAGCGCAGCCAACAAGGAAATAAAAGACCTTTTTGCCATACGCTATGCGGAGGAAATCACCATAGCTGATAAAAAATATACCTACATCAGAATATACTCGCTGAATGACGTAAACGCCAGTATTTTGCCCGGCGCAAAGGGTATATTGGAAAGAAATGCCGCTCCATCCAACATTGAAGCGCTTGAATTGATAATTGCGGCGGCAAAAAAGAGATGAGGTTGTAATGTATTCGAGGGAAATTCAGAACCCGCGGGGTTCTCCCATTGAAAACGGCATTCCCCTCACCGGAACCTGGAACAAGGCGTTTGCCCAGGTAAACCTGCTGGACATCCAACGGCCCTATTCCGGGCCGCTTCCGCGCTGGGTTAGAGATCACCGAATCAAGGAATGGGAGAGTTTCAGCGTTCAGAATGATCATTTTTTTCTGGAAGCGCTTTTGGGGAATTTTAAGCTGTTTCATCTGGCGCAGGTTTATCTGTATGACAAAGAAGCGGGAAAAAACTACACTTACCGAAAATTATTGCCGGGCAATCGCTGGCGGATGCCCCGGAGCCTGAACCATGCGCTGGTTGAATGTCATTCTTCCGATTTTTTATTCCGTATCCATACATGGCTTAACGCGGACACGATTAAACTGGACCTTGACATTGAGGCGGCAAAACGACAGCCCGCTTTAACCGCCCACCTTGCGTACTGCCTGGGGGACGGCGATGTTACGCCGGCCGCCGTATCCCTGAATTTCACCGAACGGCGCAATATGTACGCATACAAAGTCCTTGCCGCGGTAAGGGGAGATCTGGTATTGGGGGATCGGCATATCAGCCTTGACCCGGCGCATTGTATGGGAATTTTTCGGGATTACAAGGGGTTTTTCCCTTACCGTATGCGGGGGACCTATTGCGGCAGTATGGGTTTTGACGGAGAGGGCAGGCGCTGCGGATTCCACATCGCAGAAAATCAGGCGAAGGAAACGCGCAAAAACAACGAAAACGCCCTGTGGGTGAACGGGTCGTTTACCCCCCTGCCCCCGGTGCGCATTACCATGCCCGGCGGCCCGGAGTCGGATTGGGTTATACAGGATGTGGATGGTATGATAGACTTGGTGTTTACCCCAAAGGATAATAATCGGTTTGGGATAAGCCTTTTGGCGGCCAGCGGCGATTTTTTTTCGTCAATGGGATATTATAATGGAGCTCTGGTAAACGGCAGCAATGAGCAAATACAGGTGCGTAACCAGTGGGGAATAGGTGAAAAACTCTATTTACGGGTGTGATTATGGCAAATAATGATAAACCAAAAGCGGTTTACGAGCCTGGGGAACTGGGCAAGGTACGAAAAAAATTAGGCGACATTGACGAGACGGAAGCAAAGCGGATGGCGCAGATTCTCGGCGGCGAAGTCGGAACCGAGAAAGAGCCTTCGCCGCCCGCCGGCGTTAGGCGTAAGACGGTAGAGATGGCGGTTCCGGGCCGTTCAAGAAGGGGGCCGGGCCGCCGGGTGGAAACCGTTGACGCGGCGGAAGAAGAATTCTTCGGCAGCAAGTACGCAAAAATGAAGGATGATCCCGCCGATGATCCTGCCATCACGCTCAGAATATCCTATGGCGAGCGGGTAAAAATGGATCGCTATGCCGCTCAGTTTGAATATGAAATAAAAAACTCGCTGCAGGTTCTTGTTTCGATTTTTTCGTTTACCAGCGAGCCGGCGGATCATGTAAACCCCCGCTTTGTAAACCTCAGGATGAATGATTATTACAACAAAATCGAACAGTTGGTCACCTCAACCAGAAATCTTCTTCCCCGCAATAACGCCCGCCGCAGCGAGCGGCTTAAAAAAGCGTCTCCCTTTGTGTTTGCCATTCTGGATACCATTCGCCACTGGAACATAGAGCGCATTGGATCCGAGCTGGCGAGAATACAGTCGCATCCGCGCTCGGTAAGAGTCACCGAATTCGCTGACATTTTACGGGCCATTTACAAACCCCTGTATATTCTGGAAAAACTTGACATGGACATCCACATCAAGGGCGCGTATAAATTGCTGTACAAACTCATATTTCTCGAAAATCCGATGGAGTCAAAGGAGAAAAATCAGGACATTATCCGTATCGCTCTTTCTTCTTATGCCGACATTCGCCGCGAAGTTCATTATGGGTTGTACCCCCTGCTGATGAAACTTATTTCCGACCGCTGGTTCCCCTACGAAAAACTGTTTATCCAGCGCCGCCGCCGTTTCATGTCATTTATTGCCGCTACCGAAGATGAACAGATTAAGCCGCTGGCGGTGAATCCTGACCAGGTGGAAAACGGGAATCTGGAAGCGTTACGGGATGATATTATAAAAGAGGAGAAGGGAGAGGTAGAAGAAGAGGAAGACCCCAATGACCCGGAAGTTATTGCGCGCAAACAGCGCGAAGCGGCGGTGATAGCGGAGCGGAAAGCGGTAGCACACAGCGTCGGCGCGCTGGAAACGCTGTTCCCCAAAGCCGGATGGGACAAGCTGGCGGAGTACCCCGACCTGTACCCCTATTTTGCCAATCTCTACGATCTGCGTCAGGGATACGAACTGCTCTCCCCGACCGATCCCCTGCAGCAGATCGCCATATTAATGCACATTATGGAAAATATCTGCGCCGGTCTCCGTTATACGTCATTTGGGGTTGTCTCCGGGCCGGATGGAAATTTCATCTCGTTAAACGAGACAATAGGAAATATTATCGCCAACTGGCAGTTGTACATTGACGACAGTTTTGTAAAGGAATATCTGCCCCGCCTTTCAGAGTATTGCCGTATGCTGGAACATTCCGCCGACTCCAAAAATTCGGTATACGGCAAAAAAACCCTGAACGAACTTCGCTGGATCAAGCGGCTGTACTTTCTGCCCTTTTTCAAATTCGAGGCTATGGGGCCGCCGCCTTTCAAAAGCCAGGACGCCGTCGTCATCTACACCCAGACAAGAACCCTGCGTAAACACCTGACCATGATTGCCGCCGCTATAGAGATGGGAAACCGCAAGGGCGGCGCCGAGGCAAAAGCCCCCTGTAACGGCATTGACAATCCCTGGGCGCAGTACCATTTTGAAATACCCAACCCGGTGTCAAAACGCCTGGATGCGCTGCTTGCCCCCGGCAAGCGCAACAACGCTGTTCTGATTTTCTTTGCGTTATCAACGGTAACCATTCTGGATAACCTGATAAACAGTGAATCCAGCTGGGCCTATAATAACGATAGCGCTTGCCTGTTCCGCAGTTTCCACGGAGACGGGTCTACTCCGGTGTTTGGCGTTGACGAAAGGATAGACGCGGATCAGCTTTTCAAAAGCACCCTGAAAAAAAGGCAGGAGAAGCAGCAGAAATAATATGCAGTTTCGTTCCACCAATTCAAGCGAGCTATTGGTCTCTTTTAAGGATGCGGTTCTTAACTGCCTCCCTGCGGACGGGGGGCTTTATGTTCCCGACAAGGCAATGGACATACGGCAGTTTTTTTTATACATGAACGAAGAAACCAGCTTCCCCGATCTGGTGGCGGCGATAGCTCCCAGTCTGCTGGAAGGCGACCTTAACCCCATCTCCGCGTCCCGTATTGCGGAAAGCGCCTTTAATTTTGAACCGGAACTTATCCGGCTGGACGATGACTATTCTCTCCTTAACCTGTATAACGGCCCCACCGGCTTTTTCAAAGACTTCGGCATTGCCTTCTTTGCCGCCGTCATGGAAGAACTGCAAAAATCAGGACAATCGCTTGTCCTTGCCGCAACGCACGGCGATACCGGCGTTTCAATGACCCACGCCTTCCGGGGGCGCAAGGGAATAAGCGCTGTCCTGGTGTACCCGTCAGGATCAATCCGCGGGCTTGACCCGGCAACGTTTGTCCCCAATGGCGGCAACATTATCCCCATTCAGGTGCAGGGAACCTTTGATGACTGTCAGCGCCTTATTCAAGGAGCAATCAACGACCGCGCTTTTTCAGCCCGTTACAATATTACCTGCGCCAACAGCATCAATCCGGCGCGGCTGCTGTCCCAGACTTTTTATTACCTGTACGCTTTTATCAAAATAAAAAAACAGCTTTCCGGCGCCCTTGCGTTCAGCGTTCCCTGCGGAAACTTCGGCAACCTTATCGCCGGCCTGTACGCGTGGAAATTCGGCATGCCGGTTAACGGCTTTATCGCCGCCATGAACGCCAACAACGCCCTGGGCGATTTTATCCGGGGCAAGGAGTTTGCGCCTAGGCCATTAGTCAATACCCACTCTCCTTCGCTTGATGTGGCCGTTCCTTCAAACCTCAGCCGTCTCACGTCATTTTATCAGGAAGCCCCGGCTGTTATGCGCAACATGGTGTACCCCGCCTCGATTGACGACGAACTTACCCTGCGCACTATTGAGCAAGTCTGGAAAAAATACCACCAGCATATTGATTCGCACACCGCCGTCGCCTTTGCCGCCGCCGAACAGACTGCCGCCAAAGAGAACTGGAAAGGGTATTTTCATACCGTGATCCTCGCAACCGGACATTACGCGCGGGAACAGGCCATACCGGAAAAATTTGAATTCCTCAAAAAAAAGACGGACCCCATCGCCGTTATTCCCCCCAATCTTGACGCTTTTGAAGGGATCATCGCCCATTGTTTTTAACTTTTAGTAAGGCAGCATCCTCAGCAGTTCCTGTTCCCGGTCATTGCGCTGGTCTTCGGGTATTTTTTCCAAAAGGTATTTGATCGATTCCCCGCCGGTAATTTTTCCGCCCTGTATATACATCCAGTCGGTAAGGGCGTCTATGTCAAAGACGACCCTGTCCCCCCTTTTCATGCCGCTTAAATACCGGGGGACGCTGGCAATAACGCCAAAATACCTGCCGCTGTTGAATTGAATACCGGTAAGCCATATCTGTTCCCGGTCAACGCCGCTGTCTTCATCCGCCACAAACGGGCACTTCACATAACAATCTTTTCCCGCACCTGCGCCCGCGCCCGATCTGGTTAAATACCGAAAAAAAACGGGCAGGGTATTGCGGGCATCCTCCGCAATCCGCGCGAGTTCCATGTCATCCTGATACACCCGCACGGTCGTGACTTCAGGCGGCTCAGACGATTTTTCGCAGGAGAACAAAAAAATAGCGCACAAAAAGAAAATGCCCATGTTTGATTTTTTCATTTTATATCCAATTTTCTACCTTTAATTTTTTTATTCTTTTAAATTCTCTTTCATTATTGGTAACAAGTGTCATATTCAATGATTTTGCATGCGCTCCTATTAACATATCGTATGGCCCTATTATGTTATTATTATCTTTCAAATATTTCTTTATTACTCCAAATTCTTTTGCAGATTTTTCGTCAAAACCTACTATATTAATTATGGTTAAGAATTCCATTAAAGCTATCTTGTTTCTCTCTTTGTATAAACTGTTTTCATTCCCGAATTCAAGCTCAGCCAATGTTATTGCAGAAATATAGAGCCCTTTATCTTTGTGCTTTTTTAATTGGTCTAATACTTTTTGAGGCTTTTTCTTTATAATATATATGCAGATATTGGTATCAAGCATATACATTATAATTCCTCTCTCTTTTGCTCAACTTCCTGAAGCCTTCCTTCGGACATAAAATCATCGGAAAAGCTGTTCAACCCATGTAAAAATGTCTTCCATGCTTTATCAAAAGGAACCAAAATGACCGCTTCCCCCACTTTTTGTATATACACACTTTCCCCCCTAAACTGGTACTCTTTGGGGAGCCTTACCGCCTGACTTCTTCCATTAACAAATAACCGCGCTGTTTGCATATATCCTCCTTATTCTTAGAATATACCATGATATATACCTTGTCAAGTAATTTTAGGGACATTTGGCGCATGGTACTTTTGGAGATAGCCCAAGATGCTGCGTTATGATAAAATAAAAATATGAAATTGATGAAGTAATTATTAAAAACAGGCATGGAGGACACAGAATTTTTTATGAAAAAGGCATTGCTGACCATTTTGGATTGTTTGGTACTTTTTATGACGGTAGGTTGTACAATATCGCAAGCAACGGTTCCAATGGTAACGCAAGGGCGTCAGTTACCGGTTTTGCCTGGCAGCATAAAATTGAAATGGTACGGAACAGCCGCAATACTGCTTGAATACGAGGGGACAAAGCTGCTTTTTGACCCGTTCTTTTTTTTACGCGATAAATATTTTAAGCCGCCTGTAGACGAACTCTCCACGATAGAAAATATATTGGTCACGCATGGTCATTTTGATCATATCGCCGATATACCGGCCATTTTGAAGCAATGTGATGGAATGACTACGGTCTATTGCACGGCAAAGCCGAGGGAAACTCTTATCTCAAAGGGTGTTGACGAAACACGCATACAACAAATAACGCCCGGTGACTATCTGAGCTTCGGGCCGTTTGAAGTTCGTGTGCTTAAAGGGAAACATGTCGTTTTTGACGCGGGTCTGGTTATAAAGACATCCTTCAACCCGCGCGTACTAGCCAACTGGAACAATGTAAGATACATACTTAAAGAAAACAAAATTTGTGCCGAGGCGGGTGAAACGGTAGTTTATGATATTAGCGTGGCGAATAAACGTATCCTTTTATTGGGAAGTTTAAATTTAGATGATAATACGGAATACCCCAAAGGCGTTGATCTGCTCATACTGCCGTTCCAGGGACGTTCTAACATTAACAAATACGCGATGACATTTGTAGACCGCCTGCAGCCGAAAGAGGTACTGTTGCATCATTTTGATAATGCCTTCCCGCCCATTTCCGCTGATGTGGAGACAGAGCCTTTTATATCACTTATGAGGCAGAAACATCCCGACATTCCGGTAATATACCTGAGCAAATCTTCGCCCTGGTAGTAACGCTTGGGAGAGACGGGGACATGCCTGGCGCTCAAAATGGCTAGTGTACCGTGTCGCCTAACGATATTGGACAATTGCAGCCGATAAATCTCGCAAAAATATATTTGTAATATATTCTATAATTACAACAATGTCCAGTCCCGTTCAAAAAACTCATCGTAAATCTGCTTTTGAAGAACATATTTGGGTACGCGCTCCAATAAATATTTTTGTATGTACGCTTTGTTTTTGCCGGAGCATTTTAGTAAATTGTTCGCTTTTAAAATATTGCTTAATTCATTACGCCACAGCAAACCAAGTTGTTTTTTGGGGCTGTATTTGGGGTTTTGCCCGGCTTCCCGATCGATTTCAATTTGCACGCCGTTCTCTGATTTTGAAATACACATAATTCCCCAATATGGCGGAATATGCTCTGACGCTGTCTTTTTATGATGTTCACCAGCAACAAGATAATTCTGCTGAAAATATTTATCATATTCTTTAATTTGCCCGGGCAGCCGTTTGTATGTATCAACATCGCTTTTTATTTCATATCCGGTTAGCCTGTCTGTTACTATAACAATATCCGCCCGTGCTTCTCCAATTACCATCTCATCGATTATGCGAAACTTGTCGCTGTGAATACTTTCCATGTAACTGCAAATCGCCTCCCGAATTTCGTAGTCGTTCATGTCTGGGCTTTCAGGCACTCATACGCCTCGTTGACTTTTTTCATTAAGTCTTCGGCGTTTTCGCGATCCCGGCGCGTGGCGGAGGCATAGCGGTCGGGGTGGTATATCGCGGCGGCGTTGCGGTACGCCGCTTTCAGTTCTTCGCCGGTAAAACGCGGGGCAAGCCCCAGAAGATTGCGGTAGATCGAAAGCGAATCAGGCGGCGTATTGATACCGGCGGCGCTTTCATCGCCGCTTGTTGTACGGTTTTCCGCACGGCTTTGAGTATTGTCAACACGGCTGCGCTGGGACTGCGTATTTGTCTGCGTATCGGTATAACGGTAACTGGAAAATAGTCTCTTGTTAAGCAGCCTGACAAAAATATACCTAACCAGCGAACCGGCGATAAGGCTGCCCATAATGGTAATGGCCAACGGGAAAAACGGCGAAATAAATTCTTCAAGAGTCGCGTAGGCAATGAACGCCCCCGTGCCGAGAAAAGCAAGCCGGGAAATCCCGCTATACATTCGGTTGGTAGTTCGATTCATTTTTTGTCCCTTCGCGTGTCAAGTTCGACATTGCAGCCGCATTCCAGGCAGACAAAATGCGCCGTACCCCATTCCCTGATAAACGGATCGGCGTTGGTGCGCGTCGCGTGGCCAAAGATGAACGCCCGCAGCCGTCCGGCAAGCCCGCCTATGCCGCCGCCAAAACTGGTGCTGGAATGGCCTACAACCTTATCCCGCACATCAAAGCCCCGGTACTCAAGCCTAAACCATTTTCCGCATCTCGGGCAGCGCACGGTTTTTACCCAGCGAGACACTGCGGGTATAACCATAGCGGCAAAAACGAGAATGGCAACAGCGGCAAGTACGCGTGTATCGGACAGGTAAGTGATCATTTAATTTTGTTTCCGCCAGGTGCATCTTCCGCCGCGCACACAGGGCCGGTCGTTGGGCTTGCCCAATGACATGGTAGTATTCCCGCATTTTCCGCAGCGGTACACAACTGACCTGTTGCCGTCGTTCGCCTTCCAGCGGTGTCCGCCTCCCTTAACGCAGCTCCCCACCAGCGGCTTGTTCGCTCCTGCGGTAGTGTTGCCGCATTTGGTGCATTTCCATAATCCCATGATTGTTCCTCCTTTACCCCTTTTGCTCTTCCTTTTTACCCTTTATGGTTTCTTCCAGTTCCTCGGCAAATACGTTATCAACGCGTTCGATAGATCTCTCTAGAGGCGATTTTTTCTGTTTGATAATTTTTTCGTATTCTTCCGGGAAAACATCTTGAATGAATTCGTTAATCTCTTTATAGGTTTTCATTTGTTTCACCCCTGAAATATTTTTGTCTGAGATGCCGGTTAAGGTACGGATCGTAATTGGTCTTCTTTTTTATCCAGATAAAACCTTCTCCTTTGGTGATCAACGCAACGTCTATGGGGCCGCCCACGGATTCCTCATCTGTTGAAACATGGCGCTTTAAGGCGGTTAAATTGACCATCGCTTCCGCCATTGATGTCAATTCGCTTTTTTCCATACAGGCGACACTATCTACAACAGGGTCTTTATAAACAATATCGCTAAAGTCTCCCATGTATTCTGTCAACAGCTTGGAAAGAGAGCTTGTTTTTTCTTCGTCGAAATCCTTTATTAATGGCCGTAGGGAATCAAGGATAACATCAACTTTTTCGGTTATAGCGTCCTTAAAATCAGGAGAGATGCCTCTTGCAAATTGATGGACCATCCCGGTTTGCGCGAAAGGACAGATGGTAGCGGTGTGATCGGTATCTATCTGATCCATGTCATATTCGAAATATATCAGACTGTTTCCCAGCTTTCCACTAACCTTAAAATCACAAAGAGCAGGGAAAATTTCCCTTTCACCATAACCGGCAATGACAATCCCGGTATAATTTTCCATCCACCCGCACTTTTGAAAATTCATTTTTAAAATACCGGTAATTTCGGCAATTTGTTTTTTTGACAATTTGTAATCTTCAAAAACAACTCCCAGCATTTTATTGATTGTTTCCGTGTTTGAATCAATATACTTGGTATCCACTTTTATAACTTTTTCATCCTCAACCTTTTTAATTTTCTCTTTGATATTTTTTAAGGATGTGTTAAATACGGCATCTATCTGGGCCAATTCAATGTTTTCCTTGCCATCGAATTCAGCATGGAGATCCCTGAGAAACCATGATAAAATTTTCGAAAATACATCAAGACACATAGACTCCAGATACTCAATCATTTTCTCGGGAGTAAAATAGGGAAACTTTGCCAGACTTTTGATAAAGTCCCCCGCGTAATCCGACAATTTGTCAAAGGATTTTTTCCCCAGAGAATCGCGGTAATTTTTTATGATGATTTCCCACTCTATGCCCATAATCATTGCGGAACTGTAGATCATAATCCCCACAGGGTGGTATTTTGACAGGGCAAAAAGTTTATCCGCGGTGTTATAAACTTTTCCGGCTCCCGGCGTAACGGCGCTGTCCGCGGCAAGGCCTATGCCCTTTGTATTCATAATGGCAACTTCTGCGGTCATTTTTTGCTCTCCCTGTAAGTAACGATTTCATCTAACTCTTTTTTCATTTCTTTATACATTAGTCCCATGATTGCTCCTTCTTTTTATCTCAGATAGTTTGTCAATTTTGACAAGAGTCTTTTCCCATGTTTAGGGTTCTCGCTGCCGTTTATTAATTCTGTCGTATACGCAACGCCTTCCACAACTATATCTATCGCGGAATTTACCTGACCTGATTCGTAGACACCGGTCTTACACCAACGGGCAAAGTGTTCGCAGTTATTAAAAACAAGATCATACTTTTTACTGCCTATCTGCGAGCGGGCGCGTTCAACTATTTTCTGCCGGGAAAACTTTGCTTTTGCCTTTTTGTCTACCGCCAATGTTCCGCCTTTAAGAAAATTTTCTATGGTTGTTTCATGAACAACGGCATTTTCGGTGCTTATTTCCGCTCCGGTCAAGGGCGAAAAATGGATTACTTTACCGTCCCCGGCGTAGACGCCGTAGTGTTTGTATAAGCCCCGGTTGACATAAAGAGTATCGCCGGGTTGTATGCTAACTTTTGTCCTAGCGGCGTTGTTTCTATGGGCGATTGGGTGTGTCATATATTTATTCTAGTCCTCCTGCCTTGTCTTTGCGATTTTCTTAATTTTTTCTTTATTTTTTCACCGATCTCTTTTTTCTCTTCTTCTGAAAGTGTGCCAGTAACTTCATTATTGGATTCTATGATAGATTTCAAAGTGTCTTCCAATACCTGTTGCGTTATACAAATTTCATTTTCAACCGCAGTTTTGATTGCGGCTTTTACAACGGTGTTTTTTATGTCCCTTCCGCAAATATTTTCAATAGAAGACAGCTTGTCAATATCAACACCTGCTTCAAGGGGCAATGTTGGGAGTAGCATTATCTTCCACAGTTTTTTTCTCATGTCAAAGTCCGGTTTTCTGAAATGAATACTTCTTATTCTCGTTACAAATGCGCTGTCATAATTACGCGCAAGATTTGTGGCAAATATCACAACTCCGGTAAATTGCTCTATCTGAATAAGCAATTGGCTCCTCATTGAGTTAATCGCCTGCTCACTTCCCTGCGTTACGTTGGTGAGTCGTTTTGACAATAAGCTGTCGGCTTCATCAATGAACAGCACGGCATTTGTGTCGGAAGCGATTTGAAACAGCTTTTTTACATTTTTGGGCCCATCGCCATGATATTTACTTTCTATCTCGGCGTAACTTGCTAAAATAATCTTTCTTCCCATTGCGTTTGCCATACCGTGGGCCGCCATTGTTTTTCCTGTTCCGCTTTCCCCATGAAAATTCAACGCAAGTTTTGGGCAGGGTTCTATCTTTGAAAGCCCCCACTCGTTATAAACTTTCTCTCTGACGCTTTCAAACTTTATGGAGTATTGTAGTTCCTCAAGAACTTTGTCTTCCAGTATTATTTGATCAAAAGTATACTGTGGCTCCTGCGCTTCAATGGAAAATGAGACGTTCTCCGCTTCATCCTGTTTTTTGTTCTCAACATCAGGTTTTTTGGTTTCCTTCGCCAAAGCAGTTGTTACCGTTACTTTTGGATTTGGAACTTTATACTTTTCAGATAAAATATCGTTTATCGCATTTGACACACGGGAACAGAATATGGTTTTGTCAGTTTTATCGACAAAATCGGGAATGTTTGACAGGGCTAAGTCCATGATACCTCTTATTAAGCCGCGTGAGCGGCAATTTTAATCGAACGTCCCCGCGCAGCGGAGATGATAACTCCTTTAGTAAGTATTGAAACAACCACAATAAATGTTGCTGTTGCCACCGCTGCTAACACAACACCAAGAAACCACCACATATTTACCCCTTATTCCACAATGATAAGATCGGTGTCCTTAAACAGCTTGAGCAATTCGCTGTCCAGACGTTTAACCCGTATTCTGACGCCTAACGGCCTTCCCCGTTTGCCGTCACTCACAATATTGTTGTCTTTGTCCAGGAAAACCTGCGTTATCACCAAACCATCTGCGGCCGCTTCCTTTAGCAGCGCGCCTTTTGCAATCGCGGGACTGTCATCCTTGTGCTCGATGAAGTACTTCATCGCTTTTTCGTAGGACAGCTCACTGGGAGCCAGGGTTTCCTGTAAGCCTTTGAGTGTGGCTTTTAGCATATCGGCTAATGTTTTAATGTCATTCCCCACGCTGTTGCCGGTATTTTCTCCCTGCGCCTCAGGTGGGATTGCCCTCCGTAGATGGTTTTTTTGCGACTCGGGCCTTTTCTGCACAAGAAAGATCACCGCCGCCACAACCGCTATGCCAATAATCACAATGACAATACTCATACAACACCTCCTCGATTATGGTGATATAACCGCGCACGGCGTATTACGCCGTCAGATCATACACAATCTTGTTTTTTTGCCCAAATTCCGCCCTAAGCCGATCATCAATCTTTTCTCCTTCCCATGCTTTGGAATCCAGTTGTTTCCCGCTTTTATTGAGCACATTGGCAACAACGCGGTATTTCCCGGAAGTAAGGTTTTCCTTTACCAATTCACATGTTGCCGCGCCAGGTATTTTTTTTGCATCGCTCATATAATCACGGATTGCGTCATACGCGATTTTTGCCACAAAAATTATCGCCGCCGCTGCCGCTATACCAAGGATAGCGCCCCCAATAAGCCCCCAAATGCCAAGTCCATCATCGTCCATAATAAAACTCCTTCTTACCGGAATGCACCGGTACAACATAAAACCGCACTACGGCGATTTTTTAAACATACAACGGCGTGTTCGCCGTGCGCCGGTTTACCCGTACACCACCAGTGCTTCATTCCGGTGGTATTCCGCCAGTTGTTCGTCAATCTCTTTTGACTCGTACTTTTTACCATCCTCAAGCGTTTCTGTACGCTTGTTGAAAATCCCCTCAACGGTACTGTACTTACCATTGGCAAGTTTTTCCTGTAAGGTAAAGGCAATGTTTTCATGGTCCGACTCCCGTAATGCTTCACGTGCATTAAACCAGTCAAGAATGGTTTCCCACTTAAGCATAAACACCACAACTGCCACAAGCGCCGCAATAGCGCCCAAAATAATGGGTATCATCGTATCCTCCTATTCCACTATAATGAGATCATTACCCTTAAACAGATGGAGTAATTCATCATCCATATGCGCAACTTTCTTTTTATAACCCAACGGCCTTCCACGGTTGTCAAGTATAAGCTGGTTGTTTTTATCCAGAAAAATCTGCACTATCTCAAAACCATCTTCCACCGCTTTCTTGAGTAGCGCGCATTTTGCAATGGCAGGGCTGTCATCCTTGTGCGTGATAGAATACTTCATCACTTCATCATAGGAAATGCTCTTGGAACGCATGGCTTCTGTCACACTCGTGAATGCGGCTGCTATCGCCGCAAAAACAGGCCCAAGATCCTGAATCACCTGCTTGATGTCTTCAACCGTAGAAAGTACATCATCTTCACTTTCTTCTTCATCCAGCATAATGTGCCTCCTTTATCGATTTTTTTGTTTCATATTGCAAGTAAAATCTCGAAATCTTTCATTATATCTATGTCTAACTGGTATTGTTTTTCCAGTGAAACATCTTTTGCATCAATATTTTGAGAATGTGTAGACCAATAATGAGTTTCTGTTTTGTTTCCTGCCACAATCTTCGGCTTTGAGTACTTCATGATCTCCTCCTTAAATTAAAGATATATTTCTGTCCAACGGACAGTCTTTCATCCGAGAACGTCGGAATAAAAGCAACAATGGTCCCGAAAATACCCTTTGTGTCTGTTTTTCCTTCAACACGCATTTTTTCTTCAATGCGTTGAACCGCTTTTTGGGGATTATTCACCGCGTCTTCAATGGCCCCAGCCAATGCAAGCGCGCCCTGTTCTTCATCCAGCATAATGTGCCTCCTTAGTTACAACGGTTGTATATCATGCACGTTGATTTCTATTATTTTTTGTATCAAACCGTTGTCTATATTTTTGTTATGCTCCTCCAGTTTACTGAAGACGGCGGCTTTTGCGGTGTCATCTGCATAATAGTCTTTGAATGAGAAAACAGACATATCTCCATCCGAACATTCCATGAAAGAAGTTTCGGCGGATACTGCCATTTCTGTAAACTTGCCATATATCCCTTTTTTCAGGTAGTAGTGCAGTATATGCATATAGGGATGGATGAAAAACTCTCTGGCAATATAGCGCCACAATTCAAATGGAAAACCAGTGGGATAATCCTTACTCAATAATTGCTTGTTCGTAAATGGAATATATTGGTTTACCACACTTTTTTTCTCCCACGCCATGGGCATATAAATGTTTTTCAAATGAGCTATTATGGTTTCTATGGGCACATTTTTATTGTCCTCATAGATCTTTTGGTTCTTCTTTTCAATGTTCTTTATTTCATTGAAGGGTTTTTTGTTTTTCATGGAATCCAGTTTCATCAGGGCATAATCCCACCAAAAGCTAATATGACCAAGCAGGTCCCGGACATTCCATTCCTCAAAGGTGCTTTCCACAACAGCGTCATCCTTAAACTCTTCATAAAGCCCCATAAGCTTGCCGCCGGAACGCCCAAAAAATCCGCAAAGTCTGTGCTTGTCCATTTTTTCCTCCTTAATTCGCAAATACTATCCATACTGGTCTGTCATACACTGTCAGGCCGGTAAAAAATAGTTTTATTCTTTTCTCATTTCCTCAATAAAAGAATCTCTTGCCTCTTGTATCATACCAATTTCACTACATACATAGTGAATGATCCCGCTATATCTTATCTCGTAGTCTGTCGCCAATTGCCCACTGTCCCAATAACGGTACGGCGGCCCAAACCGCCACGGTTTGCGATCCACGACCGGAAAAAAATTGAGAAAATTCTTCGTTTTTTGTCTGTT
>JGI24698J34947_10000267_pt1 | contig 22358 bp, 19 predicted proteins | sample TergutMp193P3_FD_34947 | JGI IMG/M metagenome (IMG submission 34947) | reverse complement strand
CACCAGATCCTAAGTCTGGCGTGTCTGCCAATTCCACCACTCTCGCCTGGCCCGCAATCCGGTAACTTAGGATAATCCCATTAAACTATAGTGTACCGAAATCGGGTAGCCGTGTCAATTCCCCTTGTCCCTTTGCCCCTATTCCCATTGTCCTTTTTATTGTTATAACTAACCATTATGATCATAACACCCAGGGTTTTGAAGGGGTTTCGGGATTTTTTGCCCGAAGCCGAAATTACGCGCCGGAATCTTGTCGAAAAGATAGAATCTTCCTTCCGCTCCTACGGCTTTGTGCCAATCGACACCCCGGCGCTGGAATACTCGGAGATTCTCTTTGGCAAGGGTGGCGGGGAAACCGAGAAACAGGTCTACCGCTTCAAGGACTCCGGCGACAGGGATGTCGCCCTTCGTTTTGACCTTACCGTGCCCTTCGCGCGTTTCCTCGCCGAGCACAGGGGCGAACTGGTTTTTCCCTTCAAGCGTTACCACATCGCGAAGGTCTGGCGCGGCGAAAACACCCAGCGTGGGCGCTACCGTGAGTTCACCCAGTGCGATTTTGACATCATCGGGGGCGACACCGCCGCCGCCGACTTCGAGATACTCCACATGATGCGGAACACCCTGCTCGCCATTTGCGGCGGGGATGTGGTCATACGCTTTAACCACCGGGGGCTCTTCAACCGCTTCCTTTTGCGCCTTGGCGTTCTCGATAAATCGGTCGACATACTCAGGGCCGTGGACAAGCTCGCGAAGATCGGGCCGGAAGCGGTGAAGCAGGCCCTTTCGGAATTTGCAGGAGAAAGCAGGGCTGAAGAAATGTTCAAGTATGTCGGGGCTTCCGGCAATTTCGATGAAACCCTCTCGACGATGACAAGTGCCGTAGGCGCCTGTCCCGAGGCGGAACAACTCGCCCACTTACATGATTTCATGCTTGACGCAGGGATAGCGGACTCGTTTATACTTGACCCTTCCATCACGAGGGGCCTTGACTACTACACGGGCGTTGTCTTCGAGTCTTTCTTCGCGGATCTGCCTGACATAGGCTCCATCTGTTCAGGTGGCCGTTACGACAACCTCGTGGGGCTCTACTCGAAGGAGCCCCTTGCGGGCGTCGGTGCGAGCATAGGCATTGACAGGTTAATCGCCGGCCTTGAATCCCTGGGCAGGGTAAAGGCGGAAAAGACCTACGCCACGATTGGTATTGCCTATACCGGCAATGGCGGCGCTTGCCAGTCCTTGGCTGAAAAACTGCGGGAAAAAGGTATTCCCTGCGAGGTACTTCTTAAAGAAGAAATTCTTACAAAGCAGTTCCAGGCCGCCGAAAAAAAGGGCCTCTGCTGGCTCATCATCCCGGAGTCCCCGCCTGGGGGGGCGCTTACCCTCCGGGACCTCCGGAAGCGGGAGAACATCGAGGGGCTGGGGATTGAGGGAATTGTAAAAAAAATAAGCGAAAAAGCATGACGATTATCACTTTTTTTCGGGTAAAAATGCATCTCCGTGCAGTATACTGTTATAAAAGGGGGTAACTACATGAGTATATTCAAGGTAAGCATGACCGCCATCAACCCAAAGGACGAAAGCAGACGCACGCCTCCGGTGGAAGTGTTGGTTGATACGGGTTCGGAAAATTCATGGATGCCAAGAGCCCTGCTGCTTGACGCGGGAATAACACCGAGAGGGAAAAAACGCTTTTACATGGCGAACAAGCAGCATATCGAGCGTGAATATGGCTACGCCATACTGGAAGCCAAAGGCTACGAAACGCCTGACCAGATCATCTTCGCGGAATCAAGCGATATGTCGCTTTTGGGCGTCCACACGCTTGAGGGTTTCAACGTCGCCGTTGACAACGTCGGCCAGCGATTTATCGATATCCCTGCTGTCCCGGTGCCTGCCAACATCCTTGTTGTATAGGCCGCCTTTCCCTTACCACTCTTCCATGGCCTTCTTGAACGCCGCCCCGGAAGCCGTGATGATCTTCTCGTTCACGCAGTAGGCAAAACGCAGCCAGCCGGGCTTGCCGAAGGCGGAACCTGGAACCCCCAGGATGAGGTGTTTTTTCAGGTGGTCGACAAAGGCGCGATCGTCGCCCTCGCGTGTGTTTTTTCCTTCGGGAACCTTGCAGAAGAGGTAAAACGCCCCCTCGGGCTTTGAGTATTCGATTCCCGCCTCGTCGAGGATCTTGACGAAGGCCGCGAGGCGGCGGGCGTAAACGTCGATATCCACCCTGGCGTAGACCAGTTCCGCGACAACACGCTGCATGAGGGCGGGCGCGTTCACAAAACCCAGGATACGGTTGGCGTAGGTGAACGCGCCGACGAGGTTCTCCTTGTCTTCAACCCCCGGGCCGACGGCTATATAGCCGATTCGTTCACCCGGCAGGGAAAGGTTCTTTGAATAGGAACTGACCACAATGGATTCCCGGTACGCGGAAAGCACGGGCGGGACGGCCGCGCCCCCGTAGACAAGTTCCCGGTAGGGCTCATCGGAAATCAGGTAGGGCTTTCTGCCGCACTTCTTCCCGTGTTCGTCCATGGCTTTCGCAAGGCGGGCGATGGTTTCGGCAGGGTATATACGGCCCGTGGGGTTGTGCGGGGAATTGATGAGAACGCCTGAGGTTTTTGGGGAAAGGGCGGCCTTGACGGCCTCCACGTCGAGGTTAAAATCCGGCAGGGCATCAACTTCGACGAGCTTTCCCCCGTGGTTGGCGATGTAGGAGCGGTACTCCATGAAAAAGGGCCTTGAAACAATGACCTCGTCCCCGTCGTTCAGAATGGACTTGAAGACCACGTTGAGCCCCCCGGCTGCGCCGCAGGTCATAACCAGGTGGGCGCCGTCGATAGCCACCCCATGCTCCGCTGACGCCTTGCGCGCCAGGGTCTCCCGCACCTCGGGAAAGCCCGCGTTTGGCATATAGCCGTGGGAGCCTTTTTTGTCCTCCTTCGCGAGTTTCAGGAAGACACGGTGGAAGGCCGGAGGCGGCTCAAGGTCGGGGTTCCCAAGGGAGAAGTCGAAAACCTTGTCGGCCCCGTGCTGCTTTTTCAGCGCGATACCTTCCTCGAACATCTTGCGAATCAATGACTGAGAACCAAGGGCTTCCCGAATTCGATCGGCTACGGGCATAAAGGCCTCCTTAATTGAAAATAGTATATCAAATAAATAAAAAAAAGTAAAAAAATCCATTTATTTTTTTGTTTTTTCGGGAAAAGGGGATATGTTTATATTGTTAGATCTTTAACATTTGAAGCGAGGAAGAAAATGGCTGAAATTCATGAGTTCATCAGATGGAGCGCGGGCATGAAACTGGGCATCCCCATAATTGATGAGCAGCACACGAACCTGGTTAGGATTGTAGACAACCTGCAATTGACTTGCGATAAAGGCACGGATTGTGTCCGCGAGCGCTTCATCAGCGCCGCAAACGAGGCGATCGAGTATATAAAGTTCCACTTCACAACCGAAGAAAAGTTGATGAAGCTTTTGGATTATCCCAGATACCATGATCACATGAATGAACACAAGGATTGCCTCTGGGATCTCTCATACATTTCCAGTCTGTTTTTGGACGAGCAGAACCCGGACTTCCGTCAGTTCGTGCTCTATCTTAACGAGTGGATCGTGACCCATGTCTGCGATTCCGACAGGCACTTCGCCAATTATTTTTTCAACATGCAGCATCATAGTAAGCTTAAGGTGCTTGCGGTGGGCGGACTGGCTTAAACACTAATTTGTCGGGTTGTTCGCCATATAAAAACCGAATAAAACTACGGTTAATAGGTGGGCAAGTGACACGGCGAAAACGTTTGGGGAACCCGGCTGCGAAGCCGCCTGCCCACTCAAAAAGGCGACTGTCACCTTTTTAAGTGGGCAGGCCTGCTTCCCCTTTAGTCTTGCATATTCCCCTCGTCTTCTGCGCCGGAGAGCCCAAAGATGTTTTCTCCGTGTCACTTGCCCACCTATTATCTGGATTTTTTATTAATTATATAATTGAAACGCGACAAATTCGTGTTTATTACATGGTGGGGAAGGCATTTCGCTTTTCTCATCGATGCCTACCCACCCATATACAGGTATTGTTTCGATTTATATAATAATACACACATAGAGGGCTGGGCAATGCCATAGCGAGAGCATCTGGAATTCCCCGGCTCCGAAGACGAGCGGAATAGATAGAACCTAAAGGGAAAGAAGGCCTGACCACTTAAACGCTGAACTATCTAGGTTAATCAAAGATTGAGGGTTTAAGTGGTCAGGCGGCTTCGGAGCCGGGTTCTACAGGAGCTCTCGTTATGGTATTACCCAGCCCGCTTTGTGAGTTTTTTTAAGGCACCTATGAAAGAAAATACAAGGCATTACTTAGACTGGGCGGCTACTGCAATTCCCGATGAATCTATCGGGATGACAAATATTCAAGGCCTATTCGGCAATCCTTCTGCAATCAACAAAGAGGGGCGGCTTGCGAAGGAGGCTTTAGAGGGTGCCCGGACGCGCTGTGCCGCCGTTCTGGGCGTGAAGCCGGAAAGGCTGTACTTTACTTCCGGTGGGACAGAATCGAATGCGCTCTTCCTCCACTCGCTGCTGCTGCGAAAGGGGAGGGGGAGGCTCCTGTACTCTGGGATTGAGCATCCGTCGGTGAGGGAGAACTGCCTCAGGCTTGAGAGAATGGGTTTGCCTCTCGGCACGATAAGGGTTGAGAAAGACGGTAGCGTCAGCGCCGACTGCCTGTCCGCCGCGCTGGAAAAGCATCCTGACACGCGCTTCGTCGCGGTGATGGGCGTCAATAACGAGACAGGCAGTGTCATGGACACGAATGCCCTCGTCGGCGTCTTTCGCTCGAATCAGGAAAAAACAGGGCTTCCGGTTCATTTTCATTGCGATCTGGTTCAGGCAATCGGCAAAACGCCTGTGGAAATTGGGGATATGGATTCGGCTTCCTTCAGCGGGCACAAACTCGGGGGGCCAAGGGGCATAGGGCTCCTCTACCTGAAAAAGCCCCTTGAGCCCCTGTATGCCGGGGGCGGGCAGGAAGGCGGGGTGAGGCCTGGCACCGAGAACACCCTCGGGGCGCTTGCCCTGGCGGACGCGCTTGAACGCAGGGCGAATCCCGAAACCGTAAGGCTGGAAGGGGAAAAGGCGAGGACGCGAATGAAATACCTCATTTGCAATCTAAAGAGAATCCAGCGTTGCGCCCTTATCCCAGAGGACAGGGGAGAGGATGACAGGCGCTTTTCACCCTGGATTCTGCAACTGCGGCTCCTCGGCTTGCCCGGAGCGGTGACAGTTAGGGCCCTGGACGACGCGGGGGTCGCGGTCTCGACAGGGTCCGCCTGCTCTTCAAACTCTGCCGAAAGGCCCGTGCTCGCTGCGATGGGGCTTGACGAGACATCGCGTCTTGAGGGGTTCAGGGTTTCCCAGGGCTGGTCGACAACCGAGGAGGACCTCGACGCCCTCATCGCGGGCATTGAAAAAGCGCTCAGCTTGCTTTAAGTTATCTACACCAATAGATGATCCTGTACCTTATCAAACCCGGAGAGCTCACCCTGAAAGGGGACAACCGGAGAAACTTTGAAAACATCCTCCGCCGCAACCTGTCACAGATGCTGAAGGGAACAGGCAGCAAAGTGACCACCGCCAACGGGCGTTTCTTTCTGCGCTGCGACGAGGCGATGGCCGGAAAAGCCGAAGACGCCCTTGACCGCCTCATGGGAATCTCAGGCTGGGCGCGGACAAGGATCACTGAAAAAAAACCGGAACTTGTCGTCGCCGCGGCAGTGGAAGAGGGAAAAGCCCTAATGGAAAAGGGGGTTCGCAGCTTCAAGGTCGAGGCACGCAGAACGGACAAGAGTTTCCCGCTTGATTCCTACCAAATCCGCTGCATCGCGGGGGAGGCGGTACTGAAAGAGGTCCCGGGCCTCAAGGTCGATGTCCATAAGCCCGAAGCCGTCATCGAAGTGGAGATCAGAGACAAGGCGTATATTTTCGCGATGGCGCATACGGGAAGGCGAGGCCTTCCGGTGGGAACGGCGGGTCGCGGGCTTTTGCTCCTTTCAGGCGGCATCGACTCGCCCGTGGCGGGCTACATGATGGCTTCGCGCGGCATGGCGCTGGATGCCGTGTATTTTCACGCCTATCCCTACACTTCCGGGGAGGCAAGGGAAAAAACCGTGAAGCTCGCGGAGACGGTAGGCCGTTATACGCAAGGAATGACCCTGTTCGTGATCGGCTTCACCCAAATCCAGAAGCGGATAAAAGAACGCGCCCCGGAGGCGTGGAGGACTGTGCTGCTGCGAATGGCGATGATGGAGTGCGCCGAACGCCTCGCTGTGAGCCGGGGGGACAAGTGCCTTATAACTGGCGAGAGCCTCTCGCAGGTCGCAAGCCAGACCATCGAGAATATTACCTGCACGCAAAATTCTGTAAAGCTACCGGTGCTGCGGCCCCTCATCGGCATGGGCAAGGAAGAGATTATCGCCAGGGCGGAAAAAATCGGGACTTACGAAACCTCGATCCTTCCATACGAGGACTGCTGCATTCTCTTCAGCCCCCCCCATCCTGTGTTGAGGGGGGATCCCGATGAGGCGCGTAAAATGTTTGGCGAGCTGGAAGCAGAGGGCCTTATCGAAGAAGCACTTGAGAAGGCCGAGAAAGTAAAATGCTTGTTTTAAGGGAATAGGGGTTAGGGAATAGGGAATAGGGTGCTCTTGGTAAGAACGGGGCGCTTGCTGGAACAGGCGTCGCTTAGTATCCCTACTCCCCATCACCTACTCCCCACTCCCTATTCAAGGGGAACGAAATAGCCGGTGCTGTCCCTGCCGGATCTCTCCATCAGGTAGACTTCCACTTCAAGGGGAAGATAGGCCCTTCCGTAGTCAGTGTACATGCCTGAACGGTAGCTTAAAGTATAGGAACCGGTCGGCCTCTCGACGAGTTTTTGTAACTCCGGGGCAATCCCCTCGTTACGATAGAGGGAGAGCGCCTGGCCGCCTGTTTCCTCGCAGAGGAAACGTATCTCCCCGCCCGGTGCGCCACCGCCAATTATGACCGCGTAGAACACGATGTTGTTGTTGGAGAGGTAGGCGGCAAGTTCCGCAAGGCTGTACTGCTCAAAGGCGCGGGGGCCGTCGGTGTCGCCGCCCAAAAGCCCGGTGCCGACATAGATCACGGCGCGCTTTTTTTCGCCTGGCAGGAGGTCCGTGGCGGCAAGGCGCAGCCCCAGGTCGAAACGCCACGCGGGGGAATAGGAAGCCGCGTTTCCCCTTGCCGCCGTTGCGAGCCGGGCGGCTGCCGTGGAGCCGGCGGCGGTAAGCGGATCCTCCCTTGTCGGCTGCTGCCCGGCGGAGACTATCGTCACGACGCTGTCCATGGCGGCGGAGATGTCCCGTACCGCCGCCGCGATGTCGTCGCGCAGGGATAATGTGGCGGGGGAGCGCTCAATGAGAATGGAAACATCGGCGTTGGTAGAGCGATAGGATGAAGAAAGGAAATTCTGCTGGCTTACCGCGAGCCCGCCCTCGCTAAGGAGGAAATTCCTCTGGTCAAGGCCCATTACCGGGCGCCGCAGCCTGTCGGTTACCTCGACTTCCACCGTCACATTTGGGAAATCGTCGGAGTATATCCTGGTTATCTCGACGAAAAGGCCGGCCGCCATATCGTCAATGCGGGTCATAACCGCCACTTCGCCGTTCCTGAAATCCGCGACAAGCACGTTCCCGTTGCTGTCCATCTCAGCGCCCGTGAGCCTGACGCTCGCCGGATTGCGGAGGACGCCGAGTTCCCGGATTATTGCCGTATCGGGGTCTATGCGGAGGATGCGGTTGGAGTCCAGGGCGAGGAGTTTCCCGTCCGAAAGGAAACGTAGGCTTTCCGGGGAGGAAAGGCCCTCCTGGATCAAGATGCCCAGGTATGTCCCGTTCCTGTCGAACATGTATATCTGTTTTTGAAGATTGTCCGCCACGTAAACCCTTCCGTCGCGGGCCGCGATTCCGGTCGGGGAAATGAACCCCTGAAACCCGAATGTCCTCGTGCCAAACGAAAGGATATAATTCCCCTGGGGATCGAATTTTACTATGCGCCTGTTCCCGTAATCGACGACGTAGAGATAGCCTTCCTCGTCAACGGCAAGGTTCTGCGGGCCCACAAACTGGCCCGGTCCCGAGCCCCTGGCGCCGATGTAGTAAAGCCATTCCCCGGTGGGGGAAAGGACCGAAACCCTGTCCCCCCTGAATTCCGAGAGGTACAGGTTACCATCGAGCCCCCGGACAAGATCGTAGGGCCTGTCAAAACCGTTCAGTGGGCCGCGCCGCCTGTCCCGGATTAAGCCGTTCGGGTCGATGCGGATCAGTTCGTTGCTCCCGTACGCCACCACCCACGCGCTCCCGTCGTTCTGGGCAAGGACCGATGTCGGTTGACGGAAATAAACTTCCAGGCCGCTGCCGGGATACCTGCCCGACTCAACGTAGCGTACCTCGTCCTCGACGACGGGAAGAAGGGTGCGGCGGTTACGCAGGGTCTCAAGGCGGCTGGAGACGAGTATGCCCGGGCCGGAGGAAAAGCCGTAAGTTTCTGCCGCCGCCTGCCATACCCTGAAGGCGGTATTCTCGATTCCCGAATGGTAATAGGCTTTTCCAAGCCAGTCCAGAATCAGCGCCTCGCCGGGCCGGAATGAAAGGGCGCGCTCAAATGAAAGGATCGCCTCGTTATACGCAAAACGGTTGTACGCCTGTATGCCTATGCGGAATTCCTCCCTCGCCCTGACCGTGTCGAGGTCGGGCCCGTCAAAGCCGGGGGGGGAGGGGATGCCCGGGTTTATCTGCTGTGCCAAAGGAAAAACCGGCAAAAAGAGGAGAAGCAAAGCCGTCAGGCGGATTCTCTGCTTAACGAAGTTAAGCTTAACGAAGGCCTTCATTTTCCCCCCGTAACGATTTTGAAGTGCTCTTTTATTTCCTTTGTTTTCGGCGCGGCGTCGAGGGCCCTCCGCAGCCAGGTTCTGGCTTCTACCAACTCCCCGTTCTTGTAATACGCCCAGCCCAGTGAGTCAAGGTAAAGCGGGTTTTTCGGCTTGCTTTCCACGGCTTTTTTACAGCATCGGAGCCCCCGGAGGATATCCATGTTCGTGTCCACGAGGATATAGCCGAGCCCGTTAAGGGCGGTCGCGTTGCCGTCGTCCAGATCGAGGGCCTTTTCGTAATAGTCCACCGCCTGTTTGAACTGGTTCTGTATCCATGCCGCGTATGCCAGCGTGGTGTAGAGCTGTGCCGATTCAAAGCCGCTGCTTGCAAGCCTCTTTAACTCGAATTCCGCCAGCTTAGAACGGTTCGTGATCACATAGATATACGCCAATGCCATCCGGCATTGATAGGTTCTCAATAGATCGTTGCTGGAATCGACGACCTGATCGAGAAAGAGAAGGGCCTCGTCGTATTGTCCCAGTTTCGTATAACACAGGCCCAGGTAGTAGGCGCGTTCCACCCGCTCGTCTGTGCTTAGGCCCTCCGCGTCAATGGCGAGCAATTCCGCCAGAGCCGCGTCCCAGCGCTTTATGCGGTAGAGCCTTATCGCGTCTTCAAGGGAAGTGTTCCTTCTTTCCGGCTCGCCTGAAGCCCCTTTGCGGCGCGGGCTGTTCGTTCGCGGCGATTTATTCCCCGGTTTGGATTCCTTTGACTCCGGAGGCTCTTTCATGGCACGTCCTTTGCGAGCGGAGAATTCGCATTTGCCGCCCCGCCCACCGACGCGATGGCCGGCAAATCCGGGCAGAATTCCCGCGACACCGCCGGATAATTAAAGACGGTGCTGACGGAAACGTAGTTACGTGAAACTATATCACAGTCGCAGCCCGAATCCGACAGGATCAGTTCCTCGCCCGCCTCAAGGGAAAAGAACCGGCTGCCGTCCGGGGCGTCCGTCCCCGTCATTTCATCGCGGTAGTCCTTGACGGCGGGCCACGCCGCGGCAATGCCTTCCGGGCCGCCCGCCCTGTTCGGGATGTTGACGTTTACGAAGGTCTCCTTCCTCCAGTAGGCAAGGAGTTCCTCCAGGTGATCCGCCGACCATGCGGCGGCCATGTCCCAGCAGAAATCATTCCCGCCCCTGCCCGCCAGCGAGATGGCGAGGGCGGGGATGCCGTAAAGGCTCGCCTGCCGCGCCGCCGCGGCGGTTCCCGAATATATAATATCGGTTCCGAGGTTTTCGCCCCTGTTAATGCCGGAAAGCACGAGATCGGGCCTTTCGGGAAGGCCCCCTTTCATGCCGATTATGACACAGTCGCCCGGAAACCCGGAGCAGCTCCAGGAATCAACACCTGCGGCAGTCAATTTGACCGGCGCGCTAAGAATTTGGATGGCATGGGAAACCCCCGAGCGGTCCGTATCCGGGGCTATGAGAAAAACCCTGTGTTTTGAACGTGAGCGCAGGGCTTCCGCGAGTTTCTGAATTCCTTCAGCCCCTATGCCGTCATCGTTTGTCAGGAGTATGTTCATTTTTTATTTAACGGGGCTCCTTTTCGCGATTTTTCGTTCGGCAACCTTGCTCACGGAATGCTTTCTCACGGCCTTCTCCTTTGGCATTCCGGAAACGATCCTGCACCCCGCAGCGAGGCTCATCTCATAAATGACGGGGTGGAAGCCGAATATCCGTTCATAATCCTCAAGCCGCCTTTTATACTCCTCGACAACGTCCTCCCTGATAAAGGCGTACGTGCAGCCGCCGAATCCAAGGCCTGTCATCCTGGAAGCCAGCACGCCGTCCAGTTCCTGCGCCCTTTTTACCAGCCAGTCTATCTCGGGGCAAGATACCTCATAGAGGTCCCTGAGGCTTTCATGGGAATGGCTGATGATCTTGGTGAAGGTAACCAAATCCCCGCGCTTGAGGGACGCCTCGGCTTCGTTGACACGGCGTATTTCCTGTACGATGTGCAGGCTGCGCCTTCTGATTTCCTCCGGCAGGTTGCCCATGGACTCGACAAGGTCCGTAGCCGCGAAATCACGGAAAGTGGTCCCGGTTTTCCTGTTTGAAAGGATATCCAGTCCCTTTTTTATGTCCTCCTGCCGCTGTTTCAGCTCTTCTTCAACCCCCACCCTGGGAACCCGCGAATCCATGATGATGAGTTTATATTTGCCGAAAGGCGACTTTAACCGCTTTGCCCGCAGGTTTGTCTCGTCAACCAGAAGAAACTGGTCTTTTTTCGCGGAAAAAACGATGAGGTAGTCCACGAGGTTCCGGCTCGTGCCGAAGAAATGGGCCTTTGAGGCGGCAAGGCGGAACAGGAGGTCCCTTTCAGAGATATTTACATGATAGAACCCCTTGAGGGCATAAGTGGCGGCGGCTTCTATCGCGGAAGAAGAGGCAAGCCCGATTTGCTGGGGAACATCCCCGGATACGGTGAAATTCAGGCCCCTTACCGGATAGCCAAGTTCCGCGAATATGTGAATTGCCACTTTTAGGTAGTTTGCCCACCGGTCCTCCCGCTTGTATTTCAGGTTTACCAATGTCGTGCGCTTGCGTTCCCCAAGGTCGGCGGCGTAAAACCGGAGGGAATTGTCCTTCCGGCTGCTTACCGCGACGCGGACATACCTGTCGATGGCTGAGGAAAGATAAAGCCCCGCCCCCGGCTCGCCATGCTCGCCCAGATAATGAATCCGTCCCGGCGCTTCGGCAATAACAACAGGTTCGGATCGGTCATCATCTAACTCGTATTCAGCTCGGTGGATTAGACCGATATCCTTCATCGTATATGAACCCTCATTGAGAAATTTATCTTTAGGATATCATACAGGAAAGTAACGTGAATTTCAATAAAAATGTTCAGGAATTTAGTCAGAAATATACATTAATGTTGACTCGATAAAGTTTATGATCTGTGTTTTCACCAATTCCGGGTTNAAATTNACGCCTGTTCCGGAAAAAACCGAGTTTTCGATNCCCTCAAAGGCGCTCATGTAGGTTTTCCACCTCTCNACAAAGACCCTGGTATCCTTCCNGTCCAGGGGCAGTTGTTTGCCCGCGAGCATTGTTTCGCTGTTCTTGTCCCTGAGGATGATCCTGTCCGAATAGATAACCCGTATGTTCGATAAAACGTTCTTTTGTATACGCACAATGAGGATGATTATTCCCCCCGGCCTGTTGCTGCCGGAGGTGTTGAATTTGCGGAACCATGTATACGTCCATGGCTCAAGCGGTACCCTGACGCGGGTAAGGATTTCCTGCGGGGCGAGGACGAGCGGACCCGGAAGGGACGAAAACCTGGAAGCCGATATCCACCTGACGGCCTGTGCGGTACGCAGTTCATATTGCGCGTCCAGGATGATCATGGGCGCGGAGGCGTCCAGCCGCCGGGACGGGTTGCAGATGTTGCCCCCTATGGTCGCCAGGTTACGCAACTGCGGATCACCTATCTGCGAGATACATTCACGAAAGGCTTGCGGGATTATTTTGCCGATATTGACAATCTGGCTCAGCTTCACCATGGCACCGATCTCAAGGTAGCGTTCGGAGCGCCTCATTTTGCCGAGTTCCTCAATTTTGTGCAGCGAGATGATGTCGCCTGGAAACGTGGGGACCCTCTTGCCCTGTTCCCGTATGAGTTCCACCCCGCCGGCGAACAGCGCCGCCTGGTTATGTTGATTCCAGATCGAAAAGAGTTCCTGAAAGCTTCCGGGGGAGAACACCTGGTTTTTGTAGTTGTCCATTTAATGATTCCCCTTTCTCCGGTATTCGGCGGCCTTTGTAACCGCCTGTACAAGTTCCTCCGGTTCGGTGCAGCGGCATTTTATCCCGTTGAATGCCGAAAGGATCTCTTCCCTTGACGGGTTCTTGTTCTTGTCGAGAAGGGCTTCGGTGGTCATGATCTTTCCGGTGCTGCAGAAACCGCAGTTTTCGAGTCCCGCGTCGGCGAAACCCTGAACGATGTCCTGGTACTCGTCGGTCTGTGAAAAACCTTCTATGGTGATTATCTCGCTGCTTTGGACCTTAAACGCCGGAATAAGGCAGGATTTCACGACTTCCCCGTTGAAAATGACCGAGCAAGTCCCGCATTGCCCGATGTAGCAGCTCGATTTGGTCCCGAGGAGGCCGAAATTGTTTCGGAGTATGTCGACGAGCCTGTTTTCGGCGTCGGATTGTAATTCCAGATCATCGCCGTTCAAAATGAATCCTATGGTCATTGGGATATCTCCGTCTGCTTCAGTTTCCATGCGTCCCAAATTTCCCTGGAATTAAGGGGAATCCTCTCAAAGTGATGGTCCATTGCCTGGGATACCGCCTGCACATAAGCCGCCGGAATACAGGAGAACGGCAATTCGCCTATGCCCTTCGGGTCCGTCGAATCACCCTGGAAAAAATCAAGGTGAATCGGCGGAATCTCTTCCGGGCTCAGGATATCGTAATTCCGGTAATAATCCAGGGGAATTTTCCCGTTCTCGTAACGGATCTGTTCACGGGACGCCCAACCCAGGGCCTGGATGATCCCTGTCCGCAGGGCGTGGGACGCCATGCGCTTATTCATGATCCTTCCCCCGTCCACGACAAGCCAGATACCGCGAATGGCCGGGCCAAGGGAGACAGGATCCATTTCTATCTCAATTACCGAAACCCCCCATCCGGGGTTTGAAAAAGCATCGGGGTCAATGTTTTTTTTCTCAACCCAGCCCGGTATCTTTTTTGGCTTTGACGATTTCCTTACGGTTATAGGCAAAGGGTTACGGAAGCGCTGGCTGCGTATTGCCGTGCAGCAGTTCTCGACCAGTTTGGTTATGGCGCCTATATTTCTGGAAAGGGTCGCCGGGCCCGAGTCGGGGACATTCACGGTATCATCCGCCAGCCTGACCATCGAAGGCTCAACGCCCAAAATCTCATGTGCGAGGCTCTGCCAGCATTCGAGGAATCCCGCCTCCGACAGGCCAAGGCTGGTCTTGATTTCAAGGATGCCGTCCTTTTCCAGGGTGAGCTCCACCTCGCAGGTGTCAATGCCGTATTGCTCGCCATGCAAAAAACCGTTCCCCTGGCAGGCTATGGAGATTCCTATGCCGCGAAGCGGCCTCAGCTCGAAGGTCCATTTTTCTTCCCGCCTCTTCCGGCGGAGACGTTCGTAGGACGCCCATTTCCGCGAGTAATCGCTCATTGACGCGGCGCTGTCTATCAGTTCCGCAAGCGGCGCACGCTTGTTCAGGTTTATCCCGATGGCAAAACCGTCAAAACCGGACTTGTCCGACTCTTTCTTCAGAAAATTGTTTTTCCGCCATTCAGCCGGGTCCTGGCCCAGGGAATCCGCTATGCGGGAAATATGCCGTTCCACTGCGAAAAAACCCTGCGAAAGGCCGAAACCCGCCATCGGCCCCTGCGGGGGGATATTTGTCCGTATCCCGATGCCTTCGATTTTAAACGACTTATGCCTGTAAAGTCCCAAAGCGCCCAGACAGGTCTGGTCCATGATTTCATCCTCAAATACCCCACCGGCGCCCAAATCAAGGGCAAGCTGAATTTCTGTCAAGCGGATTTCACCCTGCTCCCCCAATTCGCTGCGAATTATCGCCTTTGAGCCGTTCCTTTTGGGCGAGAACATGAAGTCCTCTTCCCTCAAAAGCATCAGTTTCACGGGGCTTCCGGTGATCATCGCGGCGAGGGCCGCGTGGCAGGACACGAGGGAGGGATACCATATTTTACCGTCCAGGTGCAGCATCAAAAAGGTCGGGACGACCGCCACCCTCTCACTTGCGAATCCGAGCACCCCGGCGACAGATCGCTTGACATGAAAGGGCCATTGGGTGGCGGTGTATACAGTGAAGGACTCCGTCGCCTTTTTTGCCGGTACTACCAGGCTGCCGTGGGCTTCGGAGTACCAATGCTCCTGTATCCCGGTGGTATAGGCCGCCGAAACGGATTTCACGTTTTCCGTCTCCGTCGTCACCGGCTCCCCTACGGCAATGCTCCGCTTTACAATGATGTCTTCCTCGCCGTAAGTGCCGTTCGAAAAGATCGCTTTGCTCTCCTCCGTAGTGAGTATTATGCGTGAGGATAGTTCTTCAAGCTTTGCCGTATCTGTCCCGGTGAGAATCGCCACAGGCTGGCCAATGTAGGAAAGCTCTTCCTTCGCAAGTATTGGCACGGGGAAATTCGCGAGCCGGTTATCCCCCGGTATTTGATCCGCGGTGATAAGCTGGTATGAAAAGGGCAGGGCGGGGCATTTTATCCCCTTGAGCACGCCGCGGGCAATCGGGGAGCGTATGGTCACTGCATACTTCATGCCCGGAACGGAAAAATTATTAATGAACTCGACGTTTTCTGCCACTAGTCCCCAGTATATTCCGAATCGATTCTTTTGACCACTGCTATTACACGGTTTATCTGCGCTTCCGTCATGCCCGGCCAGATGGGGAGGGAAATCGTCCGCTGGAAAGTTTTGAACGTTTCAGGAAAATCGCCGTCTTCGAGGGAGTAACGTTTCTTGTAGTAGGGCATCGTGTGGAGGGGGATGAAATGCACGGAAATCCCTATGCCCTCATTCTGGAGCTTCTCGGCGAAGGCGTTGCGGCTTAGGGAGATTTCGCTTGAGAGCCGCAAGGGGTATAGATGGCGGGCGTCGCTCGGCCCCGTGGGCGGCAAGGTAAAAAGGCCCGAGAAAGCATTGTCGTAGCGGCGGGCGATTTCCTCGCGCATGGCGAGGAGGTCCATCGCCCTGCGGAGCTGCGCCCTTCCCAGCGCAGAAAGTACGTCGGGGATATTGTACTTGAAACCGGGTGCGACGACCTCGTAGTACCAGGACGCTTTGGTGTCCGTGTAACGGTTCCAGACGCTGCGGTCTATGCCGTGGGAGCGCATGATCCTTACCCTGTCCGCAATCGCTTTGTCGCGGGTGACCACCATGCCGCCTTCCCCGGTGGTGATGGTCTTCGTGGCATAAAATGAAAAAACCCCCACGTCGCTCATGAGGCCGGCCCATCGGCCCGAAGTTGAGTCCGGGGTGTTCGGCACAAACGAGGGAAAGGAGTGCGCGGCGTCCTCAATTACCTTAATGCCGTATTTTCGGGCGATGGGAAGTATCGCGTCCATGTCGCAGGGGAGGCCGCCGTAGTGGACGGGGATCACCGCTTTCGCGTTCCCTCGCGGCCCGAAGCCTTCCCCCTCAGCGCCCCCGGCGCCCGGACGGGGAGGGTAAGCGGGAAGCCCCGCCTTGAGCCTTGCAAGGGTGCTTTCCAAAGCAGCCGGGTCCATGTGGAAGCCGTCCTTCGTGACATCCACAAAAACCGCCTCCGCACCGAAGTACCTCACCACCTCTGCGGTGCTTGTGAAGGTCATCGAGGGGACAAGGACAAGGTCGTCTTTTTCTATGCCAATCGCGTCGAGGGCAAGGTGAAGGCCCGAGGTGGCGGAATTCACCGCCATGCAGAAAATATCGCCTTCTCCGCCTGAAGTTTTCAGGAAGCTCCCGAAGTCCTTTTCAAACTCCAGGGTTTCTTTTCCTGTGGTAAGCCAGCCTGAACGCAGCACCGCGAGGACGGCCTCTTCCTCTTCTTTTCCGATGAAGGGCCTCGCGAAGGGAATTGTCTCCATGCTCACGCCTTTGCGTAGACAGGCATCTGTTCTTTAGCGTAACTTGGGATATGCTCTTTGAGTATCTTCCGCAAGAGGTCGCTGTCCCTGTACTTTTCAGGTTGTGATGGATCAAAGCGGCATATCGGCCTGAGTTCCTCTTTAAGCGCATTCATGTCCAATTCGTATTGATCGTCGTATTCAACTTTGAGTATCCTGTCATGGTCTGTGGGCATGGGTGTCTCGAAGTCCCACGTGAGTTTTTCGTCCAGCCGCTCGCCGGGACGGAGCCCCACGTACTCGATGCCGATGTCTTCTTCCGGCTCAAGCCCGTAGAAGCGGATCATCTGCTCGGCCAGGTCGCGAATCCTCACTGGTTCCCCCATGTCCAGGAGGTAGAGTTCCCCGTTTTCGCCCACACCGCCGGCCTTGAGGACGAGGGAGCACGCCTCCGGTATGGTCATAAACCAGCGCTTCATTTCCGGGTGGGTGATGGTCACAGGGCCGCCCTTTTCGATCTGCTTCTGAAAGAGCGGCACGATTGAGCCCCTGGAGCCAAGGACGTTGCCGAATCGGACCACCATAAACGATGAATTTGATGAATTCGCCTCCAGAGCAAGCCTCTCGCAGAGGAACTTTGAGATTCCGTATACTGAAACCGGTTCGACCGCTTTGTCGGTCGTGATGTGCACAAAACGCTTCACGCCGTGTTTTTTCGCGGCGGCGATCAGGTTGTCAGTGCCGAAGAGGTTGTTGTCGATGGCGGCGACGGGGTTTTCTTCCATCATCGGCACGTGCTTGTATGCCGCTGTGTGGAAAATCACGTCGGCTTTCATTTTCGTCAAGAGCCAGTCGATGTAGTCGCGGTCTTTGAGGTCCCCGATAATCGGCACGAGAACCGCCTTTTCGCCGACGCCCTCTTCCTGTAAAAGGCGAAGTTCCCTGTCGATCTGGTAAATCGAGTTTTCCCCATGCCCGAAGAGGTAGAGCCTCGCCGCCCCCGCCGAAAGCAACTGCCTGGAGATTTCACTGCCTATGGAGCCCCCCGCGCCGGTGACGAGTACGCGCTTGCCCCGGAGATAGTTGAGGCTCTGGCGGAGGTTTACCGTTACCGGGGTACGCCCGAGAAAATCTTGTGGGTCAATGGAACGGGTCTGTATGAGGTGGGCGTCCCCGTCGACGATCTGGGAGATGCCCGGCAGGATGCGTATCCGCTCGAAGCCCGCGTGCTTGAGGATGCGGTAGAGCTCGGCAAGGTATTCCCTCGATGCGCTCGGAATGGCGATTATCGCCTCGTCCGCCGGGTGGAGCCGGAGGAGCCTTGCCACGTCCCGAATGGGCCCCAGGACGGGGATGTCCTCGATGCGGCGGCCTATTTTTTCCGGGTCGTCGTCCAGAAAGGCGACCACTTCCCCGAAAATCCCCTTGGTCCTGATTTCCTTTGCCAGGGTCTGCCCGGCAAACCCCGCCCCGATAATGTAGAGCCGTCCTGATTTGAATGTCGTCATGGTCTTTTAGTCAAGCTAAGACGGAAACTGATCCCTGGCCTTTATTAAGACTTCAAACGCCAGATCGATGCAGAACGAATCGTTGTAAAGATCCAGTCTTATCTTGGCCCTCCCCTTTCTTTTATCGGCTTTTACGATCCTTCCCTCAAGACCCGATAGGGGACCGGAAACAACCACAATACGCGAATTTTCATCGAAGTAGACCTTCGATTTTCCCGCCAACTGTCCGAAATTATTGATGAAATGCAGGACCAGCTCGAGGTCCCGGTTTTGAAGGGGGACAATATCCTCATTGGACCTCAGAAAGCGGTAGAACCCCTTTGCCGCGCGAAACGCCCTCTTGTAGCGATTAACATCATCGCCCTCGTCGATTCCAAGGAAAATATAGCCGGGAAAAATCGCCAGCCGGGAAGGTATCATCTTGCCGCGCCTGCGGATGTCCATATGTCGCTGCGGAAAGTACAGGGGCAGGTTAACATCGGGATTCTGCACCCTGAACAAGTTGATAAATTTTTCCTCCCATCCGGTCTTCACTTGCAAAGCATAATAGTCCATACACAATAATAACAAAAAAACTCTAATTTGTCGGGATGTATTATATCTATCATTCGTAATAAAATCAGGATAAGAACATCAGGCGGCGCAGGGGCGGCTTGCGAAAACTCCGGAAGAGTCTGCTTCCGGAGCCGCCTGACCACATAATTTTTGCCACTCACTTATATATAATCTTGGAATTATTCTCAAAAATTATGTGGTCAGGCCGTCTCCCCCCTGCAAGGTTTTGCCTATTCCCGTCGTCTCCTACAGCAGGGAATTCCGGAGATGTTTTCTTAGCCGCCCCTGCGCCACCTGCGTGTGTTTTTCTCTGTATTATTACGATAAATACGGCAACCACACGACAAATTAATGTTTTTTATATAGAGAAGAGGGCATTTTCCTATGTCGATAACGCTGAATTTCACCAAAATAGCCAAAAGGCTGTCTTCACCATGGTAAAAATGCTAAATTGTCGGGCAATTTGTACATTTTAAGTTAAATAATACTTGTAAATGGGTGGACAAATGCCGTGGAGAAAACATTTTTTGGACTCTCCGGCGGACGAGGAGAATATGCAAGACTAAAGGGGAAGCAGGCCTGACCACATAATTTTTTCTACTCGTTTATTGATAATCCAGAAATTGTTTTCAAAAATTATGTGGTCAGGCGGCTTCGCAGCCGGGTTCCCCTTGCCATTTTAAAGAGTTTGTACAAACTCTTTAAAATGGCGAAGTTTTCTCCACGGCATTTGCCCACCCATTAGCTGGAGTTTTATTATAACTTTTTAGTATGGCAGACTACCCGACAAATTGGAGTTTGTGATATTAATTGCCGATAGTATAAGAGGAGGAAGATATGGATTTTAAACGTCTTTTGTGCATCGCGTTGCTGTTTATGTTTTTGACATTTTCCGCTTCGGCTTCCATGGTGAGTTTTTTGGTGGTGGAAACAGGACTCAGTGACGGGATTTCGAGCCCGCAGGGCAGCAGCAGGCTATGGGAAGAGGGCCTTATGGCGGTTTTCTTTGATGCCGGGCATATTGTTACGAATAATCCCATTTTGCGGCTGGATACACAGGTTCCGGCGGAAATACGCGGGACGGTCGTAGAATATGATTTCAACGAAGCCATCATGGGAGGGGCGGAATACGTCGTTTTGGGGTTCCTCGAATACGAAGTGCAGGGCGCCAGGGCTGTTGCGATCAGGATGAACATCAAGGTTTACACAACGGTTCCTGAAGAGCTGGTCCATGAGCAGGTTTTTCCGGTCGGCAGGAATTCCGGCGAGGAAAACCAGATGGTCCGAAACGCGGGCCGAACCATTATTTCTTACATAAAGGAAAGGTAGCAATGAGAAAATTATCTCTCTTCGCTTTAATAGGGATTTCGTTTTTTATGCTGGTCGGCGCCTCATATTGGGAAGGGGCGGCGGAGTTGAGCGATGATCTTCCCGCAAACGGCTGGTATATTGCGACAAATTCACTGCCGATAAACACCGTGGTGGATGTCACCAACCTGGAAAACGGCGAAACCAGGCAGCTTACCGTCTTAAAGGGACTGAACACTTCCGGCTTTCTCGCGCTGCTTTCCAAAGACGCCGCCAACGCCCTCGGCATTGAAAAAGGGTCCTTAAGCCGTATTCGCCTGAGCCAGAATCCGGATCCGCTGGCGTTTTCCCGTACCAACATCAACCCCGGGACAGGATTTGACTATGAGGATTTCCTGATAATCCCTGACCGGCTTCGTCCTCCTGAGGGAGTGGGGCCCGCAATCGATCCATCCCTGTTTGTACCCAATAATACTCCGCAGCCTCAGGGTTCTTCAGGGACTATTTCCTGGTCTTCCGTCGAACCGTCGCTTGTAATAGAACCAGTACGGGTTATTTCGGGAAGTCCCTCCGTATCCGGCTTTTCAGCGCCGATGATTAGCGTCATGGAAAGGGGAATGTACTATGTACAACTGGTGGCGTACAGCAACCCGGAATCGGTTGAGTATGAGATTACCAGAAGAATAGACAGAAGCCTTCCCGTGAAAATTATGGAAACGCCAAGCGGAGATAAGCCTGCATACCGTATCCTTATCGGGCCGGTGAGCTTTATGGAAAGCAGCGCCATCCTGGAACGCTACAAGGGCAGTTACCCGGATATCTTTGTGTGGCAGGGAAAATAACCGGCTGATTGGCCCTTGTCGGATATTAACCTCAGATCCCGAGCCCCCTGAGGATCCTGTTGATCCCGTCGCCGTAGTCTTTGGCGTTATTTGGCGCCCAAACTGCGAATAATGTGTCCAGGGTTTTAACAGTTCCCTTAATGGTTCCCAGCATATCGTAGCGTTTGTCAACAACAGTTCCTTGAGGTCTGGCAGTGGTTGCATAGCCTTTTAAGTGCTGGATATGCGCCCGAACACCCTCGTCCATATTCCTGTATGTGACGGGGATGCCTTTGATCGCCCCAAAGCCGGCATAGTTGTACGTATTAATAAGCTGCCGATCCCTGTAGAAATTTGTCGCGTAGCACATTTGCGCGACCGCGATATCGTAGTTAATGCCTTCCCGCTGAGCTTCCCTGATATACGTGTCTATCAGGTTTCTCACTTCAGTGCGGGAAGCGGCGGGGTTTTGGGAAAGGATATAATTAACGATAGTGTTCTTTTGCAGCGAACCTCTTCCCTCAATGCGTATCGCGTTCGACGTTTCCCTTGAAGGGCTTGGCGTTGGAGTGGGAACCGATACGCGGAGATCGCTTTGCTGGACATTGACGTTTTCGATTCTTACGATAGTTATATCTCTTTGATCTCTTTGCGTATCTGCCGTTTTTATATCAGGCTCGGCGGCCTGGGCCGCCGGAATGCCCTGTACCGCAACTATGCCATTTGGTGGGGGTGGGTTATCAATGATGTACGCATAACGTATAGAGAGTTGTGGAACAGGATCACCTTTATTTGTGCTTATGACATATGCTCTTCCGGCGTCTTCGGCGTACGCAAGATCAAAGCTGTTTTTTTGCTCATTTCTCTCGAAAGTCAATTTAACAGTCCTATCCGGGTTGGTTATTGAAAACAAAATTTCAAATTTTTCTTTGCCGCTGGTGCTATAATTTCCCAGCGTACCCTTGTCATCGGTCGAAATTCTCAATTCACTTGAGGAATTATTCTCTTTAAGAATAAAGTCCCCATTTGCGTCAATGGTAGTGCCATTGTTGTTTTGATTATTCGTCGCCAGAATAAGGGGTATCGAAAGGTAGTATCCCAGATTACCAAAATCCAGCCCATTGGCTTTAACGGCATTTATGATCTCCATTGATATGGGTACGAGCGGGGGCCTAGTCGACGTCGGCGTCGGTGGCGGCGTCGGCGTTGCATTTATTTTGCCTTCAATAACGACCAGGTGATCGTCGATCACCTTAATACCGCCGCTGATCGTATCAACCTTATTTTCTATAACGACCAGGTGATCGTCGATCACCTTAATACCGCCGCTAATCGTATCAACCTGATTTTCTATTCTGATTAATCGTTGCTTATTCCCATTGCAATACCCATCGAATGCGCCAAAGCAAATGAGAAATACAAGAATCAATCCTAGCTTTTTCATTATAAACCTCCACCAGCAAAGCATATATGTAAATGCCTATAATGACTGGGATGATCATTTTACGTTTTTTGGGATTTTCTGTCAAGTTTTGTTCGATTTTTTGTCAACGACCAGTAGAAACGTCCCCTGTTTCCGTTCAGTAGAAATGTCACCTTTGTCATGCGACATTCCGGATTATTTGGCCTTGTATATTTGTCAGCT
>JGI24698J34947_10000266_pt1 | contig 22368 bp, 19 predicted proteins | sample TergutMp193P3_FD_34947 | JGI IMG/M metagenome (IMG submission 34947) | reverse complement strand
CTGTGGCATTTATCTACGCAGGCTTTGGCCTGGCCTTTTTTGAATCCACACCGCAGACGCCCCAGAAAGAGCTTTGCACCCGCCTTGTAATTTTTTTGTTTTTGCAAAAATTTAGAGAAAAGTTTTACATAGCCGTATGCCGTTACCAACAGGAATATACCGCCGATTGCGAAATATACTAACCATAAATAAGGAGGTAAATTTAACCCAATAAAATGTCTGAATAGGCGTTAAGGCGGACTGTGCAAACCTCTGCCGGAGGCGCATGGCGTGGATTCAGAGAAGGCCACGTCAAAACGTGCGTAGATGAAAGCCACGCCATCTAGCCTTCGGTGGGGGTTTGCGCAGCCCGCCTTTAATACATTGCAGAAATAATTGTGGGTCAAGTTTAGCTCTTTAGGGCGGGGTTGTTGGTTATTTTTTTTTAAAAAACATTGACCATCGTATACAAGTATGGTAGCATACAATCAAAATATTTTTATGGAGGAGAAGTATGAAATTTGTTAGGAGTCTTTTCGTTTTAACTCTGGGTCTTTTTTTGACTTTCGGCGTGTTTGCCCGGCCAAGTCAGGAGGGCAGTAGAACTTACACCCTGAAAATGTCAACCCAGTTGGCGGATACCTCGCCGATGGTAGCCGGGTTCAGGGAGTGGGCGGAGGCTGTAAAACAGCGGACGGACGGCGGTCTCATTATTGAGATTTACACCGCCGCCCAGCTTGGTTCGGATGAGGATGTCATTGAGCAGGCCCTTCAGGGCGTGAATGTGGCGGTGTTGACCGACGCAGGGCGCATGGCAAACTATGTGAATGACATCGGTATCGTCGGTATGGCGTATATCGCCGACAGTTACGAGGAATTGACAAGAATCACCGAAACAGCCACGTTCAGATCGTGGGACGCGCTTCTCGTAAGAGAAGGCATCCGCATTCTCAGCTATAACTGGTATGACGGGCCCCGTAACTTCTACACCAACAAGGTGATCAGGACCCCCGCAGACCTCAACGGTGTACGCATCCGTACCCCCGGTTCCCCTGTATGGGCGCGTTCCGTAGCGGCTCTTGGCGCGACTCCGGTTGCTATGGGCTGGAACGATTCTTACAACGCGCTTCAGAACAGGGCAATTGACGGCGTGGAAGCCCAATCGTCAGCCGCATATCCTATCAGGATACATGAAGTTACCAGCGTTATGACCAGGACTGAGCACTTCCAGCTTGCCAACTTCATCATGGTAGGCGAAAGGTGGTTCTCCACTCTGCCTGCCAACTATCAGCAGATTCTCATGGAGGAATGCAAGAAAGCCTCTATCGCCAACGCGGCGCAGATTCTGTCCGTTGCCGCAGAATTTGAAAGGCAGATGGTTGCCCAAGGGTTGACAATTAACACTGTGGACAAGGCCCCCTTTAGAGCCGCCGCCGAAAGAGCCTATGATGAGCTGAATTTCAGGGCCGCCCGTGACAGGCTCTGGGCCGAAATAGGCAAGAGATAGGGAATCCCGAGGAGGAGCTTCGCATGAAAGTCCTTAAAGCGATATACAATGTGTTCTGTAAGGTGGAAGAAACAATAGTCGCGGCATTTGTGGCGGCAATTACTTTCCTGGTATTTTTTTCAGCGGTAGCCAGATCTATCGGTTCTCCGATTAACTGGGCTCCTGATACTGCGCTGCTCCTTCTCTCGTGGGTTGTCTTTCTGGGAGCGGATACCGCTCTAAGGCGGGCAGATTTTATCCGGGTGGATATATTGATGATGCGCTTCCCCCTTAAAATGCAGAAATTCCTGTATTACTTTTTTAACGTGCTCATCATAGTATTTTTGATTTTGCTGGTGCGTTTCGGCATACCTCTGGCTTTGGAGAATTCAAAACGGAATTTCCAGGGTATGCAAATTTCCTATTCGTGGGCTTCAATAAGCGCGCCCATCGGGGCGTTTTTCATGATTATCACCATCGTGATAAAACTGGTAAAACGCTGGAATGAAAAAGAGATAAAAATAGAAGGTAAGGAGGCAATCTGATGGGACTTGTCGGCATTACTTTTATAGTTTTGTTATTCATGGGAATGCCTGTGGCGTTTGCCATCGGTCTTGCCGGTACTATGTTTTTCCTGTTTAACCCCAATCTTCCGCTTTCAATTGTTGTGCAGAGGGCGGTCGCTCCAGGCCAGAGTTATACCATGCTGGCAATTCCGCTCTTTGTGTTTGCCGGAAATTTGATGAACAATACCGGTATCACAAGCCGTCTGGTTAAACTTTCCAATGTGCTTACAGGGCACATGTACGGAAACATCGCTCAGGTTTCCTGCGTGCTTTCCACAATGATGGGCGGGGTATCCGGTTCGGCGACCGCCGATGCCGCGATGGAGTCCCGCGTCCTGGGGCCTGAGATGATCCGGCGGGGCTACTCGAAAGGATATGCTGCGGCGGTTAACGGCTTTTCTTCTCTTATAGTAGCCACCATACCGCCGAGCATGGGGCTCATCATTTACGGCTCTGTGGGCGAGGTTTCAATAGGCCGCCTTTTTGCCGCCGGCTTTGTTCCCGGCATTATTATGATGATATTCATGATGTTGGCGGTGCGCTTTACCGCGAAAAAACGCGGTTATATGCCGGATCGGGAAAAACCTGCCTCGCTGAGGGAAGTTGGCCGGGCGTTAGCAGACGGTATCTGGGCGCTTTTGTTCCCGTTAATACTGATTGCCGGTATCCGCTTCGGCTTGTTTACTCCTTCCGAATCGGGGGCTTTTGCCTGTGTTTACGCGATTGTTGTGGGTATGTTCATTTACAAGGAACTTACGCCGAAGATCTTTTTGGAGACCCTCAAGGAAACGGGCAAGGACATCGGCGTGATTATGTTACTCGTCTGCCTTTCCGGCATTATCGGTTACGGCATCGTGTACGACCGGGTTCCCCAGAATTTATCCGCTTTTCTTATGAACGTGTCTTCAAACTCGTATGTCATGCTGTTCGTGATTGTCTTTATACTGATAATTTCGGGTATGTTCATTGAGACCACGGTCATCGCCCTGCTGATGACCCCAATACTCCTGCCGGTGGTAACAAGACTCGGCGTTGACCCTGTACAGTTCGGCCTGATAATGATGACCGTTACCACTATGGGCATAATGACTCCTCCTGTTGGAGTCGCCCTTTACACCACCTCAACCATAATTGGGTGTAAGCCCGAAGAAACCGCAATAGAGTCGCTCCCGTTTATAGCGGCAACGCTGTTGGTAGTGTTTATCATGATATTCTTCGAGGGGCTGGTTCTGTTTGTGCCGAATCTGATCTTCGGGCCTATGATAAGGTAGGCAGTTGTAAGACGGGGCGGATAAACTTTTAATCTGAAGGTTGTTCCAGAAATTGAAATTTTGGAACAACCTCATTTAAAAAAACTGTTGACAGCTGTATACAAGGATACTAGAGTATATTAAAATCTTTTTTTCATTATGGAGGATAATCATGAAGTTAGTAAGAGGCATTTTCGTTTTGACGCTGGGTCTTCTTTTGACTTTCGGCGTGTTTGCGGGTGGCGGTCAAACGTCTTCGGGCGGGAAGATTGCCGTTACTTTTGCGGGAACGGAAGGGGCGACAGCCGGGCAGAGCAGGGCGATGATGGAGATTGCAGAAATCCTGAACGCTACCGGACGTTTTGACGTAAAAGTTTATGTTGCCGGAGCCCTTCCCGGCGATACGGACAATCTTGTAACACAGGCGCGTCTTGGCGTGAATCTGGTGGTTCCTTCGGACCCCGGCCGTCTTGCCAGCCAGTTCAACATTCCAGACCTCAATATCCTGATGGCTCCCTATGTGCTTACGGATTACAGGCTGTTGGAAAAACTTCCGGGAACGGCCCTTTACAAACAGTGGCAGTCCCAGTTGGAAGCGCAGGGAATTGTGCTTGTCGCCAATATGTTTAACGGGTTCCGCAGTTTCTATACCACAAGACAGGTAAGCTCTGTAAGGGATCTTTCGGGGCTCCGTATCCGGGGCTTCGGCAATAACATCGGAATGGCCCTTGCCAAATACCTCGGCTTCGCCCAGACCACAATGAACGCCACCGATATTTATTCGGGCATTCAGGCGAGGGCTCTGGACGGATGCGAAATCCAGCCGTCAACAGCCGACAGCTACAGGCTCTACGAAGTTACCCCCTATCTGGCGCTGACCAGGCACTATATGCTCCAGAGCAGTTTTGTCTGCGGTAAGGCCCTGCTGGACAGTATGCCCGCGGCTGACAGGGAACTGTTTCTCAAAACCGTGAACGACGTTGTCGTCAAATATTCGGCTATCATAGCAAGCGAGGAACAGGGAATTTACGACGGCTTTAAGACCAGGGGCATAACGGTAACGGAAGTTAATATCGCTGAGTTTGAAGCGGCCATTGCTCCCCTTTACACAAATAACGACCTTGGGCTTTCACCGGGTCTCAAGGACACGCTCTTCAGGCAGTTGGGTCTATAAGTGGACTTGTAAGGGAACCCGGTTGGTTTCCGAACAACTCTAGTCAACTTCGCACGGAGGCACAGAGGCACTGAGGGGAAATTCAATTTTCCTGTATGTGCCTGTGCCACTGTGAGATGAAATTTCTTATTTTAACGGCGGAGGTTTTATGAACTTTTTACGGACTGTATATAAGTTCCTTTGCAAAGCGGAAACAGTACTGTGCTGTACCGGTTTTATTGCGCTGATTGCTCTGGTTTTTCTTTCAGCGGTTTTACGGTTTTTTCATCTTTCCGTGTCCTGGAATATTGATATGGCCATGCTTCTTCTTGCATGGACGGCTTTTCTGGGAGCGGATATTGCCTACCGCTCAGGCCAGCTTGTAGGCGTTGATCTTTTAGTCAGGAATTTCCCAAAAAAAATACAGATAATAATTGAAATATTGCTTTTCCTCATTATAATGATCGCTTTGGTTCTGATTGTGCATTACGGAATAAGGCTGGCATTGCATGAGAGGGTCCGCAAATATCAATCAATTCCCATTCCCTACAACATTGTAACATTCAGCGTCATACTGGCATCCGCGTCAATGGCGGTTTCCACGGTTATCAAAATAAAACAACGCATAATCATGTTGTTTGATAAAAACACTCAACCGGCGAACTAAGGTTCCCTCTGCATAGGAGAGTATATGTCGTTTTTATTAACCTGTTTTGTTGCCTTTATCGCGTTGGGGATGCCCATTGCCTTTGTCATCGGCATTGCCGGTCTGGCGTACTTTTTGGCAACCCCGATGCTGCCGCCGGAGATTGTAGTCCAGCAGATTGTCTCGCAGAGTCAGTCTTTTGCATTTCTCGCGGTTCCGTTTTTTATCTTTGCCGGAAATCTGATGAATGTTTCGGGGATTACCCCCCGGCTTTTAACTTTGGCGCGTCTGTTAACCCGGCGGATGTACGGGGGGACTGCCCAGATAAGCGTAGTGTTGAGCACCCTTATGGGCGGTGTGTCCGGTTCCGCTACCGCCGACGCAGCGATGGAAACGCGCATTCTGTCTCCAGAGATGCTGCGCCTCGGTTACAGCAAGGGTTATATCTGCGCTGTAAACTGCATTACCGCGCTCATCACCGCGACCATTCCTCCAAGTTTGGGGCTTATCATCTTCGGCTTTGTGGGTGAAGTTTCCATAGGCCGTCTTTTCGCGGCGGGCATTATCCCCGGCTTTTTGATGATGTTTTTCCTTATGACGACCACTACCATTACTTCAAGGATCAAACGCTTCGATCCTCCCAGAAAAGACGTAGCACCGGTTACGCTGAAAGAACTTTTTGACAACCTGAAAGAGTCAGTCTGGGCCTTGCTCTTCCCAGTTCTCCTTATAGTGGGAATAAGGTTCGGCGTTTTTACAGCTTCAGAGTCGGGAGCCTTCGCGGTAGTCTATGCCCTTATCGTCGGCAAGTTTATCTACAGGGAACTGACATGGGAAAAATTCAAGAACGCCCTGGTAACAACCGTAAAAGATAACGGCGCGATCATGTTGATCATCGCGATGTCCGGCCCCTTCAGTTTCGCGTTAACGTGGGTACAGCTTCCCATTCACATGAGCAACTTTATTTTCGGCATCACAGAGAATCCGCAGTTACTTACATTGATCATGCTGGCGTTCCTTTTTATTTCGGGGATGTTCGTTGACAGCAATGTAAACTTCCTGCTTTTAACTCCCATCTTCCTGCCGATGGTAACGAGCGTCGGTATGGATCCGGTGCACTTTGGAGTCCTCATGGCAACGATGGTTACTTTGGGGGTTATGACCCCGCCGATTGGCTCCGCTCTGTATACAGTCTGCGGAATCATACAATGCCGTGTTGAGGATTACACAAAGGAAAGTCTGCCCTTCCTGTTCGCGGTATGTCTGGAACTGGCAATTCTGGTATTTTTACCGGAACTGGTATTGTGGATACCAAACATGATTTTCGGCCCGATGTGAATTCTCTTGCAAAACTCGGTTAGTTTTGCAAGAGAATTGCAGTTTTTCGGGCAGAAGCCCTGCAAAACTGCGTTTTTATAGGAAGCTCTTACAAAACTGAAGTTTTGTAAGAGCTTTGTGTGATAGAATATTTTATTAGCGAGGGGTGTGTAACATGAAAATGACAATGCGCTGGTTTGGCAAAAATTACGATCCGGTTAGCCTGAAAAACATCCGGCAGGTTCCGGGCGTTAGCGGAGTCGTCTCAACCCTGTACGGGAAACTTCCCGGCCAGCTCTGGGAAAAGGATGAGATACGCGCCCTCAAGGATGAAGTGGAAAGTGCGGGCCTCAGCCTGGCCGGTATTGAAAGCGTCAACATCCATGACACCATCAAGACCGGCGTTCCTCAGCGGGAAGAGTACATCGAAAATTACATCACCACCCTGACCCGTCTTGGCGAGGCGGGGTTACGCATGGTCTGTTATAACTTTATGCCTGTCTTTGATTGGACCAGGACTGAACTTGCAAAACTGCGCAGTGACGGCAGTACAACCATGAGTTACGAGCAGTCGGTAATTGACACGATAGACCCCAATGATATGTCAAGCCTAATGGAACGGCAGTCCCAGGGTTTTGCTTTGGCAGGATGGGAACCGGAACGGCTTTCCAAACTAAAGGCGCTGTTTGAAATGTACAAAGATGTTGATGAGGAAAAGCTCTTTGAGAATTACAAGTACTTTATAGAAAGGATCATGCCTGTCTGCGACAAATACGACATCAACATGGCGATACACCCAGATGATCCGGCGTGGCCAGTCTTTGGGCTTCCCCGCATAGTAACAAACCAAAAACAACTGCTTCGAGTAACAGGGCTCTCAGATAACGTACACCACGGCATAACCCTGTGTACCGGAAGCCTGGGAACCAACCCCGCCAATGACATCCCCGCGATTATACACAGCCTGAAAGGCAGGATACACTTTGCCCATATACGCAACCTGCTCCACACCGCCCCCGGTAATTTTGAGGAGTCCGCTCATCTTTCCAGCGACGGCTCGCTGGATATGTTTGCCATAATGAAGGCGCTTTACGATATTGGCTTTGACGGCACGATACGCCCCGATCACGGCAGGACGATCTGGGGCGAGGTTTGCATACCCGGTTACGGCCTATATGACAGGGCATTGGGAGTTTCCTACCTGAACGGTCTTTGGGAAGCGATTGATAAAATGTCGCGTTGAAGGGATACGCCAATAAAGTGAAAATTACCCAAACAATTTCTTTGCAAGCATATCCAGAAAAGCAGTTAACTTTTCCGGGAAAATATCAAAGAAATTTTTGGCAACAAGCGTTTCCTTCGCCACTTCTTCAAAAGTAATTATGCTTTCTCTCTTGTATATTTCACTAAGCGGCGTTACAGCAATGATCATTTTATCAAATGGGAACATCAGCTCCTGATACAATTTAAAATAATTTAAGCTGTCATCGTCATAACGAAAATGATCTTTATCAAAAACAGAAGGAGATTCTCCGGGTTTTTCCTCTGAAACGAAAGAGACAGCTTTTGTATTTTGCGCGTTATTAATTGATTTATCGAATTTCCTTCGCAGTTTATCACGAAAATCTTCTCGTGCCATTGATGATCTCTCACTCGGATAAGCTCTGATTATTGCTATGAGGTGAGTTACTTCATGACAGTACAATTCCCGCCTGCGGCAGCAATCATCAAGATATTCATTTTCATGGGTGTTTAACCATGAATTGAGATTTTCTTCGTATTTTCGTTTTATAATAATAACAATTGTAACAACATTTTCCGGCGAATAAATGGAACATACCGCATCTACAGGAAATGAATCATCTTTATAAAAAATGGAAACTTTAAATCCGTTCTTTAAATAATAAGGAACCGTCAACTGCGAAAAATCAAGGTGAACAGCGTCCCCTGCGGCCGGGGAATCAAAAGGAATTTTTTCCAAGATTTGCTGCACGGACCACAGGGTAAAACTGATTTCCATGAATTCTACGCTTACGCTTCTCCGGCATTGTGATCGAGAGTTTCTTTGTTTTCCTCTATAACGTCCAAAGTGCGTTCATAGCTCTCAAGACTATCAAAGGAAGCAATGCTGCTAAAGTTGATGTCCAATACTCCCAACCTTTCAGCCCGCTTGCGGATAGCATCGAACCGCGCAATGTCATTTTCGGAAAGCCCCCCCCTAACTGTCGAGGCTGCATCCATAAAACCCTCCATTGTTTTTTGTGTCCATAGACACAAACAGCCAGCACTACTCTCATATTGCCGACTGCTTCCAAATTCCATCAATATAAAATGCTTGGACAATTACCCTTACTCTATATATATTATCGGTCTAGACCGGGCTTGTCAATAAAATTTTGCTATGGTCAAGACCTATTTATGGCTGTTTTTAACCGACGGAAGGAGGGGCGGATTAAATCTGATCCCCCCATGCCCCGGACGGTTGAGCGGGGTCAGTAAACGCCCACACCAAGAATCAACAACTTGCCCGGAAGAAGACTCGAACTTCCATACCACTGAAGGCACTAGTACCTGAAACTAGCGTGTCTACCAATTCCACCATCCGGGCTTATATTGACAGTTTAGCTTGTCTTAAAACAAAGGTCAACTTGCCCAGCACCTAAAAACATCTCACAGCTTGGAGTATAGCGACTAGACTTTCCTATTTTTTAGGTGCTGGGTGATATCGCCGTTTCCAGGGCGGTTTCCATCATGCGGGTGAAGGTGGTTTGCCGTTCTTCGGCGCTTGTCTGCTCTCCGGTGATCAGGCTGTCGGAGATGGTCAAAATGCTGAGGGCCTCGCGTCGGTATTTGGCGGCAAGGGTGTACAGCTCGGCGCATTCCATCTCCAGGGCAAGGCAGCCGAATTTCTCCCAAAGTTTCCATTCTTCCGGGTCTTCGGCGTAGAACATATCGGATGTTACAACGGGGCCTGCCTTTGGCTGCCATCCTTTAGAGACGGCGATGTCCCAGGCTGTCTTCAGCAGGCTGAATGAAGCGGTTGGGGCATAGCTCCTGCCCTTAAAACGGATTTTGTTGGCGTTGGAATCGGTGCAGGCGGACATAGCCAGTACCATGTCCCTTATCTGTACGTCTTTGTTGATGGCCCCCGCCGTTCCTATGCGGATCGCCCTTTTTACGCCGTAATCGCGGAAAAGCTCGTTCGCATATATCGAAATTGAGGGAATTCCCATCCCTGTTCCCTGTACTGAGACCCGTTTTCCCCTGTAAGTCCCGGTAAACCCCAGAATATTGCGCACATGCGTATATTCCACTGCGTCTTTTAAGAAATTTTCGGCTACAAACCTGGCGCGCAGGGGGTCGCCGGGCAGCAGTACCGCTTCGGCAATATCCCCCTCTTTGGCAGCAATATGAGTAGACATCGTTCTTCCTTCCTTTTTGGGTTAAATCCCCGTTGGATTAAATCCTCGCGGATTTAAATATACACAAATTCCTGTTTCTGGGCTATCAACTTTTTGCATTTTTTTTAATTTTTTCCTTAACCCACTTGACTAAAATCCGTATTTTTTATATTCTTGCAGAACTGCGTATAATACGCGCATAAAATACGTGGGTATTCTCTCTGTAACTCGCGTTTAGGGGGTTGCCTTTTCGCCCTTATAGCTCAGTTGGCAGAGCACATCCATGGTAAGGATGAGGTCATCAGTTCGATTCTGATTGAGGGCTGACATAAAAATTGAAAAACGGGAGTTTTTCAATTTTTATGTCTTGGAGTTTTACTTTAAGAAGACTGGGATGTCTTTTTGGGGATCTTTCTTTTGTGAAGATTTCGCGGCTAAAATTGGGGTTTTTTCTAAGTAAAGCTCCATGAATTGGAAACAGGGGATTTGTCCCTAAGGAGAGGGTTATTATGGCAAGTAAGAAGAATGTGGTGGAATTGATTGCGCTTCAGTGTACTGAGTGCAAACGGCGTAACTATACCACAAGCAAAAACAGGCGCAATATTCAGGAAAAGCTGGAATTTAAGAAATATTGCCCGCATGACCGTAAGCATACAGTCCACAAAGAGACTAAAATAAAGTAGGAATCAAGGCGTATAGCTCAGTTGGTAGAGCGGCGGTCTCCAAAACCGCAGGTCGTGGGTTCGAAGCCTACTGCGCCTGGGAGTAAGGGTAGGGAAAGGGTATAAAAATGAAGAAAATTGTTCAGTTTATTAAAGAGTCCTATGCGGAACTCAAAAAGGTTATCTGGCCGGGCAGGGACGATGTTGTAAGCTCGGTTAAAGTCGTCATTGTTTCTACCGTTATAGTGGCGGCGATTTTGGGGTTGATCGATGTATTGCTGCTCTTTGGAATAAGGGCTATATTTTAATCGGTAAGGGAAAAAATGGCTACGGGCTGGTATGTCCTGCATACTTATTCGGGATACGAAAACAAAATAGAAAAAACCATCCGCATGATGACCGACAACGGCGATCTGGACAGGAGTGTTGTCCGCGACGTGAAAGTCCCCAGTGAAGAAGTGGTCGAGGTTAAGGACGGGAAAAAACGTACCCAGACCAGGAAGTTCCTTCCCGGGTACATTCTCGTGGAGATGGACCTTCCCGATACCGAAATGGGGTGGAAATCGCCCTGTTCAAAAATAAAGAATATTCAGGGAGTCACCGGCTTTGTGGGAACGCCGTCGGATCGTAAACCGCATCCGCTGACGGGCGATGAAGCCCGCGCCATTTTACAGAAATCCGGCGAAATTAAGGGAGAGCGGGCTGTTCGTTCAAGGCAGACTTTTGCCCCCGGCGAACAGGTCAAAATTATCGACGGGCCGTTTGAGTCATTTGTCGGGACTATTGAGGAAGTAAACAACGAGAAAAACAAACTCAAGGTAATGGTAGGGATTTTTGGCAGAAATGCGCCTGTAGAGGTTGATCTTTTACAGGTAGAAAAAGTATAGCCTGACCACTTAATTTTGGCGGGACTTTTCAATTTATATTGAGAAGCAAAGCAAAATTAAGTGGTCAGGTAAAAGTGGGAGAGGCTGAAAAAACGCTTCGCTAGACCACAAGGAGTTTTTATGGCAAAGAAGAAAATTACAGCTTTAGTCAAGCTGCAATGTCCTGCGGGAAAGGCTACACCGGCCCCGCCCGTAGGACCGGCGCTTGGGCCTCACGGGGTCAGCGCTCCTCAGTTTGTCCAGCAGTTCAATGACCGGACAAAAACTATGGAACCGGGACTCACCATTCCGGTAATAATCACGGTTTACGCGGATAAAACGTTCACTTTTATCCTCAAAACCCCGCCGGCTTCGGTGTTGATTAAAAAGACAATCGGGCTTGATAAGGGATCGAAGGAATCCCACAAGGTCAAGGTTGGAAAAATCTCAAGGGCACAGCTTGAAGAAATCGCCAAGACAAAGATGGCTGATATTTCGGCAAATGACCTGAACGCCGCCGTAAAGATAATCGCCGGGACTGCCCGGTCTATGGGTGTTGAGGTGGAAAAATGAAACGCGGAAAAAAATACAACGAAAGCGCCAAAAAATACAACTTCAGCAGTACCTATGAACTTGACGAGGCGTTAACCCTCGTTAAAAGCATGGCTTACGCGAAGTTTGATGAAACTGTGGATCTGTCCGTAAAGCTCAACCTGAAAAAGAGCCAGTCTGTCCGCGACACTGTGGTACTGCCGAACCAGTTCCGGGGCGAGAAGAAAGTGCTTGTTTTCTGCAAGCCTGAAAAAGAAAAGGAAGCCCAGGAAGCGGGGGCGACATTTATAGGAGCCGACGACTTAATCGAAAAGGTGAAGGGCGGCTGGACGGACTTCGATGTCGCGGTGGCAACTCCCGATATGATGAAGGATGTCGGCAAACTCGGTATGGTGCTGGGACGCAAGGGCCTTATGCCCAACCCGAAAACAGGGACCGTAACCTTCGACCTTAAAGGAACGTTAGCCGAACTTAGAAAGGGACGTGTTGAATTCAGGGCGGACAAGACCGGCGTTGTTCATCTTGCGGTCGGCAAGGTTTCAATGGAGCCGGAAAAAGTCGCGGAAAACGTCAAGGTGGTTGTAACCGAAATCAAAAGGAAGCGTCCGATTGACGTGAAGGGCGAGTTTATCCAAACCGTTTCGGTGGCTTCAACGATGGGACCCGGCGTATGGGTTGCCATCAGGGACCAGGAATAAGGAGAAAAGAATGGCAATTATAGCGAAGAAAGTGCAGGAAAATAAAACGAAGGCCATTGGCGAACTGAAAAAAACCCTTGGCAGTGCGAAAGATTTTATCTTTACCGATTACCGGGGTCTTACGGTGGAGCAAATTACCGCTTTAAGAAAACAGCTTCGTACAAAGGATGTGGAGTACAAGGTTGTAAAGAACAACTTTGCCAGAATCGCGTTTGAACAGCTTTCAACCCCCGATGTATCAGCCTACCTTACCGGCCCTACTGCTGTGGCGATCAGTCCCAGGGACGCGAATGAGGTGGCGAAGATACTCTTTGAGTTTTCCAAGGAAGCTCCCGCCCTTAATGTGAAGGGCGCGTTGGTTTCCGATACGGTGTACAATGCCGCGCAGACAGAGGCGTTCTCCAAGTTGCCGGGCAAGCTGGAACTCATTTCTATGCTTATGTCCGTAATGAACGGCCCTGCCCGCAACCTTGCCGCCGCGCTGAACGATGTCCCGGCACGCCTTGTCCGCACAATAAAAGCCGTCGCCGACAAAAAAGGCGGGTGATTGTGTTTTTCTGAAACTTCAGTTTTAGAAAAACTTCAACATAAAATGCATTTTTGCAGGGCTGGCTTTGAAAAAGCCGAAGTCCGAAAAAATGCGGGGATTGTTTGAGAATCTATTTGGTTCTTAAACAATCCCGACCTTCAGGCTTCGGATACTGCCGTTCCTGTCGGTTCACCTGACCACTAAAATTAAAAATTTTAGTGGTCAGGTAAATATAAGCCTGATTCTTGAGATTGGGCAATGCGCATCGTATGAAGCGCGTAACAATTTTTTGGAGAAGATAATATGGCAGTTTTAACAAATGAAGAAATTTTGGACGCTATTGCGGCCAAGACGGTTCTGGAAGTTTCGGAATTGGTAAAAATGATGGAAGAGAAGTTCGGCGTTTCAGCCGCCGCTCCAGTTGCGGTAGCGGCTGTCGGTGCCGGCGGAGGAGCCGCAGCGGCTCCCGCGGCGGAAGAGAAAACAGAGTTTAACGTGATTCTCAAAGCGTTCGACGACACCAAGAAAATTGCCGTAATCAAGGAAGTCCGCGCCGTTACCGGCCTGGGCCTTAAAGAGGCAAAAGACCTGGTAGAAGGAGCGCCGAAACCGCTTAAAGAAGGCGTTTCCAAGGAAGACGCAGCCAAAATCAAGGATGCAGTTACCGCAGCGGGCGGCACTGTTGAGATTCAGTAGATCCGTCCGCTTGTTTCAAGCGGTCAGGCGTAAGAAAGTTTTCTCGTGCGTTTAGGAATGCGTTCCAAGGAGCGCGTTCCGGGGAACGGGGCAGTTAAGGTTGAAACTTTAACTGCCATTAGTGTCTGTCCATAATGTAGACACATTATGGACAGACTACCTTGAAATACGCATTTTTGCAGCCGTTAGGCGAGAAAATGCAAAGTCTGTCCGCAAAGTAACCAACTTTGCGGACAGACAATAATTGTAAGGGGAGATCGATGGGAAAGGTAAAATCAGCCGACAAGCGCGTATATATTGGAAAAGATATTCAGGATGTGATGGATCTGCCGGATCTTATTGATATTCAACTTAGTTCTTACGAGCGTTTTTTGCAGAGAGAGAAGGTAAGAAAGGGCGAAAAACCGGCCCTTCAGGGGATTCAGGAGGTGTTTAAATCAACCTTCCCGATAGAAAGCCCCAACGGGGACATGGTTCTTGAGTACGAATACTACACCTTTGACGAAGATAATGTAAAAGTAACCGAACTTGAATGTAAGCAAAAAGGCATTACCTACGCCGTTCCGCTGAAGGCGCGTGTCAATCTGGTCTTTCAGCAAACGGGCGAAATTCGCCAGAAAGACATTTACATGGGCGATATGCCGGTCATGACTGAGCGCGGTACTTTTATCATCAACGGAGCGGAGAGGGTGGTCGTCTCGCAGATACACCGCTCGCCCGGCGTCATCTTCAGCCATGAAAAGGGGATTTACTCATCGCGGATCATTCCCTACAGGGGAAGCTGGCTTGAATTTGAAATCGATCAAAAGCGTGAGCTGATATACGCGAAGATAGACAGAAAAAAGCGCATACTTGGAACTATCTTCCTTCGCACCTTGGGCTTTTCAAGCAGGGAAGAGATCATCAACGCTTTTTATGTTACCGATACTCTCAAAATAAAGGACGACCGGGAAACAAAGGAAAAAATTTCCGGCAAGGTTCTTGCACAGGCGATTTTTGTTGATGATGAAACCGCCGTTTCCAAGGGAAAAGAAGCGGGACAGAGACTGCTTTACCGGGCGGGCGAAAAACTCCATCCGCATAATGTCGATGAACTTTTGGCGAATGGGGTTAAGTCTATCGTGTATATTGATTTTGAAGCCGAAGGTTCCCTCAATTCGCCCATGCTTCTTAACTGTTTTGAGCGCGAAGAGATAAAATTTGTAAAAGAGGGAACTGAACGGAGCGAGCCTACAAAGGATGAGGCGTTCATGGCTGTCTATTCCGTGCTGATGCCCGGCGAATCCATTACAGTTGATCAGGCGGAGAAAGATCTGTTGGGAATGTTTTTTACCAGCCGCCGTTATGATCTTGGCAAGGTAGGCCGTTACAAGCTGAACAAAAAGTTCGATCTTAAACCGCCGTTGGAAGATTTTACCCTTACAAGGCAGGATATTATCGCCACGATGAAGTACCTTATCAAGGTGTATGTCGGCGATGAGTATATAGATGATATTGACCATCTTGGCAACAGGCGCGTGCGCTCCGTCGGCGAGCTTATGGCTAATCAAATGAAAACCGCGTTCAGCAGGATGGAGAGGATTGCCAAGGAGAGGATGTCCCTTAAAGAGACCGACACAATCAAACCGCAGGAATTAATTTCCATAAAGCCGATTGTCGCGTCTATCAAGGAATTTTTCGGTTCCAGCCAGCTTTCCCAGTTTATGGATCAGGTAAACCCGCTTGCCGAGCTTACCCACAAGAGACGGCTTAACGCGCTGGGCCCCGGCGGGCTTTCCCGCGACCGCGCCGGTTTTGAAGTGCGTGATGTGCATTACACCCACTACGGCAGAATGTGCCCGATAGAAACCCCCGAAGGCCCGAACATCGGGCTTATCGTCTCTCTTGCGAATTACACCCGCGTTAACGAATACGGCTTTTTGGAAACCCCGTACCGCAAGGTATACAAGGGCGTAGTAACAAGGGACATTGAGTACCTGTCCGCGATGGACGAGGATCGCTACTTTATCGCGCAGGCTTCGGCGAAGGTCAACAACAACGGCTCGTTTGCCGAGGATCAGGTTTCGTGCCGCCGTCAGGGCGATTACACAAACCGCGTGCCGGAAGATATTCAGTACATGGACGTTTCTCCCAAACAGATCATTTCGGTTTCAGCCTCCCTCATTCCCTTCCTTGAACACGACGACGCTAACCGCGCCTTGATGGGCTCCAACATGCAGAGGCAGGCAGTCCCGCTTGTTTTCCCTGAAGCTCCCCGCGTCGGAACCGGAATGGAAGGGAAGTGCGCCTACGATTCGGGCGTACTTGTAAAGGCGCGCAGGGGCGGAACAGTTACCCGCGTAACATCGCAGGAAATTGTGATTAAGCCGGAAAAGACGGGAGTCGCAAAACCGTCGGCGCAGGTTGTAGTGGATGAACACGGAAATGACGTTTACAAACTTGTAAAGTTCCAGAGAACCAATCAGGACACCTGTTACAACCAGCGTCCCATTGTTAAACTCGGCGAAAAAATCACATCGGGACAGGTAATCGCGGACGGGCCGGCTACCCAGAACGGGGAGCTTGCCCTTGGCAGAAATATCCTTGTGGGCTTTATGCCGTGGAACGGTTATAACTACGAAGATTCGATCCTTATCTCCGAGCGGGTGGTAAAGGACGATATGTTTACCTCGATACATATAAAGGAATTTTCATCGGAGGTCAGGGAGACAAAACTTGGGCCGGAAAAAATTACACGCGATATTCCCAACACTTCGGAAAAAAGCCTTGATAACCTTGACGGTGAGGGCATTATCCGCGTCGGCGCGAAAGTGCGTTCCGGCGACATTCTTGTCGGTAAGGTTACGCCTAAGAGCGAGACCGAAACCACGCCTGAATTCAAACTCTTGAATTCAATCTTCGGCGAGAAGGCGAAGGAAGTGCGCGACACTTCTCTCAAAGTTCCGCACGGCATAGAGGGGACAATCATCGATATCCAGCGTCTCAAGCGGACAGAGCACGACAGCCTCAGCCCCGGAGTTGACGAAGTTGTCAAGGTGCTGATTGCCACAAAGCGCAAACTGCGTGAGGGCGACAAGATGGCGGGCCGTCACGGTAACAAGGGCGTTGTCGCTCGTATTCTCCCCGAAGAGGATATGCCGTTCATGGAAGACGGAACCCCTCTCGACATCTGCCTCACTCCCCTCGGCGTTCCTTCCCGTATGAACATCGGCCAGCTTTTGGAGACCGAGCTTGGGTGGGCGGGTTCCACTCTGGACGAATGGTATTCCGCGCCTGTTTTCCAGTCTCCGACCACCGAACAGATTGAGGAGAAACTGAAAGAAGCGGGGCTTCCCGTTACCAGCAAGGCAATTCTCAAGGACGGCAGGACAGGGGAACCGTTTGTGAACCAGATTTTCTGCGGAGTGATCTACTTCCTGAAACTGCACCACCTTGTCGATGACAAGATGCACGCCCGCTCCACAGGCCCGTACTCGCTCGTTACTCAACAGCCGTTGGGCGGAAAGGCTCAGTTCGGCGGACAGAGGTTAGGTGAAATGGAAGTGTGGGCTCTGGAAGCGTACGGGGCCGCGAACACATTGCAGGAACTTTTGACGATCAAGTCGGACGATATGACGGGACGCTCAAAAATTTACGAAGCGATTGTAAAGGGAGAGCCTTCTACCACGGCGGGCATCCCCGAATCTTTCAACGTACTGGTTCAGGAATTACGCGGTCTTGCTCTGGATTTATCGATCTTTGACGTAAAGGAAAAACAAATACCTCTTACCGAAAAAGATGAGGAATTGATAACGAAGTTGGGAAGTAACTTTTAAGGGGTGTAGTAATGAGGGACATTCAGGATTTTGATTCGATAAGGATACAGTTGGCCTCCCCGGACATGATCCGGTCGTGGTCTTATGGCGAAGTAAAGAAACCGGAGACTATCAACTACCGGACGCTCAGACCGGAAAAGGAAGGTCTTTTCTGCGAGCGTATCTTCGGCACTACCAAGGAATGGGAATGTTACTGCGGAAAGTTCAAGTCGATCCGTTACAGGGGCGTAATCTGCGACCGCTGCGGTGTTGAAGTTACCCACTTCAAAGTGCGCCGTGAAAGGATGGGCCATATTGAACTGGCGGCTCCCGTGTCCCATATCTGGTACTACCGCTCAGTCCCCAGCAGAATGGGGCTCCTCCTCGACCTTACCTCAAACGCTCTGCGTTCTGTTCTGTACTATGAAAAGTACATTGTAATTGATTCAGGCGATACCAGCCTAAAAAAAGGCCAGCTCCTCTCCGAAGAGGAGTACTCGGACGCGCAGGAACGCTTTGGCGGCGCGTTCAACGCAGGCATGGGAGCCGAGGCAATCAGCGTCCTTTTGGAGAACCTCAACCTGGATCAGATGGCGGCTGAGTTACGCGCAAAGATGATCGAAAAGGGAGCAAAGAGCGACAAACGGCTCTTGAAGCGTATCGAGATCGTAGAAAATTTCCGCGGTTCAAAAAACAAACCGCAGTGGATGATCCTCAACGTGATACCTGTGATCCCTCCCGAACTTCGCCCGATGGTACAGCTTGACGGCGGACGTTTTGCGACAAGCGATCTTAACGACCTTTACCGCAGGGTGATCAACCGCAACAACCGCCTTAAAAGACTACAGGCCCTGAACGCGCCGGACATCATTATCCGCAACGAAAAGCGGATGTTGCAGGAAGCGGTAGACGCGCTGTTTGACAATTCAAAGAAAAAGAAAGTGGTAAAGGGTTCTTCCAACCGGCCTCTTAAATCGATCAGCGACATGCTCAAGGGCAAGCAGGGGCGTTTCAGGCAGAACCTTCTTGGAAAGCGCGTTGACTATTCGGGACGCTCGGTTATTACGGTCGGGCCCGACCTGCGAATGTGGCAGTGCGGTATCCCGACGAAAATGGCCCTTGAACTGTTCAAGCCCTTTATAATGAAGAAACTCGTTGACAAGGACGTTGTCTTCAATATTAAAAAAGCAAAGATGCTTGTCGAGCAGGAAACTCCTGAAGTTTTCGCAATCCTTGACGAAGTTGTACAGGAACATCCGGTGCTTTTAAACCGCGCCCCAACTCTGCACAGGCTCGGCATTCAGGCATTTGAGCCGGTGCTGGTGGAAGGAAAGGCAATCAAACTGCACCCGCTTGTCTGCCACGCTTTTAACGCTGACTTTGACGGCGACCAGATGGCGGTTCACGTTCCGCTGACTCAGGCGGCTCAAATGGAATGTTGGACGCTGATGCTCTCTGCGCGTAACCTCCTTAACCCCGCCAACGGAAAGACAATTGTGTTCCCCTCTCAGGATATGGTTCTGGGTATCAACTTCCTTACGAGGATCAAACAAAATGCCAAAAGACCGGGTTCTTCAAAATCGGCAACAAGGGACAAGGTTCCGTTCTATTCTTCCACCGAGGAAGTTCTTATGGCGGTGGAAAGCAAGGCCCTTGACTGGGAAGCCGCCATCCGCCTTAAACCGCCGAAAACTCCCATTTGGGACAAGGTCGGTCATGTTGCGGGGCCGGACAAGGACGGGGCGATTGTAACTTCCGCCGGAAGGCTTGTGTTCAATGAGGAACTTCCGTCTGATATTCCCTTTATTAACTATGAGCTTAAAGACAAGGAATTACGCGGTCTTATTGAACATATCTTCAAGGAAAAGGGTTCCTGGACTACCGTTCAAATGCTGGACGCGATAAAGGCGACGGGCTACCGTTATTCGACGATATTCGGCGCGACCATCGGCGTGGACGATATTATCATACCCAAAGAAAAAGCCGAGATGATCGACAAGGCCAACAAGGAAGTCGAGGCAATCCAGAAACAGTGGAGGCAGGGACATATAACCAACGAAGAGCGTTACAACAATGTCGTTCAGGTCTGGACAAAAACCAACGAAGACCTTACCAATATTACGATGAAGACCCTCGAATCTGACAGAGACGGGTTTAACTCAATTTACATGATGGCGAACTCAGGAGCGCGCGGAAGCAGAAACCAGATCCGCCAGCTTGCCGGTATGCGCGGCCTTATGGCTAAACCGTCGGGCGACATTATCGAACTGCCGATCCGCTCGAACTTTAAAGAGGGCCTCTCTGTTATCGAGTTCTTTATTTCGACCAACGGCGCACGCAAGGGGCTTGCCGATACCGCCCTTAAAACAGCGGAAGCCGGTTACCTGACGCGCCGTCTTGTTGACATCGCGCAGGACATGGTTGTAAACGAGGACGACTGCGGAACCATTAACGGAATTTCCTATTCGGCGGTAAAGCAGGGAGAGGACATTGTAGAGCCGTTAAAGGATCGTATTGTCGGGCGGTTTACGCTTGAGCGCGTCAAGCACCCGATAACCGGGGAACTTATCGTTGATGTAAACGAAGAAATTACCGAGGACATTGCCGCCGCGATTGACGGAGCCGGAGTTGAGACCGTGCGTATCAGGACGGTTCTTACCTGCGAGGCAAAGTACGGCGTCTGCCGAAAATGTTACGGGCGCAACCTTGCCACAAACCGGGCGGTGGACATCGGAGAGGCGGTTGGAACAATCGCGGCCCAGTCCATCGGACAGCCGGGGACACAGCTTACAATGCGTACCTTCCACATCGGGGGTGTCGCTACAAAGGCCAGCGAAGAGAGCAGAATTACTCTGAAATATCCTGTGTATATAAGGGACGTTGTGGGGACTCACATAAAACTTGATAACGGTCATTTGCTGTTTACCCGCAGAGGCCATGTCGTGGTCAACAAGGTGATGAGGGAGTTCAGGATTGAGCAGGGCGACAAACTGATTGCCACGGACGGAAAGAGGATCAACCGGGGAGACGTGATCATCAAGCGGAACGGGCAGGACATTATTTCGCCTGAAATAGCGTACGCGATGATTCTGAAAAAGAACGACGGAGAGACCCTTTACCTTATCGGGCAGGAGCAGAAGATTGAAATAAGAAACGGTTCCGATTTTGAAGTACAGAAAGGAACCGTTATCGAAGCGGAAAAATCAATCGCCACCTTTGACCCGTTCTCCGACCCGATCATCGCCGAAGCAAGCGGGACAGTCAAATACGAAGATATTATTCTTGGCACAACCCTTAAAGAGGAAATCAACGAAGATACCGGCAATATTGAAAAGCGCATAACGGAGTTTCAGCATGAAAGCAAACAACCGCGCATATTTATTGTCGATGACGACGGCAACGAAATTGCCTCTTACTTCCTCCCCGGCGGAGCTTACATCCAGGTTGATGAAGGCGAAAAAATCCGCTCGGGGCGTACAATTGCCAAAACGTTAAAAGAATCGGCGAAAGCTATGGACATCACTTCCGGCCTTCCGCGTGTAAGCGAACTCTTTGAAGCCCGCAAGCCCAAGAGCCCGGCAGTCCTCGCTCAAGTGTCGGGAACCGTTTATTTCAAGGGGATTGTCAAAGGCAAGCGGAAAGTTTCCGTAGTAGACACGTTCGGCAGGGAATTTTCGCACCTAATCCCCATGAGCAAACGTTTGCTTGTGCGGGACGGCGACACGGTTGAAGCCGGGGAAGCTCTCTGCATGGGCGCGAAAAACCCCCACGACGTTCTTTACATACTGGGTGAAAGCACATTACAGCGTTATCTAATGGACGAAATCCAGCAGGTTTACCGCTTGCAGGGCGTATCCATTAACGACAAGCACATCGGCGTAATCATCCGGCAGATGATGCGAAAAGTGGAAATCCGTTTTGTCGGCGACACAAAATTCATCCACGGCTCTTCAGTTGACAAGTACCGTTTCCATGAGGAAAACGCCCGCGTAATTGCCGAAGGCGGACAGCCCGCCATCGCACAGCCGATGTTCCAGGGAATAACCAAGGCTTCTCTCAATATCGATTCGTTCCTTTCGGCGGCCAGTTTCCAGGAGACAACCAGGGTGCTTACCAACGCGGCAATCGCCGGTTCCACAGACTATCTGCGCGGACTGAAGGAAAACATCATCATAGGCCATCCGATTCCGGCGGGAACCGGCATGAAGCGTTACCGTAACATAAAACTTTTCGATGAGGACAGCCAGGATTTGGATGAGTACATGCACGAGATTCTGGAAAAACGCAAACAGGAAGCGGAAGCACTGGCTGAGACGGAAACTCCGCAGGAAGAGTTTACCGCCGAAGATACCGAGGAATGATGCAGTACCGAATTGACAAAAGATCAGGGTATAAGCTGTCGGTTCTGGGCTTTGGGTGTATGCGCTTTCCAAGGGCTTTCGGGAAGATCGATCTCCAGAAGTCCGAAGAAATGGTTATGCGCTCAATTGAGGCGGGGGTAAATTATTTTGACACTGCCTGGATGTATCCCGGCAGTGAAGAAACCCTCGGCGTGATTTTGAACAAAAACCATGTGCGTGACAGAATTTATATCGCCACCAAACTTCCCCTTATAATGGTAAAAAACGCTTCGGACTTTGACAAATTCTTTGACCAGTCCCTTGAACGTTTAAAAACGGATCATATTGATTATTACCTTATGCACATGCTTACGGATTTGGATCAATGGCTGAAACTGAAGAGTCAGGGAATTGAAGACTGGATTAGGCGGAA
>JGI24698J34947_10000265_pt1 | contig 22370 bp, 17 predicted proteins | sample TergutMp193P3_FD_34947 | JGI IMG/M metagenome (IMG submission 34947) | reverse complement strand
GGCGTCGTATACGGCAACGGAGTCCATCAGGTAAAAATGAAGCAGGGTTCCCATATCGGCGTTGTTCTTTTCAAAATCCGTTACCGTTATGCGTAATTCAGGAATTCCGTCATTGTTAAGATCGAGATTTGCTTCCTGGCTTAAATCAAGAATTATCGAGCCTCCCGGAGTACGGATTGTTACCGCCTCGCCCAGATTGAACAGTTCCAGCTTGTATATATCCATATCTATTGGAATCAAAATAGAATCATTTTTGTAAAAACGCCGCTCCATGGAATTGCCTTCCATCATATATTCGGCCGGAGTACGGATTACAGGTGTGTTTACAAAGGCGCCATTTTGTTTGTTTAAAATAAAATGATAAATACCCCAGCCGACCGCGCCGAGTACAGCCAGTATTATCACAAACGGAATGATAAATTTAGGTAATTTTGGCGTATGCTTCAGGAGTTGTTCGACCGGAACCGGCTGCTCCTGAATTCGAATCGCTCTGTAAAGTGAAATTATTTTTTGAATATCAAGATCGAGATAAGACGCGTAATTTCTTAAAAAACCCATCAAATAGGGTTCGCCGGGGAAAATCCCGAAATTTTCGGACTCAAGAGCTTCAAGAAAACGGACAGATATATTTGTTTCCCGGCTTACCTGATCAAAACTGAGGCCTTTTTCATTGCGGGCGTTTTTCAGTTTTTCACCCAGAGATTCCATTATTCCTCCCGCGCTAATCTTCCCTGAATAAAAAGTTATTGTAAATATTTGCCGAAGGCGGAGAGTCGTAAATAAACCGCTGTTCCGGGATTCCCTGATTGGTTCTGATGTTTGTAAAATCAAAGCGTACCTCGCCTTCCGCTATGGTACGTCCCTCAATTCTGCGGATTAACAATGAATCGGGATTTATGCTTAAAATTATCTCCCTGAATCCTTCCGAAACCGAACGCCTTGTGAGGCGCAGTTTTACAACTCTTTCTGTGGAATTGCTGTCCAGCGGTTCGGGATTGGGGCCGGTAACAAAAGAAGAAACATAATTTCTCCTTAACAGGCTAAGTCCCTGCGCGCTTGCCAGTCCCGCTCCCGTTCCCGAAGCAGGCGGTCTTCTGGTTTGATTGATGTTCTGGTTTAAGACAGCCCTGAATTCAGGCAGGTAGATAGTCAGTAATTCGCCGTTAAATACAATTACCTGATCCGCCGGACGCGTAAAATCGATCCGTAAAAATGAAGGCGATAAATGGCTCACAAATCCAACCATATCGGTATTGCCGGAACGGATCGTTATATTCGCTTCGTAGTCCCTGACCGAACTGTATCGATCCGATACCATTTCCAGATACTTTTCCGCGGTTACAATCTCCTGCCCGAAAATAAAGCCGGGAATTAAAACCAATAAAAAAAACAGGGCAATCCCTCGATTAATCACAGCATACCTCTATCATTTCTAATTTACTTAATTCTAATCAAAAGGCAATTTAAAAGCAATAGCATAAAGCCTGTAAAAGTTGACAATAAATAGTATGGGTGGTAATCTATGCCTACCGGTCCAGTAGCTCAGGGGATAGAGCGGCCGCCTCCTAAGCGGCAGGTCGGCCGTTCGATTCGGCCCTGGATCATGTGAATTTTAGCGGCCGTCGTATAACGGTATTACCCTAGCTTCCCAAGCTCGTGACGCGGGTTCGACTCCCGTCGGCCGCTGTAAGGTTTTTCTGATAAAAGAGTCAACGGCTCCACGCTCTTGATAAATTTTTGTAACAGTGGAATAATTATCCAGTATAATGAAAAGAAGACTGTTTTGTTTCATTACCTTGTATCTCGTCATTGCTGTAACGGGCGCGTTTGTTTTTACTGCGGCAGAACCGTTTCAAAATTTTGACAGCAAGGATACGTTTTTGCTTTTTTCTTAAAAAAGGATCACAGCCAAAGCTGAAAAAGACAGGAGTTTTAAAATGAGAGTAACATTAGGTGAAGTTTTTGATTGCAGGACTATATTGATGAATCTTAACGGAACGGCAAAGGACGCGGTTTTTCAGGAACTTGTTGACGCAATAGCGATTGTTCATCCTGAATGTGACAAGCCGGTAGTGCTTTCGGCGTTATGGGAAAGAGAGAAAAAACTCAGTACCGGGATTGTGTCCGGCGTGGCGATTCCTCACGCTGTCTGCGGCGGAATCGGTACTGTTGCGGGCGCGGTCGGCATATCAAACGCGGGTATTGAATACGGAGCGCTGGATGAGAAGCCTGTCCATGTAATATTCCTGCTTGTTATGGGAGATGGAACAAAAGAAGAGCATCTTCACATTCTGGATCAAATTTTTACCCTGGTTCGCAGCGATGCGCTTACACTGATAAAAAACGCGAAAAACGCACAAGATGTTTACGAAGTTTTATCCCGCTTTAACTGACAATGCTACATTCTTGCGAATGTTAGCCCAGCAGCTCCTGCGCTTTTTTTACCAAGCTTCCCACGTCAAGGCCAAAGCGATCGACAAGGTAGTCCTGAGTGCCCACTTCGCCAAACTCATCGCGTATGCCGATACGCGCGAACTTGTACTTGCAGTTGTTCTCCGCGAGAACTTCCGCCACCGCGCCGCCAAGCCCGCCTGCTATTTGAGCGTTTTCCGCGCTGATGACGGCGCGGACTTTTCCTGCCTGTTCAAGGATTGCCGCGCTGTCTATGGGCTTGAGCGTAAGTATGTCCAAAACGCCCGCGCTTATTCCCGATGCGGCGAGGGTTTCCGCCGCTTTCAAAGATTGATTTACCATGAGGCTGCCCAGCGCAACAAAGCACACGTCTTTTCCCTCTTTTAAAACTTTTGCCTGGCCGAATTTGAAAGTTTCATTTTCGCTGTAAAGATAGGGCACGGGCTTTCGGGGAATCCGCAGGTAGTGGCAGCCGTACTCTTCGGCCATAAGACGGACGAAGGCGACGCATGATACGGGGTCCGACGGCTCAATGACGGTAAGGCCGGGGATAACTCTCATCAGGGCGAGGTCTTCAAAGGGCATGTGCGTTCCGCCGTTAAAGGCCGCCGTTACGCCGGGATCGGTTCCTGTCAGTTTGACGTTCAGCCGCGCGTAGTTTGCGGAAAGAAAAAATTGATCGAATACTCTTCGCGATGAAAAGCAGCCAAAGCCCGCCGCGAAAGGAATTTTTCCCAAAGTGGAAAGTCCTGAGGCGATACCGACCATGTTCGCTTCTGCGATGCCGCAGTTGATAAAGCGATCGGGATATGTTTTTTTGAAAACGCCCGTGTTTGTACAGCTCATTAAATCCGCTTCCAGTACGACTATGTTTTTATTTTTTTCAGCTAACGCCATCAATGTATCGACATAGGCCATTCGCATTTCTTTTGATTGTTGTTCCGTCATTTTTACTCCTTATCCTAAAGCGGCAATGGCTTCTTTTGCCTTTTCCATGTCAAACACCATGCTGTGATTTTTCTCGACGCCTTCGGCGAAGTTACAGCCCTTTCCCTTGATAGTGTGCATTACTATCATCGAAGGTTTTTCTTTTTCTGCGAGAGCTTTTTCAATCGCAGCGTCAAGAGCGGCTATGTCGTGGCCGTTCACTTCCTGCGTGAACCAGCCGAAGGCTGCCCATTTCGCGGCAAGGTCGCCGAGATCGAGAATGTCCTTTACGAAGCCGTCAAGCTGTTGTTTGTTGTAGTCGGTAAAGGCTACTAAATTGGAAAGTTTGTGAAAGCCGGCAAAAAGCGCGCCTTCCCAAATCTGCCCCTCGTCAGATTCGCCGTCGCCGATAACGGTGTACACGGTCGATGTTTTTTTATCCATTCTTAAGCCAAGCGCGATGCCGATAGCGGCGGAAAATCCCTGTCCGAGTGAGCCGGTGGTCATGTCAATGCCGGGGGTCTTGTTGCGGTCGCAGTGGCTTGGCAGGCTCGTTCCGCCCCTGTTCAGGGTAGAAAGCCAGTCTTTTGGGAAATAACCCTTGAGCGCCAAAGCCGCGTAAACCGCCGGCCCTGAGTGTCCCTTTGAAACTATCAGCTGATCGCGTTCTTCCCAGCGCGGGTTTTTCGGATCGACTTTCATGCGGTGAAAGTACAACAGCGCCAAAAGGTCTACAATGGACATCGCCCCTCCGATGTGACCGGAACCAAGGTTGCCGATTTCCTCAATAGTCATTTTTCGGATTTCTTTCGCTTGATTTTTTAAATACGCTTCAGTTTCTTTATCCACATTTATCTCCTTGAGTAATGAAGCATTTTAACCTGTTTTTGATAAATTGAAAATATCTTTAGCGGGGGTAATTATGTTGATAAAGGGCGGCCGAGCATTTTTTCGGCCAGAGACAGATCGCCGCTTTCTATCGCGGAGCGGATACGGCTTGAGCTGATCGGCAGCGAGCCTTCCAGGACTTCGGGGATGATTTCAACAGGGATGCTGCGGGAAATGAAAAAATTTTTAATTGCCGCCGCGTCTGTGTCCAGCCGGTGTCCGCAGCGGAAAGCGCTTCCAACTGCAAAAAAACCAATGTTTCCGCGCTTATGTAAAATTTCAAAAAACTCAATTCCCGCCATGCGCCTGAAAGCTTCGGTAAAATCGATGACGACTGTTATTTTAACGCCCAGTCTCTCCAAGGCCTCTGTCTTTTGCGGGAAAGTTTGTATATCAGGCATTTTTTCATTTTTCTTGTGATTTTGGCGGAAGGTGATAACTGCCGGCGTATAAGCGGTGTTATGTGAAACGATGCGTTCTATCAGGCGCTGATGTCCCCGGTGCACTCCGTCAAAAACGCCGATAGTCATTGATGAAAGTTTCTCTCCCTGTTGCAGGCCGTCTTTCAGAAAATGAGGCCAGTCAATTACCAGCATAAAAAAATTGTTCCTATTTTTGCTTCGCTTTATCAAAAAAATATTTTGCGTATTTCGCGTAACCGGCTTTTTGCAGAAGATTTCCCGCGTGATTTGCCATCTCTCCGTCAGGATCATCGCCTGAGAGTTCCAGCGCGGTTTTGAATTCCATGGCAAGGTTTGGGTCTTTAGCGCCGCTTGCCAGTTTTAGTTCCGCAAGCTTGAAGCGGAAAAGGCCGTAGTCCGGTGCAAGTTTCACGGCTTTTTCTAGAAGGCGGATTGCCTCCTTGCTCTTTCCCTTTATGTTTAAAACAAGCCCCCACAGGTAAAAAATCGCGGGATCAGCCTCCGGCTGCGGTTTAATAGCTGATCTTAACTTGTTGGCGGCCGTGAATTCCGACACGCATCTGTCATAATCTTCAATACTAAAAGCCCATTTCCCCACAAGGGCGCGCGCTTCCCAGTTGTTTTCTCCAAGTACAGCCAGCTTTGGCATCATCACTTCAAGTTCAGGCTTGTTGTCCTGCTTGAGAAAGAGCCTCCCCGCTTCAAGAAAACGCGCCAGCGCTTCTTCCTTCTTTCCGGCAAGTTCCAGCGCGTTGGCGGAATTTACCGCGTAAACGCCATTTTCATTGTTCATCTTAAACGCCCTGTCCCAGGCTTTCGCGGAGGCTTTGTACTCTTTCAGTTCCCAATGACTACGGGCGAGTAAGGTGAAATAATTAATATCCTTGCCGGGTTTTCCGGTTTGATTTAACAGGAAAGTTTTTAATTCCGCATATTTGTTTAATTTAATCAGTATCTTTATTTTTTCGTCGTGAGCAGCTCTCCCTTCGGCAGTATTGGGCCACTGTTCAAGAATTGCGTCGATATATTCTTCCGCATCGCCGTCTTGTCCAAGACGAAGCGACATCCGCGCCGCGAGAAGAAGTTCTTTTCTGGTTCTGACTACCGTGTAAGTGGCGGAGACAGCGCTGATAGCTTCGTCCCTCCGTTTCCATGCCCTGTTGATCTGACTCATGGCCTTTGATGCTTCGCCCATGACCGCGAAAGTTTCCGCCAGCCGCAGCCGGCCTTCCGCGTTAATGTTAGAATCATCTGTCCATTTTTTATATTCCGCCTCTATGGTTTTTAAACGCGCGTCTACAGACAGATAATCAAGCCAGGCTTTGCAGGTATAACCCGCTGTTTCGGGATTGGCCGCTTCATAAGAAGCCAGGACAAAACCAATACGTCCGCTGTTTATGGAATCGTCGTTTGCCTCTCCTGCCCATTTCCCGTTTATAATAAAAATCAAAAAAGTTCCGTAAGTTATAATATTCAAATTGATATTGGTCCCGTCAAAACCGGAAATTTCGGTCCAGGCAATGAGAGCTTTTGGGGCGTTGTCTTTTACAACATCAATGCGGAAATACCCCTTGCTTGAAACAAGCGCCAGATAATAAGAGTCTTGATCCATGACGCGGAAAATAATTCCGGCTGATGCGTAACCGTCAAGGCTATTCAGCCTGATTTTCGCTTCAATAACGTGATCCTGGTATTCCCGATCGGGAATGTCTACCCAGGCGATACAGTTTGATTTTTTCAATCCCATCTCAAGGGAGCCTTTAGACAGATTGGCATGATATGAAGATTCTGATTTAATATCAAAAGGAGATTTTTTTGTTCTGGCAAAATCCACAATTAGTTTTTCATCAGAGGAATCTGGCGAATTCCTTTGCCGGACTTTATTGGAGAGCGCATAAATGAGCCTTCTGGAAAAACTAAGCATGCTAAATTTTTACCGTAAAAATGAAAAAAAGTCGATACGTCCTTCCGGTTACGGCCCTATAGATTTAGTCCTTCTTATTGTCGTGGCCTGTTTAATTATCACCCCTATCGCCATCAATATTTTTATCAAGGTGAACACCGGAGTAAAGCAGGTGAATCTGTCGCTTTCTCCGCGTTTCGAAGAACTTTTCGGCAGTGAAATGACGGAGGCCCTGCTGCGGGAATTTAATGAACGAAATCCCGATCTTCGGGTACAGGTAAGCGATGCCCCTTCCGACATATTGATTTTTGACGAAGGCGAATTCAGCGTTCTTGCCGCCGCCGGCGCGCTTGCGAAGCATCCATACATTGACTACGATCCCGGCCCCGAAGAGGAACCTCTCCAGTCCTTTATAGCCGACCGGCTGGCTGTTCCCCTTGTCTCCTTTATGGATATGCTCTTTTACAATATAGATATCCTGTCCGCCGCCGGATTTGACCGTCCTCCAAAAACCCGCGATGAATTTATCGCCTATGCGGGGGCTGTTTCCGGCGGCAATGCGGGAGCGGCGCTGAGTTTAAGTTCCGCCGACAGGCAGGCCCTTTTCAGAGATATTTTTTCATGGATTTGGGCAGCCGGCGGAAGTATTGAACCTTCGGAAGATGCTTCACAGGGCGCTTCCGTTAACAACAGGGCCGTCATCGCGGACATTAATTTTTTTGGGACGCTGAACCGTAACAAAGTACTTGCGCCGCGCGTCTTTGACACGACAGGCGATCAGCGGCTGGAAGAATTTGCCGGAGGAAGGATAGCCATGATGATTGCTTCCACCCGCGCCATTCCTTACCTGAGAGAAAAAATGGGAGACGGCGCTTTTGGCATAACGACTGTTCCGGTTTCCGGCGGAGCGGGTAAATACGGCGTCTGTCTTTCCCGTATCTACGCAGGTTTAAATGCGGATTGCGAATACCCGGCGGAAGCGTGGAGTTTTCTCGCGTTCCTCGCTGAGAAGAGCCCGCTTTTCTGCGCCCAATTAAAGGCGGTTCCCGGTATGGTTTCCGAATTAATTCCCGGCGATTATGTAAGAGACGATCCTCTATATTCAAAAGCATGGGATATTTTTGAATCTTCGGTAATTGTTCAGGGCTTTTCGGGGAAACCCGGCGCACAAGAGTACGAAAACGCCTTTTTGGAAGAATTACGGATCTTTTTTGAAACAGGACGGACAGCGCAGGATACTGCAGCCGCTATCCAGCGGCGGTGGGACGAGACAGAGTAACCATGCGCGTTCTTATCAATCCGCGCCGATTTTCAGGAACAGTAAAAATTCCGGCATCCAAATCCCACACCATCAGGCAGCTTTTAATTGCCTCTCTCGCGGACGGGGTTTCGGAAATTCAATATCCCCTGGATTCCCTTGACGCCCGCTCCTGTGTTTCCGCCTGCCGGGCTTTTGGCGCGGAAATAACCGAATACCGCGCCGCTGATTCGGATAATCCCAATCCGGCGGATGAAAAGGGCGAAAAACTGGTTAGCTGGAAAGTCAGCGGTAATAACGGATTTAAGAAAAAAATAAAACCACAGAGTTCACGGAGTTTCACGGAGGAAGAAAAAGAGTTTGAATCAAAAACCCCGTGTGACCCCATAGATGTGGGTAATTCGGGAACAACTCTCTATCTGGCGCTTGCCGCTGCCGGTCTTCAGGCGGAAACTGTCGAATTTACGGGCGATGAGCAGATTAAGAGGCGCAGCGCCGCTCCTCTACTTGACGCGCTGTCAGGGCTTGGCATCCGGTGCGAAAGTAACAATGGCTGCGCTCCGGTAAGGATACAAGGCCCCTGGAAGGGCGGGAAAGTGAGCCTTCCGTGCCCTACAAGCCAGTATTTGTCGGCTTTGCTTATCGCGTCTCCGTTGGCTCCGGCAGGCGTTATTACCGAAATCGAAGTCCCCCTTCTCAACGAAAAACCTTATATTGAAATGACTCTTTCCTATTTAAAGACACACGGTGTCTCTTTTCAGGCAACGCCGGATTTTTCTCACTTTGTGATACCGGGCGGCTCTTCCTGGAGGGCGTTTTCCCGCTCTGTGCCGGCGGATTTTTCTTCCGCAGCCTTTCCGGCCGCCGCCGCCGCAATTAGCGGGGGCACTGTAACTCTCCTCGGTCTTGATCAAAAAGACACCCAGGGGGACAAATTCTTCTTTGAAATGTTGAAATCTATGGGCTGTGAAGTTCAATGGAGCGAAAACGGCGCATCCCTTACCGTGTCCCGCGATGTCCCTCTTCGCGGCGGAACCTTCGATCTGAACGAAACGCCGGATCTTCTCCCCGCGGCGGCTGTAACGGCGGCGTATGCGCAAGGCGACACCGCCCTTGTCAACGTCGCCCATGCCCGTATCAAGGAGACAGACCGTATCGCAGTAATGGCCGAAGAACTGGCAAAACTCGGCGTTAACAGTACCGAGCGGCCGGACGGCCTGATTATCCACGGAAAAGGAGCTCTGTCCCCGCTTGAGCCTTTCCCTGTAATAGACGGGCGCGGCGATCACCGGATTGTTATGGCTTTTGCCGCCGCCGCGCTTGGAAGCTCTGTCCCTATTGAGATAAAGGACGCAGAAAGCGCGGCTGTAACATACCCCGGATTTCTGGAGTTACTGGATGCCGTCATTTTAAAAAAAAGTTGACGGTTGACTATTTTTCAGGTAAAATTAGCAAGGTAAGCCTAAATTCGATACTATTTTAGAGGAGAAACGTGGCTGGAAGAGTTTATATTGAGAATCTCGGCTTAAATTAATGATAGACGCTGTAAAACGGGAATTAGTTTTATGAAAAAAGGCTGTTAAGGGGATATGGACGTAAAAACTTTTAATATTAAAAAAGTGTTTATAATTGCCGCTATTGCTGCTGCGGTGGTTCTTATTTTTATGTTTACCGGAAGACAAGAGCCGGATTTTTCCGAAAAGTACGCCGGTTTTGATTTAAGCGGGGCAAGCGCCGGAAGAACAAACACCTATTCCCGCTATGTGGAACGCTATGCAAATGTTCCTGACGGAAAACGGGACATCCCAATCGATATTTTTGAATGGTCTTCCGCCGAGGGAGTATCCATTCTTGAAGGCTTTCAAAATGAAAGACGTGTTTTACGAACCGAAGAACAAAGTTATGTCGAATATACGGTGAATATACAGGATGCCGGTCTTTATTTTATACAAATAGAATATTACCCTATCCAGTCACGCGGTATAGCCATAGAGCGTTCTTTTTTTATCAATGGTGAAGTTCCTTTTCTGGGAGCCGACAGGCTTACGTTTCAGCGCGTGTGGGGCGATGAGGGAAACAGCCGTTATGATAATCAGGGCAACGAGATTCGTCCCCGTCAGGTTGAAAAACCGCGTTGGGAAACCGCATGGTTCAGAGATCCCCTTGGTTATTTAATCGATCCTTACGCTTTCTATTTCCGGCAGGGGGAAAATGTTATCAGGCTTGTTGGTATAAATGAGCCGGTGGCAATTCGCGCCATTTCATTAAAGGCTCCTATTCAAACAGACAGCTATCGTGATTATTTGGCGGGAGCGAATTTAAGCAGGTACGCAAACAGCGGCAGTAATTTTTCATTAAAGATTCAGGGTGAAAGGGCGGCGCGCCGTTCAGATCCTTCCCTGTATGCGGTTTATGACCGATCTTCGGGCGCAACCGAGCCTGCCAGCGTCGCCAGGATACGGCTCAATACAATCGGCGGTGAAAGCTGGAGCATTGGGGGACAGTGGATCGAATGGGATTTCGAAGTGCCTGAAAATGGAATGTACCGTATTTCCATCAAGGGCAGGCAGAATTATAACAGAGGGTTTGTTTCAAACCGCGCTGTTCTTGTAAATGGGCGGGTTCCTTATAAAGAACTTGCCGCAGTTCCCTTTGGCTACAGCAATAAATGGAACCTTGTTACATTGCGCGATGAACAGGGAGACATATTTGTCCCTATGGAAAAAGGCCCCAACACTATCCGGCTTCAGGCAACTTTTGGCGTAATGGGCGGAATGCTGGATTTGATGGAAGAATGCGTGTATCGCCTGAACGCTATTTACAGAAAGATTCTTGTACTTACCGGGCCGGAACCTGATGTATACCGTGATTATCGCATAGAGGTGGTTTATCCCGAAGTAATTGAAGCAATGGATCTTGAAAGCAAGATACTGTACAAACTTGTTGACGACTTGACAAACTATTCAGGAGAACGCAGCGCGGAGGCCGCCGTAGCGTTGACACTCGCGCGGCAGCTTGAACTTTTTGTCAAACGCCCGGATAAAATTCCCAGAACGCTTATAAACTTTAAAGCAAATATCAGTTCACTTGGAGATAGTCTTCTTAATCTTTCCCGGTGTCAGCTTGATATAGACTATATATTCATCAGCGCGGAAGGCGCGGCATTGCCCCGCATAAATGAAAACTTTTTTGTTGTTGCCTCACATGAATTACGATCCTTTTTTACATCGTTCTTTGTGGATTACAACAATCTTGGAGATAAATACAAAAAAGACAACAATGTCATTGAAGTGTGGATGCTCGCCGGACGCGATCAAAGTACCATTCTGAAAGCGATGATAGACGACACGTTTACTCCGCTGACCGGCGTCAGGGTAAATGTAAAGCTGGTAGCCGTAGATGCTGTAATGCCGGCGGTTGTCGCAGGCACGGGGCCGGATATGGTTCTCACAGTACCTCAGGGTGATGTAATAAATTACGCAGTTCGCGGGGCTGTTGTTGATATTTCCGAATTTCCGGGATATGAGGAATTAATACGCGAGCTGCATGAAAGCGTAATTATTCCCTTTGAATATTTGGGCGGAGTGTACGGCCTGCCGGAAACACAGTACTTTCATGTGATGTATTACAGAAAGGATATTTTTGAGGAACTTGAGCTTACATTGCCTGATACATGGGATGATCTTATTAATTTAATGCCGATTATCCAGAAAAATAATATGAATGTAGGTATTCCTTCTGTGGCAAACGCCGCAGCTCCTGATTTTTCAAACTATCTTGCGCATCTTTTCCAGCGCGGCGGCAGGCTCTATAATGATGAAGGCTCCCGCACTCTTCTGGACAGCGAAATTGCTATCGAAGCATTTGATGTATACACGAAATTCTACACACATTATAAAGTTCCGGTCGTCTACGATTTTGTTAACCGCTTCCGTACCGGTGAAATGCCGCTGGCCTTTGCCGATTATTCATGGTTTAACACTTTAGAAGTCTTTGCGCCGGAACTTCGCGGTCTTTGGGGATTTGCGCGAATGCCGGGCTTGAAGAAGAGCGACGGCAGTGTAGATCGTTCCGTATCAACCGGAACCCTCGCTTCGATGATTTTTTCCAATTCAAGGCGTCCTGATTTGGCATGGGAATTTTTAAAATGGTGGATCAGCGCCGATACGCAGCTCCGATTTGGCCGTGAACTTGAAAGCATTATGGGAGCCGCGGCGCGTTACCCAACCGCGAATTACGAAGCTTTCAAACAGCTTTCCTGGGGTTCGGAACAAATGGCGGTGCTTGACGAACAGCGCGCCTGGTCGGTAGGGACGCCGGAAGTTCCCGGCGGTTATTTTGTCAACCGCCACATAGTAAACGCGGTACGCCGTATTTTGAATGAAGGTCAGGATACGCGGGAAACATTATTGGACTATACGATCCTCATTAATGATGAGTTGATTAAAAAACGCAAAGAATTTGGCCTGGAATAGGGGGAGTAATGAGTTTTCAAGGGTTTCTGGAGAAAAAGAGGAGAGCGAATGATGTACGTGCGCTTGAGATATACAAGCACCGCGTCTGTTATTTTTTCCTTGCCCCCTATGCTATTGTTTTTATTCTTTTTTATGTAGCGCCGTTGTTGATTTCAGTTTATTACAGTTTTACATATTTTAATATTCTTCAAGCGCCTGTATTTATCGGTCTTCGCAACTATATCAACCTGCTGCTTGCCGATGATGTTTTTTTAATTGCGTTAAAGAATACATTTATTATGGCGGCAATTACAGGGCCGATAGGGTACATTGCGGCCTTTTTATTTGCCTGGTTTATAAATGAGCTTCCCCGTTATATTCGCGCTGTTGTAACCCTGATTTTTTACGCTCCTTCAATTTCCGGCGGCGCTTATATGATTTGGGCGCTTATTTTTTCAGGCGACGCTTACGGCTATATTAACGGCGCATTGATGAATCTGGGGATACTCAATCAGCCGGTATTCTGGCTGACTGACCCAAAGTACATGATGCCGGTTATGCTGGTGGTTATTTTATGGATGAGTCTGGGCGCGGGTTTCCTTGCCTTTATCGCAGGCCTTTCAACAATTGATCCAACTCTTTATGAAGCGGGTCTCGTTGACGGCATCACCAACCGCTGGCAGGAGCTTTGGTACATCACCCTGCCCAACATGAAGGGTATGTTGATGTTCGGGGCGGTTATGGCGATTACGCAGTCTTTCGGAGTAGCGGATGTTACTATTGTCCTTGCGGGTTTCCCAAGCACGGATTATGCCGTACATACCGTTGTGAATCACCTGATCGACTACGGTTCAATTCGTTTTGAGATGGGTTATGCTTCCGCGATAGCGACGATATTATTCTTAACCATGATTGTGTGCAATGCCGTTATTCAGAAAATGTTAAAGCGGGTAGGAACTTAATATGAAAAAAACAAAAAAATTAATTGGCGGGAAAAGGCTCAACCGTTCTTATGGCGGCGATGCGTTTATTTTTACAATCCTTGCTGTCTTTGGAATATTTTTTGCATTTCCGCTTGTCTTCAATATAAACCACGCATTTAAACCGATGAATGAGATTTTTCTTTTTCCCCCGAATGTTTTTGTGCGCCGTCCGACATTGAATAATTTTCAGGACCTTTTTGTTATTATGAGCAAATCCTGGGTTACTTTTTCGCGTTATATTTTCAATACTGTGTTTGTTACAGCGTTCGGGACTTTTGGCCTTATCATTTTCGCTTCAATGGGAGCGTTTGTTGTTTCCAAATACAAATTCCCCGGCGCAAAACTTTTCTTCTCCGGCGTTATTATTACCCTTATGTTTTCCGGCTATGTAACGCAAATTCCCAATTACCTTGTAATGGCGAAGCTTAAATGGGTTGATACTTATCTTTCGGTTATTGTTCCGGCTTTTGCCATGCCGATGGGTTTTTTCCTTCTAAAGCAGTTTATTGACACCATACCGGATACGCTTCTTGAAGCGGCAAAGGTAGACGGCGCGAAGGAGTTCCGTATTTTTATCTGGATAGTTCTGCCAATGATTAAACCCGCATGGCTGACCGTTATGATTTTTTCGGTGCAGAATCTTTGGAACGCAAGGGCTTCAAACTTTATCTATTCGGAACAGTTAAAAACACTGCCTTACGCGCTTTCCCAGATTATAACCACCGGCGTTGCGCGCGCGGGCGTAGGAGCGGCGGTCGGACTTTTTGTCATGATCGTACCGCTGTTAATGTTTATATTTGCTCAAAGTAATGTACTGCAGACAATGGCAAATTCGGGGATAAAAGAATGAAAACAAAATTTATTGGTTTTATGGTTTTTTTGGTTTGCCTGATTCCCTGTTCCATATTTGCCGTGCCAACCAACTATACGTATAATTACGACTATTGGAATGAGCAAGTCGCGTCTCCCGATGCCTACCGCGTAAGCGATTACTTTCTTGGCACAACATTTGGAGTGGGTCATTTCAGGGAACCGCAGGGACTTTTTATCCGTGATAACAGGATATACATCTGCGATTCAGCCAACAACCGGATTCTGCTTATTGAAGCGCGGGAAAACGGAGAGCATGTTCTTGTTAAAATAGTTACTTCTGTAATGATTGACGGCGTTGAATCGCCCCTGGCTTATCCAATGGACTTTTTTGAATGCAGGGAAGGTTTCCTGTATATTGCCGATACCAACAACCGGCGGATACTTAAACTTGACAATGACTGGAATTTTGTTTTTTCCATAACAAGACCGGACGACGAAAGCATTGATGATTTTGTTGAATTCCAGCCCCTGAAACTTGTTGTTGATTTTGCGAACCGTATTTTTGTACAGGTCAGAAATGTAAATAAAGGACTGATGGAATTTGACAACCGGGGTGAATTTACCGGTTATATGGGAGCCAATAAAGTTCAATTTAAAATAGCTGATTATGTATGGAAATTAATTTCTACTCAGGCGCAAAGAGAACGCATGCAGCTTTTCGTACCCACTGAATACAACAATCTTGCTCTGGATGGCGACGGCTTTATTTATGTTACCAATTCAACCGGAATGACCGGACAAATCGGAAAAACCGGTTCATTTGAAATTACCGACACAAGCGGAGGCACAGACCCTGTACGGCGTCTTAACGCGATGGGACAGGATATTTTGATCCGTAACGGCTATAAAAAACCTGTCGGCGATTTGGCTTATGGCAACGCGGGCGGCATAACAGGGCCGTCAAGATTTATTGATGTTGTGCCTTTTGAAAACGATTCGTATGCCTGTTTTGACAGAAATCGCGGACGAATTTTTTTGTATGACTTTCAGGGCAATCTTCTTTACGCTTTCGGCGGATTGGGCAACCGTGAAGGCAACTTTAACATGCCGGCCGCTATTGACAGAATGGGTTCCGTCATTTATGCGCTGGATTCAAGGACAGCCGCTGTTACTCGATTTGAGCTTACGAGTTACGGGGCGATGATTAACGAAGCCCTTGATGAGTACCGCAGGGGGCGTTATGAATCTTCGGCGAGGATTTGGGATGAAGTGTTAAAAATGAACGGGAACTATGATCTTGCCTACATCGGCATAGGCCGCGCCGCGCTCCGTCAGGGCGATTATAAAACAGCGATGAAATATTACAAGCTGAAACATTACCGCGTAGGTTATGGCAAGGCTTTTCAATTGTACCGTAAACAATGGGTGGAGGAAAACCTCTGGAAGATATTGTTGATTTTGGGTATACTGGTAGTTATACCATTTGCCTTAAAATATTCCATTAAGGTTGTCAAGGAGATTAAGGAAGCATGAAATATCTCACTGATAAAGAATGGTGGCGGCACTTGGGAAAAACTTTAAAGTATTCATTGTATGTGAGTACCCATCCTCTTGACGGCTTTTGGGATTTAACCCATGAAAAACGCGGTTCCATAGCCGCGGCGAATGTTATTGTTTTTGCGGCAGTTTTAGTGGAAATCTTGCGTTTAACGCTGACAAGTTTTCAGTTTGTTAAAATTAACATGGAAAACTTTAACGCGATCATTGTGCTTATGCGTATTTTACTGCCGATTTTCCTGTGGACTGTAGCAAACTGGAGTCTTACAACCCTGATGGACGGAAAGGGGAGAATGGGCGATATTTATATGGCAATCAGCTATGCGTTGATGCCGTCTGTTATTATCAATACTATCATGATTATTTTAAGTCAGGTGATCACTTTTGAAGAAGGCGCTGTTTACTGGTTATTATCGGGACTGTCGTTATTGTGGACAGGGCTGCTGATATTGGCCGGCATGATGATGGTACATGATTATAGTATCGGGAAAACCGTGCTTTCCAGTTTATTGACTGTGGTTGGAATGGGCGTAATGGTGTTTATTTTTGTGATTTTTTTCAGCCTTGTAAGCGATGCAATTGCGTACTTTGTGTCGCTTTATAAAGAAATCTTATTCAGGGTGATATAAGGGGAAACGATGAAAAAAACAATTTTACTGCTTTTTATTATACCTGTTGTTTTTCTTTCTTCCTGTGATCAGCGTGGAACAAGAGCAAGAAATGTCATCGTATATGGAAACGATGGAAATAAAGAAGAAATTGTTCTGGAAAACCAATATTTGTCGCTTCGTTTTTTCCCTGAGACTACAGAGATAATTCTTACAGAAAAAGCTACAGGCATACAGTGGCGCTCAAATCCTGTTGGAGAGGATCCTCTTGCTGATACAGTTACAAAGTATCTGCTGCAATCCCTGTTTGCCGTTGAATATACCGATGTTTCAGGCGTAGGCCAGACCCTTTACTCCAGCGAACACAGCATTTTTTTTGACGCTTATGATTATGGTATCGTAGACGGCGCTCTGGAAGTAAATTACTCGGTCGGCAATATTGAGCGTACCTATGTTATACCGCCGGCAATACCCGAAGAAAGAATGAAGCAAATTTTTGATAACATGGATCCGGGTGATATTAGCATTGTAAAATCCGGTTTCCGGCTTTATGATATTAAAAATCTTCGTTCAAGCGATAACAGAGCGGAACTTTTATCCCTGTATCCCGATCTTTCCCGCAGAAACATATATGTTCTTCGCTCGGAGACTCAGGAATACCTGAAAGCCGAATATGAACAGATTTTCGAGGCGGCCGGATATACCTATGATGATTATCTTGATGATGTCGCCAATTATCCTTCGGTCGGCGGCAGGGAAAGACCCGCGTTTAATGTTACCTTCCGTTATTCTCTGGAAGGGAAATCGCTTGTTTTAAACGTTCCTTTTGACAGAATAGCGTACAAGGTTGCATACCCGATGGTAAAGATGACTATCCTGCCGTACTTTGGAGCGGGAGGGATAGACGACGAAGGCTATCTTCTGGTTCCCGACGGCAGCGGAGCATTGATAAACTTTAATAACGGAAGACAAAATCAGCTTTCTTACAATAACGATATTTATGGATGGGATGAGGCGTTGATTCGCAAAGCAGTCATCAATGACAACAAAGCGCCTTTCCCTGCTTTTGGCGTGCAGAGAAACGGGAACGCGATGTTGTGCATCATCGAAGAAGGAGCTTCCTACGCCAGTATACGGGCGGATGTTTCAGGACGGAACAGTTCATATAATAATGTATATCCCTGTTTTAATATTGTTCACAGCGCGTTGATGAATATTTCAGGGCGTTCCGACCGCGATGTATACCAATATGAAAGAGGGCTGCCGGAAGGCGAAGGGCTCACCCTACGTTACATTTTATGCAATGAAACCGGTTATGTAGGCATGGCAAAAGAATACCGCGCATGGCTGATCAATAAATTTCCGTCTCTTGCAGGAAAGCAGGCAAGCGGCGTATCAATTGCCATAGAAATTCCCGGGGCTGTCAATAAAACACAGCACCGTTTGGGTATACCGTTTGATCTTCCGTTAAAATTAACTTCTTACGATGAAGCCGCAGGCATGATCGGAGACTTTGCAAAATTTGGATGGAAGAATGTACAGATAAAATTAAATGGCTGGTTTAACCGGAGCGTTGATCATAGAATACCAACAAGAATCAATCTAATCAATGATCTTGGAAGTAAAAGGGATTTTTATAATCTTGTGGATTCCGCGAAGCGCAATGGCTATAGAATTTATCCCGAAGCTGATTTCTTTTATATGAAAGACAAAAGGCTTTTTGACGGATTCAGCCTTTACCGTGATGTGTCACGTTATGTAAGCCATGATCGTATTCAAAGATACCCTTACAGTTTTGTCTGGTTCGGCGAACGCAACCGCTGGGGCAAACTAAGTTATATTGCCCGTCCCGAGATTGCGATGTCAATGATCGACAATTTTGTTCAGGAAGCAAACTCGCTGGGATTGGAAAATATTGCGTTCAGGAATATGGGCTCAACTCTTGCGGGCAATTACGATGACAAGCGTCATGTAAGCCGTGAGGCGTCAATGAGGATGAGACAGGAAAAATTTATGGAACTGAGAAGATCGGGAACAGGTATTATGCTGCTTGCAGGTCATGCGTATGCCGCGCCTTTTGCCGATTTTATTGTTGATCTGCCGCTTGATGATCAGGGTTTTGGCATTACGGATGTTTCTGTTCCTTTCTACCCGATTGTTTTACATGGTCTTGTGCCATACGCGGGCAGGGCGATAAATCTCGCCGAAGATTACTCGAAAAATCTGTTAAAAATAATTGAAAGCGGAGCAGGGCTTTACTTTAGTTTTATGACCGAAGATACGGCAGTACTGCAGGAAACAAAATTCAGGCAGTTTTACGCCAATGAATACGGCAAATGGGTTAATGACGCCGACGCGCTATACAGAAAATTTTCCGCCGACTTCGGACCTCTGTATGGTCAGGCTATTACAAGCCATGAGATTTTATCTCCCAGAGTAACTGTGACAGGTTATGAGAATGGGACAAGAGTAATTGTTAACGCAAGCGACTATCCGGTTAATTTTAATGGCAGACATATAGGCGCAGACAACTATGTTGTACTAAAGCAGGGGGAACAATGAAAAATACAAATCATTTTGCCGCTTCTCTTATAAAATATCTGCCAAAATATTTTACAAGGAGAAACGAAAATCTTGATTTAACGCTTGAGGGCAAAAACGCCCTTGCGGGATATTTGTTTGTTCTTCCTTTTATCATTGGTTTTGTGTCTTTTATGCTGTTTCCGCTTTTTGAATCGTTTAGCATGGTATTCAGCCAAGTTACCATAGATGTGGTTAATTTTGGTTTCAAGATGGAATTTACAGGACTTGAAAATATAAAACGCGCTCTTTTGGTTGACGCTGAATATACCCGGTATCTTGTAGAAGAACTTGTGCGTATGCTGTTAATTGTTCCGGCTGTAATTATCTTTAGTCTTTTTATCGCGTTGATATTAAATCAGGAATTCAAGGCAAGGGGTTTTGTACGGGCTATTTTCTTTCTCCCCGTGATCCTGTCTTCCGGCGTATTGGTAGGGCTGGAAACAAATAACTCCCTGCTGGCCAGTTTGGCGGAAACAATAAAACAGAGCAATCAGATGAGGGCGTCGGTGACGGATGTTCTGCAGGAAATACTCGTGGCCGAAGGCGCGGCGGCAAGGTATATGCGGTATATTTTTCAGGTCATAAATCAGATATACAATATCGCAATGGCTTCCGGCATTCAAATAATCATCTTCCTTTCCGCGCTGCAGACGATTCCTGTCAGTATGTTTGAGGCTGCCAAGATAGAAGGCGCGACAAGCTGGGAGTGTTTCTGGAAGATAACATTTCCTATGGTAAGCTCTTTGATACTTGTAAATGTTGTATATAGTGTGGTAGACTATTTCATAAGGACGGATAACCGGGTAATGAGGAAAATATCTTTAGCCTTGTTTAACAATCTGAACTTTGGTTTTTCGTCAGCTATGGCATGGTTTTATTTTCTTGTTGTTATTTTAGTTATAGGGGCGGCTTTTTCCATAATCTCGAAGAAGGTGTATTATTATGAGTAAGATTTCAACATACAACCTTAAAAATACCATTGTGGATATTGTCTATAAAACATTTCGCGCCATCCTTCTTTTTGGGTTATGCTTCCTTATCCTCCAGCCATTATTGGACAAGCTTTCAATAAGTTTTATGGAACTGCAGGATCTGTTTGATCCGACTGTTATAAGCATTCCCCGTACTTTTTCTACATCCAATTATGGCGTTGCATCGCAATTATTGAATTACTGGACTACGCTTTTTCAAACGATAATTTTTTTGGTCATTAGCGCGGCGTTACAGGTAGCCGCGTGTACGCTGACGGCTTATGGTTTTGCGCGGTATAAGTTTCCCGGCAGGAATATTCTTTTTATGTGCGTTTTTCTTATAATTGTTGTTCCGCCGCAGACCATAATGTCTTCTCTCTACCTTAATTTTCAATTTTTTGATATATTTGGTCTTGTAAAGCTGATTAGCGGAAGGAATATCAACCTGCTTAGTACTCTGACAGGTTATTTACTGCTTTCCGCAACCGCTATGGGGCTTAAAAGCGGATTGTATATCTTTTTGTTGAGGCAGTATTTCCGGGGTATGCCAAAAGAGCTTGAAGAAGCCGCTTATATAGACGGGTGCGGCAGATTCTATACTTTTGGCCGTATCATGCTTCCCGATGCCACGCCAATGCTTACTTCCTGTTTTCTGTTCTCCTTTGTGTGGCAGTGGACGGACACTCTTTTTTCTACATTGTTTTTGCGCACCTATAAAATGATGCCGATTGCAATGACGAGTTTAACGGATGGTATTTATCTTTACTGGACAAGGATGAATTCCATTGGCAGCGGAGGCGGAAATATTATGCAGAATCCGCCGTTTGCGTTTGTTCAGGCTATTGTTGCAACCGGCGTGTTGTTGTGCCTTGCCCCGCTGGTTTTGCTGTATCTTGTGGCGCAAAAAGCGTTTGTTGCGTCCTTGAGTCAAACAGGGATTAAGATGTAGAATGTAGGCAGGCGTTTAGACTGGTTTCAATGCGGGGCCATCCATGGCATGCCGCTTGAGATAAATTTTTTTATGGAGGAATGACATGTTAAAAAAAACAAGTCGATTTGGAGTGATTTTATTTGCGCTTATTCTTGTCGCGGGCGTTTTAGTTCTTGCAACAGGGTGCAAAAAAGGTCCCAATCTCAAAGGTGCGAGCATTAAAATCGCAAGATGGAGTAATCCCTATGATGTGAACACCTATCAACCACAGTCTGAGACTGAAGAAAGGCAGCTTGAGTTCAGGAAGAAACTCCTGGCTGATAATGGTTTTACAATGGAAGAAGTGCAGCTCTCCGGCTGGGATGATTTTTTCCCAATTGTTCTCAGCAATATTCTGTCAGGCAACAGGGAATATTCCATGTACTGCTTACCTGCTGACTGGGCAATGACGTTGTACAAACAGGGTCTGCTTGCTCCGCTTAATCAGGGCCAGGTTATTCTTAACAACAGAGAAGAAGTTGCAGGTGAAAAAACAGCATGGAATAAAATGATGGAAGATCTGTTTACCTTTGGTGGCAAGCAGTATAGCGTTACTCCCGGTCTTGGCGGTTTCAGCTGGCAGGGCAACTTCATTTTCTTTAACAAGAGGCTCTTAAGGGAAGCGGGACTTGATCCTAATCTTCCTTTCGATCTGCAAAGAGACGGAAAATGGACATGGGATGCTTTCCTTGACATCTGCAGAAAGACAACACGCGATACTAACAACGATGGTATTACCGATATTTACGCGCTGCCCGGTGATGATTGCCGTGAAATTATGTTTGGTTTTGTGTACGGAAACAACGGCAACTTTATAACCATAGACAGTAATGGCAGATATCAGAATGCTACAAACAGGCCGGAATTTATCGAAGCTTTGGCATTATTTCAACAGCTGATAAATGAAGGGCTAATGAAACCCCGCACCGCATCATCAGAATGGGGCTGGAACTTTGCCGAATTCTTTGACGGCCGCACAGCTATGGTGTTTGATCCGGAATGGAGACAAGGTCAGCTGCCGGAAATGTCAGATGATTATGGTATAGTACTGGCGCCGAAAGGCCCCAGGGCGACTAATTATCGCACAAGTCTTACAGAAATTGTGTTTGTAATTCCAAGCTTCTTTTCACAAGCTGAAGTTGACGTAATTCTTAAAGCTTTTGACCTCTGGGAAACTCCAATGGACACTGACTGGAGACAGGGCTATTATCCTTTCCATCGCGACCGCAGATCTGTTGACGAAACAATGGCATTGCAGAAAGAACCCGGTATTGCTGTATACAGAGACTTTGCCATAATTCCCGGCTATCCTATAGACCAAATGTTACAATGGGAACCTTTCTGGGAAAAAGGTACGCCGTCTCAGATTGTAGAAACATGGGCTCCGTGGATTCAAGCCGTGTTGAATGACTAAGATTTCGTAATCGTTTTTATTGTCCCGGTAGTTTTAATAATTGCCGGGATATTTTTTTATTTAAGGAGATAATATGAGCAATCTTATTGTGAACGGCAGCAGCTTACCCAATATTCCCTGGGAAGACAGGCCGGCTTCGAGCGATCCCAAAAAGGAAATAATGTGGCGGTTTTCCCGCAACCCGATTATTCCGCGAAACCTGACTGT
>JGI24698J34947_10000264_pt1 | contig 22404 bp, 28 predicted proteins | sample TergutMp193P3_FD_34947 | JGI IMG/M metagenome (IMG submission 34947) | reverse complement strand
GGTTTGAACTCCCGGCTTTACAAGGGGGATAAGTTCGCGGTACATGGCGGATAACAGTTTGCATGATTTTCTGATACCGTCAATTTGTTTTTCGTTTTTTAGGCGTATCATTGCCGCACCCTTGTTTTTTTCAGCGTATACGACATGGATTCCCGAAAGAATTTTTCATCGCGTTCTGAAAAGCCAATTCCCATTAAAGCTTCCATACAGTCGATCCATGTTTCTGAGTCAACCTGATGCTTTAACTTTTTCTTTACTATAGCTTTAAGATAACTTTTTATTTCAGGAGTAAAAAGATTGAAGTAAGGCCGGCGAAGCTCTTCGGCAAGAATGGCGGTTAACAGTTTGAACGCTTCAAAGGAAAAGCCCCTCTTGTCCAATTCTTCGGCTAAAATGTACTGACAGTCCATCCAATCTTCCCTTTCCAAATATTTTTCCAGCCTGAAATCAAGGCCGCCATTTTTCCGCCAGATTTCAATCGCGCGATCTTCTTCAAGGCGCAGAAGTTCGTAGAAAATGAGCTTCGCCTTGCTGCGCGGATCGTCCTGTGCGGCGAGCCACGCGCGGTAATCAAAACCGGTTTTTTCCGCGTAAAGCGAAAAAGACCTGTCATACTCAAAACGGCGCTCCAAATTGGAAAGCGTTTCATAGGCCCGGATAAGCTTTCGCATCGCTTCGGCCTGCTCTGAACCCGCGATGTCAGGATGAAGCTGTTTGGCTTTTTTTCGGAACGCTTTCTTTATTTCAGCGGCGCTTGCTCCCGGTTTTATGCCAAGCAGATTGTAATGGTTTTCCAATTTTGTTATGCGCCAATGTGTTTGCCCATCGCCTCGGCGTGCGGGCCGTTGAATAGTATGTCGCTCCAGTTGACAACCATTCCCTCTTTTTCCATTACTTTCATCAAATTGGCAAGGGCGCGGCTGCTGAAAAGACCTGTCTTCTTTATAAACGCGCCGCTTTTCTTGCCGGACAGAGAACTTCCGGCGGCGAGTAATTTCGCGATATTTGGCTGAATCTTTCCTGAAAAAATCGAAACCGGCTCCGCGGCGACCGCTATATACTCATAGCCCGGAAGTTTAAAACCGTCTTCTGTCCATGCGTCCACTATATCCACGCGATGCCCCATTGACTCCATTCCCTTCGCGAAGGAGCGCACATAATCAGGAGGTTCTTTTCTTGCCGCCGGCGCGCTTATAACCGCTATTCTCATAAATTACCTGCCCCGGTATCGTTTAGATATTTTTATAAATTTGATCAATGGACGGTTCCTTTACAAGCATTACCGAACATTTTGCGTTTGCCATAATTTCACGGTGGGAATGTCCGATTATATCCCTTGTTTTTGTATCTTTTTCCCATCCCCCTAACAGGATCAATCCGGCTTCCTTCTCGTCCGCCACGCTTAAGATTTCGGTGTAAATTGCGCCTCTTTTCATTACCCGCTCTATTTTGACGCCTTTTGCTTTCGCCAGCTCTTCCACAAAGGTAAGATAACGGTTGCCGTTTGTTTCAAGGCTTTTTTCATAGTCCGCGCCCTCTTCCTGTATGAATATTTTGCTTAATGTAAGCTGCTTGATTGTTGCCGTATCAACGACATAGACCGCGCTTAACTTGCATTGATATGTCTTTGCCATAACAATACCGTATTTGGCGGCTAAAATTGAGGCATCTGTACCTGTAACTGCGACGACAACATTTGATATTAAGGACTTCATTTGGCTGAGGTCGATACTCCTTTCTTCTTTAGTAGCTTGCTGGTAAAGAAAGAATCCCTTTCGCGTTCTTCCAGCACCGACTCAATATACGTCTTGGTTTCGCTTGCGGACGGTATTACCATCTTTTCCAGGGCGTTAACCCTCCGCTGCGTCCGCCGGACTTCCCGCGCCAGCCGCCAGGCGATTGTCCTGATAGCCGCTAATTCGGTACATATTTTGAGCAACTCGAAGAATTCTAACACGGTTTCATCACATTCTGCAAATGAATTTACGGGAGAATATTTAATTTCGGAGGCCGGAATTGCGACTTCCAGCCCGGGAAGCTTCATTCCGGCGGAAATTACCTGTTTTTCCTTAAAATCGAAGCGGTAAGAGACATTTTGCGCCAGCCTTTGGGCCTGTTCCCTGCCCACTTTAACCAGCATCCTTTTAAGGCAGGGGTAGGCCGTTTCCACCCGCTTATCAAGATCGCGTTCAAGGATTTTGACCTGTTCCACCTTGCGCATCAGCTCCGAGACCAGAATTTCCCGTTTTTGCTCCAAAAGGTCGTAGCCTTCGCGGGCTATGCTCAGCCTTTCCTTGACTTTTAAGAGGTTGCTTTTTGTGGGGGCTATTTGCTCCCGTGCCATGCATAATATTAGCAAAAAAACCGCCGGAAACACAATAGAGTTGTTTGGAAATTTCAGTTTCTGAACAACTTTCTTAATAAAATCGCCTTTTTACGGAGGTTTAGCCCGAAAAAACGCAAGACTTGCAAGGCAACTCTTTCGGCCTTCGGCCAAAACTTACAGATTTCCGAACAAGTCCAATATTCCCGGCTGCCGTTTCCTTTAGAATTCTTCCCATTTTTCCGAAATTAAGGTATAATATTGATGATTTGGGAGAATAAAAATGATAGGCAGATCAATAGTTCTTTTGCTGCTCATAATAATTGTATCTGTGGGCGGCATTATATGGTTCGATTACCTTAACGTTATAGACGCGAAAAGCGTACTCGCCCCCTATTATAAATACATACCGTTTTTGCCCGGAGAAGGCAGAAGCCAGCCGAAGATCGAACCGGATGATTTTATCAATTTGGATGCGGAACGGCTTATGATACGGCTTCAGGCCCTGGAATATCAGAGCATGGAATTGGCCGTTTTTAAGCAGAATTTGGATACCCGTTCCGGGGAAATTGAGCAAATGGCCCAGGAACTGGAAGTGCGTCAAAAAGCGGTGGAAGATATGGAAAATTCTCTCAGTGCGCAAATCCGGGATGCCGATGATAAAGACAGGAATGTCGATCAGATTGCCAGGTATCTGACAGGCATGCCGCCGCGGAACGCGGTTGGCATTATTGCCAAGCTGGATGATCAGGACGCTATCGACATAATCCGGAAGACCGAGGAAATTGCGCAGGCCGAAGGGACCGCATCTATTGTGGCCTTTTGGTTCTCCCTGATGGAACCGGAGCGCGCCGCCGAACTGCAAAGGAAAATGGCAGGCCGCCCGTCCAGACTGTAGCATAAGCAGCGGTTATCATCTTCCGGAAACTTTATTTAAGGAGGCCGGGTGGTGATAACCATAACCGCCTACACAGAACCTGTACCTGCAACTGCCGCTGTCAGCGAACCGCCGCAAACGCAGGAAAACGAAGAAAACGAGGAAGAATCCAGCTTCGCGGAAATTCTCGCGGGAATGTTGCGGAACACAGAAACAAGCCAGGCGCTTGATGTTCCGCTTTCGGATTTTTCCGGGCAGGCAGGTGTTGAAACCTTTGCCGGAACGGAAAATTTAAGTCTTTCCGGCAATGTAATGGAAAGCGGAAATAACGCGGAAGATAATTTTGACATTGATCTTTCGGATGCCGCGTTCTCGGAGGAATATCAAGATACCCTCTTGAGCGCGGAACATTTATTTACCCGCTCCGCACAGGCAATTCAGGACGCGGATACGGATGATATTTCCAAAGAGATTTCAGACGCAAAAACGAAATTGAAGCCTGATCTTTCCTTTTTCATGACAGAAACGGCGGAAACTGATGCCGCGCGTAAAGCCGCGTCTGAACTGGCAGCAATGCAAAAACTAGAGGAAGCCTCTAACAAGATGGACGGCAAAAAAGAGCGCAGCGCAGCGGAAGTTCGATCTTCGATACCTTCTTTTGATAAAGAAAACGACGGCGCACTCTATGCCGGTAAAAAATCAGGCGAAGAAAGCTTTAATTTGCGCAGTAAACAGGAAGAAAGCCGTGGACGTCTTGATGAACTGCGCAGCCGTTCCCGCCGCGACAGAGCCGTTTTTGAAGTGCGCGATCTGCGTACGGAAACGACGGTTGAAGGCGCGCAAACGCGTTCCTTTACTGCTGTGGAAACTGCGGTTGGCCGTGCGCATAACGGAGCTCCTGTTCAGGAAATAACTCTGGAACTGCGCCTGCCAAATAACAACTCAGGCGCAAGTCAGAATATGGCGCAGACATCGTGGGAAACAGGTTCCGGCAGCGCGCTTGAAAATCTGCTGGCAAGGGAACTGCACCAGAGTTTCAACGGCGATATTGTCCGCCATGCTTCAATGGCGCTTCGCGACGGAGGAGAGGGCACGATAAAAATCGCCCTAAAACCCGAAAGTCTTGGAAATGTAAAGATACGCCTTGAAATGACCGAAAACAAGATAACGGGGCATATTGTCGTCGAGAGCGAAGAAGCCATGAATGCTTTTAGAAAGGAAATTGCCTCTCTGGAGCAGGCTTTCAGGGATTCAGGCTTCAATAGCGCAAACCTGAATCTGTCGCTGACTGCGGACGGACGGGGAGCGGAAAGTCAGGAACGTGAAGAAGGTTCCTACGCTCCGCATACGGCAGCATCGCGTTATGACGATTCTTTTGAACAGGACGCGCTGGCGGTTGACGTATTTTTTGACCGAAGACCCGGTTCAATAAATCTGTTTGCGTAGCAAACGAGTTTGCTTGAAATATAGGAGAATATATGAGTGATATGGCATCTGTTTTGTCAGCTACTAAAGGCAGGCCGTCGTTTAACGCGGAAGAAACGGCCCAAATTAACCAAAGAGTTCATGACATCAATGTCGGTTTAAATCCAAGACGGCAGCCGTCGCAAAGTCTGGGCAAGGACGATTTTTTGAAAATCCTAATTACCCAGCTTTCGTTTCAGGACCCAACTGCGCCGATGGAAGATAAGCAGTTTATCGCGCAAATGGCGCAGTTTTCCACACTGGAACAAATGACGTCAATGGCGGGAGATTTTTCCAAGCTTACATCCATGCTTATGGGAAACGAAGCTTCTTCGGCGCTGGGAAAAAATGTTGAATTGACTGTAGCGGGAGAAAATACAGTACAGGGAGTGGTTCAGGCGGTAACCAGAGGACAAAAACCGCAGGTGCTGGTGAACGGGAGTTTTTATGATTGGGACCAGGTAATCAGGGTTTTCGCGGAAGAGAAGAAGGAGAGAGAAATCTTATGATGCGATCATTGTTTTCCGGCGTTTCCGGACTTCAGAATCACCAGACCAGAATGGACGTTATTGGTAATAACATTGCCAATATCAATACTACGGGTTTTAAACGCAACCGCGTCAATTTTCAGGATATTTTATACCAGCAGCTTCAGGGCGCTTCCCGTCCTACAGAGGATTTGGGCGGCGTAAACCCCAAAGAAGTCGGTCTTGGAATGTCAGTCGCGTCAATAGACACCATTCACATTCAGGGCGCACTACAGACCACAGCAGTTCAGACAGACCTTGCCATAATCGGGAACGGCTTTTTCGTGCTTGACGACAAGGGAACCCAGCTATTTACAAGAGCCGGCGCGTTCTCCATTGATGCCGAAGGCATAATGGTCAATCCCGCGAACGGAATGAAGGTAATGGGCTGGATGGCCAGAGAAATTGACGGTTATAGCGTAATAGATGTTTCCAGCCCCGTAGAACAACTTGTAATACCTATTGGCGGCAAAGACCCTGCAAAGGCGACCACGACAATTGATTTTGCCTGTAACCTTGACAAGCGCCTTCCCGAATTGCCGGAAAATCCCACAGGGCTTCAGATACGCGAATCAACATGGATGACAACTATAGAGATATTTGACTCCTTCGGCGACAAGCATATAATGCAGGTTGAATTTACCAGAGTGCCTGGCACTGCCAACAGTTGGAACGCCACAGTCAATGTTGATCCGCAGAACGAAGTTCCCACAAACGCTACAATTGGATTTGGGGAAGAACCTCCGGCTGTCGGCGGCCCCCAGACGTTTGTCGTGAACTTTTCAAATAACGGAACCCTGCTTTCCGCTGAAGACGGAGCCGGAAACGTGTCCGGCGCTTCGGGACGGGTGCAGATGAACGTCGCCTATGACGTGCAGACCGCGACTCCCAACGAAGACGGCACATTGGTCAGGCAGGAATTTGTTCTCAATCTGGGTAATGTAGGCGGATTTACCAAGTCAATTACACAGTACGCGGAGGCCAGCTCTTCAAAAGCAGTGGAGCAGGACGGACGTACTATGGGCTACCTGGAAAATTTTTCAATTGATACAACGGGCGTAATTACCGGAGTTTATTCCAACGGCAGCACCAGAAGCATAGGCCAGGTCGCATTGGCCAGCTTCCCCAACCAGGGAGGCCTTGAAAAAACGGGCGACAACGCGTTCCGGGTATCCAATAACTCGGGAGCGGCGAATATCGGTCCTTCGGGAGTTGCGGGAAAAGGGGAAATCATCGCTGGAACTTTGGAAATGTCCAACGTTGATATGGCGGATCAGTTTGTAGACATGATCGTAACCCAGCGCGGCTTCCAGGCTAACTCAAAAACAATACAAACCGCGGATCAATTATTGCAGGAACTTTTGACGCTTAAGCGGTAAAAAAAGGAGCAGGAATGATGTCTGACCGTTAAAATTTATTTTTGACGGTCAGACAATTCCGTTTTTTGTGATATGATAAAAGTTACCCGTCTGGACGGGAAGGAGTATTACATAAATCCTCATCAAATTGAATATATAGAAATCCGTCCCGATACAACGCTGATGATGATGTCGGGCAAAGCCCATATTGTGCGTGAAGAGGTTGACGTTGTGCTGGAAAAAATCCTTGCTTACCGCAATCTTTTGAGTCCCCATATAGTTCAGGAGTAAATGTATGAATAAAACTAGTATTGATACAGCAACATATATCGGTGTTATCGGCGCTATGGTGATGGTTATTGGATCTATCCTAGTCAGCGGCGGCGATGTTATGAATTTCGTGGATATCCCTTCTCTCATGTTGGTTCTTATTGGTTCATATATGTCCCTTTGGATTGCGTTTCCCGGTAAGGACGCATGGGCGGTTTTCGCTGCCATTGGCCGTACATTCAAAAAGCCCGATTTTAATCAGACGGGTCTTATCCAGAAGATGATTTCATTTTCCGAAAAAGCCCGCCGCGAAGGACTCCTGGCCCTTGAAGACGAACTTGAAGACCTTGATGATGAGTTTATGAAGAAGGGACTGCGCCTTGTTGTAGACGGAACCGATGCCACTGTTATCCGCGACCTTATGGAACTGGAGATGTCCCAGATGCAGGCACGGCACGCCGTCAAGATTAAAGGTATAGGTATGTGGTCTGCTCTTGCTCCAGGTCTTGGAATGTTGGGTACGGTTATGGGACTTGTAGCCATGTTGCAGAACATGGAAGATAAATCCAAAATCGGCCCTAACATGGCGCTGGCGCTTATCACCACGTTTTACGGATCATTGTTTTCCAACGTATACTTTTTGTCATGGGCCTGTAAACTTACAGGTTATGACTCTGATGAAGCCGCCGTTAAGGAAATGATTATTGAGGGAGTTTTATCAATACAGTCCGGCGACAATACCCGTATTCTGGCGTTGAAACTTCTTGCGTATGTTGATCCTATTACGCGCAAGGCGCTTGAAAAAGAAGTGTTGAAAGACTAACAGGTTAAGGATTAAAAATGGCGAGGAAAAAGAGAAAGGAAGCAGAGGCGGCTCCAGCCGGTACATGGTTGGCCACATACGGCGACATGATTACGCTGATGCTCTGCTTCTTCGTCATATTGTTCAATCCTGATGAAGCTTCTCAGGTGACGTTGAACGCTATTTCCACATCCATGCAGACGGGCGGCATCGGCGCTATGCCCGGCGGTCTTACTCTTTCTGCGGGACGCAACGCGGACTTGGGAAATACAATTATGGCCCTGCCGTCGATGGAGCCGGGTAAGATGATGGGAACTGCCTTGCGAAAAGCGATCTCCGTCTTTTCCCCGGAAATACGTTCCAACAAAATGAAAGTAACCCACGATGAGCGCGGTCTTGTTATCACTCTGGCCGGGGACGCGTTTTTTCAGCCGGCCAGCGCACGCATCAACATTGAGGCAACCAGGGACATACTTTTGCGGCTTGGGACTTACCTTGATTCTAACGAACTGCGCGGCAGGAAGTTCAGAATAGAAGGCCACACCGATGCCGCGGATGTTGACCCCGACGGCCCCTGGGAAGACAACTGGCAGCTTTCAGTTGAGCGTTCCAGAGCCGTTCTTCGCTACCTTTCGGCCATAGGCATTAGCGATCGGCGTTTTCAAATCGCCGGTTTCGCCGACACCGTTCCCGTATCCGACAACGAAACTCCCGAAGGCCGCGCTCAAAACCGCCGTGTAGACGTAATCATCCTCGACGAAGGCCACCTGTAAGAAAAATAAGTGGTTAATTATTCTTTCTCAATTTGATATAATCCCTAAAATTAGGAGTCTCTCATGATAATTGCGTTAAAGCCGGGCGTAAGCCAGGAAGATATTTATAAGCTGGTCGCGGAATTGGAAAAGTTCGGCGTAAAGGTTGATTTTTCCCAGGGCGCAAACCAGACAGTGCTTGGGCTTGTCGGCGACACAACAGTCATTAACGATGAAGCGCTGAACGCGAACCGGCTTGTCGAAAAAGTTATCCGCGTTCAGGAGCCGTACAAGAGAGCAAACCGCGCGTTTCATCCCGCCGATACCGTGCTGGATTTTCAGTTAGGTGAAAATAAAGCCAGAATTGGCGGCGGCGTTTTCGGCGTCATTGCAGGTCCTTGTTCAGTGGAAAGCCGTGAGCAGGTTATTTCTATTGCCGCCGCAGTAAAAAAATCAGGGGCCGCTTTTCTGCGCGGCGGGGCTTTTAAACCGCGCACCAGTCCGTACAGTTTTCAGGGAATGGGAGGCGCGGGTCTTGATATTCTGCTGGAAGCGAAAAAAGAATGCGGCCTTCCGATTGTTACCGAGCTTATGGAAATAAGCCAGCTTGAATTGTTTGAAGACGTAGACATGATTCAAGTCGGCGCGAGAAATATGCAGAACTTCAATCTTTTAAAAGAACTTGGACGCTGCCGCAAACCAGTACTGCTTAAACGCGGGATGGCTTCTACCATGACCGAACTTCTAATGGCGGCGGAATATGTCATGGCGGGCGGCAACGATAAAATTGTGCTGTGCGAGAGGGGGATACGCGGCTTTGATAATTTTACGCGCAATATTCTCGACCTCGCGATTATTCCCGCCCTTAAAAAAAAGACGCACCTTCCCGTAATCGTCGATCCGAGCCACGCTACCGGCTATGCGTGGATGGTTCCGTCAATGTCAAAAGCCGCCCTTGCCGCAGGCGCGGACGGTCTTATTATTGAAGTTCACAATGATCCCGAACGCGCCCTCTGCGACGGGGAACAATCGCTGACTCCCGAAATTTTCACGGCTCTTATGGAAACTCTGCGCAAGTACGCCGCCATAGAAGGCAAGGTGATTTAATTGCTCCCCGTTGAAGAATGTAATATCGGCATTGCCGGGCTGGGGCTAATGGGCGGCGCGATAGCTCATGCCCTGCGGAATAACTGCGGCGTGGAGCAGAGCCGGCTTTTCGCCTGCGACAGAGACGGCGGGACGCTGAAAACGGCGGTGCAGTCGGGACTTATCGCCGGGGGATGGGAAGCGGACAGCGCCGGGGAAATGCTTTCCTCCTGCGACCTGGTTTTCCTCTGCCTGAACCCCTCTGCGGTAATACGTTTTGTTGAAAAATGGGAAACTTCCTTTAAATCCGGCAGTTTGGTTACCGACATAGCCGGAACAAAGGGAAGCATCGCTGAAGCGGCTGAAAAATTCCGCAAAGACGTTGATTTTATCCCCGGCCACCCTATGGCGGGCGCGGAAAAAGGCGGATTTGCCAACGCCTCCCTGTGCAATTTCCAGGGAAAAAACTATATACTCACGCCGCTTGCCCGAAACAGGCATGAAAATCTTGAATTTTTGAAAAATCTTATCCTTAAAATGGGTTTTAGCCGCATAACTGAGGTAACTCCCGGCGAACACGACCGTAAAATCGCCTTTACAAGCCAGCTTTGCCATGTAATAGCCTCGGCGCTCATAGACTGCGAGGCGGACACGGCGATAACCCGCTTCGGCGGCGGCAGTTTTGAAGACCTGACCCGTATCGCCATGCTCAACGCCCCCATGTGGACTGAGATTTTTATTGAAAACCGTTCCGCGCTCCTTGACAGGATTGAACAATTTGAAAAAAGCCTGGACGCGCTGAAAGCGCTGATCGGGGGCGCTCAGGCGGAGGAACTGGAAAAAAGGCTTGCGCTTGTAAGGGATCGCAGGACAGCCATGAACAAGTAACGTTGTATTGACAGTATTGTTTACCTTATGCAATAATTATTGAATTATTGCGGAATTTCAATAAAATAATTCAAGGAGATGTGGAATGATTCGGAAAATTCTTTCTTTTTTCATTGTTTCGATGATGTTATTGGTTTCAGGTAATTTATTCGCTCAAAACGCGCAGGAATTGCGCATGGGAACGGTAATTTCAGTAAGTTTGCGGGGCGGGGATGAGTTTTGGTACAGCATTAGAGTTACCGAAGCCAGCCTTGTAACAATAGAGACTCTGGGCAGTATAGATACTTACCTGGAAGTCTATGATAATAACCGGCAGAATAAACTTATGGAAAATGACGACGGCGGCTCAGACAGCAATGCCAGAGTTCAATTAATGGCCAGGCCCAACACGACTTATCTCGTTAAATTGAGGGGTTACAGCAGCGATACAACTGGCTCCTGCCGTATTTTGGCGTCTAATTCGCCGATTCCAGCCGCCATAGACCTGAATTTGGGAACATCATATTCAGGAAATATTTCCCGGGGGTCTGAATACTGGTTCAGAGTCAGGACTTCCGGCAACGGTCTTCTAACAGTGGAGACCACCAGCGGTATTGACACCTATTTAGAGGCTTATGACAGCAATTATGCGAAGCTTGCGGAAAACGACGACGGCGGTAAAGATGCTAACGCCAAGATAGAAATCTTTACCTCAAATAATCAGACATACCTCTTTAAATTAAGGGGTTACGGCAGTGACACAAGCGGACCCTATAGCATTTTAGCCGTCTCCTCATCGGTAACCGCCATAGACCTGAATGTGGGAACAGTACATTCAGGAAATATCTCTGGAGGAGAATCATACTGGTTCAGAGTCAGGGCATCAGGCAGCGGTCTTCTTACTGTGGAAACCACCGGCAGTACCGACACCTATTTGGAAGCCTATGACAGCAATTATGCGAAGCTTTCGGAAAATGACGACGGCGGTTCAGATTCTAACGCCCGGATAGAAATCTTTACCGATAGTAACCAGACGTATTTCTTTAAATTGAGGGGTTACAGCAGCAGCACAACCGGAGCCTACCGCATTTTATCGAGTTTTGAAGCCGTTACTATCGGAAATAATACCGAACGTTCAAGGGCCGTCGCTTTAAGACTTGGGGAAGCCAATCAGGTGTTTTTACGCGCGGAGAACGAGGAAAGATGGTTCAGCTACCGGGTAACCAGGGACTCCACGTTTGTTGTTCAGACCAGGGGAGACATGGATACGATACTTGCGCTCTACGATAGTCAGGGAGTCTTAATTGCGGAAGACGATGACGGAGCGGGTAATGGTAATAATGCCATGATTACTTATAGGCTTTCCTCCGGGACTTATTATATTAAAGTCAGGGGATACTCAGGTTCGCAGGGCAGGTGTACTGTTCACGCCGAAATAAGGTAAGAAAACGCTCCGCTGCCCCGTTAAACGCTGATGTTAAACAGCGCGCCTTTAACGGGAGCGGCTGCGGGAGGATAGACGCTTGCCTGGGCGGCTTTAATTTGCTTTTGATATTGCTCGATTAAGGCGTTAACGCGGTTTTCGTCATTTTCGTTTACTGTCGCAAAGTCCGCCGCGGGCTTGTTCTTTGTTTTTGATAATTGCTCAATCAGCGTGTCGAGGATTTTCAGCTTGGAAATATTTACGCCGCTGGTTCCTTCCGGGGCGGGAGTTCCTGAAACATGCTTGAAGTGCGAATAAATCAGCATGGAAGGCGAAACCGGAAGGGACATCCTGCCGTCATTCGCCGCGCTTATCGCGTAGCCGATGCTGGGGAAGGCATGATTTGGAATGTTTCCGATATTCATCTTGTACTCCTACTATAAATATCGGAAAAAATGTCTTTTTGGTTTATATTTTAATTTGATGCGGCTGTCCGGGGAAACCGCCTATTTGTTTACCTTTATCCAGTCGGCAAGCCGTCTTTCCAGGGGGTATATTTCATCCGCTCTTTCCCTGCGCGCGCGTTCGCCAAGATAGGGCAGAATTAGCCGTTCCTTAATTGCGGCCCATCTGCCGGGCAGCAAGCTTTGAGGGGTAAAATACTCGGACGGCGGCATACGTCCCAAAAGCTCAGGGTAGAAAAGGGGGTAAATTTGCTCGGTAACGGAGCTAAGCGCGGAAAAGCCGCCGCAGATGCCGAAAGTGTTTTCATTTATTCTGTTAGCCCTTGAGTACTCAAGCAGAAGGCGCTGGTTTTCGGGTCTGAAAAACCACAGGACAAAAGCCCTGGCAGCTTTCCGTGATTTTGCCCTTTTTGGGATGCCCAAATATACCAAATCTTCCGTAACCGGAATCATGTTTTGCTCCATAATCCAGCGGAAATCCAGATAATTCCTGCGGTCTTCGCTTAAATAAAAAAGATCGCTGCTTTTAATGTACGAGAAAAGAATGCGCCCGCTTTTAATAAGCACATCAGGAGGTTCAAAAAAGTACTTGAATTTGAAATCCTCTACCGCCTGACTGCTGGTATTTATCTCCCGCGTCCAGTTGTAGATAAAATCCATCGATTTTTCAAGCGCTTCGTTGTCCCAGTATAAAGGGTCCGCTTCACTGAACGCCGCGCCGGACAGAAAAGCGGACGTAAGCAGGAAATCTTCGTTCCACAGGGGGGAAAATCCCATCCTTGTATACGCGCCGCGGCTGGATGCGTTGTAACTCCGGCTTAAATTTTTTATCTCGTCAAAATCAACGGTAAATTGATTGGACAGCTCCTGTTCCCTGTCTCGCGAAAAAATCAGCGCGGGAATATTGAACGATACGGGCAAAAGGAACTGGTTGCGGTCTATCCGTCCGGCAGCCAAAAGCCTCTGGTAGAAGACGTTTCTTGGAAGTTTTTTGAAACCGAATAAATTATTCAGGGATTTAAAATATGTTCCGGTGGAGGCGTTTTTAAGCCAGCTTCCAGCCGCTATGTCAGGGCCTTTTGATTTCCCCAATTCCTCCGCCGGAAACTCAACATACCTTACGGTAACCTTGTATTGGCTTTGAATATTGTTGAAAAATTCCCCGTAAAGGGCGAATTCGGGGCGATCTGTCCAAATTTGCGCCGTCCTGTTCTCCGTGCAGGATATAAAAAAGACAGCCAACAAAAAAACGCAGGTTCCGTAAAAACGCATGAATCAGTTTATTTTGCGCACTATATGCTTGTCAATCCGCTATTTGAATGTTAGTATGTTATTAAGGAGACTGCTTTGGACCGGATAAAAGATGCTCAAGTAATAAGGCTGATTGAACAGATAGGCGAACATTACCGGACGAATATTTCCAACCGGTTTTTGCGCCCTGTTTTATTGCAGCTTCAGGTTGATAAAAGCACCTGGGATATGATTGAGATTCTTACCGAGAAAATGGAATTGTTCCGCTATCAGGGATTTCACCTTGACGAACTGTACCGTCAAATAGCGGCCTGCGCCCGTTTTGTGGAAGTGGCCCGCAATAAATCCGCTATAAAAAACAAGATGGGTTCTATTCCCACAGGCGGAGCCGACAAAATACTCAGGGATATGGCCGTGAGTAATTTTTCCTCTAACTTGCAGGTTTTCGCGGACCTTCTGAACGAGTTATATGTAAATTTGGTGGAATTTGACAAAAAAAAGGCCAGTGAGCGCACTCCGATTTATACCCAAATGCCCGAACTTTACAATGTCGGCCACCTGCTTGTCGGCAATTAACATATTGACTATTTTTTCAGTTTGAGATATAAGTAACACCAATTGACAAAATTTGGAGAAAATGATGTACGCTCTGGTAGAATTTAAGGGGAAACAGTACAAAGCCGAAAAAGGCGCTCTGCTCAAGGTTGACAAGATTGACGCCGAGCCGGGAACCGCTATCAATATTGATACGGTGTTATTGGTTTCCGGCGATCCGGTAAAGGTAGGCAGCCCCTATGTAACAGGCGCGAAGGTGTCCGCGACGGTAGAATCTCACGGGAAAGACGAGAAAATTATAGTTTTCAAGTACAAGCCCAAAAAAGATTACCGCCGCAAGCAGGGACACCGCCAGCAATATTCAATTATCAAAATTGGGGAAATTTCGGCTTAATGCCGGGCTTGGCTCTAATTGATTGAAATAGAAGCGGTACTTGAAAACGACGGGACTTTAACGGCCTGCAAAGCCTCGGGGCACGCGGGAGCCGGAAAAGCCGGAACCGATATAGTTTGCGCCGCCGTTTCGGTTTTAATGAGGACAGCTTTAAGCGCCCTTTCCGGCAGGAAGGGGATTACAGTGCGCGGCGGTGCGCCTGAAAAAGGCCAAATGTGGCTGGAAGCTGGTTATGAGGCGGAGGGAAAGGATTTTCTTTACGCCTGCGGGGTTTTTCTGCTAGAGGGGCTGAAGTCCGTCGCTCAGGAGTTCCCCAAAAGTTGCAGATTGAATATTCGTACTTTACGGAGGGTTTAAGAATATGGCACGGAAACGCGGCGGAAGCGGCGCAAAAAACGGACGGGATTCCAATCCCCAGTATCTGGGTGTAAAAACGGCGGACGGCTCCGTTATAAAGGCGGGAACCATTATTGTCCGCCAGCGCGGGACAAAAATACATCCCGGCGAAAATGTAGGCTGCGGCGGCGATTACACGCTTTTCGCGCTTGCGGACGGGAAGGTCAATTTCCACCAGCGCCGCGGGCGCAAACTGGCTTCGGTAATTCAGGAAGCCGCTAACTAATTTCTCTTTTTTCAATGCGGCTGTTCATGTTGTTATCTGGTAAGTAACATGGAAAAATTTGCCGATGAAGCGATAATCGAAGTTTCCTCCGGTTCGGGCGGTAACGGCTGCGCGGCTTTTAGAAGGGAAAAATACATTCCCAAAGGCGGGCCGTCAGGCGGAGACGGCGGCAGGGGAGGGGACGTTGTGTTCACTGTCCGTAAAAATCTGCGCACCCTTGCCCACCTGCGCTATAAACATACCTTTAAAGCTGAAAACGGACGCGATGGAGAAAATTGGGGGCGTTACGGGCATAACGGCGCGGATGTAATTATCCCCCTGCCGCCTGGTTCCCTTGTCCGTGACGCGGAGACAGGGACGCTGATTAAGGATTTTTCCGCCATTCAGGAAGATTTTGTGTTTCTTAAAGGCGGGAACGGCGGTTGGGGCAATATCCATTTCAAGTCCTCTGTGAATCAGGCTCCGCGCAAAGCCCTGCCGGGAAAGCCGGGACAGTTGGCAAAGCTGAAAGTTGAATTGCAAGTTATGGCAGATATCGGGCTTGTTGGCTTTCCCAACGCCGGAAAATCCAGCCTCCTTGACCGTTTTACAAACGCCCGTCCAAAAATAGCGGCATATCCCTTTACGACAAAAATCCCAAATCTGGGAGTGCTTACCGCAGATGAAAGAGATATAATTATCGCCGACATTCCCGGCCTCATTGAGGGAGCGTCGCAGGGTGCGGGGCTTGGCATCCGTTTCCTCAAACATATTTCAAGAACAGCGGCGCTGGCTTTTCTTATCGATCTTTCAGATAACAATTACCTTGAAGCTTTTGATATTTTGCTAAATGAAATAAAATCCTTTTCGGAAGAACTGGCGAAAAAAAAACGCCTGCTTGTGGGAACAAAAATCGATTTGCGGGAAACATCCAAAGGAGAGGCTTTCAGCCCAAGTGACAGGCTTGCGGAATTGGCGGCAAAGTATCCGGCGGAAAAAGTTGCCGGCATTTCGGTTTTTTCCGGCGAAGGAATAAAAGAGATGGCGCAGGCTTTTTTGCGGTTAACTGAAGGAGAAGAAGAGTGAAACTAGGCATATTGGGCGGCAGTTTTAATCCGGCGCACCTCGGGCATCTTTTTCTGGCGGATGCGGTTCTTTCAGCATTGAAACTTGACAGGGTGGTTTTTATACCGGCATACCGTTCCCCGTTCAAACAGGATATGGAGGGCATGGAAAGCAGCGCGAACGACAGGCTTCAAATGCTCGCGGCTGCTGTCGCCGGCGACAGCAGGTTTGCAATCGACGACTGTGAAATCAGGCGGGAAGGGGTTTCATACACTGTAGACACGCTTGAGGATATTATCGCCCGTTTTCTGCCGGAAGGAAAACCGACGCTCATTATCGGCGACGACCTTGCCGCAGACTTTCCAAAGTGGCGGGAAAGCGAAAAGATACTGCGGCTCGCGGATATAGCCGTCGCCCGAAGAATCAATTCCATTCCGGTAAAGTATCCGTATCAGCACACGGTTATTGATAACGAGATAATGGATATTTCCTCGCAGGCCGTACGGCGCAGGATAGCCGAAGGAAGCGGCTGGCGATCTATGGTCCCGTCAGGGGTCAGGGCCGTAATCGAGGACAGGCGGCTTTACGGCTGCTCAGGCGGCCCAAAACCGGCTGAAGACTGCACCCAGACTGTTATTCTGCGCGTTGAGGCGGCGGCGCGGGAAACGCTAAGTACCGAACGTTTTCTCCATTCAAGAAATACCGCCCTTCACGCAAGCGATTTGTGCCGCCGCTTCGGCATTGACCCTGCCTCAGGCTACCTTGCGGGAATTGCCCACGATTTGGCAAAACAGCATGATAACAAACAGCTTCTTAAAATTGTTAAATCCGACGGCATGGAAATTTCCGCGCTTGAAAAGGACAGGCCGAACCTTCTCCACGGCAGGGCCGCGGCGGTATTGCTTAGAGAGCGTTTCTGTATTCATAATAAAGATGTGCTGGATGCGGTGGCGTTTCATACATCGGGAAGCGAAAACATGAGTCCTCTGGCGAAAGTGATATACATTGCCGATAAAACTGAAAGTTCAAGGAACATCGATCCCGCGCTGAGAAAATTGTGCAGGGAAGGCGATTTGGACAGTATACTGCTTGCTGTACTGGAAAAAACCATTTTGAAACTGCGCGCGAAAGAGCTGGTTTTATCTGAAGACACTTTACGTTTGCTGGGCAGGATAAAGGGAAAAACAGTTGAAAATAAAAATTGACGCTTCGCGTCTTTTGCTGGTTTTAATTATATTATTACTCGTCGTGGGAATTGTACTGGCAGTTCATACATTCCGCAGCAATCCTGTGGAAGACGCTCTTTCTACAAACCGCGTTATCAATGTGCTGTTTGTAATTGAGGAAAACAAAATTCCCGTCAGCACATATCTGCTTATGTACTATCCGGCTACAAGGCGCGCGGCAATTTTCGATATACCCGGAGACCTCGGCCTTTTAATCGCGAAAATCAACCGTTATGACCGCATCGACAGAGTGTATGATCCTGTGCGTATCGGCAGTTTTGAAAACGAAATTGAAAGACTTTTGGGAATAGAAATAAATTTTTCAATAGTTATCACAAAAGAAAATCTTGTTTCTATGGTTGATCTTCTTGAAGGGGTGGGAATTTTTATCCCTTCAGCGGTAACGTACAGGGACGATGACAAGATCATTCTGTTCCCTTCGGGCATGACTATTCTTGACGGCGATAAAGCTTCTGTATATGCGACATACAGTCTGCCTTATGAAGATCGCGACATGGAGGTGTTCCGCAGACAGCGTTTCTTCCTCGGTTTGTTTAACCGCCAGATACAGATGAATGATATGCTCAATAATCCTTCCGCGGCAAAAATGTACTATTCTTTTTTCAGAACCGGCATGAACCAGCGTACATTGACGCTGCTCTTTAACGAATTCGCGCATATAGACACCGACCGGATCAATATTCAGTCTGTCGGCGGAAACCTTCGCGAGGTCTCGGGACAGATGCTGATTATTCCTCACTGGGACGGAAATCTTGTAAAAGAAGTTGTGCGCCAGACTTTGGGAACGCTCACCAGTGAGATCGAGGATCATTTGATTGAGCGGACTCTTACTGTGGAAGTTTTGAACGGAACAGCGGTTAACGGCCTTGCGGGAAGGACGGCGGAAATACTCCGCAGTTTCGGCTATGATGTAATTTCCATAGGAAACGCGGACAGGAACAATTACGAAAGCACCGTTGTCATTCACCGTTCTGGAGATGAGAACATGGTAAAAGACTTTGCCGATGTTATCCGCTGTACCAATATCCGCAGTGAGGTAGTTTCAAAAGACGACGAAAATGCCGGCAGTCAAAACATGGAATACAGCGCTGATATAACTCTGCTCATCGGAAGGAACTTTAATGGAAGATATGTTGTCGGCAACTGAAAATCAAATTGCCGAACTTTTGCGCGAACATAACGGACAGGATGTTTCTGTGCTGGACTTGCGTGGGATTAACAACTGGACGGACTTTTTTATCATTGCTACCGTATCAAGCAAAACGCACATGGACGGCCTTGAACGGCACATTAAGGAATTTTGCCGAGAGAGAGAAATTGAAATAATTGGCAGTTCCCGCAAGAGTACGGACGAACAGTGGCGTTTGCTTGATCTTGGCTCAGTAATTGTCCATTTGATGACCGCCGATGTTCGGGGGTTTTACGAACTGGAAAGGCTTTGGTCGCCAATTCCGGCGGCCAACCCCTCTTATTCGTCTAAATCGTCCCAATCCTCGTCTTCTTCTTCCTCGAAGTCGTCTTCGTCCTCATCTTCGTAGTCGTCTTCGTCTTCATCATCGTCTTCGTCTTCCTCGTCAAGATCATCATCTTCGTAGTCGTCTTCGTCCTCGTAGTCGTCTTCATCGTCAAGATTGTCATCTTCTTCGACGTCGTCGTCATCGCTGTAAATGAAACCCGGCAATTGGCCGCCGTCCATATCCACATAATCAAAACCGTCTACAGGTATAAGCGTCAACTCTTCCTGTTCAATAGCTCCGTTCAGAACCATAATGCTCTCCCTTGAAATTGGTCTTTTCCCTTGAATCTAAACTGAGTGGTGAGGCAAAAAGCCTCCTCAATAAAAACATAAGGGAGGATGAATATTATTGTCAACTGGTTTTTAAATATTTTGAAAAAGTCTTAATCTGTGATAATCTGTGATTAATGCCCGAATCGTTGAAAGAATTGACCGTTTTTGCCCCCGCAAAAGTGAACCTTCATCTGGCTGTAAAAGACAGGCGTCCCGACGGTTTTCACAACCTGGAAAGCGTTTTTTTGGCCGTCGATTTTGGCGACAATCTGCGTTTTGAACTTGCCGGGGACGAAAACAGGGTAGAAATTGCTATGGAGGGGCTTGATTTTCCCCTTCCGCCTGAAAAAAACATTATTTTTCGAGCTCTGTCCCTGTTCAGGGCAAAAACCGCCTTTAATCAGGGGCTGAGGATAAGGGTAGAAAAGCGCATCCCCACGGGCGGCGGTCTCGGCGGCGGCTCTTCCGATGCGGCGGCGGCTCTTCTGGCCATGAACAGAATCGCAGGTTTTCCGCTGAACCGCGCCGCCCTTCTGGAGATAGCGGCTGCCCTGGGCAGTGATGTCCCCTTTTTTATTTACGAAAGCGGGGCCGCCTGGGTAACAGGCCGCGGCGAAAATATCCGGCCTATAGAAACTCCCCGCCTGTTTTTGGTTCTGGTCAACCCCGGCTTTTCAAGCTGTACCGCCGCCGCTTTTAAGCTTCTGGACGAATACCGCGCCTTGTTTCCCAATTCCACGCCTGCGGGGTGTTTTTGGAACGATTTTTTGCCTGTTTTTAAAGGGCGGGAAAAATCCGTGTACGGGAAAATTATCTCCCAACTGCGCGGTCTGGGCGCGAATTTCGCGGGCCTTTCAGGAACGGGCTCAACGTGTTTCGGCGTTTTTCGTGACAGGGAATTTGCGGAAAAGGCGGCGGAATCTCTGCGCGGGATGGACGGCGGCTGTCCCTGGAATTTTGTGGAGAGCGTCTCTACGGTCTTCTGACAATTATACTATTAATAGCCGATTTTCTCACAAAGAGAGGACAAGTTACCTACATAGCACAGGTAAAGTAATTTTGTTTGAGTTAAAATCATAATAATAAATATTTTTTTTCTTGCTTTCATGACAAAACAATATTACAATGTAAAATATGTCGGGCTTAATATATTTTAGCGTCCTTAAGGGGGGCGGTATTAAGTTTTTAACAAGAACAGGACCTCAAAGGAGAGGAGAAGCGCCATGGAAATTACTGATATCAGGGTCCGGAAAGTGACGGGCGGCGGCAAACCGAAGGCTTATGTAACGGTTACATTTGACGATTGCTTTGTTGTTCACAATATAAAGATCATCGAGGGCAAAACAGGAGTTTTTATAGCCATGCCCAGCCGCAAGACTCGGGCAGGCGAATACAAGGATGTCGCTCATCCTATTCATCCTGATTTTAGAGCGGAATTACAAAGGCGTATTCTGGAAAAATATGATTCCGGCGATGTGCAGGAAGATGGAGTTGATGATTCGGCTGATGATATCTAGAAATATCTGACGTTATCATATAATATCTTACACGGCAGGAGCTTTCCGTAAAAAACCGGGACTCTGTTGATTTTTTCCCATAACTTTGGTAGGCTTTTACCTTGTTATGGGACGTCGGCAAGCGGTAAGCCACCGGTCTTTGGAGCCGGTATTCACAGGTTCGAATCCTGTCGTCCCAGGAGGGTTCATCCCGTTATTTTTATATGAGGTAGTTGTATGAGCAAAGTTGTATTACAGGCAAAAAATCGTCAAAAACAGGGTTCCGCCGAATCCCGCCGGATAAGGCGCACGGGCAGGATTCCCGCTGTAATCTACGGAAGATCGGGCAAGTCTGTTTCCATTGATCTGGACGCCGCTGAATTTATCAACGGCACAAAAGGTATCTCCGAAAGTACGATTGTCAAAGTTGAAGTAGGGGACAAATCGTTTGACGCTTTTGTAAAGGCCGCCCAGAGAAATATTATAGACGGCAATATTCTTCACATAGATTTTTATGAGGTTGAAAGCGGCGTTGCGCTGCGTGCCAAAGTTTCTCTCCATCTGCACGGGAATCCGGTCGGCGTCCGTGAAGGCGGAATGTTGGAAAATCCCCTGCATGAAATTGAAATTGAATGTCTGCCCAAGGACCTGCCTGAACGGATCGATATTGATATTTCTGCTCTCAAGGCAAATCAGTCCCTGCATGTGCGGGATATTCCCCTTGCCGCGGGGGTCAAGCTTCATTCCAATCCGGATCAGGTTGTCGCGCTGGTTAAATTCGCCAAAGCTGAAGCCGTTGCCGCTCCCGCGCCTGAAGCCGCGGCTGCTGCTGCCGCTGCCGCTCCAGGAGCCGCCGCCGCCGCTCCTGCCGCTGCGGGAGACAAGAAAGCTGCCGCGCCGCCTGCCGGGGAGAAGAAAGCCTAACGGATATTTGCGCCGAATTCGAGAAAAAAACCGCCGCCTCTCTGGAAACGGCGCTGCCGCATTCTGACGGTGCTGTTTTCCTTGCCGCTGTTTCAGGCGGCGCGGACTCGATGGCACTTCTTGCCGCCCTCTGCGCCGTCAGGCGTGAAAGGCCGCTTTACTGTCTCCATGTTGAACACGGTCTTCGTCCGGCGGAAGAAAGCCGGGGAGATGCCGAATTTGTCCGCGCCTTTTGTGAAAAGCTGGGAATTGAATGTTGCGTCGAGTCCATTCCGCCCGGCAAAATTGCCGCCTATGCTAAGCGCAGGGGATCGGGTATTGAAGCCGCCGCCCGTTTTTTCCGCCACAGGGCGCTCTCCAAAGAAGCCGCGCGGTTAGGCGAAAACACGTTAATTTTACTAGCCCACACAAAGAACGATCTTCTGGAGACAGCGTTAATGCGCGTCTTGCGCGGCTGCGGCCCTGCCGGCATCTCCGCTATGCCGGTAAAGCGCGGACGGCTTGTGCGCCCCCTGCTCTCAATGACCCGCGCCGATGTTCTTGCCTATCTGAAATCGAAGGGAATCGCCTGGCGCGAAGATTCAACAAACGCCGATGAAAAATTCCTTCGCAACCGCATCCGCCGCCGCCTAATCCCCCATTTAAACGAATCTTTCCCCTCATGGGAAACCGCGCTTTTTAACATGGCGCAAACTCAGTCTCTTACTGCGCATTTTCTTGCCGAGGAAGCGCAACGACGGGTAATATGGAATATTAAGAAGAAAAAACCACGGAGTTTCACGGAGGAAGACGAGGAATCCATATCAAAAACTCCGTGTAACTCCGTGTCCTCTGTGGTTGAAAATTCTTATAACTCTGATACTACTCTT
>JGI24698J34947_10000263_pt1 | contig 22433 bp, 18 predicted proteins | sample TergutMp193P3_FD_34947 | JGI IMG/M metagenome (IMG submission 34947) | reverse complement strand
CGTCACTTCCCCACCCATTTACCAGCATTATTTCGGTTAATATGTGTCAACTACCCGACAAATCAGTATTAATAGAATGGGGAAGAGGTTAAAAAGGTGACTGTCACCTTTTTTAAAACCCTGATTGTCGGCTTGATAGCTTTGTTGTCTGACATATCTTTGTCGCGGCGAGAGCGGGGAGCCCTGATGGCAGCATATGGTGTATCTTTAAAAAAGCCCTGGTTAATTAAGTAATCAGAGTTGGTAATAAAAGAATGCGTCATCGAGCTGCCATCAGGGCTAGCCCGCTTCGCTGCGCAGGATCGATATGTAAGGTAATATTTGCGATCATCCCGACAAATCAGAGTTTGGCGTCACCCTTCTCTCAGGTATTTTAAGAAATCAAAGATTATGGCAGGGATAAGTATGGATAATCCCGCGCAGAGGGAAATTAGTCCGAAGAGCCAGTTCGGGGTGTATTGGGGCTCGGCGGCGATAAGCACGGTTCCGGAATTGGTTATGTTTTGCTGGTTTATTCCAAGGCCGACTATGCGGACAAAGCGTTCATGCGAGGAGGCGTACCCCTGTTCCCTGGCATAAACGAGTAATGTATCTTCATCGGACATGAGAGAATTTACGAAGTCTTTCAGTTTCCGGTTCATCAATTCAAGGTTAACTATGTTTTCCTCTTGCTTTTTGTACTCTTTCTCCAGTTGATACTGAGCGTAAACCCCCTTGGCGCCAAAAAATACGGTCAGCATAACATAAATTAAAACTCCCGCCCATACGGCAAAGAGGTATTTTGCGGATTGCATAAACTATAGTATCGGAATTTTCCCGGATTTTCTTGAAAACCGGGATTGTGGACAGATGGCATTGACAATATGAAAATTCATAGAGTAAATTTACAATAATGGGTGATATCGGCATTAAAGTAAAATACCATGAAGATATGGTCTTTATCAGCCGATAATACAATAAGGTATACCATATATATCTGACTTGGCAGCATGTCATTAGCGGGTATTGGGAGCGGTTCATGGCAAAAGAGAAAAAACCTTCGATATATTCTGATCGTGGAAAAATAGGATCCTCTGAGGAACTGGATGAATATGGTGTTTGGGTAAAGAGCGAACCTCAGGATTTTTCTTTGGAAGAAGCCGAAACGCCGGAACTGGACGCGGAATTGTCCGGTGATGAAGCGGACTTTACGGTTCCGGAGATTGAAGACCTTCCAGATTTAGCTACTTTCGATGAAAAATCCTCCGATGATTTTTCTTTAACGGGAATGCCCACAGACGACTTTGCCATACCGGATATTGAGTCTGACAGCGAAACAGAAACCGAAGACAAATCCGCGCTATCAGAGGAGAGCGGCGGCGATGATCTCGATTTTGGTGATCTTGCCGCGGAGACCGAATTTGAATCTCTGGACATACCGGATTTTGAGGAATCTTCCGATTCCGGCGGACTCACCGGCACTAAAGAATCGGAGCTGGAAGATGATCTGGAAATTCCGGATATCGATGAACAAGGTCAGGAAAATGTGACCCTGGATACCGGTCCTTCCGAAACAGAAAGCGGCGATGAAATTTCCGGGCTTTCAATGGACAATTCGATAAACGATCTTATCGAAAACTTTGATGTGGGAGAGGATGAGCTTCCGGACATATCAATCGAGCTGGACTCAGGCGCTGTCGATGAGGAATATGCGCCTTCCGCCGCGCCGGTAAAAACGGAACAGAAAACAGAAACCGGCTTTACGACGGAAACCGGCATTCCGGCGGAAACTAGTTTTCCGGCGGAAACTAGTTTTCCGAAGAATTCAGGCCTGACGGCTTCTTCATCTACCCAGGATTTATCTACCCAGCTCCTCATGAAAATTGCCGAGGAACTCTCCTCAATAAGGGTTGAACTAGGCAATCTCAAAAAAGAGTTTTCGGGAATCAGGGCCGCCGCGTCGCCGGCGGAAACTGAAGAAGGCGGATTTTTTGACAAGGAAGACGATGAAAAGATCTCTCTGACAGGGGATGAATTAAACAATATTCTGAATACCGCGGACTTTACGGAAGAAACGGGAACAGATGTCACCATGGGGCTGACAGATGATGATGCCGAGGCTCCTGATTCGCTGCCCGGTCTGGATGTGGAAACCGATACCGGCAGTAAAAATTTGGATATGGGAATTGCCGCGGACAGCGCAGTTTTGGATCTTCCCGAAAGCATTGACCTTCCCGAAGAAACCGCCTCCGGCTTAACCGCGGGAGAAGCCGAAGAGAAAGCAAGCGAACCCATAACTCACGACCTGACCACGGAAGATACAAATTACCTTGCCAAAGCTCCCGCCGAGGCGGCGGAATCGACTGATCTTTCGGAAGCGGCAATTGATGATTCGGATATTACCCTGGATGATATTTCCTCAGAGATTCAGATCGATCAGATTGATGAAATCGATCAGATTGATGAGCCTTTACCGGATGATCTTTCCGTCAATCTGGACATTAAAGAAAAGGTCTCTGAAGATACCGTGAGTGAAGAACCTGGCGCCATAGACAGTACTATCGAAGAGCTTGGCAGTGAGGAAATCACCACTGATGATCTGGGCGATATAGACATTGCCTCCGATGACCTTGGCGCTATAGACATTCCATCCGATGACCTTGCCGGCGTAGACATTGACTCCGATGACCTTGGCGCTATTGACATTCCATCCGATGAACTTGCCGGCGTAGACATCGCCTCCGATGACCTTGGCGCTATTGACATTCCATCCGATGAACTTACCGGCGCAGACATTCCCTCTGACGAACTTGGCGATACAAACACTACATCCGATGAGCTTACCAGCGTAGACATTCCCTCTGACGAGCTTGGTGATATCGACATCGCCTCCGATGAGCTTGGCAGCATAGACCTTACCTCCGATGAGCTTGGTGATATAGACATTTCATCCGACGCGCTTGGCAGCATAGATCTTACCTCCGATGAATCTGCCGGCGTTGACATTACATCTGATGAACCTGCCAGCCTGGATATTAGCTCCGACGAACCTGGCGATATAGACATCACCTCCGATGAATTTGCCGATGTAGGAATTTCCGCCGACGAACCTGTTATTGAAGACCTTAGCATTGAGAAAATTGCCGCTGAGGAACCTGGCGCCGAATCGGCCGGTACCGAAGAGCTGGGTACTGATGACCTCAGTATACTGGAACTTGGCGTCGAAGATTTTGGCGCCGCGGAACCCGTTTTAGAGGAGCCACTTCCCGAGCCGGCAAAAGAAGAACCGGTTACGGAAGAAGACTTTGGAATTCTTGCGGCGGATGAAAAACCGGAAGAAGATTTTGGAATTCTTGTGGTGGATGAGCCGTCAGGCGGAATACTTGAAGAAGCGGAAGAACTGCATGAAGAAGCGGCCGCAAAGGAAGACGTTACAGCCGGCACGAAAGAGATTTCAGGAATTCCCAGGCATCTCAAGCATGAACTAAAGACCGTGCTTTCATATATGGATCAGCTCCTTGAAGCGCTACCGGATGAAAAGATAGAGGAATTTGCCCGCTCCGAATACTACGACACTTACAAAAAGCTGTTCAAAGAGCTGGGAATTGCATAATGGGCCTCCTGAGCAAAGCCGAGAGCATTGCCGGCAGCGCAGGTGGTGACAACAAAACAGGCGGCGATGCTTCACATTCAAAGCCGGCTTCGAAGAAAATCAAAATCTCAAAGAAAAATCTGAGCGTTTTAAAAAAGAGAATTACCGAATACCAAAATGTATACCAGGTTTTTGGCTGCGTCCTTTTTGAAAACCATGCCCACGAAAAAGGCAAAGCGGATTTTTGCGAAAAGCTCACGAAAGCGGCAGGCAGCATGGGTATCACCAGTCCAATCAATCACAGCCACGCACTTATTCTTCTTCCGCCGGAAACGGATCGGGAATTAATCGCCCACAGACTCTCAAAAAGTCTGAACGCTGAGCCTGTTTTATCTTTCAGGGCAATCAGTCCGGAAGACATCATCGACCGGATAAATTCCATGTCGTAAGATGAAGGCGGAAAAGGTAAAATCACTTCATTCCAGATATAATCCACAGCTGGAAGCGGAGCGGTATATCGGCTCCTTTCCCCTTAACGAAAATGCCCGTTTTATTATTTTGATTGAGCCCGGTCATGGCTACATGGCGCCTCCACTGAAAAAGAAGATTCCGGAAGCGAAGATAATTGCGCTTCACGTTGAAAAACATGAAGACGCGCCGCACGAGCATGTTGACACGGAATGGTTTCCGGAAACAGGGATGTCAATTCAGGATTTTCTTGAAAGGGAAATCCCCGATTCTGAAGCGGCTGAAATACAGCTTCTGGAATGGCGGCCGGCCCTGATTGTATACGGAGAGGCTTACCTGAAGCTTGTCGAAGAGACTGTAAATTTCATCAAACGGATCGACGCGAACGCCAGAACCGTTAAGACTTTCGGCCGCAGGTGGTTCAGGAATTTTTTCAAGAACCTGAGCTTGGCCGGTAAAGTCTTTATACCCGCGCCGCTTTCCTGTTCGCTGCTTGTTACCGGGGCGGGGCCGGGTCTGGAGACGGCGATCCCCGTTATTCGCAATGAGCGTGACAGGCTCTTTATCCTGGCGGCATCTTCTTCCGCGGCGGCCCTGAAAGCGGAAAATCTCGTCCCCGATATGGTGATCAGCACCGACGGATCGCCCTGGGCCAAATACCACCTCTACGGGCTTTTTCGTGAAAGCGGGAATGCCGCGTGCCCGCTGGCGTTATCTTTGACGGCCGCCATCCCTTCCCAGGCGAAAGACTCTCCTGTTTTACTTATCAGCGACGGGAGTCTTTGGCAGAATCTGATCCTGAGCGGGCTGGAGATTCCTTTTATAGTTTTGCCCCAGAGGGGGACTGTCTCGGCCACGGCTTTGGATCTGGCGTTTGTTCTGACAAAAGGCGATGTATTTTTCACCGGCATGGATCTGGGCAACAGGGATATTCAATCCCATGCCCGGCCTTATAGCTTTGATCGTTTTATTGATGAAAAAGCCTGTAGATTCGCTCCCGCGTATTCCCAAACCTTCAGCCGTTCTTCCATGCTAAAAGCCGGGGGAAGCTACGGGATCTACGCTTCCTGGTTTAAAAAGCAGCTTGAATCTTATCCGAAAAGGCTTCATTCCCTGGGAGCGAACAATCCGGTTTTTGATACTATCGAAACCGAATATACAAATTTAACCACTGAAGAGATTTTGCCACGAACCACACGAACCACACAAACAAGTGGAGATAGTAGAAAACCACAGACACGGAGTTACTCGGAGGATGAAGTGAGTGGCCGCTCACGGAAAGCTTTGGCGATTCTGGAAAGGGCTCTTGAAAATCCGGACCTTTCATCAAAGCTGGAGGAAGAACTAAAAACGCTGCTGTTTAGAACCAATTCCACCGGTAACGATGCCGCTGTTTCCAGACGGGAATTGATTGACACGGTATATTCTTTGGCCCGTTTTAATCGCGGGGGAATAAATGCCTGAGAACAATTTATTTGAGCGAAATATGCTGGATATAAATATCCGCGCCCTCTCCCAAACAAACCCGCCGGTTTCTTCACGCCTGGCAGGTGTCCTGCCGCGTTATGCGCAATACAGAATCATCGAGTCGCGTTCGGGTGAGAGGGTACCGGCGCGCCTGGACGCGAACGGAGCGGTTCACGCTCTCCATTCGACAATGGACCCGCGGAAAGAAGCCAAAAGGCTCATCGACACGGTGGAAGAGGGTTTTCTTGTTCTACTGGGCTTGGGGGGCGGATTTTACGCCGAAGCGGCGCTGGAACGGGATGATATAAGCACGGTGCTGGTTATCGAGTTTGACCCGGAAGCCTTTGCCGAACAACTCTCTCTTTTGGACTATTCCCATCTTTTCGGGAATCCCCGCTTCCGCCTTCTGCTTGATAATTCCGGGCTGGAGATAGAACAATATATTCTCAATATTTACCAGCCCGTTCTGTTCGGGGGGATCAGGGTGATTCCCCTGCGCCCCAGAACCGCTCTTGCTCCCGAACCTTTTGCCATGGCGGGAAACGCCGTCGAAGCGGCCATAAGCCGTGTCTCGGCAGATTATTCGGTGCAGGCTCATTTCGGGAAACGCTGGTTTTCCAATACCGTCAGAAATCTTTTACACACCGGGGAGAATTTGGACACTGTTCCCGCGATACAAAGGGCGGCGGTATGCGCCGCCGGTCCCTCACTTTCATCGCAAATTAAGCGGCTCAAAGAAAACCATGAAGACCTTTTCCTCATAGCGACTGATACCAGCCTCTCTTGCCTTATTCACGGGGGATTGATACCGGATGCGGTCATCTCCATCGACTGTCAGCATATCAGCTACCGGCATTTTATGAATGGGCTTCCTGAAGAAACCCATCTTTTTCTTGATCTCGCAAGCCCGCCGCTGTTAGCCGCCATTTCAGAACGAAGGCATTTTTTTACCGGGGGCCATCCGCTGACAAGGTACATCTCACAGGTTCGCGGGCTCTTACCCGAATTGGATACTTCCGGCGGTAATGTTACCTACGCCGCTATTTCCCTGGCGGAGCGGCTCGGGGCCGGTGAGATAGAGTTATACGGCGCGGACTTTTCGTATCCAAACGGCGTTACCTATGCCAGGGGAACTTACATTTACCGGATTTTCGAAAATCGCCAGAATCGTCTTTTGCCGCTGGAAGCCCAGGCCTCGGCATTTCTCTACAGAACGCCGCTTGAAAAGAAAGAAAACCACGCCTGGTATTATGAGACGGGGATCTTAAAACTCTACCGTGAAAGGCTTGAGGAGAAGTCCAAGCACATGGAAGCGGCGCTGATTCCGATAGAAGGTATGGGTGCGCCAATCAACGTCAGGCAGGGTGAGAACCGGCGGCAAAACACAAAGACATTTTCCTATGGAAAACCAATGATGAAAGCGGAAGATTTCATTCGCTCTTACCGGGATGCAATCGCCTGTCTTCCCAAGCCGGGAAAAAATCCGGGCGGGTATCTTGCCTCGTTAAGCGGCGAGCAGAGTATCGTTCTCACTACCCTGCTCCCCGCTGCGGCCGCCATAAAACACAGATTGACAATGCGGCGCGGGCGCGCGGCGGACTTTCGGGAAGTGATTGAGGAAACAAGGGCTTTCTGCCTCGCCGAGATCGATATTGTTTTGGGATTATAGGAAGGCTCACGTCAATACCCAAGAACCCGCTTGCGCGGGGGAGAGTATAATAAATTTCCTCTCCAACGAAGAACCCCGTGGCTTGCCACGAGATTCTTCATTCCAAAAGAAATACTACTAATATCCTCGTCGTTATTTCCAGTTCGCCTGACGGCAGCGCGGTTGAGCTGGAACCGGCAGCCTCCGCCGCGTCATACATTACATTGCTTGCTCTCGGCATTGGTGAAAACTGCGGGCTGCTTTCATCTGTAACGCTCAATACTTTAATTATTTTGAGATTTGAGAGTTCAGCGTATTGATTGGCTTTTTCAACGGCTTTTTGAAACGCGAGTTCACGGGATCTGGCAAAATATTCGGTGTTGTTTTTTACGCTGAAATTTACCTGATTCAATTCTATCCCGTTAATCTGAATGAGCCGGTCTATTATGCCTGAGACCTTTTCACCGTCATTGCCAATATCCTCAATAGAGAAGGCAATTACCTGCTCGGCCCTTTGTCCGATCAAAATACGTCTGGTCGTATATTCATATTCCGATCTGAACGTCAGCGAAGCGGTGCTTATGTTTCTGTCTTCAATGTTTGCCTCTTTTAAAATACCCAGGGCCTGCCTGACCATTCTGCTTACTTCTTCCTGAGCCTCTTTGGTTGTCTGCGCCACATTGCTTAACATAATGCTCATCTGAATCATATCCGGCTGAACCAGTACGGTACCGGTTCCCAAAACGGAAATAGTGCTTTGAGTTTTCATTTCTTTATCGCATCCAGTAAAAAATGTAACAATCAATACTAAAACATACACCCAGGAATGTTTTGCTTTCATTATATCCTCCCGTCCCTGAATTCTAGGGCTGATTCACAATTCCCGTAAATAAAACCTGAACGCCGCCGTCGTATGTATAATCGTACAGAATGAACATAAAGGGTCTGTTACAGATCATTTCAAAAGATTTGCTGGGCGGGGGAGGTCCACTGGTAGCTTCTATCGCCATTACCGTCACGGCGGCGGCGGTTGTGCCTTTTTCGTCAACTTTGATAAGGGCTTTTTGTACCGCGGATGACAAAAATAAGGGAATAGGTTCCTCAATTAAACGTGTAATAGAATCCTCTTCAAACAAAGGAACACCCAATATTTCAAGACTTTCCGTTAAATCCATAGGATCGTTTTCTATAGAAAAGCGCGGCAAGAGCAGCTTGCCTTCCGCCGAAGAGGATTTACTTTGAATTTCAGTGAAATATTCGTTTGTCATGGAAGAAAGCAACGCCTCCGCGCCGCCGGTTCTTGGGAGTATTATATACATTCCCGCGTTATGCGTAAATCTGAGCGGAATAGCCTGTACTTTGCTGTCTTCGTAATAGGTTTGATTTGAACCTTCGCGGATCATATAAGACACTTTTGATTCTCCCGTCAGGCCGTAGAAAACATCCTCCTTTGTTTTTTGGGGATCAAATTCCCAACTCCATCTATCCGAGAAATAAATAGCGTTGGCGATGGCGGCAACGGTCCGCGGATCAAATTCCTGTATTATATCGGTAATCAAGCCGTTTGTGTTTTCACTTGCCCAGCGGTTTACGGCGTCAACCGCATCACCGGAAGAAAAGTCGGCATTTATGGAGCTTCCCCTGTAAAAATCCATGTAAGTTTGCGCGAAACTTCTGCGGAGCGTTACTTTTTTGTCAACAAAAATCGCGTTAACAATTTTGAGGGGATTGTAATGCTCTCTCTCCCCTTCGTCCTGCGCGTTTGTCAAATCGTATAACATTCGGGAAGCCGCTTTGTTAATATCACCCTCGGTGATTCCCGGCGCGCCAAGGGCGGTTAAAAGAGCGGCCTTGTGCCGGGTGTCGGCGGCATTGACAAGAGCCGCCAAAGGCAGCCAAACCGAATAGGGCGAGAAAACGAAATTTTCGCCGCCCTTACTCTTTACCAGCTCCTTGCCCAGCCGGAAGGCGAAGTCATTGGCGCCGGCCGCGGCTGTTTTTACCGCGGGATCAATATCGCCGTATGACGGCGCCAGGAGAGCCTTTGCTTTAACGTCTACGATACTGATGGAATCATTATTAGTATTGAATAACTCACAGGAAAATACCATAAAAAGAACCGCGGTAAAAAGTAAAATAATCGAGGTTTTTTTCATTTTATCTCTCCCCACTTATGGAATATACAATATCATATTCCGAACTGAACGTCAACGAAGCGGCGCTTATATTTCTGTCTTCAATGTTTACTTTTAAGTATATCCTCCCGGCATCAGATTTCAGGGTTGGTTCACAATTCCCGTAAACAAAATCTGATTGCCTCCATCGTATGTACGATCGTACAGAATGAACATAAATGGTCTGTTACAGATCATTTCAAAAGGTCTGCTGGGCTGGGGAAGCGCACTGCCGGCTCCCGCCGCCATCACCGTCACGGCGGCGGCGGTTGTACCCTTTTCGTCAACTTTGATAAGGGCTTTCTGTACCGCGGCCGATAAAAACAAGGGGTATTCCTGTATTAGACCTGTAATGGAATCCTCTTCAAACAAAGGAACACCCAGGGCTTCAAGACTGTCTACTAAATCCATAGGATCATTTTCTATGGAAAAGCGCGGCAAGAGCAGCTTGCCTTCCGCCTGAAATGAATTCTGTTGAATATTAGTAAAATATTCGTTTGTCATGGAAGAAAGCAGCTCATCCGCGCCGCCGGTTCTTGGGAGTATAATGTACATCCCCGCGTTATGTTTAAACCAAAGCGGAATAGCCTGTACCTTGTTGTCTTCATAGTAAGTTTGATTTGAACCTTCGCGAAGCATATAGTTCGCTTTTGATTCTCCCGCCGGGCTGTGGAAAACATCCTCATTCGTTTTTTGAGGATCAAATTCCCAACTCCATCTGTCCGAGAAATAAATCGCGTTGGCGATGGCGGCGAAGGTCAACGGATCAAATTCCTGTATTATATCGGTAATCAAGCCGTTCGTGTTTTCGCTTGCCCAGCGGTTAACGGCGTCCACCGCGCTGCGGGAAGAAAAATCGACGTTGATGGAGCTTCCCCTGTAAAAATCCATGTAAGTCTGCGCGAAGCTCCTTTGGAGCGTTACAGTCTTGTCGACAAAAATCGCGTTAACAATCTTGAGTGGATTGTAGTACTCTTTTTCTTTTTCGTCCCGCGCGTTTGTCAAATCGTACAGCATCCGGGAGGCCGCTTTGTTAATGTCGCTTTCGGTGATTCCCGTCGCGCCAAGGGCGTTTAAAAGAGCGGCTTTGTGCTGGGGAGCGGCGGCATTGAGAAGAGCGGCCAGGGGCAGCCAAACCGAATAGGGCGAGAAAACGAAATTTTTAACGCCGTTGCTTTTTACCAGCTCCGCGCCCAGCCGGAAGGCGAAGTCATTGGCGCCAACCGCAGCTTTCGTTACCGCCCGATCAATTTCGCCATATTCCGGCGCCAGGAGAGCATTTGCTTTAACGTCTACGATACTGATGGAATTACCATAATTATTGAATAACTCACAGGAAAATATCAGTAAAAAGGCCGCGATAAAAAGAAAAATAATTGAGGTTTTTTTCATTTTATTTCTACCCCATTTTAAAATATACACGATTATTATTCTATTTTCAAGTGCTTTGTTCCTCATGCCGGATGGGAGCTGAGTTTCCACGCGATTTTCAAAGCTTCTTCCCATTTAGAATCCATTGAGCGAATCAGGGCGATCTGATTCCGGCAGCGATCCAGGTTATGACCCGGACGGCTCGTATGGTAATAGTGATCCCCCTCAAGGAAATCGGTGAGGAAACGCAGGGCCATGATCTGGGTGATATTTCTGCCGGATTCGGCAATAAGGGAGATTTCTTCACCGCCGAGGAATTCCAGCGCCTCGGAGAAATAGCCTTCAAGCAGGGCTTCAAAAAAGGAGAGGTCGAATTCGACTTTTGAAAGATCACGTTCGTCTTCCGCTGCGGTTGTGGTTACGGTACGGATCAGATCCCCCGCGTCAAAGAGAACCGTACCGGGCATGACCGTATCCAGGTCTATCACACAGAGGGCATTTGAAGTCTCATCGTCAATGAGGATGTTGTTTATCTTGGCGTCGTTATGGCAAATCCGCTCCGGGATTCTCCCTTCCCTTTGTGCGCGCACGAGAGTACCGCCCCGCTCCTCATTGCTCCGCATGAAGTCAATTTCGCAAGCGGCTTCCTTTGCCCTGCCGCAGGAATCCTTTTTCAGGGCTTCGTAAAAACGGGTGTAGCGTTTTTCCATGTCGTGAAAATGGGGGATCGTTTCGTGGAGCCGCAGCGCAGGGAGATCGGCGAGCTGCTTCTGGAAACGGCCTATGCCGGCGCCCAAAAAACGGGCGTCAGCGGCAGCGGAGGTTTTTTCAAGGGAATGGGCGTTTTCGATAAAGAGGTAAGTCCGCCACCAGCCGCCTTCGCTGTCCCTTGCCCAGGGCTTACCGTCCCTCGCGGGAACCACCGTAAGCGAACGGCGGCTCCAATCGCTTTCCCCGGCGGCGCGGTGCTTTTCGGCGATGTGGCCTGTTACACGCACGATATTTTCCATCACCTTGTCCGGACAGGCAAATACCCGCCGGTTTATTCGTTGGTGGGTATAGCGTACAACAGTTCCCGCCTGATTCCATTCGGAACGAAAGGTGTCGTTGATATGGCCGCCGCCAAAAGAAACGGCGCTGATAAATTCACCGTAGATTGCGAATTGCCCGGCTATGCCGGCCGCTGTCATTGCGTCCATTTGTCAATTATCGCACAGGTTCAGTTTTAAGCTCACTAAAATATTTTGACCATTACAACTTCTTTAATTATTCTCAACATAAAATGAAATATACGACGCGTCAAACCAGCCGGTACCGCCGCCGGCTTCAACAAGGAACTTTGCCTCATACATGTTTGTTCCAAGCATCATGCCTATTCTTTCCCACTCTTTGAAATGCTCCGTAATTGAAACCGTTCCGTATTGGCGGCGGGTCTGGCGTACGCTGAAGAATTGGGGGAACGGGCTGCGGCTGCCCTCTATATTACCTGAACCGGCGGGTCGCGTAGCTTGATAAATAAAATAGACCGCTCCGTCCACGGTAAATTCACCTTTCTTTAGCGCCCCACCTCCCATTGAAGCGGGACCCATTATCCCGTTTCCGAACCAGTCCTCAACAATATACCACTCAATCATGGGATCCCTTGACCAGCCATAAATGCCTAAATACGAATACCCCCCGGCGGTACCGTTAGCCGACCTCTCAAAGTTAAAATCGCAGAAAAGATTTCCATAAGCTGGGTAAGGTTTTCCTTCGTTCCAAAAATAACCTACACGTCCCAGAAAATCCCTCGGGTTGTTCCATTCTGCCCTGAAAGCGGCCCCGCCTCCCTGATCAGCACCATACCAGGTGAGCTGGTTGTCATTTCCGCCCTCGGTCCATATTTCATAACCGTAGGGAGAGAGCGGCAGGGGCCTGTTCCCGCTGCTGTTACTCGTAAATGTTATCCCGCCTTCCAGTTTTGTGTTCTGCGTAAACGGATCTATTCTACTTTTCTCTGTTTGTCTGCTCTCCTCATCCGGTTTATTTGATATACATGAAACCAAAAGGCAGCAAACCAAAAGTGAAATCAGGATAATGCTATGGCTTTTCATTCAAGACTCCTTATAAGTGACAGATCCCCATTGATCGCGGCGCGAATAATCGGCCCCAGATACTCGTCCACTTTGGCGGCTGTGAGGGGAACGGGCATGTTCTTGAGCTTCATATCAAGCTGCGGGTCCTTTGCCGCGGTGAGGATCTTGTCCACGTATGTATCATCCCACCTGAGAAGTTCCGCGAGCGTCGTGGGCGCACGGATAGCTTTGCCAAAGGCGATCATCCCCTCGGCGAAAGCGATGCCGAGTTCACGGCCATTGAGACTGTCAAGGTCTTCGGAAAAGAAGCCGTATTTTTTGAAGATATTTCCCGCGAGACGGATCTGTTTCTCAATGGCCGGCGCGAAGAAGACCGCGTAGTAGGGATTCATGAGGCCGCTGGCGGTTCCGTGGCCGGCAAGGTCCACCAGAGAAAAACTGGTCATGTGGGGGCCGTGAGTTCCGCCTAACATGATTGCGTAACCGCCGAGGTCCGTGGCCATGCCTATCGCCTCACGGGCTTCCATGTCCAGTGGATCCTTGATGACCCTCGGGGCGTACTGAACCGTCAGTTCCACGGCGGTTTCGGTGACGGCCGCGAGGAGCTTGTATTTTTCCCGCGGCGCGTTCTCGGGAAGCCCGGAGAAAACCTCAAAACAATGCGCGATGGTGTCGAGGCTCCCGTCAATGGTCACCGGAACCGGCATAGACGCGGTAACGTCGTAATCGAAGAGCGCGCAGGGCGGGACAATAGCGTCATCGATAATCAGTTTTTTCTGGCCGGCAACGGGATCGGTGATGTTTGAATACTTCGTGAGGTGAGCGCCTGAACTGGCTGAGGTCTGGACCGCGATGAGGGGGAAGAGTTTCTTTCCGGTTTTGCCCAGGGCTTCGGAAACGATGCCGGTACCAAACCAGTGATCGATTTCCGGCGTTACTTCCCCGCCGAGGGTAGCCAGAAAATTGGCGGCCTTACAGGCGTCAATTGTGGAACCGCCGCCGGCGGCGATAATCATGTCGGGCTTGTGGTGGAGAATATAGGTCTCGATCCTGTAGACATCGGCGCGCGGCGCGTTCGGTCCGGCGCCGGGAACAAGCGTGCCCGCGAGGGAAATTCCTGCGCTTTTAAGGGTGGCTATAACAGCGTCCGCCACGTTCTTCATGTAGGTGGTGTTACAGACCACAAGGGCGTTCCCGCCGAATTGGGCGGCGAGCTTTCCAAGCCGGGGCAGCACTCCCCTTCCGAAAATATATTTATCACCTTTCCAATCCGAGAGCAATTTTCCGGATTTGGCAAACAATTCATTCATGACTTTACCTCCGGCGGCGAATTGTTCTAACCAATACTAATCAAAATGGCGGATGTGGGCAATATCGCTGCCCAAAAGGTGACTGTCACCTTTTTGGAGCACAGAGGAAAAACGCTTGAAAAACCGATAAAACATTGATAGAATAACGTATATTACTGTTTTAGGAAAAATAATATGAAAAAGCGACTTATTCTTTCGGCAATACTGGCATTTGGATTGGCGTTTACCGGTTGTGTCAATGAAGCTCCCAATAATGGAGTAAGCGGTGAAGGCGAGCCGCTTGTTAATCAACAGTTTATTGATGACGGCGGCTCATTTAACGCAAAGATTCTTGAAATTCGTGAATCTTTTGTCGATGACAATTATGTCCTAGTTGAACCCCTGGAAGGCGAGGCCATTCGCAGCATAGCTGATAGAATATCCTTCGTAGGCCGCTTTTTTAATAAAACAGGTGTTTCTGTTGGTGATTATGTAACTATACATTACGATGGTATCGTAATGAAGTCTTATCCGGCGCAAATTGTCGTGACCGGTTGGTCTTTATTGCAAACAAACCCCGGCACAGGCGGCGATGACCCTCTTCCGACACATTGGTATGGCTGCGCCTTCAGCGATTCGGCCAATACCAGCCCCAGAAACGGAACACATTTTTTGCTTTCAATTTCCTATGCCGACGCTTTAGGAAAGATAACTCAACAATTAGGAACAATTGACGGAACCGCCGCAAATCCAAATTTGACTTCACCTTTGATATCAAACAAAACAAATTGGGTTATTATTGAGGAAGAGGTTATCAACGCGAGCCTTTTCCATGTGAGGCTTATTCAGGATGTAAACGGCGAAACAAGCGGGGTATATTGGAACTATAACCCTTCGACGCTACGGTAACACCCTTGCGCCTAACAACATGAAAATAAAATGGTACGGAACAGCCGCGATACTGCTTGAACACGGCGGGACAAAGCTGCTTTTCGACCCGTTCCTTTCGTTAAGCGATAAATGCTTCAAGCCGCCCGTAGACGAGCTTTCCGCCGTGGAAAACATACTGGTCACGCATGGCCATCTTGACCACATCGTCAGCATACCGGCTATCTTGAAGCATGGCGATGGGAGGACCACAGTCTATTGCACTGCAAAGCCACGCGAAGTACTTATCTCAAAGGGCGTTGACGAAACACGCATTCACCAAATAAAGCCGGGTGACAACCTCGGCTTCGAGCCGTTTGAAGTTTGCGTACTTAAAGGGAAGCACATTGTTTTTAACAAGGGACTTGTGATAAAGACGTTTTTCAACCCTCGTGTGTTAACTTACCGGAATAATTTAGGATACATGCAAAAAGAAAACAAAATTTGTGTCGAGGCCGGTGAGACGGTTGTTTACGATATTGGCGTGGTGAATAAACGCATCCTTCTATTGGGAAGTCTAAATCTGGACGACAACACGGAATACCCAAAAGGCGCCGATCTGCTCATCCTGCCCTTCCAGGGACGTTCCTACCTCGCTAAATACGCGATGCCGTTTATAGACCGCCTCCAGCCGAAAAAAGTCTTACTGGATCATTTTGACGACGCCTTCCCGCCCATTTCGTCTAACGTGAAGACAAGGCCCTTCATATCGCTCATGCGGCGGAAATACCCCGGCGTTCAGGTGATATGCCCGGTGGCGGGAGCGGAATGGATTACCAAACTCTGATTTGTCAGGATGATCGTAAATGATATCAGACAAATCGATCCAGCGCGGCGAAGCGGGCTAGCCATGAGGACAGCTCGATGGGCGTTAGACTTCTCTAAAAGTGAAACCTCTTTTTACACAACGCCCATATGCTGTCCTCATGGCTCCCCGCTCTCGCCGCGACAAAGATATGTCAGACGACAAAGCGATCAAGCAGACAATCAGGTTTTTCAGGCAGAGAAATTCTCCATCTCACCCCGCAAGCGGGCCAATTTATCTGCTTTTAGTCGTACTTCACCCTGCAATATAGGACAAATACCCTCTTCCCCATGGTAAAAACTCTGATATGTCGTGTTGTTGACACACATTAACCGGAATAATGCTGATGAATGGGTGGGCAAGTGCCGTGGAGAAAACATCTCTGGGCTCTCCGGCAAAGGAGACCTGTAAAAATGCAGAACCTTAAAGTGAGTGATGGACTGACCACTAAAACGCTTAACTCTGTGGGTTAATCAAAGCTTGATGTCTTAGTGGTCAGTGGGCTCCGGCGCCGGGCTCCCCAGACGTTTTCGCCACGGCACTTGACCACCCGTTAGCCAAATTGTTATTCGGTTTTTTTGTGACAAACTCACCGACAAATCAGAGTTTGGGAATCTCTATTCCCTGCTTCATAAGCTCCTCCTGCAGCTTGCGGACGTTCAGCTTTTCCGGGATGCAGTTGTCGCGAATCGACAGGACGGCGGCGGTTCCCGCGGCCTGGCCGGTCAGCATACAGGCATAGACGGCGCGGACACTTGATTGCGCTACGTGGCTGGATGAAATGCAGCGGCCGGAAATCAGGAGGTTGTCAATCTTCACGGGAACAAGCGAGCGGTAGGGAATGTTGTAGGAACGTGTACTACCAGGCTCAAGCACAACAAAGATATGCCCCTTGTAGCCTTTCCCCTCAAGGCTGCCGTCGCCCGCCATGTTCCCGTCAGGCGCAAGCATGTCGTACACGCGCGGGAAAACACAGACGGTATCGTCAAACGGTTTGTTGCTCTCAATGTCTTCTTCCGTCAGGGTGTACTTCCCCTCGATCCGCCGCGAGTCCCTGAAGCCGATTTCCGGCGCGATGGACACCAGCTCGAGCCCCTGAAAGCCGCCCAGGTTCACCCGCATCCATTGCAGAATCTGTTTGACGTACCGGCGGCACTCCATCTCGCCTTTGGTGAGATCGACGAAGCTGGTAGGATCGATCATGTAGGAGCACGGGTAGTTGAGGCTTCCGATGACCCCGCCGTTGGTCAGCCGCCCCATGATGAGTTCCCGCCGTTTGCAGTCAAGGCGGATTCTTCCCGCGTCGTAGTCTTTCTGGAATTTTTTATCAATCGCTTTTAACTTGTCTTTTTCGATTGGCCCCTCGGCGAAAAACTTCGGGTCAACCCCGGCAAGCCGCAGGTTCAGCGTGCCGGGCTGGCAGTAGCCGTCTCCGTCACGACCCTGTTTGAAAGGCACCCCGGCCGTGTACGCCACGTCCCCGTCGCCCGTGGCGTCAACAACCACCGACGCGTTAACCGCAATGGGGCCGTTCTTGGTCTGGATGATGACCGCCTTGATGCGGCCGCCTTCGATCACAACGTCATTCACGAAGGAATAAAAAAGCACCTTGACCTTCTCGGCGGCCATTAAATCGTCCAGAAAGATCTTGAGGTATTCCCCGTTGAACCGGAAAGGCGCGTGGTCCCGAATCTCGTGGCCGCGGCCGTATTCCGCCTTGTACCTGTCCTCTATCTCCCGGTAAAGGCCGTAAGCGGAAAACAGGGTGTTGTTCAAAAACCAGTTGCAGCTTTCCACATAGGCGGAGGTGATATTCCCTCCAAGGAAGGCCCTTTTTTCCAGCAGCAGAACCTTGCCGCCGGTTCTCGCCGCGGAAACCGCCGCGCCTATCCCGGCCGGCCCCCCGCCGACAACCAGAACGTCAACCTGTTCCCGAACTTCCACTTCCTTTGCCGGAATAACTACTTTCATGATTGCTCCCTTGAGGGTAGTATAGCAGAAAGGGAAGGGATGAGGAAGATTTACCACGAACGGCGCGAACGGAAGAAGACCTCGCACAGGGACACAGGGGACACAGGGGAAAGCTTGATAAATCCGCTCAAAAATGATACATTTGCCCTGATAACGTGCCTGGCACTGTTTTTTTGGAGGAAATGTAAATGAAAGTATTACTAATCAATGGCAGTCCCAATGCAAACGGATGTACCTTTACCGCATTAAGCGAAGTTGCGAAAACCCTTAATGAGAATGGCATAGATACAGATATTATTCATGTTGGCAATAAGGATATTCGTGGATGTATCGGCTGCCGTAAATGTAAAGAAAACGGTAAATGTGTTTTCAATGATTTGGTCAATGAAGCAGCTCCTCATTTTGCCGAATGTGATGGTATTGTAATTGGTTCGCCGGTATATTTTTCATCTGCCAATGGCAGTGTCGTATCATTTATGGACAGGCTTTTCTATAGCGTTTCATGCGATAAAACAATGAAAGTCGGCGCTGTTGTTGTGTCGGCAAGAAGAACGGGCTGTTCATCGACATTTGATGTATTGAATAAGTATTTTTCTATTTCCGGTATGCCGATTGCATCAAGCCAATACTGGAACGAAGTGCATGGATACACCCCCGATGATGTTAGAAAAGACGAAGAAGGAATGCAGACAATGCGGGTCTTGGGTAGAAATATGGCGTTTCTGATAAGAAGCATCGCTCTTGGCAAAGAACGTTATAGACTGCCTGAAAAAGAGACAAGGATATTCACGAACTTTATTCGTTAAGCACGCAACGCGCATAAATCCATGACAAACGTATGGGGATACTCATCAAGATGACTGTCCTCGTAGGAGAACTTCTTAATCCCCTCCCCTTCCCCCCTTCCTTCAATCCCCTTTTTTCATTATCCTCTAGTCACCATGATAGTAATGAAATTCGGCGGAAGTTCCGTGGCGGACGCGGAGCGGCTGCGCCATGTAGCCGGTATCGTGCAAAGCCAAATTGAGCGGAAGCCCGTGGTAGTGTTATCCGCAATGGGGGACACGACCGATCATCTCCTTGAGGCCGGCGAGGAGGCGCTTCTCACCGGAAAGGTTCACGCGGAGAAGATTGTGAAGCCGCATCTGGAGACGATAAAGAGCCTCAAGCCGCCGGTTCAAAAGGAGATAAAGCTCCTTCTGGATGAGGTTGCCGGCCTTCTTTCAGGTATTTCCGTGACGAATGAACTTACCCTCAAGACAAGGGATTTTTTGGTTTCATATGGGGAACGGCTTTCGGTGCGTATTGCGGCGGCTTTTTTTCAATCCGCCGGCATCAACGCGAAAGCTTTTGACGCGTGGGATTTGGGTTTTTTATCCGATTCAAACCACGGCCTGGCGGAACTGTCTCAGGCGAGCTGGAAGCTCATCCACGAGAAAATAACTCCCCTTGTAAACGCGGGTCTTGTGCCGGTGGTAACCGGCTTCATTGCGCGTGACGGGCGTGGCTATATCACCACACTTGGCCGGGGCGGCTCGGATCTCACCGCCACAATGATCGCCGCGGCCTGCAAAGCCGAAGAGGCCCAGGTTTGGAAAGACGTTGACGGCATCCTCACCGCGGACCCCCGGATCGTAAAAGGGGCGCGGCCTGTCGAGGCGCTCAATTACGAGGAGGCGTCGGAGCTGGCTTACTTCGGCGCGCAGGTGCTGCATCCCAGGGCCATGCTGCCCTGCATGAAAACCGGAACGCCGGTGATCGTGAAGAATTCGTATAACGTCGCCGCGCCGGGCACGAGGATTGGGCCGGTTATACGCAAGACGAAGGGCGGAAAAGCGCCGCGAGTAAAAGACGGCGCGCCGATACGCGCAATCACGTTTCGCCAAAATATAACCCTCGTCGATATCGTCTCTTCCCGCATGGTGGGGCAGTACGGCTTTCTCGCGGAAGTCTTTTCCGCTTTTGCCGGCCGCAATATTTCCGTGGACATGGTAGCCACGAGCGAGGTATCGGTCTCGCTCACCCTTGACACGGCCTACGATCTCGCGTCGCTGAAAGAGGCGCTGTTAAAAATCGCCAGCGTGGAGATAAAAACCGGAAAAGCTATTGTTTCCATCATCGGCGACGTCGCGCGTTCTTCGGAGATACTGGCGCGGGCCTTCAGAATCTGCCAGCTTTCAGAAATAGCCGTGCAGATGGTTTCACAGGGCGCGAGCAAGGTTAACATCAGTTTTATTGTTGACGACACCGAGGCGGCGCAGATCGTCAGGGCCCTTCATACGGAATTTATTGAAACGGAGAAATTACAATGAACATCGCGATTATCGGTTACGGCAAAATGGGCAAGATCATCGAACAGCTCGCCCGCGAGCAGGGACACGGCATTGCCGCCATTGTTGACCCGTTCGCGGCGGGCAATTCAATCCTGTCGGGAGTACGGATAAGCAAAAACATTGCGGAGGCTGAAGGCATCGATCGCGCCGACGCGGCAATCGAATTCACCCAGCCTACCACGGCGGCGGCGAATATAATCACCCTCGCGAAAAAGAAAATTCCTGTGGTCTCGGGAACCACGGGCTGGCACGAACAGATGAACGAGGTAAAGGCCGCGATTGAAGCCAACAAAAGCGCACTGCTCTGGTCGTCCAATTTTTCCATCGGGGTGAACCTGTTCTACCGAATCGCCTGGTACGCCGCCGCCCTCATGAACGAATTTCCCGAGTTCGATGTCGGCGGGTTCGAGGCCCATCACAACAAAAAAATCGACAGCCCATCAGGAACCGCGAAGATTCTTGCCGAGGGAGTTATCAATAGAATTGAGCGAAAAAAGAAAGTCGTCTGGGAAACGCTAAACCGCAGACCTGAAGCGGATGAGCTGCACTTCCCCAGCCTTCGCGTTGGCTCCATAACGGGCAGGCACAGCCTTTTTTTCGATTCCGCCGCCGATACGATTGAAATTACCCACACCGCCCGCAACCGTGAGGGTTTCGCGTCGGGCGCTATAAAGGCCGCAGCTTGGCTAATCGAAAGCAAACGGCAGGGGGTTTTCACGTTAGACGATTTGTTAGACGATATAGGTATAAAGGAGCATCCATGACACAGTTTCGCGGCGCGTTTACGGCGCTGATTACACCCATGCACAAATCTGGCGAAGTTGACTATGAAGGTTTTCGCAGACTCATAGAATTTCAGATAACGGAAGGCATCGACGGCATCGTCCCGCTGGGAACCACCGGGGAAACACCCACCCTCGACGAGGATGAAGAAGACGTGCTGATCGAAATCGCGGTGAAAGAGGCAAAGGGCAAGATCCCGGTCATCATCGGCGCGGGTTCCAACTCCACGCGGCACATGGTCTTTTATGTCGAACGCGCCAAAAAGATGGGAGCGGACGCGGCGCTTGTCGTCACCCCCTACTATAACAAGCCGAATGACGACGGCCTTCTCCGCCACTTCGAGGCCGCCGCCGGTGTAGGCATCCCGATCATTGTATACAATATCGCCTCACGTACCGGCAGGAACATCCCCACGCCGCTCATGGAAAAAATCTCCCGCATTCCCGGTATAGCCGGCGTCAAGGAAGCGTCAGGCGACATGAACCAGATGGGCGACGTCATCGCCGAAGTCGCCGCGCCCCGCAAGGCGGAAGGCGGGGATTTCAGCGTCCTCTCAGGCGACGACGCGTTCACCCTGCCCCTGGCGGCCCTCGGCGGCGACGGCGTCGTCTCGGTCATCTCAAACCTCCTGCCCGCGAAAGTAAAAGCCCTCACCCATGCCTCCCTTGAAGGCAGATTCGACGAGGCGCGAAGCATCCACTACGAACTCCTCCCCTTCATTAAGGCGGCCTTCGTGGAGACCAACCCCATCCCCATCAAGCAGGCCCTTACGTGGGCCGGCCTTCCAGCGGGCCCCGCACGCCTGCCCCTCGGCAGGCTTTCGCCGGCAAGCGAAGCTGTCCTCAAAAAGGCGATGGTTAATTTGGGGTATAAACTCTGATTTGTCGGGATGTTAATCAACAAAAACTCGAATAAACATTGATTAATGGGCAGGCAAGTGCCGCATCGAAAACTTTTGGGGAACCCGGCCCGGAGCCCCCTGACCATTAAAACATCAAGCTTTGATTAACCTACAGAGCTCAGCGTTTTAATGGTCAGGCCATCACTCACTTTAAAGTTCTGATTCTTTACAGGTCTCCTTTGCCGGAGAGCCCAAAAAGAGGTTTTCTCGCGTCACTTGCCCACCCATCTACCAGCATTATTCAAATTAAAGTATGTCAACTGCCCGACATATCAGTGTTTTTATCACGGGGAAGAGGATATTAATCTCATTCCACGATTAAATACCACTAAAAACAGATAACTGGCCGGCTTTGCCGGGTGATATGCAGAATTCCACCACCGGAAAAACCCTGATTGTCTGCTTGATCGCTTTGTTGTCTGGAATATCCAGCCTGTCTCTGACTTACTCCCTGTTACCCTGTGTTACTCTAATTATATACAAGATAAAGAAATAGTCAACCCCCTATTACTCTTTTTTACTCCCTGTTACCCCCTGTTACTACAAAAAATTGATGTCATAATTGATAACATTTTCCAGTAATAGCGCATAACGTTTATATATAGCGCATAACGTTTCGTCATTAAAAGGGTATTTTTGCGTTTACCATA
>JGI24698J34947_10000262_pt1 | contig 22441 bp, 16 predicted proteins | sample TergutMp193P3_FD_34947 | JGI IMG/M metagenome (IMG submission 34947) | reverse complement strand
TGATGGCAGCATATGGGCGTTGTGTAAAAAGATATTTCACTTTCAAAGTTGTTCAACGCCCATCGAGCTGCCATCAGGGCTAGCCCGCTTCGCCGCGCCGAATCGATTTGTATGGCAACATCTGCGATCATCCCGGCAAATCGGAGTTTTTATTACATTGCCAGAATTCCGGTTACCTGATATAATACTTCCATGACTATTGACGATCCCCGGGTGGACGAAAACCTGAAGGAATTGTCCTTAACCCTGTCCAGGGTAAAAGACAGTGTCCTGATTGAAGAGTTTCTGGAGTGTCTTTTGACCCCGGCGGAAATAGCCGATGTCGCGGGACGCTGGGCCCTGGTTAAAGCGCTACGGGAAAAAACGTCCCAGAGGGAAATCGCGAAAGATCTGGGCGTTTCCCTGTGCAAAATTACCAGAGGTTCACGGGAGCTTAAAAAAGATAATTCAGCTTTTGCCAGGATACTTGAACACGTGTAGAAGAAATAAGAATCTTCCCATGAAAATCATCTGGGCTGCTGTTACCCAAGATATTGTTTATAAATAGCCTCGGCAGCTTCTTTTTGGACTAATAAAATCTCTTTAACGATTCTGGCGGTAAAATCACGGTTTTCATTGGATAACGCGCTTTCTTCACGAAAAAGCTCATAAATCTCAACGTCAAGCGCTTCGGCAAGCCTTGAAAGCGTATCAGGATACGGCCATTTATTTCCCCGTTCAATGTCACTTAAAAAAGGGATGGAGATGCCGGCTCCTTCTGCCAAATCAGCCTGGGTCCAATCCCGATGGATTCGAAATGATTTGATATTTTGAGCCAAAACCGCCCTGATTTCAGGTCCATTCATCATTTTTCCTTTAGATAACTGAATCTTATCTGGTAGATTGACATAGAGTAAAAAAGCCATTAGAATGTTTTTGCTAATTCTTGTAGATAATCAGGTGTTGACATGATTGAGGAGCTTGTCCGCTCAGGATCATTCCCTGCCAACAATTTTCTTTTGCGTTCTGGAGAAAAGCTAAATGCAGTGTATAGTTGATATTTCACTTGTTATACCCTGCTTTAACGAGCAAGATACGCTTCCTGTGTTTTACAAAGAAAGCAGCCTTATGCTTACTGATTTCATGAAAAGCGGTAATATTTCTACTTGGGAATATATCTTTGTAGATGACGGCTCTACCGATAATACATTGCAAGTCTTGCAATCACTATCAGAACAGGATAAACATATTCACTATATTGCGTTTTCAAGAAACTTTGGGAAAGAATCCGCATTACTTGCGGGATTGCGGAAATCCTGTGGTAAATTTGCTGTAATATTGGACGCGGATTTGCAAGACCCGCCTTCTCTTATTCCGAATTTATTCGAGGCAGTCAGCAAACATGGATTTGACTGCGCTGGAACCCGAAGGGTAAATCGTATTGGAGAGCCGCTCATACGTTCATTTTTCGCACGATGTTTTTATTCTATTATGTCGAAAATCACGGACATAGAAGTTGTTGACGGAGCGCGGGACTTTCGTTTGATGAGCCGCCGTTATGTTGACGCTATCCTAAGTTTACCTGAACGAAACAGATTTTCAAAAGGTATATTCCCCTGGATAGGTTTTAATACAAAATGGTTTGAATACAAGAATATTAAACGTGTCGCGGGAACTACAAAATGGTCTTTTTGGAAATTGTTTTTCTATTCATTAGACGGTATTATCGCATTTTCTACTAAACCCCTTGCGATAGCATCGTTACTCGGAATGCTCTTGTGTCTGGGTGCGTTTGTCGGAACAATAGCTGTTGTAATACGAAAGTTTGTCATGCAACTCCCTGATACGGGCTGGTCATCCTTGTTGTGTATTATTCTGTTTGTCGGTGGCATACAGCTTTTTGCAACAGGAATATTGGGACAATATCTTGCAAAAACATATATGGAAATAAAGCAGCGACCGCATTATGTGGTAAAGGAGGAAAAATGAAGAACAATAAAACACCCGAAATATTTCTGTCTGAAGTTTATCATTCGGCAAAGTTAAGAAAGCTGGCAATTGTTTTTGTATGCGCGGGGATGCTTATTTGCTTTATACCGTTGCTCCCTCCGGTACAGAATGCGCTTTTTTCATTTGTTGATTCAAATATCCCCCGCAGGGGACCAGGCGAGTATGACGCATTTGAAAGCCGCTTACGGTCATTGTTGTCCTTGCCGTTTGCCGGCCTTTTGGTTTTTATTTTTGCTCTCTGCTGTCTGTTTTCAAGAACAATCGCTTTGTTCCTGGAAAATAACAAAAACACACGGTTAATTATCGCGTTGGCTGCCGGAGCCGGCGCGTTGCAGCTTGGCTTTATCAGTATTTTTTTTTATCAACACGGCTGGCAATGGCTGACCAGCGATCATTCGTCGGAAATGGTTTTGGGGAAATTGCTGGCTGAGGAAAATACGTTTGTAAGCCGCAACTGGCATTATTCATCCGAGATACACATTATATATCAAACCATATTCACCATGCCGCTTTTCAAGCTCCTTGGACGCTACGAAAACTGGGCGTTAATACGCGCGCTTAATATATTGCTTAACAATCTGGCGCTGATCTTGTCGTATCTATATATGGCAAGGCAAATGAAGATACCGTTAAAGTGGATATGTATAACCGCCCTCTTTCTAATTGCGCCTCTTTCGTTCCACTATTGGGATCTTGTAACATTCGGCGGTAATTATATCTTCTTTATCGCCCAGCTTTTTTGCTGCCTCGGTTTGTTTGTCGGTCTTGCCAATCACACTGGCACAACAAAAAAGGCGTTACCGGGTTTTATTCCGTTTACGGCATTGTCGTTTGCGCTTGGCATACAGGGACTCCGCGCCCTGCTCATCGTTCATATTCCGCTGCTCATTGCTTGTGTTTGGTTATATTCAAAGGACACGCAAAAAAAGAACTTTCCTTTGTTTTTGGGATGCTATAGTTTTGTCGTTTGCGGTATCGGTTTTGCTTTTAATTACCTACTGCATTTTTGGTTCAGTTTCCATTCATTTGACAATGTACGCCTGGAAAACCTTTTTGTCCAGTTTTTCCCGAAACTCGGACAAAGCATTGTATCCCTCGCGGGATTCTTCGGACTTTCTGTAGGAAGTATTTTGTTATCCGCACACGGTATATTCAGTGTTATTTCAATAATCGGGACATTTCTTTTATTTTGGGCTGTTCTGAAATCATTTCGGCATTTTCGACCGCAAGAAGACACAACAAATAAACAGGCGGAATGCCAATTTATGCCGGTCTTTTTTATTGTTTCCGTTATCTTTAATATTTTTGTATTTATTGTCACTGATAAAAGCATTAACCGCAACTATTTTGTTCCGTTTATGGTGTTATATATCCCGCTTGCCGCAATCCTCTTTCAACATATTGAAAAAGTATACAGCTATCTAAAGCGCGCGGCAATTTTTTTTGGAATTATTTTGTTTATATTTGGACAAAGCTATCTGAATTTTCAAAACATGGCTGGATCTGATGTAAATTCCGTCAGGAAAGGTTATATACAATACCTGCTGGATAACCGGCTTGAGTACGGTTTTGCCACATTCTGGAACGCCAATGTAACAACAGAATTAACTGACGGTAAAATTGAATTGACTGGCCTGAATCCTGACGGATTCGATCCCGATGTGGGTCTTCGATTTCTTCATATTTGGAGCTGGTTAATTCCGGAAAAGTTTAACAACCCTTTATATCATCAGGGGGAGTCGTTTTTGCTTTTAACCCAGGACGAGTGGGGACTGGCGCGGGCAACAGGGCGCCCTTTCACGCAACATCAACCTGATTATGAGGACGACGGTTTTATTATCATCAGATACCCGTCCGCTGAAACAATCCACCGTGAGGTTCTGGACAATTGATGAAGTTTGATCCGGCCTACGTCCCCTACCCTTCAACCCGCTATCCCATCTACGCGCGAGAAGGCATGGTCGCAACTTCATCGCCCCAGGCGTCGGCGGCGGGCATCGAAGCGTTGAGACAGGGCGGAAACGCGGTTGACGCCGCGGTGGCCGCGGCGGCCGCCATCACGGTGACAGAGCCGTGTTCCAACGGCATCGGCAGCGATGCCTTCGCCATAATCTGGACGGGCGGCAGGCTGTACGGTCTTAACGCGTCGGGAAAAGCTCCCCTCAACATTTCGATTGAAAAATTAAAAGCCGATTACGGGAATATCAGGAAGGCGCCCGTATCCGGCTGGGCGCCTACGATGGTTCCCGGTGCGCCGAAAGCCTGGGCCCGCCTTGCCGAACGCTTCGGGAAGCTTCCCCTCAAAAAGTCCATGGAAAGCGCCATTCATTACGCCCGCGAAGGTTTTCCCCTGAACGCCAACCTGCCGGTTTTTTTTATCAACGCGGCTGAACGTTACAGATCGCCGGACGGCGATAAGAGGGTTTTCGACGAATGGTTCAAGACCTTCATGCCGGGAGATCCTCCAAAAGCCGGTGACATGCTGGTTCTCAAAAACCACGCCGACAGCCTTGAGGCGATTGCCGGCAGCAACGCCGAAGATTTCTACAGGGGCAGCCTCGCGGATCGCATCGTCGCGGATTCAGAGGAACTTGGAGGCTATTTCTGTAAAGAGGATTTTTCGTCCTACGACGTGGAATGGGTCGATCCGGTTTCGGTTAACTACCGCTCTTACGATGTCTGGGAAATTCCGCCTAACGGCCAGGGAGTCGCCGCTCTGGCCGCTCTCAATATATTGAACAATTTTGAGTTTACTTCCAGGGAAGATCCCTACACCTTCCATCGGCAATGGGAAGCCATGAAACTAGCCTTTAGCGATGTCCTCGCACACGTTACCGACATACGTTATATGAAAGAGGACTTCCGCGAATGGCTTGGCCCCGAATACGGGAAAAAACGCGCCGGTGAAATAGGCGAAAGGGCATGTCTCCCCGCTCCACTTCATACTCCAAAAAGCGGCACGGTATACCTGGCGACAGCAGACGGCGAAGGGAACATGGTTTCGTATATACAAAGCAACTACAACGGTTTCGGCAGCGGGGTAGTTATCAGGGGAACGGGCATTTCCCTGCAGAACCGCGGGGCTGACTTCTCACTCGATCCGCTTGCGGCTAACGCGCTGGCCCCCGGCAAGAAGAGCTACCACACCATCATTCCCGGCTTCATAACCAAAGACGGAAAGGCCGTGGGGCCCTTCGGCGTCATGGGAGCTTACATGCAGCCGCAGGGGCATGTTCAGGTCGTCACCAACATGATCGACTTCGGTTTAAACCCTCAACAGGCTTTGGACGCTCCCCGCTGGCAGTGGATAGAGGGTAACAAAATCCACGTGGAATCCGGTTTCAATCCTGAAATCGCCCGCGCTCTTGCCAAAAGAGGCCACGAGGTGCGGGTCTCCCTGCAAACAGCGAGTTTTGGCCGCGGGCAGATAATACTCAGACAAGATGGCGTCCTCGTGGGCGCCACTGAAGGGAGAACCGGCGGCAATATCGCCATTATCTGACTCGACAAATTCAGAAAAATTCTTTATTCTAAACCTATGCTGGATTTCAAGGACTACATTGCCGATTGGCCGGACATGCCTTACTCCAACTTTTCCGAGTGGCTCAAGGACATTGTCCAAAAATGGGGAGAAAAAACCGCTATTCTCTACCGGGCCGAAGGGAACAAAGATTTTTCCATTTGGTCATTTAACAAGCTTGGCGAGGAATGCCGCAGAATTGCCGGGGGCCTCCTGGCCGCCGGTCTCGTCAAAGGCGACCGGGTTTGCCTTTGGGCGGAAAACCGTCCGGAGTGGATAGCGGTTTGGCTCGGCACGGCCATTGCCGGCCTCGTTATCGTTCCGGTTGACTTCCTCGCTTCCGAAAAGGAATGCGCCAACATCATATCGATAACCGGCGCCAGGGCGTTCTTTCATTCCGCGAAGAAGAAGGAGTTCGCCGACTCGCTCACGTTCCATGGGCTATCCATCCCCGTAAAGGTCAGCCTGTCAGGCGAAGCCTACGCCTCTTTCGGAACATCCGCCGGAGATACAACGCTGCCGGTGGGCATCGCGGAAAATGACCCCGTGTCGATAGTCTTTACCTCCGGAACCACCGGTTTCGCCAAAGGGGTAACTCTCACCCACAAAGGGATCATCGCCAATTCCAGCGCCGCTATACTCTCCCTCAGGGCCTATCCGAACGACGTGTTCATCAACGTGCTTCCGCTGCACCATACCTATCCCACGACCTGTTCCTTCGTCTCTCCCCTATCGGTAGGAGCGTCCACCATCATCGTGGAAAGACTTATCGGTTCCGTGGTAGTTGACGACATCCGCGACGCGAAGGGGAATTTCCTCATCGCGGTGCCGATTCTTTACGATAAAATGATGGCCGCCATAGAAAAGCGCTATAAAGCCCTGCCAAAAATTGTCCAGGCAATACTCAACGTATTCAGGAACATTTCCCTTGCGGAAGCAAAACGCGGGCGCATCGGCTTCGGCCGCTTCTTCTTCAGATTTATCCGCAAGAAGGCCGGCCTTCACTCAATCAGAATTATGGTCGCCGGGGGCGGCCCCCTGAGCCCCAGGACCGCCGACTTCTTCGATTCTTTCGGGTTCAACATTGTCCACGGTTACGGCACGAGCGAGAACTGCCCGCTCATCAGCGTCAACACTCCCTGGCACAGGCGTAACGAATCGGTGGGGCTCCCGGTAAAATACACGGAAATAAAGTTCCTCGACAGCGATGAGAACGGAGTCGGTGAAATAGCCATTAAATCCCCGTCCGTCATGCAGGGGTATTACAAAAACCCCGAAGCCACTTCGGATGTCTTCACCCCCGACGGCTGGCTCAAGACCGGGGATCTTGGTTACCGTGACAAAGACGGATTCCTCTACATCAATGGAAGGCAGAAGAACCTGATAGTCAGTTCCGGCGGCAAGAATATCTACCCGGAGGAAATCGAAGCCCATTTCAGCAACTCAAGGATCATCGCAGAAATTCTCATTGTCGGCCGAAAGGAAAAGGAATACGGCGGTGAGGAAATCTTCGCCGTGGTTGTCCCCGACTACGAGAACATCCGCGGCGATCACCCTGGTAAAGAAGAAGACGACGCGTTTATCCGCGCATTGGTTAAACGTGAAATAGAAAATGTAAACCGCGGCCTTGTCGTTTACAAGAAGATATCCAACTTCACGCTCCGCAAGGAGCCGTTTGCGAAAAACGCCCAGCAGAAGATCAGGCGTTTTCTTTACAAGAGCTACGAGAATCCGGTTTGATTTTACACGGAGGAATTAGGCGCTATCATGCCATTGTCTGAGGAAAATTATGATTAAAAATTTGCGGCTATTACATTATCTTTCAAAAGATACATATAAAAACATTTGTCAGGCTTTAAATTTGGATGACAGCGAAAGTAAAACAAAAGATAATTTTATCACATACCCGGATAAGCCCATTTTTCGTATACACCCTTTCAATATTTTGTATAAGCAATTTGGGCATATATGGTTTCTGAATGTGTTTATTGACTTTCCAAAATTTCAATGCGATTATGCTGACTTTAACAGCCAATTATTTGAACACTACGGAAAACTATTTGGTAAAAATACCATGGAGGATTTTCCTGTATTTGAACAAATCATTTGTGAATATGTTGAGTTTTACAATATTTTGGAAGTAACTGATGCCGGCAGTGTTGAAAAAGATGCCAGAAAACTTGGATGTCCGCCTGTTAATCTTGATCTGGACATTGCCGGCTTGACTAATGTCAACAAACCTCATGGCAAAATAGAATTTTGCATATCCCAAAAAGACGACAAAAATATCGAAACTATGGCTCATTGTTTTGGAACCGCATTAAAAAAACGGATTAAAGATAGATCATTTCATGGGCCGGTTGGAATAAAGGCTGGGAAAATAGTAAATAGACAAACTGAAGAAGAAATTGTTAATTGGTTACTTGAAAAATACAATATTGCGTTTTCTTTGAAACCCTGATAATATAGAACAAGCGCCAATAATCGAATGACTAAACTGTTAAAGTATATTAAACCTTTTGCCTTTCCCCTTGTCCTCGCGATAAGCACCCTCTTTGTCCAGGCCTTTTGCGACCTCACCCTCCCCAGCCTCATGTCACGGCTCGTGAACCTGATTCTTTCGGATACCACAGCGGCGGTTCCCGCTGAGGACTCCGGCGGCGGGATTCTACGTTTAGGGATAATGATGGCGGCTGTGGCCCTGTCCGGCGGGGTTGCGGCGGTGGGGGTGAGCTTTCTTTCCACACGGATTGCCGCGGGAATAGCGAGGGATCTCCGCTACGCGGTCTTTCAGAAGGTGGAAAGCTTTTCCAGCCATGAGTTCGACTCCTTTTCTACCGCCTCCCTTATTACACGATGCACCAATGACGTAACCCAGGTGCAGCAGATCTTCATCATGGGCATACGCATGCTCTGTTACGCGCCGGTCATGGGAATCGGCGGGATCATCATGGCGGTGACCATGGCGCCGTCCATGAGCTGGATCATCGCCCTGGCGGTGGCTGTTCTCATCTGTTTGATAATCACGGTCAATTCGATAGTCATGCCCAAGTTCAAGAAGATTCAGGCTTTGGTCGACGGCCTTAACCGGATCGCCAGGGAGACTTTAAACGGCCTCATGGTAATCCGTTCTTTCGGCGCGCAGGATCACGAGAAGAAACGGTTTGACGATGTAAACAGGGAGCTTACTTCCACCAATATTTTTGTGAACCGGGTTATGACCCTCATGATGCCCGTAATGAATCTCATTATGAATACCGCCATACTCCTGATTATTTGGAACGGCTCTCATCGCATCGCCGCTTTTTCCATGGGGGTGGGCGATATGATGGCATACATTCAATATACCATGCACGTTATCTTTTCCTTCCTCTTCTTTTCGATGGTGTTCGTCATGCTTCCAAGGACCCTCGTCTCCGCGGAGAGGATCGCCGGAGTGCTGGGAACGGAAATTTCGATTAACGACCCAAAAGAAGCGGAAGCGCCCGTGGCGCGAACCGGCGGCCGCGGCGCGAAGGTGGAATTCAGGAACGTGTCTTTCCGCTACAAAGGAGCCCCGGAGTACGCGTTAAGCGATATCAGTTTTAGCGCGGAGAGCGGGGAAACCACCGCGATTATCGGCGCTACGGGTTCAGGAAAGTCGACCATAGCCAACCTCATTCTCAGGTTTTACGACGTGTCCGATGGAGACGGGGCCGTTACGCTTGACGGGCTTGACGTACGCCAATTCTCCCAGAAGGAACTGCGTTCCCGAATCGGTTATGTGCCACAGAAGAGCATCCTGCTTTCAGGGCCCATTTCGTTTAACCTCCGTTATGGGAAAAGGGACGCTTCTGACGCGGAGATTCGGGAAAGCGCCGAAATCGCGCAGATACTGGATTTCATCGATCAGGGGCCTGAGGGAATGGAAGCGGCCCTTGCGCAGGGAGCCGCGAATATTTCAGGCGGACAGAAGCAGCGGCTTTCCATCGCGAGGGCGCTGGTGCGCGACCCCAGGCTGCTCATCTTTGACGACAGCTTTTCCGCACTGGACTTTGCCACCGACGCGCGGCTCCGTCAGGCGCTGGCGGAGAAGAGGCGGGAGACAACGAAGATCATAGTAGCCCAGCGGGTCGGAACGATCATGCAGGCGGAGAAGATCATCGTTCTGGACCATGGCAGAATCGTGGGAATGGGCACTCACCGGGAATTGATGGAAAGCTGCGTTGAATACCGGGAAATAGCAGAATCGCAGATTTCTATGGATACCGCGTCTTCCCCGGAAAACGCGGCGTCCGATGAGGTTGGCCATGAGTGACTCAAGATCCAGTCAAGGCAGGCCGCCTGCCGGGATGCGGGGGCCCGGGCCAATGGGAGGCGGCGGACCCGGACAGTTCGCGGCCATGGGCGCTAAGGCCAGGGACTTTAAGGGCACGATACGACAGCTTGCGGCGTACCTCAAGCCTTACTGGTTTACGATTATTTTTGTGTGGGCGCTTGCCCTGCTCTCAACGCTCTTCGCGATTATCGGCCCCAGGGTAATGGGCGCCGTTACCGATGAACTCGTAGCCGGAATCGCCCGGCAGGTATCCGGCGCCGGAATAGTCGATTTCGGGAGGATCGCGCAAATCCTCTTCTGGCTCCTGGGGCTCTATACTGTCAGCACCCTTTGTTCCCTGTTCCAGGGTTTTTTAATGACCGGCGTTAGTATGAAAGTAAGTTATACACTGCGTGACAGCATCGATCAAAAGATCCACCGCCTTCCTTTTACCTATTTTGACGGCGTAACCCACGGAGAGGTTCTTTCCCGGCTTACCAATGACGTGGACACCGTGAATCAAAGCCTGACCATGAGCCTCGTCCAGATAATCAGCTCTGTGTGTTCGGTGGCGGGAATAATCTGTATCATGTTTTCCGTAAATTGGATCCTTACTGTTATGTCAATTTGTTCCCTTTCCATTTCAATAATTTTTATACGTCTAATAGTCAAGCAGTCGCAAAAATTATTCAGGGCTCAGCAAAAGCGGCTTGGACAGGTAAACGGACACATCGAGGAAATGTTTTCCAGCCATGTGGTGGTGAAAGCTTTTTCCGGGGAAGACGAGTCTGTAAAAACTTTTGACGCACATAATAAAGAACTCTACCAATCGGCATGGAAGGCAAATTTTCTTTCCGGCCTCCTCATGCCCATCACCGCGTTTGTGGGAAATATGACTTACGTGGTGATCTGTGTAGCCGGCGGGATTTTCGCCGTCCGCCGCTTGATGACCGTGGGCGACATTCAGGCTTTTCTTCAATACATACGCTCGTTGAACCAACCTCTGACCAACATCGCCAATATTTCCAATATACTCCAGCAAACCGCCGCCGCGGCGGAACGGGTATTTGAATTCCTCGGCGAAGATGAGGAGATACCCGACCCGGTTAACGCGCCGCCTCCCCCTTCTCCTTTCAGCACTCTTATTTTTGAGCATGTCCGTTTCGGTTATAACGCTTCCAGACCTGTTATTCGCAATTTCAGCAGCAGGATTGAGCCGGGGCAAAAGATCGCCATTGTGGGGCCAACGGGCGCGGGGAAAACTACGATCGTAAAACTCCTCATGCGTTTTTATGATGTTAACGGCGGCTCCATTACCATAGGCGGAAACGACATACGCGAATTGCGACGCCGCGATCTCCGTTCCCTCTTCGGCATGGTTTTACAGGATACATGGCTCTTTTCCGGTACAATCGCCGACAACATCCGCTACAGCCGCCCAGACGCTTCTCTTGACGAAGTGGAGGAAGCCGCAAAAGCAGCGCAGGTGGATCATTTTGTCCGCACACTGCCCGGCGGCTACGACATGGTGCTGAACGAGGAAAGCGACAATATTTCCGCGGGGCAAAAGCAGCTCCTCACAATTGCGCGCGTAATCCTCGCGAATCCGGGAATGCTCATCCTTGACGAGGCAACCAGCAGCGTGGATACCCGCACCGAGCGCTTGATACAGAAAGCCATGGATAACTTGATGAAGCAGAGGACGAGCTTTATCATAGCCCATCGGCTCTCTACTATCCATAACGCGGATCTCATTCTTGTATTGAAAGACGGGGATATCGTAGAGCAGGGAACCCACAAGCAGCTCCTGGAGCAGCGGGGCTTCTACGCGGAGCTTTATAACAGCCAGTTCGCAGGAAGGGAGATTTGAGGGAAGAATGAATTTTGCCACGAACGGCACGAACAAACACGAACAATAGGGCTAAAAAGGTGACTGTCACCATATGTGTAAAGGAGAGCGACATATGAAAGAACTCGACATCGAACAATTCTGGAAAGACGATGAAGCCGCACACAGGAAAAATTGTTTCGCGGAAGAAGCGCCGCAGGTTGCCCTGGGAATCAGGATGAGCCACGAATGCTTTAACGATGAGCTTGGAGTGAACATTAATCCGTGGGCGCCTAACCCACCGGATATAATGCGGGAATACGCGAAACGTTACAATGACAAGGCCGAAGAGATTGTGGGGATACGGCTTGTTAACGAAGAGTATCCGTCAAAGAATGAGATCTTTCCAAAAGTAAAAAGGATAGGAGAATTTTTCGGCGGCCGTTATTTTTACAAAGACGGGGCTGAATACCTCGAAGGTTATGCCAAGACGCCGGAGGAGCTTGAAAAGCTCCTTGACGAAGTGGAAAAAATTGACGCGTGGGATTTTGCCTTCCCTTCCGACTGGTATAAAAAGATAAAAGCGATATACGAAGAAACCGGTCTTGAACCTGAACCGCGCTTTTTTGGCAGGCATATAAGGGGCCCATGTACCCTTGCCACTTCCATCATGGGCGTCAATGAATTTATTTACCTTTGGTACGACGAGCCTGAACTGGCACGGCGTTTTTCCAGCGTGATAGGAGACACGATAATTAAGCTTAACAAGGCGATAGATACCGCATGCGGTTACGACGAGCAGGATAAACCGCGCGGCTTCAGCTTTGCGGATGATAATTGCTGCCTTACCACGCCGGAGTTTTATGAGGCTTTCGGATATCCGGTATTAAAGCGGGTTTTCGAGTACTGGGCGCCCGATGAGAATGATCCGAGGTACCAGCATTCGGATTCGGATATGGGACATCTTTTACCGGTGCTGGGCCGGCTCAATTTCACCGGAGTTAATTTTGGCCCGAACGTATTGGTCGATGAAATCAGAAAGCATTTGCCAAAGGCGCGAATTGACGGCTGTATTGCGCCTTACGTTTTTATGCGAAATCAAAGCGAGGAACTTGTATCCCAGGTAAAGCGGGACTGCCGTATGGTTATAGAATCCGGGACCAAGGGCCTGAATCTTTTTACCGCCGGATCGATTAATCCGGGCAGTTCCCTCGCGAGCATGCGCCTGATTATGCAGACAATTCAGAACTTCGGCAGGTATCCGGGATAGTGAGAAAATAGAAATTTACCACGAACCACGCGAACACGACGAACTTGTAATTTGATATTTCCTTTTGTTCGTGTTGGTTTGTGTCGTTCGTGGTAAAATTCTTCGTGAAACCGTGCTTTTCGTGGTTAATTATTTCCTCGCTTGCAATATAGCCCCGGCAATTTCGGCAAAGCCGTCACCGCATTCCCTGGACGCGACATAGGCAGGCAAGGGAGCAACCAGGGAACCGTAGCGGCTGACGTTGGCGACGGCGCAGGCAAGAGGGAAGCGTGCGAACATCGGCGCGTCATTCGGGGAGTCCCCTACAAAGACCACTTCCCTGTCATCAGCGCCGGCACGCCAGCCGAAACGCCTTGTAAGGAAACGTTCGGCCATGGAGAGCTTGTCGTAGTTCCCCATCCAGACATTAATATGTATTGACGAAACCTTGGCACGCGCCCCTTCCTCTTCCGCTATTGATCGCACCCGTTCGGCGGCGCTCAGGGGAAGGACCGGCTCTTCCTCCGCGAAATCCAGCGCGATATCGAAAAGCCGCGCGAATTGATCCTTCGCGAGCCTCAGTTCAGGGAACTCGGCAAAAGCGCGCTCCTTTACACGCAATAGAGCCGGATGATCGTTTTTCACGGCGTTTGGGTGATATTCGGCTTTCAACGCCGGGAGTTGTTTCGGCGAAATACCGGCTTCAGCTTCTTCCCAAAAAGCAAGCGCGCCGTTCTCGCCTACCACGCCGTCGACAGGCCATTCCCTTGCGATGAGATCGCACCAACCCGCCGGCCTGCCCGTAACGGGGATTACCTTGAGCCCGGCTTTTTTAAGTCGCCATAGCGCCGAGTAAGACGACTCCAGGAGTTTTCCTCGACGGGTAAGGGTGTCGTCTATGTCCATTAGAACATACCGTACGCCGGATGCTTCCGCGGCTGTCATAGCGCTTATAGGCTTCATGAGTTTATACTATTGAAAATGAAGGCAAATGTCACTAATCTTTTATTAATGGGAGATAGTTGTGGATTTACTGGACGAAATTGACAACCGAATGAAAGTCATAGATGAAATAAGGCCATTTGAGGGGCCATATCTAAAGCAAATCAATCAATTTTTTAAAATTGAAACGACATACACTTCCAACGCGATAGAAGGTAATACGCATACCCTGGAGGAAACGAAGGTAATTCTCGAGGACGGAATTACCATAGGCGGTCATCCTCTCAGGGAATTTTACGAAGTGGAAGGACACGGCAAAGCGTATGATTATATGTTTTCGTTAATTGAGAAAAGAGAGATAACCGAAGGCGATATCCTGTATTGCCACGAGTTATTCAGCAAAAATATACCCGATTTTATCAGCCCGGGTGAATACAGAAAAATAGAAGTGGTAATCAGCGGAAGTAAAAAAGTGTTACCGAAAGCAGAAGCTGTCCCGGTGAGGATGCGGGAATTTGTTGAATGGACAAGAAAAGAACGGAGCTCTTTTCATCCTGTAATGTTTGCCGCGGAGGTCCACAGGAAGCTGGTGAATATACATCCTTTTACCGACGGGAACGGAAGAATAGCCCGCCTTGTAATGAATACATTTCTTTATCAAGATGAATTTTTTCCGGTTTCCATTCCTGTATTAAGAAGACTTGATTCGTGGCGAGGGTTACATACCCCGCCGCTCTGCGGCGATCATAAAGTTTGTAACCCGAGACCAATACCTAATGAGAACAACATACCCCGCTGCTCTGCGGCGGGGTATGTTGATTATTACAATATTCTGGAAAGAAACGATAAAAATAATTTCGGTATCTATATCGCTGAACTTGAATTACAAACGTTAAAAGACATGATGCGCTTCCTGCATTTGGAAGCGCGGAAGTGACCGCGCTTCCAAATCAGCAAATTACGGCGTAACCCCGCCGATGACGGTCATGCGGCCGTCGGTGGAAGGCGTGATGATTCCGCTCTGCGAATTGATGTACTCAATCACGACATAGGAGAGAAGCAGGGAGGTGTTAAATACATCCTGTGACTTCGACATCACGGTGTAGCCGTCGCCGCCGCCCAGAATGTAATCGTTGGTGCAGAAGCGGTAGACCTTGTTGGGATCAACAGGCGCGCCGCCAATGGTAAGGTCGCTTATAGTCTTGTTGGGTATATCAATGGTATAACGAACTTCCTTAGAGAACTGCGGGAAACCGCCCGCGCCCTGGGATATCGTGGCGATAAAGTCAAACAGCTCAAGGATCTCCGAACCCCGGAGGCTGGCAATAAAGAGGTAATTCTCGAAGGGAAGAATCGTGAGGATCTGCTCCATTGTAATCGGGCCCTTGGGCAGTTCCGCCCTCATATTGCCGCCGTTGTGGAAGGCGAAGTCGATGTTCTGATTGTAGACAGTCCTAAAATACCAGGTATTGGCGTCGGTGATCATGTTCCCAAGGGCGGTTTCCTGGTAGCGGGTCAGCCGGTTGCCGAAGACAAATGTATCCGCCGCTTCCCCGACCACTTCCTTGAGGCTGGCGTTTGCCTGCTCGATATAGGGCGCAAGCATGGCGGTAACATCCGCGTCCGGCTGGATGGGAATGGGCTTCCAGTCAAAACCAACGAGCCTGCCATTCTGTATGCTGAGCCTGCCCTGGCCAACATACTTTCCATATTCGTTAGCCGTAACTATATAGGTACTCCCCACCCTGAGGGGCCTCTCCATAAACGACTGCGAGTGTCCGTCGACAATGATGTCGATCCCTGAAACCGCCGTGGCCAGCTCCGGGGAAGTAATATGGGTCGGATCTTCCTTGACATCCCCGATGTGGGTAAGGCCGATTACGATGTCGACTCTTTCCCGGTTCCGCAGTATATTCACGACCTCACGGGCCGCGTCAATTTCATTGACAAAGGTCAGGCTCCTGTCGGGGTTGGCGATGATCTGGGTTCTGAGGGTGGTCAGGCCGAAAATACCCACAGTGAACCCCTCGTACTTCTTCACAATGTACTGGTTACCGCCCAGGAATCCGCCGTCCGAAGTTTTGACGTTGGATGAAACAAAGGGGAAGTTCGCCTCGGAAATCTGCTTCAGCAGTTTCGCCTGATTCCCGTCGAATTCGTGATTCCCAAAAGTCGCCGCGTCATAGCCCATCATGTTATAGGCCAGGATATCCGGTTCCGCCTCAAACATATTGGAAAGAACGGGGCCGGTATTAATGTCACCGGCGTCCAGCAGAAGCACATTGGGAGTGATCGCCTTTACCCCCTTGACGTAGGCTGCGACTTCCGCGAGCCCTCCCCTGCCGCCATTGGGTAGAACTGCTCCGTGGTGATCGTTTGTGTGGAGCAGTATAAGCTCCTGCACCGTGTTCTGGCTGCTTGCCTCCCTTGCCGGTGTCGCGAAAAGCTGACTTCCCGCGACAAAAAGCAACGCTGCCAATACTATCAATGGCTTTTTGAAAAGTTTCATTTTATATCCTCCATAAAAATGATATAAGTACTGAGCAAAGAATACCAAAATCGTCTTTTTTAGTCAATATTTAAATTTGCCTTCACAAAATAATTACATGAAATACCTATACCAAGAAGACTATAAATTAAAGGCATTACATTAACTGAAGAGTCATAGGCAATTCCCGCAGCAAGAAAAGCAATTATTCCTAAATAAATTCCAGCACCTATTCTTGAAAATATATCATACTGCATACTTTTGCTATACAATCTAAAACTTTGAATTAGATAGATACCAATAATTGCGAGTAATGCTATGGTGGAGATTCCACCTGTATTAACGAAGCTTTGTAAAATAAAATTATGAGGTTTATCTACAAGTATAAAATTAACACCATAATCATAATAAAGGCCTGTAAAATCATCGTGCGGAAAATGCATAATAAATGTATCAGCGCCATAACCAAGAATCAATGTTTCCAGCATTAATGGAAAAATTCTTGACCAAATATAACCGCGTCCTGTACCAAACCACTGATTGTTTTCAAAGCCCCAGTGTGGTACGTTACGCAGCTTAACCAATGCACCGTCTTCTGTCTGGTAATATGTCCCACCTTGACTGACAAGAAATTGCCAGGTTTTTTCCTCATTTTTCAATTTTATTATGCACATCTTTGTACCTTCAGCATACCAGGTTATCTCGGGAATGTATATATCTAAATTGCTAAAACGATCATCCACCAAATTCAATGCAAGCAGTCTGTATTCATTGCCTTCTGACTGAAGTACTCCATTAACATACTTCACTTCTAATATCGTGTCTTGGTCATCTGTTATATATTCAACTACATGGCTTGTATCACTGTTGACTTTTATATTTAACCGGTTATTATTCACGGATACAACAATACTGTCCTCATTATTGATAAAATAATCAATTCTATCTTTTGTCTCCATTGTTGACTCTGTTGATTCTGCTGACTCTGTTGACTCTGTTGATGGTGTTGATGCTGTTGACGTTGTTGGCGTCGTTGACATTATCGGCACATCAGCCGCTATCTGGCGGCTGACTTGTCCAACCAGGCTGCCTAGACCTGCATGTTCAATATACCGGTTCGTCAATACAGCAGAGATACCCGCAAGAACAATAATAATTAAAAGCTGGTATCGCCATTTAATGATAAATTTCCAGAATGTTATAATAGCGGCTATAAACGCGACAAATAGCCCCAGATAGCCCCCTGACGCATTTGCCGCCCAGATGTTAATAAATGCAAGTGTAACCATAACTGCCATAGCGATTTTTTCTTTGATACCTGAACAAAGTATAAACAGCATTACAAAAACCGGAATCACTGCACTCAAATAGAAACTTACGTAGTTGAAACTATAAACAGTCTGATAAACATTCTTCTGGGGATTAACGAGCAATGTACGAGGCGGAGTTTGTTTCGCAAGTGCGTCAATTTCCTGCCACATAGTGTAACCGGTTTCTTGATTTAAATAATTTGGCATTACCATTTTTTGCCCAATGACAGTTTGATACGGATTGTGTCCGGTCAATTGGGCGATACCTATTATTTGAAGCAATAATAGTGAAATAACAACAGAATAGAATATTATTTTTAACATTTGCTTGTTTTCTATTGTATTTATAGTATAAAATAACATAAATACATAGCAAACAAGTATATATGTTCCTTCATACCTGTTATTATCACCTGACCAGGATATGTTTTTATACCTGGAAAACGCAAATGAAAGAATGATGGTGATAAAATATACCGCCATTGGAACATAAAGTATTGTCTTCTTGATTTTTAACGATTTAGTAAATATACGCAATATTAAGATGCAGAATGCAACTATTGTACTCAGAACGACGATTCTTGATTTCCACCAGGCTGATAAATCCCAAAGACGCTCGCTGTTATAACTCCAATACTCACCATAAGTAAGATTCTCGCACAAACGCGCTCTGACAACAAGTATAACAATCGCACCATAAACTATACATGGAAGGCAATAGATAAATTGAAATAATACGGCATATTTTTTATTTTGTACAACAGCCTTCTTTTTTTTCTTTTTCATGACAAACTCCTGTTTGACAGGGTAGCAAATTGATCATTCCTTGAACAAGGACACCCTAATACCGCAACAGGGTGCGGATGGTGGGGAATGGTGCGTACCATACGGACATAGTATAGCCCAGGACGGGGGATTTGACAAGCGTCTTTCCGCTTCATAACAGCTCCCCGTACCGTCTTACAAAGACCTTCTTCATCGTCGTGGTAAAGGCCATGTAGGCAAGGACAATCGCGCACAGGAAAGGGAAGTAGAGCAGCGGCAGGCGCGCCATGTCCAGCTGCGCCCCGAGCCAGGTGTAGGGTATGGAGGTTCCCGCGGCGATTCCCAAAGTGGTGAGCGTGGTGACCTTGGCCGAAGCCCGGCTCTGGATGAAGGGTATCTTCGGCGTGCGGATCATGTGAATCACCAGAGTCTGGGACCAGAGGGATTCCACAAACCATCCGGTTTGAAAGAGAGCGACAAACAAGATCCGCCTGTCAACACCCAGGGCAGCCCAGGGGCCCCCGGCAAAGAGGGGGCAGAAAAAGAAGAACATAAAGGCGTATGTGGTTAAGTCGAACACCGAACTTGTGGGCCCCATCCAGAGCATAAAGCGGGTGATGGAAGAAGCGTCCCACTTGCGCGGCTTGTGGAGGAAATCCAAATCCACGTTGTCCCAGGGAATGGCGATGCACGAAATGTCGTAGATTAAATTCAGCACAAGAATATGAATCGGCAGCATCGGGAGGAAGGGCAGGAAAGCCGAAGCCGCCAGCACCGAGAACATATTGCCGAAGTTGGAACTCGCTGTCATCTTGATATACTTGATTATGTTGGCATAGATCTTTCTGCCTTCCACCACACCTTCTTCCAGTACCATCAAATCTTTTTCCAACAGGATGATGTTAGCCGATTCCTTCGCGATGTCCACCGCCGTATCGACGGAGATGCCCACGTCCGCAGCCCTCATGGCGGCGGCGTCGTTGATGCCGTCGCCCATGAAACCGACCGTATGGCCGTTATTCCGCAGGGCCCTGACGATTCGCGCTTTCTGGCTGGGCGAAAGCTTCGCGAAGATGCCTGTCTCCTCGGCGGCCTTTTTCAGGGCCTCGTCGTCCATGGCCTCGATCTCGGAACCAAGGAGTATATGCCCGGCGTCTATACCCACCGAAGAACACACGGCGCGGGTGACGCCGTCATTGTCGCCGGTAAGCACCTTCACGCTGACCCCGTACTCGCTCAAGGCGGTGATGGCCTTCTCGGCGCTTTCCTTTGGCGGGTCAAGGAAGGCAAGGCAGCCTATGAAAGCCATGTCGCTCTCATCCGATGAAGACAGCGCGGCTGACGGCTTGACTGCTTTTCGCGCCAGCCCCAGAACCCGCATTCCCTTTTCGTTTAGCTCCCTGCACGTGGAGAGAATCTGCTCCCGCAATTTTTCGTCCAGGGGCTCCGTCGTGCCCTCGTACCCGGCGTGAGACGAAATTGCGAGCATCTCTTCGATGGCGCCCTTCGTGATAAGCTCAATGCGGCCGGACGAATCTTCCACCACCACGCTCATGCGGCGCCGGTTGAAGTCAAAAGGAATTTCGTCTAACTTTTTGTAATCCACCCACAGGTTGTACAGTTCCGCCTTGCGCGCGTACTCGATTACCGAAAGGTCCATTAGGTTTTTAAGGCCCGTCTGATAATAACTGTTGAGGAAGGCCCGGCACAGCACGTCGATATTCTCATTTCCGTGTATGTCCAGATGCATTTCAAGGATGACTTTGTCCTGGGTAATCGTGCCCGTCTTGTCGGTACACAGCACATCCATCGCCCCGAAGTTCTGAATTGAGTTGAGGCTCTTCACGATGACGCGCTTTTTCGACATCGAAACCGCGCCCTTGGCGAGGTTGGCGGAGACGATCATGGGCAGCATCTCCGGGGTGAGGCCCACGGCCACGGAGAGCGCGAAGAGGAAAGCCTGGAGCCAGTCGCCTTTGGTAAAGCCGTTCACCAGAAGCACAATCGGTACCATGACCAGCATGAAACGGATCAGTATCCAGGAGACCGCGTTCACGCCTTTCTCGAAACTGGTCGGCGGCCGCTTGACCTGTAACTGCTGGGCGATTGAACCGAGGATCGTGTCGTCCCCGACGGTAATGACCATAGCCATCGCCGAGCCGGAGATCACGTTGGTCCCCATAAAGGCGAGGTTGTTCAGTTCAAGCGGATTGGCGTTTGTCCTCGCGACGGGAGATGAGAATTTCTCCACCGGCTCGCTCTCACCGGTGAGGGACGACTGGCTCACGAAGAGGTCCTTCGCCTGGATGATCCGCACGTCAGCCGGAACCATGTCCCCGGCGGCAAGGTACACAAGGTCCCCTACGACGATCTCGTCCATGGGGATTTCTTTCTTCTGCGTATAGACTTCGTCAGTCTCCTTGTCCTTAAACTGCCTGGCCGCGCATGCCGTTGTTTCCACCATCTCCGTCAGGCGCTTCGCGGCGTTGCTGCTCCGCAGTTCCTGAAAGAACCGGAGCAGGCCGGAAACGATCACCATCGTCATGATGATGATGACCGCCGTTGGATCTGTTTTCCCAGGGTCCGCGTAGACAACATCGGTGAAAAACGACACCGCCGCCAGGGTAATCAGGACAGTCGTGAAGGGATTGATAAAGGCGGCTATGAAACGCTTTATCAGGGGATCGTCGGCCTGCCGGGTGATCACGTTTACGCCGTGCTCATCCCGCATCTCCTCGACGTCGTCCTCGTCATAGCCGGCCTCGCTGTTATCGTACTGAATAAGCAGATTTACGCCTTCCCTGCTTGCCGCTCTGAGAAGCCGTTTTTTGGCCCTCCCGGCCCTTGTTGCGCTCGTTTTCGCCTGTTTCTCTTTTTTGGTCATAACTGCATCCTCCTGTCACATGAATCATTAACAGACCTGTGGGGATGCGAAATTCTTACGGAACTACATGGAAAGAGATAAATCCACAGAATCGCATGCCGCTACAATGGTCATCGGAATCTATGGTACTACCGCCATCATCGTCCATGGACTTGCCTCCTCTGGGAAAAGATTAAGGCGCCGATCAGAATCGAACTGATGCATAATGGTTTTGCAGACCACTCCCTTACCGCTTGGGTACGGCGCCAAATAGGGTGATGATACAGTAATGGAAAGAAGGGGCTTTGTCTAGGGGCTTGATATTACACAAAGGCATGGGTAAGTTGATTCTAACAGGAGGCCTGTATGTTTCCAAGCAATAAAATGAAAGCCCTGACCTTGAGCTATGACGACGGGGTGGAGCAGGACGCGCGCCTTGTAGAGATCCTTAACCGCTATAACATGAAGGCGACTTTTAACCTCAACAGCGGGCTCCAGAGCGGAGCGAGCCAATGGTCCAGGGGCGATGTAGTTATCCGGCGCCTGAATGTCGCCGGCCTCCCGGAATTGTACAGAGGCCATGAAGTTGGCGTCCATTCCCTCACCCATCCCCATCTTGAAAACCTTGACAAGGAAACAATTATTAATGAAATTGAACGGGACAAGATCAACCTTGAAAGTATTTTCGGCGCCAAAATTCACGGGATGGCCTATCCCTTCGGAACCTTTAACGACGCCGTTATCGATGTTGTCAGGAACTGCAATCTGCGCTACGCAAGGGGCGTGAAAAGCACTTATTCCTTTGACATACCGCAAGACCTTCTTGTGTACCAGCCGACAATACATCATAGCGATAAATCGTTAATGGAGTTAGCAGAATCGTTTATCGCTTTAAAACCAACCAAAGCACAGGTCTTCTATCTTTGGGGCCACAGCTATGAATTTGAAGTTGACAATAACTGGCAGGTAATAGAGGATTTTTGCCGCCTGGTTTCCAGCAGGGAGGATATTTATTACGCCACGAACGCGCAGGCGCTTTTGGGCATTTGATCTTGTGGTCTTAAAATGACTTGACAACCAGTGGAAAATATGCGAAAATAACACTAGAAAGTTCTGTTCACGAGGTTTTGCATGTTATTGGACATTTCAAGGATAAAATTTAAATGATGATATTTACCCCCCCCCCCCCC
>JGI24698J34947_10000261_pt1 | contig 22457 bp, 20 predicted proteins | sample TergutMp193P3_FD_34947 | JGI IMG/M metagenome (IMG submission 34947) | reverse complement strand
CCCCCCCCCCCTACGGGCACACCCCAGATAATAACCGGCGGCGCAATAACCCTTCCCGCCCCGACGAGTAAATACTACCTGAACCTCTCTTCCATTTTTTACAGCCCTGACGGCTATGATGTTGTAAAGGTTCTCTCCTCATCCGGCTCTACATCGAATGTAACCGTTGTTTCGGGAAACATAATCGCGTTGGAAGGTCAAGATACTGTAACCGATTATGTCTTTGTGGAAAGGGACAACGCGGGCGATATAATTCCTGAAAAGTTTTATGTGTTAAGTTCCACTATCCTGAAAGCAGTGGTTGTTCCCGGACCAGCGAATATAACTGTGACGGTTACTTTCTCTCTAACAGATCAAGCCGCCAGTTTTACAGTTAGCGGTAATTCCATTTCTCAGGATGACTTCATAGCTTCGGGTCTAACATTAACATTAAACGGCACACTACCCACAGGAGCTACTGTCTCATGGAAGTACGACAACGCGGCGGTTGGAGATAACTCTTCCAGCGCAAGCAATAAAATTTCATACAATGCCAATGACAGCACTACTTATAAGTATATAATTCCTGGAGTTCATACAATCTCCGTGGAAATTACTGTGGGTGGAATAACTTATTCCAAAGAGTTTCAGTATACGGTTACTATTCCTTAGAAAGGAAACACTAATATAACGGAGGAGAAGAAAATGAAAACAAGGAAACACGGCGTTTATGCCGCACTGGTGGTAGTTCTGTTGATAACAGCCGCGCTTGTAATAAGCTGCCCGGAATTTCTGGATCTGGACGGTCTACCGCTCACGCAGACAGGTGAAAATTCGCCTCCCCCGGGAAAGAGCTATGTCCGTCTTAGTTTCGGAGGAAACGAACGGACAATTATGCCCGCTACAACCCTGAGTAATTTTGTAGATTTTGTAGTAAACATCTATGAAACAAGCACTCCAGCTAATACAGTAGCCGTAGATGATGTATACACAGGAACAACAGCTCTGCAAGGTAAATCTTTCACGGTAGAGACAGGAAAAAACTATACCGTTAAGGTAGACGCATACATGGCGACATTCGAGGGCGATTCAACCGATGTTATCGCGGCAAGCGGGACTGCGACGACAGGCACAATCAGCAGCTCCACCACAGTGTCTATAGCTCTTAAAGAGAAATCGGACGCGTCAGTTAATGGTACGTTTACGTGGTCATTAACTTACAACAGCACCAACTTTTCCGCTCTTACGACCGCGACAATGGGCATATATAAACTGGCGGACAATACTCTAGTAGGAAGTCCAACAGATTTAAAAAGTAATGCTACCGGCGCTGGCGCTACTGCTACTCTTCCTTCAGGCGAATACCGCGTAGTTGTAACACTGAATGGGGGTGCAAATTTTCAAGAAGACATACAAACATTTATACTCCACATCTACAATGGCATGACATCTTCGTGGACTCATGATTTTACGGTTCTTAACAACATAGCGTACACTGTTACTTTTACCAATTTCAATGGCACTGGTAATACAGCTACAAATCCTGTAAGCGGCTATATACATGGTGATCTTTTAAATAAATCTGGAACCTATCCTTATACCACACTGCCTACATACACTGGTGTAGGCACTTTTTCATTCGCGGCATGGTACAGCGCGGATCAATCTGCTGGTGCTTGGGATTCTAACAAATTAGTAGACCCTACCACTTACCGGATTTTCAAAACCCAACCCCTTTACGCGCGCTGGAATGATACTTCCACTCCTCCAACGGCGGGTGTAACTGTAACCTTCACTCTGGTAGACGCGGGCAGTACGTTGGATTTAAACACGGCTGCCAGCATTTCTCAGGATGCCCTTATCACCGGCTCAACGTTATCATTAACGGTTACCGGCGCGGCAACGGGATCCACTTACTCATGGATGTTCAAAGGTGCACAAGTTTCAACCACTGACACATTTGTAATTGAATATGACCCAGCTAATTCTGCTACGTTTCAGTATCTGATTGTAGGAGAACATACAATTTCCGTGGAAGTAACGACACCGGCTCCAGACGGCAAGATTTATTCCACAGAGTTTCCGCTTACTATCAACTAGTCCGTAAGCGGCAGGAAAAGCCCGTTATGTTGGCAGAATCGCCGGCATAACGGGTTTTTTTGTGTCCAAAGCCTGAGTTGTTATCTTCTGATTCTGTCGAAAAAACCGATTTTGTAGCCTATGCCGATCCCTATAATAGAACGTTTATAGTGAATTACCGCCGGTTCGGGGTAAAGCTGCTGATCATAGGATAGATAGGGGTTGTGCATGACGGCGTCGGTGAAAGAAAACATGTACTTGATATCGACGAAAAAGGCCCCGCGGGTGCCTCCCTTCGCGGAAAGCTGGACGCCCGCCCCAACCGAAAGGGGCGGGAAATCGCTGAAAACCAGCGAGGGATTAAAGGAAAATGTGGACGCCGCGTAGGGGGTCAGCACTATGTTTTCAAATTTAACGGGGAATTTAAGCTCCGCGCCGGCTGACATGTTGAGAAAGGTGTTGTTCCTGGTATCCCCCAGGCTAATCTGATAGTTTATCTCAAGGCTCATAAAGTCAAGAAATTGAAATTCAAACCCCACTGTCAATCCGGGCATCGCCATTATCTCATTGTCAATCGGGGAAATGCCCGTCGGCTTGTCATAAGTGCCGGAGTAAAGCCCCATGCCGCCTATTAAACCGTCGCCCTGCAATAAATACAGAGTAATGGGATAATCGAAGGACGCCCGTATATAGATCCACTTGTTTTTCCAGCGGGTGGCAAGTTCCCGCGCCAAAATCAGATCCTGCTCGGAAAAGACCGGAATGTAGATCGCGGCGTTTTGAAACAGCATCCAGTTATACGCGTACATTTCCTCAAGATCGTTGAAAGCAAAGTCATAGGCAAGGACTTCAAAATCGTCCGTGTTCCTGATGAGGCTTAGTCTGATAACGTATTGATTTGATTGTTCCTCTTCGCCGCCGGTATCCATAGTGTTGGGGGCGACGTTGAATCTCAAAGTATGGGCGGCTTCGTTCCTGCTCTGCGTTACGATATAACCCGCGCCGCCCGCTTCTATGACAAAGTTTGTCATAAAGAACTCAAGGTGTTCCCTCTTGTCCGCCGTCCCTTCTATGAAAATGTACCTGTTGCCGATAGTGGCGTTCCTGCCGCGTCTCCCACCTTCCTCGACAAAAACAGGCCCGCTGCCGCCTTCATTCGAGACGAACGAACTGTTCTGCGCAAATGAGAAAGCCGCCGATAGCAATAGGATCGTAAAAAAAATTACCCTTTTCTTCATGCTGTTTTTGCCCGAATTCCAATATAATTATCGGCATAATTTAGCTTTTAGCCCGCGTCCTCAATCAAATTCTTCATTATATAGTCGCGGCGCTCCGGCGTGTTCTTGCCCATGTAGAAATTCAGTACCTGCGGGACCTGCTTCAGCGTATTCACCGAGACGGGCACGAGGCGCATGTCCTCTCCGATAAACTGTCCGAACTCTTTGGGGCTGATCTCTCCAAGCCCCTTGAAGCGGGTTATCTCACTCTGTGAGCCGAGGGCGGCTGAGGCTTCGTCTCTCTCTTTTTCGGTGTAACAGTAGCGGGTCTCTTTCTTTGTGCGGACGCGGAAAAGAGGGGTTTCCAGAATGAAGACGTGCCCGGCGGTTACAAGTTCCTCAAAATAGGAGAGGAAGAACGTCAGGAGCAGGTTGCGGATGTGGAAACCGTCAAAGTCGGCGTCCGTGGCGATTACGATTCTGTTGTAGCGAAGCCCCTCAACGTCCTGCTCAATGCCGAGCGCCATCATCATGTTGAAGAGTTCCTCATTCCTGTAAATGGCGGCGCGTTTCTTGCCGTACACGTTCTCCACCTTGCCCCTGAGGGCGAAGATTGCCTGCGTCATCACGTCCCGGCTTGAAACGATGGAACCGGCGGCGGAGTCGCCTTCCGTAATGAAGATTGTAGACTCTTCCCCGTCCTTGCCGTCTTCAAGGTGGTACTTGCAGTCCTTCAGCTTGGGGATTTTAAGGGCGATCTTTTTCGCCGCTTCACGCGCCTCTTTTTTGACGGCGTTAAGCTCCGTGCGCAGGCTTTCGTTCGCGATTATTTTCTGTTCCAGCTTTTTGCTTGCCTCGGCGTTTTTGTGCAGCCAGTCCTCCACGACGTTGCGCACTTCCTGCACAACCCACGCCCGTATGTCAGAGTTGCCGAGCTTGTTCTTTGTCTGGCTTTCAAAGACGGGACTTTTCAGTTTTATGGCAATCGCGGCGGTTGTGCCTTCGCGCACGTCCTCACTGCGGTAGTCCTTTTTGTAATAGGTTTGAATCCCCTTCAAAAAACCCTCTTTAAAAGCCGAAAGGTGGGTTCCGCCGTCCGATGTGTACTGTCCGTTTACAAACGAAAAATATTCCTCGCCGTAATTGTTGGTATGCGTAAAGGCGATTTCAAGCTGCCCATTGGCTGAATGTTCCCCCCGGTAATAGCCGGGCGGATACAGGCAGTCGTCTCCTGTTTCTTCGCCTAACAGATCGTACAACCCACGTGTAGAGACAAACTGCTTGCCGTTAAAGGATAATGTAAGCCCGGCGTTTAAATACGCGTAATTTTGCATCCGCTTTTCGATAAACTCAGGGTTAAAAACATAATCTTTAAAGATTTCAGGGTCGGGCGTAAACTCAACAAGGGTGCCGTCCCTGATCTTGTCCTTCAGTTTTCCCTTGCGTTCGCTCTTGAGTTTTCCTCTTTCAAAAATCGCCTCGGCAAATTCGCCGTTACGCACGGCGACAGCTCTGAAGTAAATTGAAAGCGCGTTTACAGCCTTCGTTCCCACGCCGTTCAGCCCCACGCTGAACTGGAAAACATCGTCGTTGAACTTCCCGCCTGTATTGATTATGGAGACGCACTCAACAAGTTTCCCCAGCGGGATGCCGCGCCCAAAGTCGCGTACCTTTACAGAGGCGGCTCCGGCTTTGCCGATGTCCTTTACGGCAACCTCGATCAGTTTTCCGTTGCCCATGATGAACTCATCGACGCCGTTATCAATTACCTCTTTTAATAAAACGTATATTCCGTCATCGGGATTGGAACCGTCGCCAAGCCGCCCGATATACATTCCTGTCCGCAGTCTTATGTGTTCAAGAGAGGAAAGAGTCTTTATTTTTGATTCGTCATAAATGCCAGCCGCCTGATTTTTTTTGCTTTCAACAGGTTTTGTTTTAACAGTTTCGGCAGGTTTTGACGCAGGGGCTTTCGCCGCGACAGTTCTGGCTTTCGCTTTCGTACTTTTGGACGCGGCAGCCGTTTTGGTTTTCGCGCCGCTTTTCTTTGAAACAACCTTTTTTGAAGCAACTTTAGTTGTAGCAACTTTCTTTGAAGCAACTTTAGTTGAAGTAACTTTAGTTACAGGCTTCTTAACCGCCATAATGCCGGCTCTCCCTTATAGTTGTTTTTGCAATTCCTGAATCTTAACTTCAGATTCGCGGACGCAGTCCTGGAGATCCGCAATAGCTTTTTCAAATTCAATTATGCGGTTGTTTTTTTCCTCAATTGACCTGCGGTATTTTTCAATTTTGGAATTTTCTTCGTCAATGGCAAGAGACGCCTTTAGTTTGCCGATAGCCCTGTCGTAGTCAGAAATCGACTGGCTGAGCCTGACTGCCCTGCCTATGATCTCCCCGTCCTCGGCGGTAACAATGGTATCGATAAAATATTTCCGTTCGGGAACTATCTGAGCGTCCATAACTCCGCACGCCTGAGCGCCGAAATTCTTGTATAAACTACGAAGTCCTTCCCTTATCTGCCCTATGTGGTTCTTCAGGTTTTGAATCTGTTTTTGAGGATTGCCGTCTATGCCAAATCCCGCCGAGATCATCCGTTTCTCGTCGCGTAATACCATAAGTTCTTCCATGGCGGTACGGGAAACAGCGCGGATTTTTTCAATCTCCCCGCGAAGAGACGCTACTTCCTCTTTATCGCCGGAAGTTTCGCGGTCGCTGTAACGCTCCCCTATGTTCAGGTAAAGCTGCTCCTGGCTTTCCTGCGCCTTGGAAAGAAATGAACGCAGAACAAGCCCCTGCGCGCTCTTGCCTATCCATGAAAAGACGTTGCCTCCATCCTTGTTTTCAAGTTCCTTTATTCGGCTTTCAAGGGATTCCAGTTTGGAGGACAGGGCGTCCGCCTGCTCCCTGAAAAGCGAGGTAAAATCATCATACGCGCTGTTTTCAAGAAGAGCCTTGCCAAGCCTTCGATGTATACCTTCCAGTTCTTTTGATCGTTCTTTTTCTTCCTCTTCCTTGACTTCGATTGTCTCTTCAAGTTCCCTGAAACGGCGGTTTTTTTCCTCTACTTTTCCAATTGCCGAATTGGATTCGGCTATATCCTTTAGGTAGACGTTGTATAGAATTATATCCTCAAAATCAACCTGCATGTCCTTTGTCCGGGTGTACAGGTTTTCTCCAAAATTTTCCAAAAGGGCGTCCAGGGAAGCCCCGCTTTCCTGTTTGGCTCTTTCAAGTTCATCTATTCTCTTTTTGCGATCATCCATAGGTATATAATAAGGCATTTTTTGAGGATTGTGAATAGGGAATTAAACTGCTCCCTTGATCAACTTCAATTATTATGGTATAAAGGTACAAATTGAGAAGAAAATTTTGAAAAACAGGAGTTACCATGAATTTAAATGAATTAAAGCATGAAGGCCTCAGGAAATGGGTTGAAGAAGCACGCGATCTTATGACACCGGACACGGTAGAGATCTGTGACGGTAGCAAGGAAGAATATGACAGGATGATAAAGATCCTGGTGGACGCGGGGCTTGGAACGCCTCTTAAAAAAAGGCCGCACAGCTACCTGTTCCATTCAGACCCATCGGACGTGGCGCGTGTGGAAAGCCGCACGTACATTGCCAGCAAGAGCCAGGACGACGCGGGTCCAACAAACCAGTGGATTGACCCGGTGGAGCTGAAAAAAACCATGACCGCTCTGTACAAGGGCTGTATGAAGGGGCGTACAATGTATGTTATCCCCTTCTCAATGGGTCCAATAGGCTCAGATATCGCAAAAATCGGCGTTGAAATCACCGACTCCCCCTACGTTGTGGTAAATATGCATATAATGACAAGGGTGGGGACAAAGGTACTGAACGTACTTGGCAAGGATGGCTTCTTCGTGCCATGCCTGCATTCCATAGGCAAGCCCCTTGCCGCCGGTGAAAGCGACAACGGCAAATGGCCGTGCGCCCCGCTTGAACACAAGTACATTTCCCACTTCCCTGAAACCCGCGAAATCTGGTCATACGGTTCCGGTTACGGCGGAAACGCCCTTCTCGGCAAAAAGTGCCTTGCCCTGCGTATCGCTTCCGTATTGGCGCGTGACGAAGGCTGGCTGGCGGAACACATGCTCATCCTGAAAATCACCAGCCCCAGGGGTGAGGTCAAGTACATGACCGGCGCGCTGCCTTCCGCCTGCGGAAAGACAAACCTCGCCATGCTTGTCCCGACCCTGCCCGGCTGGAAAGTCGAGACTATCGGCGACGACATCGCGTGGATGAAATTCGGCGCGGACGGCAGGCTTTACGCGATTAACCCGGAAGCTGGATTTTTCGGCGTAGCGCCCGGAACAAGTTACGCGTCAAACCACAGCGCGATGGAATCAATCAAGGAAAACACGATCTTCACAAACTGCGGTCTTACAGAAGACGGCGACATCTGGTGGGAACAGATCGGCTACGGCGCGCCCGGCAAGGAAGTAATCGACTGGAAGGGCAACAAGAGACCCTCTCCCCAGACTGACAAGGTTGTCAAGGGCGAGGAACCGATTGCCCACGCCAACGCCCGCTTTACTGCGCCGGCAAGGCAGTGTCCCGTAATCGCACCGGAATGGGAGGACCCCAAGGGCGTTCCAATCAGCGCGATTATTTTCGGGGGCAGGCGCCCATCAACAATCCCCCTGATCAACCAAAGCAAGGACTGGGTTCACGGCGTGTTCATGGGTTCGATCACCGGTTCGGAAATTACAGCCGCAGCTCTAGACCTTCAGGCGGGCACTATCCGCCGCGATCCTTTTGCCATGCTGCCCTTCTGCGGCTACCACATGGGCGACTATTTCCACCACTGGATCAACCTGGGTAAAAAAGCGCACGACGAGGGAAGAGGCGACAAACTGCCGAAGATCTTCTTCTGCAACTGGTTCCGCAAGGATGCGGACGGTAAATTTATGTGGCCGGGCTACGGCGACAACAGCCGCGTACTGGCGTGGATTTTCGACCGCTGTGACGGCAAGAACAACTTCGTGGAAACTCCCATTGGTAACCTGCCCAAGGAAGGAAGCATCGAACCGCCCGCAGGCGTAAGCGCCGAAGTAATGAAGGAACTCTGCTCGGTAGACATCGAAGGCTGGAAGAAGGAAATTTCCGATATAAAAGAAAAACACTATTCCAAGTTCGGTAACAAGCTGCCCAAAGAATTACTGCAAGGCCTTGAAGTTCTGCAAAAAGGACTTCACACTTAATCTTTCTTGAAAAGCAAGAGCCTCAAAGACCGCAAGGTTTTTGAGGCTTTTTTTATCCGCTGATGGTTTCGCGGTAGAGTTCACGGTTTAGCATCGACAGAACAAGGACGGTTCCCACGGGCAATTTATAGGGGACGGTAAATTCGCCGCCGACGTAGTTGGTGGTAAAAAGCCTTATGCGCTCTCCTGTTGGAAGAAGGGCGTCAAGACGCACCGCAAGGGGATAGGGATTTAACGGTATTGAATAGTGGAACAGGCCGAAAACTTCACCTTCTTCCAGTTTTTCAGGAGTTGTTACCGTTAGCTGAACTACGGTGTTTAAGGGCGAGGTTGTATCCGCAGCCGGTCTTTGAGAAACGACAGTCTCTCCTCTTTCATTCCCGCTCCTTTCCCTGACAGTGAATTGAAAATTGATTCCGCTGCTGCTTATAAGCTCCAACGCCCTGGAAAGTTCAAGCCCCGAAATTTGCGGAACTGTAACAGTGGTGTTTTCCCGCCCCATGCTTACGACAAATTCCAGAGTTGTGGGACCGGAAATATCCGTTTCAGGCTCCGGCTTTTGTGCAAGAATGGTTCCGGGATTTTCCGGGGAAAATTCATACATCAAGGGTTCACTGATAAAAAAGATTGAAAGCCCGCCGGATGCCGCGTAAATTGTCTGCAAATCCATCCTTACTTCGTCAATGTTGCGCCCAATAAAATTTTCAACCTTGTTTACAATAACTCCCTGACTGACAACAAGACGGATGCGCCGTCCCGCCTTCACAATGGTTCCCGGCCTTGGCTCCTGTTCAAGAATAAGACCCTTATCCCTTGCGGTTTGCGTATAACGTAGTTGAAGGCGCGGGTACAGTTCCTTTACCTGCAATTCAAGCAGGGCTTCTGTTAATTCCTTGCCTGTCACATCTGGAACCATTGTCTGTTCCGCGCCGCTGACAGCCAGAAAAAAAACAGAAGCGGCGACAATACCTACCAGGAGCAGCAGTCCTGCGACCGAAAAAATAAACAACCTAAGATGATTAGCCACATATTCTTCTATTGAGCTTAAATCAAACCTGCCCATACGCCTCTTTATATCCTTACTAAACTAATTTTGAATCCACGAAATCCCGCGCCCCGTTGAGGAAATCCCGCCAAACAAGGGCTTTCTTCGCCTGATACTGCAATTCTGTAACGGCGAGAATCCCCTCCCCTGTTTGTATCAATATTCCCTCCTGTTTGTCTATTCCCAGAACCAAACCGGGCTCGGCGCTGCTGTCTCCATTTTTAAAAACAGACGCCTTTAATAATAATAATTCCCGCCCTTTATGAATAGCCCGGCACAACGGCCACGGGTCAAAGGCGCGGATTTTAGCCTCAATTTCCGCCGCGCTTTTTTTCCAGTCGATGAGACCGTCCGCCATTGTTACAAGGGAGCAGTAACTGGCTTCACTGTGGTTCTGCGCCTGCGGGCGTAAGGACGCGGCGGCGATGTCTTTCAATACGCAGGGCAGCATCCGCGCGGCTTTTTCCGCCACTATTTCACTGAGAGAGCCGGCAGTCTCCGACCCTGTTAGCTGAAACTGTTCCCGCGCAAGAATGTCCCCGCTGTCCATTTCCTTTTCAAGAACCTGCACTGTAATTCCCGTAACAGAGTCGCGGTTTAAAATCGCCGCCTGTATGGGAGAGGGCCCCCTGTATTTGGGAAGCAGGCTCGGATGAATATTTATCCCCCCAAGCGGAAACATCGCCAAAAACTTCGGCCCAAAGATACGCCCATAGGCAAAGGAGACCAACAGGTCAGGTTTTATCGCGCCGATTTGCTCCCTGAACGCTGCGTCAAGTTTCAATGGCTTGAAAATGGGAAGGGGCGGACTGCCCTGTTTTTCAAATTCAGCGGAGATTTTTTCCGCGGCTTCGCCTATTTCAGTCGGCTGGGGCGTACCCTTTCTACCCCTTGGAGTGTCAGGATTGGTAAGCACACCCGCCAATTCAACTCCATCCGTAGAACAAAGCGATTCAAGAGACGGAACGGCGATTGCGGGACTGCCGGCGAACAAAACCCTCATTCAGGCTTTGCTCCCTTACGCCCGGTTTTTTCATACTTCGCCAAAAGTTTGTTCCGTTTTGATTCAGGCAGGTAATCCAAAAAGATCACCCCTTCAAGATGGTCATATTCGTGTTGAATAACCCGCGCCAGAAGCCCGCTTGTTTCCATGGTAAAGGGCTTGCCCTTTTCATTCCACGCCTGAATTTTGATAGCTTCGGAACGGTTTACATCCGCGTAAATGCCCGGAACCGAAAGGCAGCCCTCTTCATACTTAACCGTTTTATGGGAAGTTTCAAGAATCGACGGGTTGATATAAACACGCTCTATGTCGCCTTCGACATGGGTCACAAAAATACGCTTCACAAGACCAATCTGCGGACCCGCAAGCCCAACCCCCTTGTCCCTTTTTAAAATTTCCAGCATCTGTTTTGCAATTTCCACTATTTCATCGTCAATTTTTTTTATTTTTTCAGCTTTCTGCCTTAGCATCTCGTTTCCAAGAGTGATGACTTGCATATAGCCAGTGTACTAAAAACCGGAATGATCTTCAATAAGAATTCTCTTGTTAGATGTATCTTTATCTTCTTGAAAATAATGTTGGAAAAAATCTATACTGAACCCATGTTTGATGATTGTCTAATCATGGCTGGGGGGTCAGGTACGCGGCTTTGGCCTGCCAGCAGTTCGCGGCTGCCTAAACAGTTTTTACCCGCTTTGGAAAAAATGAGTTTTTTTTCAATGGCAGTAGAGAGGGCGCTTGCGGTTACAGGAAAAAGCGGAAAAGTTATAATCATTACCGGTAAGTCCCACATACCGCTCGTAATTAAGGAAACCGCGAAATTAAGAGCCGGTGAAAAAAAACGGCTTGTTGTCATAGGAGAGCCTGTCGCGAAAAATACCGCGCCTGCCATAGCTTGCGCGGCAATTTACTCGCTTAACAGCGGCAAAGACAGGAACATGCTCGTTCTTACAAGCGATCACATTATCAAGCCGCTCGATACTTTTAAGGATGACGCCGCCAAAGCCGCCGCCCCGGCAAAAGAGGGGAAACTTGTAGTGTTCGGTATACCACCTACAGGCCCGCAAACAGGTTACGGCTACATAGAGGCAGGCAAGGGAAAAGATGTGTTGAACGTAACCGCTTTTCATGAAAAGCCGGATCTGCAAACGGCGAAAAAATACGCCGCAAGCAGGCGCTTTTTCTGGAATTCGGGGATGTTTGCCTTTTCCGCCAATTTTATAACGGAGCAATTCCGCCTTTTTGCGCCGGATGTGATTCAGCCGTTTGAAAAACTCAAAGCGCCGACGCCCCAATCATATAAAATTGTACAGGGCGTACAAGTATTAGACGCATGGTCAGACCTTGAAAACGCCTATCGTAAAACCGCCGGTATCTCATTTGATTACGCGATAGCCGAAAAATGCAAAAATACCGTCATGATCCGCGCCAATTTTGACTGGATCGACATTGGCAACTGGGAAGAATACGTCAAAATATGCGGTAACAAATCGCTGGTTTTCAGCGTTTCGGGAGAAAACTGTTATGTTGACTCCGATATTCCGGTCGCCCTTGCCGGAGTGGAGGACCTGATAGTGGTAATACGTTCAGGGAAAAACGGGGAGCCGGCCGCCGCGCTTGTAACCAAAAAAGGGCAGACACAAAAAGTACGGGAGATTGTAGAACAGATCAAAAAGGCGGGAAAAACAGAATTACTGTAACAATCCATTGACGATATGGGCTTTTTCCGCCATAGTATAATACATGGGGTTGCTTACAAGCCAAAAAATTTCAATCTATTTTGAACGGTTCAAAGACATTGAGGTAACATTCACCAAGGAAATTATCCAGGTTACAGGTCTTTTAACTCAGCAAGTACATCTGAAGTGCGGAAATGATTTTTGGCCATGCGTGGTCTATTCGGCGTCATTTGAAAACGCGAAAATAGTGGCAAATGTCAAAACGGGCCTTGTTGGTAAACTCCAGGCCGCGAATAATTATGTGAATTTGCGCTTTTGTTTCAGGGTCACAGGCGAAACCAATACTGTAACATTTTTTATAGCGGCCCGTGTGCTTGCCAGCGCGCCGTACGGCAACTCCAGCGATGTTAATATGTTCACCCTTCAGTTTACAAACCGGCCTCCCGACGATTTTATCGAAATTATGGGACGCGTTCTTGACGCGAATGTAAATTCATCCAAACGCAGGGACACCAGAGTACAATTAACGCCGGACAATATGCGCAAACTGAATCTTCTGTCAACCGAAACCGCCGTTTTTATACAGGGAGTCCCCAGACGCTGCATATTAAGGGATCTGTCTTTTTCCGGCTCCAAAGTTATAATGATGGGAGTCGCGAAATTCCTGATGGATAAAGAAGCCTCACTGCGCCTTGATTTTAACGACCCAAGAGAAGCGTTTATGATTAAGGGAAAATTTATCCGCGTGGAAAATGTCGAAGGCAAGAAGGAAATGATTGCCCTGGCGATGGCTTTTGACGAAGCGTCCGTTCCAATGAGTTTTAAAATCAGGCTTAATGAATTCCTGACAGCGATACGTGCCGATTTCCGCGGAACAATGGATGAATAAAAAAGCGAAAATGAAATGCGTCACATACACAGACCTGCCGCTCAAAACCACGCGAACAAGGTCAATAAATGAAAGAAAACCGCATAGTTTTTTTTACAGTTCCTGAAAGCCTGCGTGAGCAATTAGCCGGAAAAACTCAAAGCACTTTTGTTATTAACCCCGACATTCCGGTTCCCGTAGAAATTCCTGACAACCTTGAAAAAATTAACCCTGAAAACCTGACGATAGAGGCGATACTTTCCGCAATGCTGCGTGTAATACAAGAAGGAGAAGAAAAGGGGGAATGGATCGATTATTACCGCAATTTCGTATTTGTTTTACGGCCCGGTATCTTTATTGAATTTACCGAAGCTGCGGCTATAAAAGCGCGTAACGGAGACTTTGATTCGGCGCAGGAAATTCTGTCAGTTCTGGAAGGACTCTTCCCCTCTTCCCCGCTTGTTATGCTGAACAGGGCGCTTGTTTACGAGGAACAGGCCCTTCAATACCGCAAATCAGGACGGGAAGAACACAGGGCGGTACAAGCCGCATCCGCGTTATACGAAAAACTTTCAGAACTGGATCCGCCGTTTACGCAGGCCCTTTATAGCGGAGGATTTTTTCATTTTTATCAAAATGATTTTCCAAAGACAGCCGAATATTTTTCCCGTTTCACGCAAACAACGCAGGACGAGGACAAGAAAAAGCAGGTTGAAAAAATACTGAAAAGCATTACAGATAACGGTCTTGATGATGAAAGTTTTACAGAGGCGAATAAACTTATCCGGGAAGGTAAGGTGCAGGAAGCGTTAAACAGCATCCACGATTTTCTGGAACGCCGCCCCCTTGTAAACAACGGCTGGTTTGTTCTGGGCTGGGCATTACGCCTGCTTGGCCGCTGGGCTGATGGAGAAGCCGCCTTCAGAAAGGCAATCGAACTTGGAGGAGACTCAAGCGACGCGAGGAACGAACTTGCCATCTGCCTGATGGAAAGAGAAAACTACACCGGCGCAAAACGTGAACTTGAAGCCGCCCTCAAAAAAGACCCGGAAAACGTAAAAATAATCTCGAACCTTGGCGTGCTTGCCCTTAAGGACGGCAAAAAAGAAGAAGCAGCCGCCTTTTTCAGAACAGTTCTCGAACTGGACGAAGGCGACCCTGTCGCGAAAAAATTCCTTGAAGGGTTAAAATGAATTATATATACGGACAGGGATTGATAAATTCTATTGATAAACTATTCTTTACTCCTAAAAAATTATCTCAGGCAAAATATAAAATATTTTGGGATAAGCTAATCAGGCAGCGCAAGAGTAAGCACTTCCTCATAGCGTTCTACGGGGTGGAACTCGATTCCCTTTTTAACGTGATCGGGGATTTCGTCCAAATCGCGTTCGTTTTGTTTGGGGTAGATGATGTGCTTCGCCTTGTTACGGCGGGCGGCGATTGTCTTTTCCTTAAGTCCGCCGATGCCAAGTACAAGACCTGTTAGTGACAACTCTCCTGTCATCACAAGTTTATCGGTAATGACTTTTTCCCTCATCAATGACAACAGCGCCGTAGCCATGGTAATGCCCGCCGAGGGGCCGTCCTTTGGCGTCGCGCCTTCCGGTATATGCAGATGAATGTGGTTCTGATCGAACCATTCCCTGTCAACATTGTAACGTTCAACCGCCATTTTGCGCGCGACAGTCATAGCGATGGCGGCGCTCTCTTTCATTGTATCGCCCATCTTTCCGGTGAGGGTCAGCCCTTCCTTGCCGGGAATCGACGTGGCCTCGATAACAAGAGTGTCGCCGCCCATGCTCGTCCAGGCAAGACCGACAGACATACCGGGCCTGTCGGCTTTCTTGATGTCGCCTTCGGGAAACAGCGGCTTTCCCAACTGCCTTTCAACAAATTTTTTGTCAATGTGGAAACAGGCAGGCATTAACACAGACACAGCAGGCGGCGCTTCTTCAACAGCGGAAGCCTGAACTGTTGTTTTTTCCTCATCCTCTACAATCTGCTTTGCCAGCTTGCGGTGTATCTTGTCGAGATTTTTCTCAAAGTTGCGCACGCCGGCTTCACGGGCATAGGAGTTTGCGATGTGCAAAAGACTGTCCTTTGTATACTTAACCTGATTCTTTTTAAGACCGTTCTTTTCAAGGCTTTTGGGTAGCAGATAACGTTTGGCGATTTCAATTTTTTCAGTATCAATGTACCCAGGAAGCTGTATTATTTCCATGCGATCCAAAAGCGGCGTAGGAACAGTGTCAATGGTGTTAGCTGTAACAATGAAAAACACATGGGAAATGTCAAACGGCAGATCAAGGTAATGATCGCGGAAGGCGTTGTTCTGCTCAGGATCAAGCACTTCAAGAAGCGCGCTCGCGGGATCGCCCTGGAAACTCGCGCCCATTTTATCAATTTCATCGATCATAAAAACAGGGTCTTTAGTCTTTACAATTTTCAGTCCCTGTATGATCTTGCCCGGCAGGGCTCCGATGTAAGTTCTCCTGTGCCCCTTGATTTCAGCCTCGTCCCTCATGCCGCCGACAGAAAACCGGAAAAACTGCTTGCCAAGGGCGCGCGCTATTGATTTACCCACAGAAGTCTTGCCCACCCCCGGCGGACCTACAAGGCAGATGATGGAACCCTTTGTATCCCCACGCAGTTTACGAACCGCAAGGTATTCAACTATCCGGGTTTTTACATCATTTAGCCCGTAATGATCCGTTTCAAGAATCCCTTGAGCGTTTTTCAAATCAAAAACTTCGGGAGCGGGATCGCCCCAGGGAAGGGCGGCAATCACGTCAAGATAGTTGCGCGTAACAATAAATTCGGCGGAGTTTGGCTCCATCAGGTTGAATTTTTCAAGCTCCTGATCAACCACCTCCTTTACTTCACCCTCGAATTTAAACGCGTCAAATTTTTCCTTAAAACGCTGGAAATCCGAACTTTTGGCGTCGGTAGTCATGCCAAGTTCCGTTTTAATCGCCTTTAGTTCTTCCTTTAAAAAATAATCACGCTGCGATTTTTCAATCTTCTCGTTTATTTCCCTTTGTATCTTTTTCTGAATTCTTAAAAGTTCCTGTTCTTTTTTAATATACACCAGCACCTGTTCCATGCGCTTTCGCACATTGAGTATTTCCAGAATCTTCTGCTGATCCGCCTTGTCAATGTTAAGGATACTTGTGATAAAGTCGGCGATTTTCCCCGGATGATCGATATTGATCATATTGAGCCGCATCTCCTCGGAAAAGAGCGGATTATTCTCGCTTATCTGTTTCATCTCGGAAATCAACGCGCGGGTAAGAGCTTTCACTTCGCTTGTGTTGTCTTCCTCTTCCTCAAGGTACTCCACCGCCGCCACAATGGGGTTACAGGCGTGCAGAGATTTCTTTATCCTGAAACGCTTGAGCGTCGAGATAAAAATATTCACACCGCCGTCCGGCAGATTGATTTTTTTAACGATTTTCGCGACCGTCCCAACGGTATACAGATCTTCTATAGCCGGGGTTTCAGTTTCATTTTGCAGCATCACAAGTCCCACAAGCCCGTCACCCGCAACGGCGTCTTCCACCACCCTTACATCTGTAGGATTGCCGATCATGATGGGCGTAAAAATCCCGGGAAAGATGGGACGGCCCATAAGAGCCACAAGGGGCAATTTATTTTTTTGGAGTAAAACCTGATCTATTGGTACAAGACTCTGATCTGACATTGAATACCGCCTTTTTGCAGAAAAAACCCGCTCAAACAGAACGGTTATTCATTATAATATCGCAAAAAAAACAAAAGTTGGCAAGGATGATTATTGCAAATCGCTTTTTAAGCCGCGTAATCCCATCCACACCGCCCAAACATACGCGCATGTTTTTGGAAGCATGAGCATTCCAATTAACGGGTACAAACCAGCCCAAAGCACAACGGGGATGTAGAAAATAAAACTGAGCAAAACGGCAAGCCATAAAAATTTAAACGCATGGTCGTTCTTTTTCTTTGCCATTTGGAAATAGATAACGATTATTATTATACCCAAAATAACAAACGGTATGTTACGGTAAACGCCCCAGACAGCGGGGGAATCGGCGCTTAACCACTCGTTCTGAGGGAACAGGCAAAGCGCAATCCGTATTACCGCTAACGCGTAAACGGATACGGTCAATGCTTTTTTACCTGTAGCATCGTATCTTATTCTCCAGACATGGTACAAAATCACGTAAAACAGAGTCATGGAAATTGACGTTACCAATGTTCCAAAACCAAGGGCGGCTGTATAATTTTCAAGCCCCGTTGTGTTAAGGGCGATAATTCTCGGAACAAGATGAAACGCGTCGCCGAAGGCAAGTATCAATGTCATAATGCCAAACAGCAGGTACTGCCTGATACCCCTGTGATGACGAATCATATAACACCCAAGCGTAATGACCGTTATCAGATACGCTATTGAAAAAGCGGATTCCATTATCGCCTGCATAAAAACCTTGACCTTTGCCTATTTTATTCTTAAAAAAAACAAACCACGAACCGCCGTAAATCAACACGAACTGCCGGAAGATACCGGAGCAGGTTCGTGTTGATCTGTTTGGTCCGTGGTAAATCTTAAGGCTTAACCGATACTGTAGAACGCCTTGCGTCCGGCGTATTCGGCGATCCCTTCAAGTTCTTCCTCGATCCTCATGAGCTGGTTGTATTTGCAGATGCGGTCGGTGCGGCTCATGGAACCTGTCTTGATCTGTCCTGTTTCAAGGGCGACGACAAGATCCGCGATGAAGGTGTCTTCGGTCTCACCTGAACGGTGAGAAACAATCGCGGTGTAACCCGCTCTCTTCGCCATTTCAACAGCTTCGTAGGTTTCGGTAACAGTGCCGATTTGGTTTACCTTAATCAAGATTGAGTTACACGCGCCCATGCCGATACCTTTCTCAAGGCGCTTTGTGTTGGTAACAAAGAAGTCATCGCCGACAATCTGGATCTTCGAGCCGAGGGACTTGGTCATTTTCACATAACCTTCCCAGTCGTCCTGATCAAGCGGGTCTTCGATCGAAATAATCGGGTATTTGTTCACCCATTTGGTGTAAGTTTCGATCATTTCCTCGGCGGTAAAAAGTTTGTCAGGATTGGATTTCCAGAACTTGTAGCCCTTCTTGCCGCCTTCGCCGTAAAGCTCCGAGCTTGCGCAGTCAAGGGCGATTCCGATCTGTTCGCCGGGCTTGTAACCGGCTTTTTCAATAGCCTTCATGATGTACTCAAGGGCTTCCTCGTTGCCGATGTCCGGCGCGAAACCGCCCTCGTCGCCGACCGCGGTGTTTTTGCCCGCAGCGTGCAGAAGATTTTTCAGATTGTGGAACACCTCGGCAGTCCAGCGGATCGCCTCCCTGATTGACTCCGCGCCGACCGGCATTACCATAAACTCCTGAAAGTCAATCTTGTTGTCGGAGTGCTTGCCTCCGTTGATGATGTTCGCCATGGGAACGGGCAAGAGGTTCGCGTGGAAAGTGCCCAGATATTTGTACAGGGGTATGCCGAGGTACTCCGCCGAAGCGCGGGCTGCCGCCATAGATACGCCCAAAATCGCGTTCGCGCCCAGTTTCGCCTTGTTCTCGGTTCCGTCAAGTTCTATCATGGTGTGGTCAATATCGACCTGCCCCAGCGCGTCCAGTCCGATAAGCTCAGGCGCGATTATATTGTTTACATTGTCAACCGCCTTCAATACGCCCTTGCCCAGATAACGACCTTTATCGCCGTCCCGCAGTTCCACCGCTTCGTAATCGCCGGTAGACGCGCCGGAGGGAACCGCCGCGCGGCCCAAAGAGCCGTCCTCAAGCATAACGTCAACTTCCACAGTGGGATTTCCCCGTGAATCAAGAATTTCACGAGCTTCCACATATTCAATGATACTCATGTCCATCCTCCAAATTAAGCCGCGTCAGCGGCGATTTAAATTGAGTGTCTCCGCAACGCGGAAACAAGTCCTCCATATTGTATGAATTTATGGTGCGCTATTTTTAAAAGGAAGTCAAGGCAGTAAAAATCGTTATTTCAATATATTGAAGATATCCGTATGCTCCATTACAAGCTGCTTGTTGTATGAAAAAAACAGCGTGCCGTCAATGGGCGAAACTATCCTGTCGATAGTGTTCCCCTCAAGGGGGTGGACTATTTCGCAGAGCAGGTCGCCCTCTTTAACTTCGTCCCCTATCGAGGCGTATTTTTTCAGTATTCCGGCGCGGCCTGCGCTTATGCGCAATATGGTTTCCTCGTTCAATACGCGGGTGTGCGAACCCGGATGCAGGCTCCATTTGAGTATCCCTTTGGCTATGAGGAAGCGCAAAGCGGCGTTTACGGCGGTTTGCGTTGACTGCCCGCCTATGTGATCGGTATACGTCGCGAAGAGCGAAAACGCCTGACAGCCCCAAAGCTGCCAGTTGTAATTCAGCGTCGCGGTATCGTACGGGATTGGCTGCCTGATAAGACCGTAGGGCAAGCCGAAATCAGGAAGAGCTTTGGAGGTCTCCTCCTTTCCGCTGCCGGTATCCATCACTTTAACGTGGGAAAGAAACTCCCCTTCCTGATAAAAACTCGCCATCTGTATTCCGTACACATAGTCTTTTATTGATTTGAAAAGCCCGTCCGCTATCCGCTGGGTTGTCTCACCGAGGTCATACCCGGGGAACATGCGGTTGATGTCGGTGTTGTCCATTGTCCAGAAACGTTTGCCGATATTCATGGAATAGTAATTCGCGCAGGGGATGACCATTATACTTTTGTTCGCGGCAATGCACCCCTTTTCCTCAAGGCGTTTGAGCGTATCCACAAGCTGCGCGCAGATTGCCATTTGCTGTATCTCGTTGCCGCGAAGAGCGCCCACTATACAACACGAGCGCTCTCCTGAGCCGAAGATGTAGCCTGTTATGTCCAAACTCTGACGATAGGGCGACTTAATTGAATAGATGATGTTCTTAACCATTTCCGTCCCCCATAATCCGCGCGAGAAGCGAACCGCCGAACACTACAGGATATTCGCGTAACGTGAACAGCAAACCGCCGCAGGGCGATATCGCGTTCTCTACAACGCCGCCTGTCAGCGGATCGAGTACCATGCCGACAAGATCGCCTTCTCTTACATGGCTGCCGTGAGCGGCAAGGGGGATAAAGATACCCGCCGCGTCCGAATTGAGGAAACCTACGCCGCGGTCTTTTGAAACGACGGGCGTTCTTACCTTCCGTATTTCGCCGCTCCACATATCAAGTTTATGCAGAAGGTTCAGAATACCGTCCAGTAACTGTTCGCAGTAACTTTCCGTTATGCGCATACCGACGCCCATTTCAACCACCAGCGTTTTTATGCCGCGCATATTAAGCGTGTGCGCAAGCGTCGATTCAAGCACCGTCGCCGCCGCGTGAATCCAAACAAGGTCAATGTTTAGCATAAGCGCGTAAGGGAGCAATTCGGCTTCGGTCTGCTCGCCCAACCTAACCTGCGGAATTTCACGCAGAAAAATATTGCTGGAGTGGATGTCTATGCACATATCCGCGCCTTCAATGTCGCGCACTATATCGTAGGCGGCGGCTTCCGCGAGCGAACCTGTCGGAGAGCCGGGGAAAATGCGGTTCATATCCAAATCAAACAGGGGAAAGCCCCTTGTAATAGAATCTATTCCAAGCGGATTGATAGCCGGATAAATATCCACAATACCTGAAAGTTTTTGTTTTTCATCGTTCAGCACTTTGGCAAGACATGCGCACACATACTGACCTTCCAGTTCATCGCCATGTGTGCCCGTAACAATGCAGACGCGCTTACATCCCGGCGACACGTTGTTTTCTATGCGGTTTTTTTGAATAACAAAATTTTCCGTTACGGGAAGAGCTGCCGTAGAAACGTGTTTTATCATCGCAAAATCTCCATAATTCAGAAAGATTCATCAACAACAGGCGAAAGCGTTTTGATAATGCTTTTTGCAGTGAACTCTTTAATCTCATCATGTCTGGGGACAGTTGTTTCTATTTTTGTTATCGGCTGCCTGTAGACATCATGTTTTTTTCCATGACGAACGAATACTACCCCCATCTGATTGAGTACTTGAAGCAGTTTGGTTCTTTTCATGCTAACCTCGATTTAGTGCGGCTGTATTCGCCAACTTTGTTGGCGCACCGCACATTTAAATCGAACATAAAACGAAGTTTCATGCTATTGCCAATTTTCGTTTGTGATATTTCGCAAGATTTAGGCACTCAAACATATCCATGAGCATTTCTTCAAGTTCTTCTATCGTTTCACCCTCAGTTACATGCTGCGGGAAATCAGTAAAATATCCGATAAAGCCGCCTTCATCAGCTTCAAAATAGGTGTAATCCAGTTCCATAATTAACCTCAATATCATAATATACTCTATCCGCTGTTGTATGGCAAGACGTCATTTCTCCCTAAAACAGCCCCAAAGACCGTAAAAAATACCATATTATAGGTGATTTTTTCTGAAATTAAACTTTTGCAATTTCAACTAAACTCAAATGTATAATATATACGGACACGTTGATATTTGACAATTTTACGAAAAAATGTAGTTTATTTTGAATTTAGGGCGTTTTCTTACCTTTACGGGTAGGGTGTCCCTTGTGCTTTTTTACGGCTTCCACAAGCTGTTTTACCTGTAAAATTACATAGTCTCTAAAAGGAGGTTCAAGCTCGTTCATAATCTCCAGCAGTTGTTGGAGCTGCAAATCAGGCAGGTTTTCACGGAACATGGCTCCCTTTCCGGTCGCAAGGTATTCCTTGGACACGCCGTATTGGGAGCAGACCAGCGCGATAATACGGTCATTTACGGGCCTTTTCCCGCTCTCGATTTGGGCGTAGTAGGACTGGCTGACGTAGATGCCCCTGCAAAAATCCCTTTGAGTAATATCAAGCGCCTCTCTGACAGCGATTAACCTGTCCTGAATTTTAGTAATCATCGTGTTTCCCTTATCAATATAGATAAAATGGGGAACAAAATCAATTATGACCCCGTTCTTTATATAGGTACGGGGTTATTTTTTTAATTTAGTCATAACTATTGACAAATACCCATAGCAATCATACTATATTGCATAGGGTATCTCAAAAAAGGAGCGCGTTATGAACAGTAGAAAGAGGGGAATACCCGCGGGTTTTGGCGGCGGTTTCAAGGGTTTGCCGGTTGTGCAACGGATAAGAGTGTTGTTCATCGCGAGAAAACTTTTGAAGGTTCAGAGGGAGAAGAAGGCTTTGCTTGGGGAGGAGGGGGAGGGAAAATGACAGTTGATATGGAGGTTAAAATGAAAAAAAATCACAGAGGATTATTATTGTGTTGTTTTTTGGTTTTCTTAACTGGATGCGTTTCAACTTCACCG
>JGI24698J34947_10000259_pt1 | contig 22495 bp, 22 predicted proteins | sample TergutMp193P3_FD_34947 | JGI IMG/M metagenome (IMG submission 34947) | reverse complement strand
GAGTTACAATACCCAGAAGGTGGCGCTACTTGAAAAGCCTGCCTCAGGACTTGCAGGGAAAAATAAAAGCCGGCGATATAAAAAAATTATTTGAAGACTGCCGCAAAGCCGTAGTGAATTTTTCCGTGCCGGCAAGCAGTGATTATTTCAACGGGCATTTTGAGAAATTCCCCCTGCTTCCCGCCGTTGTTCAGGTTGATATTGCCATACGGCAGGCTGCCTTGCATTTTGGCTCTTCCCTGTGCCTGAACAGGATTTTAAAGACAAAATTTATGAAACCCATTTTGCCGGAAAAGCCTTTAAGGCTGGAACTCGTTTATACCGATTCGGAAAATAAACTTGTCTTTGATTTTTTTGATGCGGAGAATAACATTCCTTATTCTTCGGGAACCATTTTTTTGGATGCAGACAAATGAGTGAAATTCGTTGCGCGGCCTTGATTCCCGTATATAATCACGGAAAAACCGTAGAGGCTGTTGTAAATAATATTCAGAGCCACGGACTTTCCGCGGTAATTCTTGTGGACGACGGCAGTGATGCGCAAACAAAGGAATTTTTAAGTGCCTTGAAAGGGCGTGATGGAATAATTTTGCATACAAGGGCGGAGAACGGCGGAAAGGGCGCGGCGATTGTTTCCGGTTTTGAAATTGCAAGGCAAAACGGATTCAGCCATGTTCTGCAAATAGATGCCGATGCCCAGCACGATACCGAAGCGATTCCGTTTTTTCTCAAGGCGATGGCAAAGCACCCGGACGGCCTGATATGCGGCATGCCTCAATATGACGGGTCCGTTCCCAAAAGCAGATTGCACGCCAGAAAAATCACGAATTTTTGGGTTATGCTTGAGACTCTCTCCAGAGATATTCCCGATGCCATGTGCGGTTTCAGGATTTATCCGGTTGAGAAGTGCCGTGATCTGGCTATTCATGCAAAGCGAATGGGTTTTGACATAGAAATACTGGTTAAACTTTACCGAAGCGGTGTGAAAACATATTTTTACCCCGTGAAGGTTTATTATCCAAAGGAGGGAATTTCGCATTTTCGCATGGTTAGAGACAACATTGAAATTTCCTTTCTTCACGCATACCTGTTTATTGGAATGTTAAAGTGGAGGTTCCTGCGTGCATTGGGCAGATAAAAAGGAACACAAGGCATTTTCCTGGCAGTTGTCCTTTATGCTTTTTACGGCGAATCATTTGCCGGATTTCCTTAAGCTTGCGATTACCGCTTTCGTCACATTTTTTTATTTTGCAAAGGCTAAAAACGAACGGAATGCCTCGCTCAATTATTTGCGCCGGGTGGCAAAGATAAACAAAAAACCAAAGCCCGGTTTATTCCTGTGCTATAGGCATTTTTTATCCTTTTCCATGACCCTCATGGAGAAGATGCAAACCTGGGGCGGCAATAGAGAACTTTCGCAAATTGAGCCGCAAAACGATTCCCTGGAAGAACTGGCAGAGCAGCTAAACCGTTCCGAAGGCGCCTTGCTTATATGTTCGCATTTGGGGAATATGGATATGCTCTGGTCTCTTTCCAGTTTTGGCAAAACCCACGCGCACAGGAATTTTGAAACCTTTCCTATAGCGGAAGTTTCCATTCAAACGATGTTTAATTCCTTCCTGAAAAAAATCCACCCGGAAATTTACGAAAAAATCATAGATGCAAATTCAATTGAACCGGCTACCATTGAATTTCTTTCGCAAAAACTCTCCGAGGGTAACTTGGCCGTGATAGCAGGGGACAGGGTATCTGCAAAATCCAGAAACAGAACGGTGAGCATTGATTTTCTGGGCGAAAGCGTAAATTTTCCTCTGGGTTCCTTTGCCTTGGCCTGTATGCTGGCCAAGCCCGTATATTTTGTGTTTGCCGTGCGAACAGGCGATTTTGACATGAATTCAAAATATGCCATGCACGTTTACAGGGCAAAAACAGAATTTTCCGGTTCTTACAGGGAACGCAAGCAAAACATTCGGCCTTTGGCAAGCGAATTTGCATCTCACCTGCAAAAGCACTGTTTGGAACATCCCTTGCAATGGCACAACTTTTATGATTTCTTTGGCAGGAAATAACTATATTCAGGTTCTTATGAAAAAGATAGTCATAGGCAAGGATTTTTTAAACATAGAAGGACTTGTTGCCGTTGCGCAGCAAAAAAGCAAGGCTGTTCTTTGCTGTTCGGAAAAGTTTGAAGGCAAAATAAAGGCCGGGATTGATTTCCTGGATTCGGCTTTGGCCGGCAGCAATGGAATTTACGGGGTTACAACCGGCTATGGAGACTCCTGTACGCAAAACGTGCCTTCCAAGCATTACAGGGATTTGCCTGTACACTTGACTCGCTACCACGGGTGCGGGCTTGGGAAATACTTCGATATGGAAACCGTCCGGGCAATAATAACTGTTCGCCTGAATACTCTTGCACAGGGATTTTCCGGGGTTAGCATGGACTTGCTGCAAAGAATGGCAATGCTTTTGGAACACGATATTTTGCCCTTTATCCCCGAAGAAGGCTCCGTTGGCGCCAGCGGCGATTTAACTCCGCTGTCTTATCTGGCGGGAACCCTGATTGGCGAGAGAAAGGTGCTTTACAAGGGCAGGGAACTGGAAGCATCGGAGGTGCTTGCGGAACTCGGAATAAAGCCCTACAATTTCAGGCCAAAGGAAGCCATAGCCATTATGAACGGGACTGCGGTTATGAATGCGGTTGCCTGCATGGCTTTTTCAAGGGCGAGTTATATAGCGGATATGGCTTGCCGCTTAACCGCCATGAATTCCATCGCCTTAAAGGGAAACGGCTACCATTTTGACAAGCGGCTTTTTGCCATTAAACCTCACGCGGGTCAGGGTTTGGCCGCCAAAAAAATACGCGAGGCCTTGGGTTACGACATAACCACGCCCGTTATTCCGGAGCGAATACAGGACCCCTATTCATTGAGATGCGCGCCGCATGTTATAGGCGTGTTTTACGATGCCGCTCCGCTATGGCGGCAACTTATAGAAACGGAAATGAACAGCGCAAACGACAATCCCATTATAGATGCGGAAAACAAATCTATTTTTCANGGTGGGCATTTTTACGGAGGCCACATTGCCTTTGCAATGGATTCNATGAAAAACGTAGTTGCAAACATNGCGGATTTGCTGGACAGGCAGCTTGCCGTGCTNGTTGATGTAAAATACAATAACGGACTTTCGCCTAATTTATCCGGGAGCAAGAGGGGCTATTCCTTTAACCACGGATATAAGGCCGTGCAAATAGCCGCATCCGCGTGGGCAGCCGAGGCGCTCAAAAATACAATGCCGGCAAGCGTTTTTTCACGTTCTACGGAATGTCATAATCAGGATAAGGTGAGCATGGGCACCATTGCGGCGCGTGACTGCATTCGTGTTGTAGAGTTGACTGAACAGGTAGTTGCGGCAACGCTTCTCGCTTCCGTGCAGGCGCTCAGGCTAAGAGGAAAAAATACGGATGCCTTTGAGGATTTTGTTTTTCTGGGAGAGGATCGCCAGTTGGAACAGGAACTGAGGCAAACCGTAGAGAATTTAAAAAAGCAAAAATGGAAATTGTAGGAGTATTATGGCATCGCTTTCCGCATCGGTGGATTTTACCGTGGAATTTTACGAGGTGGATTCCATGAAAATAGTTTGGCACGGCAACTACATAAATTACATGGAGCGTGCCCGCTGCGCATTGCTCAACAAGATAAACTATAATTACATGGTAATGGAACAGGGCGGTTATGCCTGGCCTGTTGTTGATATTAAAGTGAGGTACATACGTCCGCTTCGTTTTTTGCAAAAGGCCCGCATAGAGGCAACCTTGCTTGAATACGAAAATCGCCTGAAAATATCCTATAAGGTTACTGATGCGGAAACCGGAACTTTGCTCACAAAAGCGGAGAGCACGCACATGGCGGTAAATACCGTGACCGGCGAATCTTATTTTGAATCTCCAAGGGAATTTATAGAGAAGGTGAGGAATTATGCGAATTCTTAAAATTTTTGTGCTTTGCTTTTTTTGCGCATCGGCTTATTCACAGGATACGGAGCAGCAGTTATGGAACTCCTTGCAGTCCAAAATGGCTTATGGCGTAAAGGGCAATTTCCAGATGACAAAGTTCGTGTCTAAAAAGTCAAAGACATTTTTTTCCGAAGGAACTTTTGAAGTTTCCGATAAGAATGGCATTATATGGCAAATCAAAAAGCCGATAGAAAGCACTGTTACCATGAATATGGACAGTTTAAGAACTTTTTTTTCCGGCGATTACCAGTCGCTTAAGGAGCGTTTCTTTGTGCAACTGTTGCCTGAGAAGGGCTATCAGGCACTGAAATTGCAACCCAAGGAAAATTCCATGAAAAAAGTTGTGGAATCCGTAGAATTGCGCGTTGCAAACGATGAACTTAAAGGTTGCTTGATTACCTGGGGCAATAAAGACAGAACACTGTATGAATTCTCTGTTCCTTAAATTCTGGATTTTACTCCATATTTCGGTTATAGGCCTTGCTCTTTACGGCTTGCCGTGGAAAATAGAGGCGAATTTAACGGAGGTTCTGGTTTCCGGCAAGGCCGAGAAACTTTGGGTGAAAAACAATTCATCTTCATTTGCGATTTTAGTTGGGGATAAGGAATTCAAAACGGCAAAAAATTCCGCGGTAGCCTTGCACAATTCCTTTTCCGGGGATTCTTCGCTGGAAAATCTTGAGTTGTTTATTGACGGTTCTGCGCTGGACGATTTGAGGCAATTCTTTTTTAAGAACAGGTATAATCTTCAAAGCAGGGAATGGTTGCGTTCCCTGGATTCCGGCAATGTTGGAAAGGTTAAAAGGGAAGCCTTGGCTCGCGTTTATGGCTTTTCAATTGCAAGCCTTGAAAATCTGGAACAGGACCCTTTTTTGCTGGGGGAAAACTGGCTTTTTGAACTGGAAAATTTTGGAAATATAAAAATAATAGACGATATGCGAACTGCCACGCTTGACAGCATGAATTACATTTTGATAACGGGAAAACTTTCGCCAACGACTTTTTCAGTTGCATCCGACGGGCATATTTTGGGAAGGATAAAGGAGGAAGCAAAACTTTTGGAAAGCCAAAACCCCGGTTTGCAAATAGCGCTTTCTGGAATACCTTTCCATACCTACGAAAGTTCAGCCAATGCAAAGCGGGAAATAACGCTTATAACCGCCATATCCATGACCCTGGTGGTGCTGCTGATTATTTATATCTTCCGTTCCCCTTTTCCCCTGTTCGCTTTAATTGCCACGCTTTTAACGGCTGTCCTGTTTGCCACCTCTGCAACCCGGCTGATTTTCGGGCAAATGCACATACTCACATTTGTGTTTGGCACGAGTTTGATAGGAGTGAGCATAGACTACGCACTGCATTTTTTTGTTCACTGGCGGGTAGGCGGCAAGGACGGTTTTTCGGTGCGTTCGCAGATAATTTCCTGTTTATCCCTGAGTTTTTTAACAACAATGCTCGGCTATGCCGCCCTGATGTTCACGCCCTTTCCCTTGCTAAGGCAAATGGCGTTGTTCTCTTTTGCCGGCCTATTGAGTTCATTTTTGACCGTGCAAATTTTATTTCCCTACATAAAACCTGTCGCAGAGGAAAAAAATCGCCTGCCGTTTTTCTTGGCGAATGTAATTTTAACAGTCGGCAAAAATATTTCCGGATTCAGAATTCCGATTTTTATAGCAGCAGGCATAATAGCCTTGCTCGGATTGAGCCGGGTTCAGTTAAAAAACGATATATCCGGTTTTTATTCAATGTCCAAGGAAATGAAGCGTTCCGAATACTTGACGGCAAGGGTTATGAACAGCGGAAGCGGTGCTTTTTTTCTTGTGAAAGGTTCAAACCAAGAAGAAACATTGGTTCGCGAGGAAGCCCTGTGTTCCGGGCTGGATAATTATTTGGCGCTTACATCCTTTTTGCCGTCTGTTGCAACCCAGCAAAAAATCTATTCATCCATAGAGCGCAATTTGCTTTTGCCGGCGGATTCTCTGTTGCTTGAACTGGATTTTGATTCTTCTGCAATTTATGCCATGCGGGACGATTTTGCAAAATCCGGGGAAAATTTTTTGACGGATATGGCGCAACTGCCTGCTGTGTTCCGGCAGGTTGCTGAAAAATTGTGGCTTGGGGAAATAGACGGAGCATATTACAGCATAGTTATTCCGCTTAATTCCGGCGAGAAGTCCCGCTATGCGGCAATTTCCCTGCCGGGCGTTTATTTTATAGACAAGGTTGCTTCCGTAGGAGCGGAACTTACGGGCATATCCAAAATGGCTTTGCTTTTGATGTTTGGGGTTTATGTTTTTGTTTTTGCCCTCTTGTGTTTTTTATATGGTTTTAGAATGGCATTCGGCATTGTTTCCATTCCCATGCTGGCTGCGATTATGGCGGTTTCATTTATGTCTCTGTTGGGTTTGCCGCTCAATTTTTTTGCCGTGAACGGGATAATCCTTACTTTGGCAATAGGAATAGATTACGCCCTGTTCTTTGCCAGAAGCAAGGATAATGTCCGGGTTGTTTTGCTTGGAACCTTTTTTTCAATGCTAACAACCCTGTTGTCTTTCGGTACGCTCTCGTTTAGCGGCTTTGTGCCGGTATCTGCGTTTGGATTATCTGCATTTTTCGGTATTTTCGGCTGTTTTTTCTTTTCTGTTTTGCTGTATGGCAAGTTACTATATTCCCCTAATGATAAACGTAGCTGACTTTGGAATATCCTGTTCTTTGGGCAATTCAAAGGATGGAATATGGAAATGTATGCTTTCCGGAGACCGTTCCAAGGCAGTTTATAATACCAATAGCAATATTGAAAGCATAGCAGGCAAAGCCCTTGATGCCATAGTTCCCTCCGTTGAAAACGCCAAGGGCAAGTTCGGGAAAAATCGCATTGCCGTGCTTGTAGGCACTTGCTACAACGGCTCAAACGAACTCATAGAGATTCTGCATTCCGCAAGCAAAAAAGACGGTTTTTTCGCCTCTCAAACGGTGAGCTATCCTGCAAGGCTTGTTGCAAAACGCCTGGGGCTTGACGGCATAGTGCGTACTTATTCCACCGCCTGCGCATCCAGCGCAACCGCCATGGTTGCCGCAAAAAATTTATTGCGCAACGGAGAATGTGATGCCGCAGTTGTTGGCGGCATAGACATAATCACCAGAACCATATCCCTGGGCTTTTCCGCCTTGGAAGCGGTTTCCCCGGAACCCTGTATTCCGTTCAGCGCAAACAGAAAGGGAATAACCCTCGGCGAAGGGGCGGCTTTCTTTTTGATTTCAAGGGAAGATGCTTCCGTAAAAATTACCGGAACAGGCGAAAGCGCAGATGCCAACCACATAACCGCTCCGCGGGAAGACGGTTTGGGAGCAATAAAGGCAATGCGGGCGGCTTTGAACAGCGCAGGCTGCAATGCCGAAGACATAGACTACGTAAATCTCCACGGAACAGGCACTGCGCTGAACGATTCCATGGAAAGCATAGCGGTGCAAACAGTGTTTCCCGGTGGAGTGCCGGTAAGTTCAACAAAGGGTTTTACCGGGCATACGCTTGGTGCTGCGGGGGCGGTGGAACTCGCCTTTTGCTGCATGGCTCTTTCCTCGCAAAACACGGAGAATTTTTTACCGCCGCATATCTGGGATGGAGTTCCGGACCCCGGCTTGCCTGCGCTTGATTTTGTAGAAGTTGGCAGAAAGGCAAAAAAACTCAAGCGCTGTCTTAGCAATTCCTTTGCTTTTGGCGGTTGCAATGTAAGCCTGGTAGTGGAGAAATCTTAATGGAACAGGTAGAAAAACTGGTTCCGCATTCGGGAAAAATGCTCCTGCTTTCCAGAGTGAAAACCATTGATGTGGGAGCTCGCACGCTTTGCGCAGAGGTTGATATTAACCCCAAAAGTTTTTTTTACGATTCCGGTATCAATGGAATTCCCGTGTGGATTGGTTTTGAATATATGGCACAGAGCATAGCCGCGCTCTCCGGCAAGCATGATTTGGAACAGGGAAAGCAGCCAAAGATGGGCTTTATTTTAAGCGTGAAAAATTACAATGCAAAAACCCATTGCTTTTTGAATGGAACAACAATTTCAATTTTTGTAAGGGAAATATTGCAGGTAGATCTGGTAATTCAATTTGATTGCTCTATTGCATTGAATGAATCCGTTTTGGCTACCGCTACATTGAATGTTATAAAGGTTGAAAATGCAGAGGAGTTTGTATAATGAAAAAGAGAGTTCTGGTCACCGGTGCTTCCGGTGGAATCGGTTTGGCAATTGTGGAAATTCTGGTAAAGGAAGGCTATGAAATAACCGCCTGCTATAACAGAAATCCGGCTGCTCTGGAACAGCATGCCGGCATGAATATTATGCAGCTTGATGTGGGCAATAGAGAGCAGTGCCGCGAGGTTTTAACCGGCGATATTCAAAAGAACGGGGTATATTACGGCATTGTGAGCAATGCGGGAATTTGCAGGGACAATGCTTTCCCTGCGCTTAGCGATGAAGACTGGGATAAGGTGATAAATACGAATGTGAACGGCTTTTTCAACACGGTTCAGCCCTGCATCATGCCCATGTGCAAGGCCAGGAAGCCGGGGCGCATTGTTGCAATATCGTCGGTATCCGGTATAACGGGCAATAGAGGGCAGGTGAATTACAGCGCGTCAAAAGCGGCGATTATCGGAGCGGTAAAAGCTTTGGCGGTGGAACTTGCGAGCAGAGCCATCACGGTTAATTGCGTTGCTCCGGGAATTATAGAAACGGAAATGATCAGGGATGTTCCGCTGGACATGGTGCTGCCTTCCATACCGCTCGGCAGAATAGGCAAGCCCGCAGAAGTTGCTTCGGCGGTTTCCTTTTTGCTTTCCGAGCAGGCATCCTATATTACACGGCAGGTTATTTCGGTTAACGGAGGAATGGTATGAAACAAGTTGTTGTAACCGGCGGTTCCTGCATATCTTCGCTTGGCAGTGAATGGCAGGAAATTCTCGGCAATCTCAAGAGTTTTAAAAACTGCGTGCGCCGCATGGAATCGTATGAAAAATATACCCAGATGAATACCAAACTTGCCGCGCCTGTGGATTTTAAGTTTCCGGATTACCCCAGGAACAAAAGCCGCAGCATGGGAAGGGTAGCGATGCTTGCGGTGTCTTCGGCGGATTTGGCTATGCAAATGGCGGGGATTGCCAAGGATGAACAGTTGCTGCGTTCCGGACGGGTGGGGGTTGCCTACGGCTCTTCTACCGGGAGTGTAGATGCCCTGCTTGACTTTTTTTCCATGCTGAACAACAGCAAAACAGACGGCATAACCGCTACTACATATATCCGTTCCATGGCTCAAACCTGCGCGGTGAACATAGGGGTGTTCTTTGGGCTTACGGGGCGCATAATAACCACGAATACGGCCTGCACAAGCGGCAGCCTTTCCATTGGCTATGCCTACGAATCTATCAAGCATGGATATCAGGATATTGTAATAGCCGGCGGAGCGGAGGAACTGAATCCAACCGAGTCCGCTACTTTTGACACTCTTTTTGCCACAAGCACAAAGAACGATACTCCGCATCTGGTTCCCCGCGCTTTTGACGCAAACAGGGACGGTTTGGTTGTGGGGGAGGGGGCAGGCACTCTTGTTCTGGAAGAAAAGGAACATGCACTTCGCAGAGGCGCAAATATTTATGCGGAACTCATTGGCTTTGGCACAAATACGGATGGTTTTCACATAACTCAACCCAATCAAAATACCCAGTCCATAGCCATGCAACTGGCCTTGCAGGACGCGGGTATTTCGCCGGAGCAAATCGGCTATGTAAACGCGCACGGCACGGCCACGTCTCAGGGTGACATGGCGGAATCCTGGGCAACGCACAATGTTTTCAAAAGAGCCGTGCCCGTAAGCACCCTGAAGAATTATATAGGGCATACTCTGGGTGCGTGCGGAGCAATAGAAGCGTGGCTTTCCATACTGATGATGAGAGAGGGATGGTTTTGCCCGAACATAAACCTTGAAACAATAGACCCGGAACTTGCCCCGCTTGACTATATCACCGGAACAGGCAGAGAACTGGATGCGGGCTGCATAATGACCAATAATTTTGCATTCGGAGGCATAAATTCTTCGCTCATATTCAAGAAATCAGGATCTCCTTTAAGTTGTCCGTAAGTTTTTCCGTAGCTGCTTTTACCGGCATGTTTTTATATTGTTCCATGCTTATGGCGGGCATAACCCGCAAATGGAAACTGTATTTTTCGGTGGGGTGAAAACTCAGCATTTTGTCCCCCTTTCTCAGGCCTATTTTTTCGTTGCCTTCAAAACGGACGGGCACAATATCGCAACCGTGCTCAATAGCAAAACGGGCCGTGCCTTTTTTGAAAACGGATGTTTGCCCTTCCGAAACTCTGGAGCCTTCCGGGAAAATTATCAAGTTGTTTCCCTTGTTCAGGGATTCTGATACCCGTGCGCTGAGTTCGGAAAACTCAAGCGAATTGGGGATATAGATTTTGCTCGTTATTCCCGAAAAAATATGCCTTTTGCAGAGAGTGTTTTTTACAATGCAATCCGCATTCGGAATAAGGGCAATCAGCAGAACCACGTCTAAAATGGAATTGTGATTGCTGGCTACGATTTTTCCGCTAAGCCCGTGCAGTTTTTCCCTGTTTTCCATGCTCAAGGAAATAACGCCTACTGTGCGCATGATATGAATGAAAATACGGAATAAAAAGCTGACAAGTTTTCGTTGCTGCCTGGGAAAAACATAAAGCATGGGAGTCAGGAGCAGGGCGGCACCTGCGCCAAAACATGCAAAGCAGAAAATTTTTGCGAAAACCCTATACCAGTACAGCATTTAAAAAATCCCTTGCCGTGCCAAACGGGCCTTGCGGCAATAAAATACTCCCCGAACCTTGCTCTTTTGAAAGAAACAGGGCAAGCGAACAGGGTTTGTGTTTTATACCGCCCAGAGCCTGAAATGCATCCGGCAAAAGCTCATCTCCATAAACGAAAATCCGTTCCCTGTCGCCGGCATTCAGTGCGGAAACACAGTCCCTTAAACCTTCTTCAAAGGAATTTTCCCCTGCGCAAAGGGCTGTGTATCCTGCGGAGTTTTTTTCCAGTATGGTTGAGAGCGCAACCGGAACGTTGAATACGGATAGCCCGAATTTTGCAGGCGCTACCGAATTCTTTTCTCCGATTTCCATGCTTATGCTGCATTGCTGCACGGTTTCACCGTATATGGACGAGAAGGTGATTTTAATGTCGTTCCTGCCCTGAGCAACTTCGTGGACGGTATGCAATACCATCCGTGACAGTTGGTTGAGCCTTCGCTTGAACATGGTAGGGGCAAAGGGCAGTTGCGGCGATTCGGTGTCGTTTTCTTTGGGTTCCCAAAAACTCCAGCGGTTTATGTATATGTTTTCCATATTATTTCCTGAAAAGCAACAGGGAGTAACTGTTTGCTCCCAAATTGTGGTTCGCTTCAATTAAACGGACTCCGGCTTTTTCCACTGCATTTACCAGTTCCTTAAAACCGTACATTTTGCTGTTGCCGTTTGCCATGCAGGTGAAATAGAGCGATGTTGCCTGCAGGGAATAGGAAGATGCTTCAAACCTTTGCATATCCCACAGGGGTTCAAGCACAAAGATATCCGCTGCCGGAGTATATTTGACTATTTTTGCGATAATATCCGTTATCTGTTCCAGGGAAAAGCAGTCCAGAAACTGGCTCATCCATACGGCATCGGCGTCTTGCGGCAGGGGAGAGTCTTTTTGCAGAATATTTGAGGCAAAGGTAGATATGCGATTTGCAAACCCCGCCTTTTCAATATTGCCTTTTGCCATCTCGGTTTGGCCGGGCAAATCCACTATGGCAACACTCACATCCGGGGAATACTTGCAGCAGGCCAAAGCCCATTTAGCCGTATTGCCGCCTATNTCCATNAGTTTATTTCTCTTTTGCCTGAAAACAATGGGCAGGGCTTCGGGGAATGCAATATCGGAATAAAANTGGTCAAATTCAAACCAGCTTTTTTGAACTTGCGGCGGTAGCTTGGACANGGCCTCGTAAATGGTGTTCCATTGCCCAAAAACGCGAAGCCCTTCCGGTTTGGAATTCTTAACGGATTCGGTTAAAAATTTTGCCCCGTNGTAGCATACGTCCTGCACAAAATTCATATTCACTCTGGTCATGTCGTCTTGCAGGATAAAATAACCGGTTTTGTCAATAGCGTATCCGTGTTCGGCATTTTTGAGAATACACATTCCCGCTCCGATTTCAGCTAAAACTCCCACGCCGTAATGGGACAGGCCGCATTGCTCGGCTATTTTTTCAACGGAAACTCCGTTCTTGCCTGCCTTGCCTATAACTTCCAGAATTCCAAGTTCTCGCAATGCATAAGCCGCCTGAAACGCAAGAGGCGCAAAAGCAATTTTTTGCGCTTCAAATTTTGCTTCGACAGCGTTTAAATTAGCCATCGGTCTAATATATAAAACTCCGGCTATAATTTTTCTATATTTACCGCTATGCCCAAAGATTATGTAAAAAGCAATCGCAAGAGCCTGGATATGGAGCAGTTGCAGGATTTGCGCTTTCCTATGGTTATGGTGCTCGGAACATCAATGATAACCGTCAGGGACCTGCTCAACTGGCAAAAGCACTCCGTCATAGAGCTGGACAGGGTAGCCGGCGAAAACGTGGATTTGGAAATTAACGGCAAGGTCATGGCAAAGGGAGAAGTTGTGGTTATGAACAACCATTTGGGATTCCGGCTGGTTACGCTTTTGAGCCCCGAGGAGAGGCTAAAAAGCTTATAATGAATAAAATCCTCAAATTTCAAAAGTGGCACGTTCCGCCGCCTATAATCCATATTTTGCTGTGGCTTTTTATTTATACAGTTCCCGTGCTGTTAACGATTCCCAGCAACGAAATTAACTGGAAGATTCGCTACTGGACAACCGTTCCGTTTCTGGCAATGCTCATATCCTTTTATGCAAACTATTCCTTTTTAATTCCCAAATTTCTTTATACAAAGCGAATAGCCATTTACGCCGTTATAAACCTGCTCATGTTCCTGATAATATCCTACCTGATAGGGCTTTGGAAAAGCCATGCCGTAGATGTTGGAGTTCTGGAACCCTATCCTCCCCAGCCGGAGATTCCCTTTTCGTGGCTTATAAAAAGTATAACGGCTCTTATATTTGTAAACGGCGTTGCCATATCCGTACGCTCAACCTCAATGTGGTTCCATTCCAAGGCCGCAATGCAAAGAATGGAACTGGAAAGCATACGTTCCGAACTGTCGTTTTTGAAAATGCAGATATCGCCGCATTTTCTGTTTAACACCCTTAACAATATTTTAACCCTTATCGACGAAAACAAGGAACTCGCAAAGCAATCCGTGCAGCAACTCTCAACACTGCTTCGCACGGTACTTTACGAATTCAAGGCCGACACGGTGGCAATAAAGCAGGAGGTGGAATTTTTGACCGGATATTCAAACTTGATGAGGCTTCGCTACGGTTCGGAATTGAATTTCAATCTGGAAACGGATTTGAGCGACCCGGATGCACCCATAGCACCGCTTTTGCTGATACCTATACTGGAAAATGTTTTTAAGCACGGCATAGGAACTTCGGTAAAGGACAGTTTTATAAGCATAAAGATAAGTTCCAGGAACGGCAAGATTATTTTTGAAAGCGTGAATACTTATTTTCCAAAAACCAGTCAGGATAAAAGCGGCGGAATAGGCATTGAAAGCACGCAAAAGCGCCTGAACATACTTTACGAAAACCGCTATTTATACGACTGCAAAATCACGGGCGGCAACTACATAACAAGGCTTGAACTGCAATATGACACGGTATATTGAAATTCGCAAGGCCAGGGAGCATAACCTCAGGAACATAGACATAGATTTGCCAAGGGATTCCCTGGTGGTAATCACCGGAGTTAGCGGCTCCGGAAAAAGCAGCCTCGCTTTTGACACGATTTTTCAGGAAGGGCAAAGGCGTTACATAGAATCGCTTTCTTCCTACGCAAGGCAGTTTATAGGCACCATGAAACGCCCCGATGCGGAGAGCATAAGGGGAATTTCGCCAACCATATCCATAGACCAGAAAACCATAAACCGGAATCCGCGNTCAACGGTGGGAACGGTGGTGGAAATATTNGACCATTACAGGCTGCTCTTTGCAAGGCTTGGAATTCCGCACTGCCCAAAATGCGGCAGGGAAATCAAGGCGCAAACAGCGGAGCAAATAGCGGACAATATTCTTTTGGAACGNGCGGANCAACTGGCAAACATTATGGCACCCGTTGTAATAGAGAGAAAGGGCGAATACCGCANGGAGATTGCGGAACTGCGGGAAAGCGGATTTGCCAGGGTAAGGATAGACGGGGTGATGTATGAACTTAGCGGGCAAATTCCCGAACTGGCACGCTATGAAAAACATTCCATAGATGTTGTNATAGACAGAATTTTNATTGACCCNAAAAACAAAACCCGTTTGATGGAATCTCTGGAACAGGCATTTAAAGTCAGCAAAAACAAGCTNGTATCATTCATGTTTGAAAACTCTCAAATCAAAACCGAATACGTAATTATGAGNGCCGATCTTGCCTGNGCGAGATGTGGAATTTCCCTGCCGGAAATTGAGCCGCGTCTTTTTTCCTTTAACGACANGCAGGGGCAATGCCCAACCTGCAAGGGTTTGGGAAAGAGCTATCAAATAGAAGCCTCAAAATTGATAGACCCAAGCCTTTCAATAGATGATGGAGCTATTCTGGCAACTGCCTCGGACGGCAGACTGATATTCAGCAATCACGGAATTCCGGAATACAAGGCTATAGCCAGGAAGGTAGGATTTTCGCTTTCAACGCCCTGGGAAAATCTGTCTAAAAAGGCACAGGATGCCATATTGTATGGTCTTGGCAAAAAGGAGGAACAGGGAATAGTTACCGTTCTTCAGGAAATCTGGGACAAGTGGCATATTCATCTGCTGCAAAGGTATATGCACATTGAACCCTGCGGCGAGTGCCGGGGCGAACGGATTTGTGCCGCGGCAAGGGCAATCAAGTTTCACGGCAAGGGAATCAGCGAAATATCTTCCATGTCCGTGGACGATTCCGTTGTTTTTTTTAACGGATTGAAACTGAACGGAAAGGAAGAGAGGGTTGGCAGGGAAATTTTTACGGAGATAAAGGGGCGGCTCGGATTTTTGCAAACGGTTGGTTTGGGATATTTAACGCTGAACAGAGGTTCCGCAACTCTTAGCGGAGGCGAGGCGCAGCGCATAAGGCTTGCAGGCCATGTTGGTGCAGGCTTGCAGGGCGTTCTCTATGTTCTGGACGAACCGAGCATTGGTCTTCACGCAAGGGACAATGAAAAGCTTTTGAACATCCTGGAAACATTGCGGGCGCAGGGCAACAGCCTGATTGTGGTTGAGCATGACGAAGAAACAATGCGCCGTGCGGACTGCATAGCAGACATAGGCCCGGGGGCGGGGAGCGAAGGCGGGCAAGTAGTGGCTCTGGGTGCCTTTGAAGACCTGAAAAAAAATTCCGCCTCGCTCACGGGGGCTTATCTCAGCGGGAAAAAAAGGATAGAGGTTCCCAAGCACAGGCGTGAGGTTAATGAAAAAACTCCGAGGATTAAAATAACCGGAGCGCGCGCCAACAACCTGAAAAACATAGATGTTGAGTTTCCCCTGGGAGTTATCACTGCGGTAACCGGAGTTAGCGGTTCCGGCAAAAGTTCCCTGATAAACCATATTTTAAAAAAGCTGATTGCAAAAAAATTCTACGGCGCAATTGAAGAACCGGGCGCATACAAGTCCATAAAGGGTTTGAGATACATAGACAAGGTTATAGATATAGACCAAAGCCCTATAGGGCGAACTCCCCGTTCAAACCCGGCTACCTATACGAGAATTTTTGACGAGATAAGGGATTTGTTCGCGAGCCTGCCGGACAGCAGGGTTAGAGGCTTTACAAAAAGCAGGTTCAGTTTTAACGTGCCTAGCGGAAGATGCGAAAAATGCGGCGGCGCGGGAATCATGGAAATTGAAATGCAAATTTTGCCGAATGTGCAGATAGTTTGCGATGAGTGCGGCGGCAAGCGTTTTAACGAGCAAACGCTTGAAATTTTTTACAGGGGCAAAAACATATACGATATTTTGGATTTGAGCATAAACCAGGCGCTGGAATTTTTCAGGAACTTGCCTAAAATTGCAGGCCCCCTGAGCGTTTTGCAGGAAATAGGGCTTGGATATGTGAAACTGGGGCAGCCGAGTACGACGCTTAGCGGCGGCGAGGCGCAGAGAATGAAAATCTCAACCGAACTCCGCAGGCCCGGAACCGGCAAAACCCTTTACCTGCTTGACGAACCCACCACAGGGCTTCACTTTGAGGATATTCGCCGCCTGCTGGAATGCCTGCAAAAACTTGTTGACAAGGGAAATTCCATGATTGTGATAGAACACAACCTTGATGTGATAAAATGCGCCGACTGGGTAATAGATTTGGGGCCCGAAGCCGGCGAAAGCGGCGGTTGCATAGTTGCGGAAGGAACGCCGGAACAGGTAGCAAAATGCAGGGAATCCCACACGGGCAGATTTCTGGATTTCTATATTAACAATAGAAAATGCACTTTATAGACCGCACATTAATTAAGAATTCCGTAATTTTGGCAGTAGATGACTCTCCTGTTTTACTGGATGCTTTGGATATTACTCTGGGCGGCTTATGCAAGGAATTCGTTATGGCATCCAGCGCGGAACAGGCTTTGGAACTTATATTTAAAAAAATGCCGGACCTTGTTCTTATGGATATTGAAATGCCGCACATGAGCGGTTTTGAACTTTTTGAGAGATTAAAGGAACTTACGGCCATAGCCAAAATCCCCGTGATTTTTCTCACTTCTTCAAGCGACAAAAAAACAGAGGCCAANGCCCTGGAGCTTGGCGCGGTGGACTACATAACAAAACCCTTTGACCGCTCTGTTCTTTTGCATCGCATAAACACTCACCTGAACATAGCCTATTACTGCACGAATCTGGAAAACGCCCTGCAATCCATAGAGAACGGGCTTATCAGCACATTCAGCGCACTTCTGGAAAGCAGGGACAAAAATACTAGCGGCCATGCAAACAGAACTTCCCTTTACCTTCAGGCTTTGGGAGAAAAAATGCTGGAAAGCACGGGTTCCTATAATTACGATTTAACTCCTTCCCTTTTGAAAAAAATGGTGCGCGCCGCGCCGCTGCACGATATAGGCAAGGTTGGAATTCCCGATTCCATTCTTTTAAAACCCGGCAAGTTGACCGCCGAAGAATTTGATGTTATGAAATCCCATACCACCAAGGGCGCTGTTGTTTTAGGCGGCCTCTATAAAAAAATGCCAAGCCAGCACTATTTGTTTTTTGCCGAGCAGATAGCCTTGAGCCACCACGAAAAATTTAACGGAACCGGTTACCCCAACGGGCTTAAAGGGGAGGCAATTCCATTGTCTGCAAGGATTATGGCAGTAGCGGATGTTTATGATGCCGTGACAAAAGACCGCATTTATCGCGGCGCAATGAACCATGAGCAGGCGTGCAAAATCATACTGGAAGGAAGGCAAACACAGTTTGACCCTGTTATAGTAGATGTTTTTGAAAAGATACAGGACAAGTTTGAGGAAATATCAAACTCGTATGTAGGAGAAGAAAACGGAGAGAAAAATGAGTAGGGAAACGGTAGAGCAATATGTAAATTTTGAAGATGGCATTGAGCAATTCGGTTCGGAAAAGGAATTTGAACAGATACTTTTCAGTTTTAAAAAGCACATTCCGGACTTGCTTAAAAAATTACAGGAATGTAGCGGCGATGACTATATAATTTCCGTTCATGCCCTGAAGGGCAGTGCCAGAACAATTTATGCAAATGAAATCGGCGACCGCGCCTGCGAACTTGAAACTGCCGCAAAAAACGGCGACTGGGAACTGGTAAAAAGCAAGAATACCGGTTTGATAGGCGATACTCAAAAACTGATAGATGCAATTCAAACGCTTCAAGAGGGGTAAAATGTCTTTTTTGCTGGAAACAAGGGAATTATCCAAGTCATACAGGGAAACCGGAGGAAATCTTGAGATTTTAAGGGATGTGAATTTTCAACTGAGCGAAGGCTGCATAGTTGCTTTAACCGGAGCCAGCGGCTCCGGCAAATCCACCTTCCTGAATATAGTAGGCGCACTGGACAAGCCAACCAGCGGTTCGGTTTTTTTCAACGGCAGGAACATGTCCAAGTTTTCAAGGCGCGAGATAAACATGTTTCATCGCAAGAATCTGGGCTTTATGTTCCAGTTTCACCATTTGCTTTCGGAATTTACCGCCCTGGAAAACGTGCTTATGCCGGCCAGAATAGACAAGCGAAACAAAAGCGAGAGCAGAAAAAAGGCCCTTGAGCTTCTGGATGCGGTTGGACTGTCCGAGCGAACTCACCATTTGCCGCGCGAACTCTCCGGCGGCGAGCGCCAGCGTGTTGCTCTTGCCCGCGCCCTGATGAACAATCCGAGCTTGATAATAGCAGACGAGCCAAGCGGAAACCTGGACGGAAAAAACGCGGAGATGCTCAAGCTGCTGATTCTCAAACTCAACGAAAAATTCGGCCAGGCCTTTTTAATAGCCACTCACGACATGAACCTGGCGGAAATAGCCACGCACCGCTGGGCTATGACACGCGGGACTATCCTGCTGGATTAGGCCTGGTATCTATAGGTTCGTAATGCCTTATGCTTTCGCCCGTGTAAATCTGGCGCGGGCGGTAGATTTTTTGCTTGGGATTGTCGTGAATTTCCTTCCAGTTGGCTATCCATCCCGGCGCGCGCCCAATGGCAAACATAACCGTAAACATATTCACCGGAATACCTACGGCCTTCATGATTATGCCGGAATAAAAATCCACATTCGGGTAAAGTTTGCGCTGGATAAAATAATCGTCGTGCAGAGCTATGTCTGCAAGCTCCTGCGCAATGTCCAGAAGTTCATTGCTTTGCCCCAGCTTTTGCAAAACCTTTTGGGCGGCGTCCCGTAAAATTCTGGAGCGGGGATCAAAGTTTTTATACACCCTGTGCCCAAAGCCCATGAGCTTGATGCCGTTTTCCTTGCGCTTTACCTTCTCAACAAAGTCCTTGACGGAAACATGGGATTTGCGAATGTCTTCCAGCATCTCTATAACCGCCTGGTTTGCGCCGCCGTGCAAATGACCCCACAAGGCACACACGCCCGCAGAAACGCTTGCAAACAGGTTTGCGCCGCCGCTTGCAACCATGCGAACAGTGCTTGTGCTGCAGTTTTGCTCGTGGTCTGCATGCAGAATAAAAATCAGGTTCAGGGCCTTTACAACGTCTGGGTCTGCAATGTACAGGCGGTTTGGCAGGGAAAACATCATGTGCAGGAAGTTTTGCACGTAGCCGTATTCGGGGATTGCATACATTATTGGCCTGCCGGTGCTCATTTTAAACGCCGCCGCCGCAATGGTGCGGATTTTTGAAATCAGTCTTGCGGCAGCTTCTTCAAAATCCGTATCGTTCAGGTTGTTGGTTAGAAGGTCGTTGTGGTAGCAACTGATTGAGTTTATCATTGCGCTCAAGATTGCCATTGGCGGTGCATCTATGGGAAAGCCGTCGTAATGGTGCCTTAGACCCTCGTGCAGAAGCTCGTGTTCCGTTAAAAGCATGGAAAAGCGGCGAAGTTCGCTTTGCGTTGGAAGCCTGCCCCATATAATTGTCCAGGCCGTTTCCACAAAGGTGCTTTTTTCGGCAAGCTCTTCAATAGGGTAGCCTCTGTAGCGCAAGATGCCGTTATCACCGTCTATGTAGGTGATTGCGCTTGTACAGCTGCCGGTATTGGAGAAACCATCGTCAAGCGTAATGTAGCCGCTTTGGTCTCTTAACTTGGTGATGTCCACAGCGAGCTCGTTTTGAGTTCCCTTTACCACAGGAAAGGTATAATCCTTGCCTTCTATGCTGATTTTTGCCGTATTACTTATCATGGTATCTAAATATAGAAAATTTAGGGAATCATATGCAATGTTTCACAAATTCCGGTTCTTGAAATAAAGTACATTCGTCTATTTTTTTACCTATTCTTCTTCCAACCAAATCGCTTATGTCAACGACGGCCCCAAATTTTTCAAAAACAGACTGGAATTTTGATACATCATCACCCCAGTAAACCATACAACAAGCCATTGGAGCCCCTTTATTGTCATTATCGCCATTAATGATGAATTTTAACCTTGTATCATAAAGAAAGCATATTGACTTAGCTTCGCCAAAAACATAGTATTTCCAATGAGTAGTATTAGTAGCAACAGGAATAAGTGCTAATATCTCAGAATCATGCTTTTTATACGTTTCCACACATTTTCTAAGCCAATTTTTAATGGTAGTTCCTCTTACTCTGTCAGCTCCGTAAGGTGGATTTACATAAATTGTCTTAAAATTCCAATTTTCCGATAAGCCATCGTTTAAAGGTAGCATATATTCAATATTTGCATTAATAATCGAAAAGATATTGGAACAAGGGTCTAGTTCAATATTATTATTGAACATTTCTCTAACTGCATCCGCATACTTTTTAGGGGTACACCAATGTTGTGAAAGCGTGTTTACTTTTCTTCCTGCGCTCATTAACAATTTCTCCACCATTTTTTACTTGACAGCATAAGTAATTCGTTTTTTAATTCGTTCAAATCTCTATTTTTTGGAGTTATAACATTGAACCATAATTTTATTTTTTCTTCGTTTTGCCTGAAATAATTTGTTAATGCTATGTCAGCATAATAATCTATTCTTGCTTTTGTAAAAATATTTTCCTTCTTATGTTCGTTATAGCTTTTGTTGAATGCTTCCTTGACAGGTATATTTTCTTTTCTAGGCTTAATAAGCAAGTCTGTAATAAACTCACTCATTCCTCTATCGGTAAGAAAGACAAGCCAATCATATGATTGTGCTAATACTTTTAATTCTTTATTTTGATTTTCGGATGTAAACCAATTTCCATGATTACTAATGATACCTATTGTTAGAATAAAATTATTTAATATTCGAATATCAGCAGAATTAATTATTTCATTAAGGATAGTATAATATTCTTTGATGACAAATTTTCCATTCCGCTCTTGAATTATCCCACCAAGAGAACCGTTATTATATCGTATTTTTTGCAAAGAAGATACAGTTCTTGCAACATAAGAACCCTGTTTTGCTTTTTCAATTGTTTGAGGTCCCTTTTTCATGCCTTCTTCGACTCCAACACGTTTGCACTCAAGCATCGCAAAGGGTTTCGCTTTCAATTCGCATATTTTATATGAATTACCACAACTATCAATATAAGCGTTGAAAAAGGATTCGCTATTTGTTGATAAAACCGACGCATTTTTTATTACACGATTTTTATAGATAATCATTCCTCCCTTCGAGACTGTATTCGTATTGAAGTGTTTTTTTACTACCTCCTTACAACTCAGCGGATTACCGCTTTTCTCAAGTTTGTCCGTTGCAATCAATCTACTCCCATGCAATGTAAATTCAACATTATGAGTTATTTCATTATTCGCAAATTCTGGTAATGGACGTTCAATGGCAGTATAAGTTTCCAATTTCCAATTTTTAATAACATAATAGGTTATTAATTCCACAAATGTACCCAGTGCTCTCCCTGCGGCTTTTTTTGCATCTTTGGCATAATGAAAAATGCCAGATGCGAGTATATTTTGCAGTTTATCAACAGAATCGTAACTCATATACACTTACTCCTTGTGAAAAAGGTAGAAAAATAAGTCCCAAATTTTTCTATATTCCGCGCTATGAAAACTATTTTACCCGTTCTCCTCGCTGTTTCCGTGATTTTTTCACAGGAAGCCATAAAATTCCAGATTCCCACGGATTCAAGCGGTGCGCCTGCACCCGTGGCTCTGCCCCCAAAACCCGACACAGTGCAAAAACTTGGCGTTACCGGCAATTTGCCGCTAAATCTGGCGGAGCTTTCCGCCAGGGACACGGCAAGTTTCGAGACCTACTCCCGCAGGCTCTCCCTTGTTCGAGACAGCATTTCCGCCTTGCACAGGACAATAGATGCGGTGCAAAGGAAAACCTTGTCCACCATGCCCGAGCTGGAGCCTAAGGGTGAGTTTGAAAAGCAGGCCGAATACGATGCCCGCAAGTCCAAATGGAACGGGGAACTTCACGATCGTGCGGAGCGCGACACCAAATCCCATACCATGCGCCTGGCAGAACTTGAAAAGGCAAAAAAGAAGATAGAAGAAAACCAGGTTTCAATGTACAGTTCCGTAAGCATAAAGTCCAGCCCGGAATCCGCTTCAATATGGATTGGCAAGGAAGAAATAGGTGCAACCCCGGCTGAGTTCAACTATCTGATTCCGGGTACCGTAAAAATCAACATCCGCAAGGAAGGTTACAATCCCTGGGATACAACATTCATAGCTTCTGCTGGGGGGGGGGGGTCAA
>JGI24698J34947_10000257_pt1 | contig 22530 bp, 20 predicted proteins | sample TergutMp193P3_FD_34947 | JGI IMG/M metagenome (IMG submission 34947) | reverse complement strand
GGGGGGGTAAGCAAAAAGCGTGCCAACTTGCTGTCCGAAAGCGGACAGCTTAGCGGGTTTGTAGAAGTTTTTTACGACTTGTTGGCTTTCGTTCATAAGCTATTTATAGCATATTATCGGCTGGTTTGCAAGCGGATTTTGGAAAGAACGCCTACTCTTGAATCGCAGTAACGGAGATACCCAGGAAAGAGAAATAAGTCACCTTTTCCCCTACTCCGCCATCAGAAGCGGGCGGGCGGCGACTTCCCTGGAAAATTCCCCAGGATCGGTGTAAAGACCGCGTATGCCGTCGTCCAGCCTGCTGTAGGCGGCTATCGCGAAAAAATAAAGAGTCCCGTTATTAAGACCCTCTACGCGGAACGATGTGCGATTTCCCACGTCAATCGGGGAATCCTTCGCCAGATATTCGCCCATGGCTGTACCGTAATAAACCATATAACCCGCCGTGTCTCTTGCCGTGCTGGCTCTCCATGTCAATTCAACGGCCCCGTTCTTCGCCACGGCGCTCACAAGGGAAGGCGGCGGGGGCGGCTCCACGGATTCGTAGATGATCCTTAACTCAGACAGGTAGGGGGTAGTTTCCCCGTTCGCACCGGGGTAAAAGTCGGCGGCGATCTGGATAAACCTGCCCCGGAGTGAGCCGCCATTCTGAAGGGATGGCGAAGACAGATCGCTCCCCGGATCGATGGGAATCCAGGGAACGTCGTTCCAGCGGTAAGCGTTGTCGCTGACCCTCACGTAAAACCGTATCTCGGCGTGATCCTGAAAGCGCAGGGAGCTGTTTCCGGCGTATTCGTTCCGGACGCCTCCGGTGGGGGTAGTAAGCTGAAGGCTTTCAGTCCGGCCGCCGAACGCTTCTATCCTTACGATACGGTTGGTCGAGCGTCCTAAATCGAGCGTCCTCGTTTCCGCCCTGCCGCCCTCGTTGGGGTACTTCGTTATCGCCGGTTTCTCAACAAAGCATCTGTAAACGCGAAAATTGTCCATCATACCGGAGAAGCGGCTGCCTAGCACAAAATTGCCATCCTGCCCAATGACCGGGGTGTAAACATCCCCGCCCTCGCGGCCTGACGGAGTGGTGTAAACTATCGATTCTGACTTGCCGTCAACCAGGTATTCCAAAAGCCCCAGATCCGCATCAAAACGGATGAGGTGATGGCTCCATGTCCGGTTAAGCGACACCGGCCCGGAAAAAGATATCGATTTACTGTTCGTCTCGCCGGGGGAGAAAAAGAAGCCGGTGAAAATCCAGGTGAGCCTGTTCCTTGACACGACAGCCCTGATATTTTGAGCGATATAACCGCCGCGGCCGTCGGGCTTGTTGGAGTTCCAAAATAAAATCTGCTCGCCGGTCTCGAAACCCTGGGGATAAAGCCAAAACTCGATGGAAAAATCACGAATGTGGTTCCCCGGCGCGAAGAGGGCTTCCCTTCCGGGTTTGAGTACCAGCGGATCATAGCCGGTTCCGCTGAACAGCGCAGCCCCCGGCCCTATCCTGCTCCATGGCGCACTTGCGGAGCCAAGGTCCGGCGCGACGGAAACAACGTAATGGCGTTTGGAATCCGTGAAGCGATCCGGCCGTCCTTCATCAAAAGAAAGGTCGAGGTCAAGGAAAGCTTCATAGTTGACGGGAGGCATGTCCGACAGAACCAGCACGGGATGGGGCCGGATACTTGAGACCTCGATAACTCCCTGCCTGTTCTCCATAAGGCTCCAGGCGGCTGTCGAGCCGAGGGTAATTGTCTTTTCTTCTATGCCAAACACTCTACCAGTCAGGATGAAAAAACAGTACAATGATATCAGGATAAAGGGCTTCTTTCTCACTTTTACGGGTTCCCTCTATCTTATCGGTAAAAAGGCCTATGGTACATGACAGGTATTCGGAAAATTATAGTCTGCTCAAAGATTTCGCCAGGGACGCGCCTTCGGAGCCGGGGGTTTATATCTGGCGCGATGACGAAAACCGCATTATCTACGTCGGGAAGGCGCGGGTTCTGCGAAATCGGCTGGCGAGCTATTTTTCGGGTCCCAAAGACGTCAAAACCACAGCCCTCATCAGACACAGCAGATCCATCGAAACCATCATCGTTTCCAATGAGTATGAGGCGCTGCTTCTTGAAAACACCCTTATCAAGCAGCACAGCCCGAAATACAACATCAACCTCAAAGACGGTAAAACGTATCCTGTAGTCCGCGTCACTGCCGGGGACTTTCCACGGGTCTTCCGCACGCGGCACATCATCGAAGACGGGAGCCTCTACTTCGGCCCCTTCCCGAATATCCAGGCGCTGGACAAGACCCTCGCCCTGATCGAAAAGCTCTTTCCCCTGCGCAAGTGCAGAACGTTCAAACCACGCAAAAGCCCCTGCATGTACTACCACATAAACCGGTGCCTGGCGCCGTGCTGTGGGAAGGTAGAAGAAGCGGCGTACAAAACACAGGTCGAGCGTGTTAGCAAGCTTTTAAACGGGGAGACTTCAAGCCTCACGATTGAATTAACCGTGCAAATGCACGAAGCGGCGGCGGCGCTCAGGTTCGAGGAGGCCGCGGGCCTGCGAAACGCAATTCAGGCGATTGAGAGCCTATCGGAAAACAACTCCGTGGCGGACATGGACCCGGAAAACCGGGATTACATCGCCTGGGCGGCGGAGGGGATCTTCACCACCTTTTCAGTCCTTTCTATGCGGGGCGGCCGCATGACCGGCCGGGAACTTTTCAGCTCCCGTTCCGCCGCCGAAGAGGACGAATCGTTGGATACTTTCATCGCCGCCTACTACAGCCCCGACCACCTTCCGCCGCCCAGAATTTTCCTGATGGCCCCGGCGAAACCGGCTGACCGGGGGATTTCTTCGGCGGTTGTTTCCGGCTCCATCGAGGCGTTAAACCGCTATTTTATCGAGCAATTCGGTTTTACTCCCGAACTCGTCTTTCCCTCCGGCGAAACGGAAAAAAGGCACCTCGCCGCCATTGCCATGGCGCACCAGAACGCGCAGGAAGAACTCAGAAGGCAGTTCAGGGAACGCGGCGCGGGGCCGGCGCTGGACGAGCTGGCGCGCGTTCTGGGCCTCAAAACCCGGCCGGAGCGTATAGAAGGCTTCGACATTGCTCAACTGGACGGCAAGCACCCTGTGGCATCCCTCATTTCCTTCAAAAACGGAGTTCCGGACCGGAAAAATTACCGCCATTTCAAGCTCAGAACCGTCGTGGGAAAAGTCGATGATTTCGCATCCATGCGCGAGGTTGTTCACCGCCGCTACTCGCGGCTTGTCCGGGAAAACAGCGAATTACCGGATTTGATCCTGATAGACGGCGGCATAGGGCAGGTGAACGCCGCCAAAGGCGTGATGGACGAGCTTGGAATCGACTGCGACGTAGCGGGATTGGCGAAGCGCGAAGAGGAGATCTGGCTTCCCCATGCCGCAGAACCGATAAAGCTCTCACGGCGCTCGGAAGCGCTCAAAGTCCTCCAGTTCGTCCGTGACGAAACCCACCGTTTCGCGACCGGCCTTAACCAGCGCCTCCGGTCAAAAGACCTTTACTTTCCGGTTCTGGAATCCATCGAGGGCATAGGCCCGAAACGGGCCGCGGCCATCATGAAAACTTATGGGGAACTGGAAAAAATCGCCGCCGCGGAACCGGAAAACATCGCCGAAAAATGCGGCATTGCGATTGCCGCCGCTCGTGCGGTTCGGGCTGCGGCTCGACTCGCCCTTGAAGACAGAGACGCGAAAATAAAGCAATTTGCCGCCAAAAGCTCACTCGCCGCGGCTGCCCTGGTGGACGCGGCTGCGATAGCAGACGAAGCTTTCGCCGCGGAAACACCACCGGATTACGAATAAAAAACCTCGCTCTTAGGGCGAGGTTTTAGACCACTCAGCATGAACGAAGAAGCGTAATTTAGCCGGCGACGTAGGGAAGCAGATTTTCGGCGCTGTGGCGAAGCTTCTTCAGCGCCTTGATTTCTATCTGCCGTATCGTCTCGGTTGAAAGACCCATCTTCTTGCTGATATTCTTCAGGGTATTCTGTTCTCTTCCGTCAAGCTTATACCGTGAAATTATGACATTTCTTTCACGGGCTTTTAACGTATCAAGTGCCCTAAGGGTATCTTCCCTGGAACTCTTCATCATCAGAACCCTTTCGGGGCTGTAGGTGCTATCCTCAAGATACTCGATGATGGGGCTAGAATCATTGTCTTCGCTTTCGGTCTCAAGAGAAATAACGTCATGTGACAAACTAAGGATACACTCCACATCGCCCACAGGAACGCCAACCTCGGCGGCAATTTCCCCAAACTTTGGCTGACGCTTGTACTTCTGGCTCAAACTGTGATACGCCTGCTGAATTTTGCGAAGGACTTCCTCTTTTCTGTGGGGAAGGCGTATCGTCCGTTTTTTATCAGACAGATACCTGGAAATTGCCTGGCGAATCCACCATGCCGCGTAGGTAGAAAAACGAACCTGCTTGGAATAATCGTATTTTTCCACGGCCCGAATCAGTCCCATATTCCCTTCCTGGATTAAATCCATCATGGAAATGCCCGAAGCATAATAACCCCTGGCAATTTTAATCACCAATCTCAGATTCGCTTCAATTAACCTGCGGCGGGCTGCTTCATCGCCATTCTGGATACACCGGGAGAGTTCCTGCTCTTCTTCTATCGTTAGAAGAGAAATCTTCCTGATCTGGTCCATATAAGCAAATAAACTCTCATCACCCGCCGAATCTTTACCTGTTCTCAATTTATCCTCCAATCAACAATTACTGGCAAATTAATAATCAGCAAATTCCGTGCCAACTTCGTCTGATTTTATGAAAATTTGTATTTCATTATAATATAAAGAGTTACGAAGCCATGATTTTGATTTTATGGAGCTAAGAAGCAAAACTGTATGATTATTTATACATTACCGGTTTTTTTTCGTATGGAAAATTAAACGAATTTGTTATATATTCAATTTATGGACATCGGTATCAGCGTACAGGCAAAGGGCGATGAGGTATATTACAGTATCCAATGGTCTCCACTGACCCTTGCGGAACGCTGGACAATCAACTCAAAGGTCCCGGCTGTTGCGGGTATATACGAACTCTACTGGATGGATGATCACAGCCATTTGCGTATGCTGATGGTGGGCGATACCCACTACGGCGGCCTGCGTTCCGAAATCAGGAGGTTAACAGACCCGGAACTTACCTACGATTCCAGGACACGGGAAACCCTGGAAAACGAAGAGATCTGGTTTCGCTACAGTCTTTCCAATTCCGTGGAAACCCTGTCCGATGTGGTGTGGTTTTTCCGGAAAACGTATTTCCCCGAAAATCCGGGGGTTGAGCATTCCGGGCGGTTCAAGAAAATTTTCCTGAAAGAATCCTCCCCGGACAAGCTGATTTGGGTGCCATGACGGTTTACCGCTATGATTGAATATATAGTGCCTGGCAATATAGACGACAGAATACTCACCAAAACGGCGCATCTTTTGGAAAGCGGGGGAATTGTGGCAATTCCTACCGATACGAGCTGGAACATCGTTTGTTCGATGAATTCCCAGGAAGGCATAAAGCGGCTCAGGGCTATTTCAAAAGAAAGGGATGAAAGCCACTTCACGCTTCTCTGCTCGGATATTTCCCAGTTCGGGGAATTCTGCAATCTCGACAATACCCGGTTCCGGCTTATCAAGCGGCTTACCCCGGGGCCCTATGTTTTTATCCTAAAAACCCTCCTGGGCACCGAAAAAGCCCTTGGCTTGCGGCGCCAGGAAATCGGTGTCCGGCTTCCGGACTATCCCGTACCGCTAGCCTTGATTAATGCGTTGGGCTGTCCTCTCTATGGCGTTACCGCCAAAAAAAGCATGACCAAAACAGGAGAAGACCCTGAATTCTTGGAACAAAGTTCCGATGATCAGAATTCTGATGAGTACGTTCCCAGTGAAGAAACCCTTTTTGAAGGCGGCTGGGAACTAGAAGACATACAAGGGCTGGATCTCATCATGGATCCGGGTGAAGATCGAAACAGAATTTATTCAACTGTGCTGGACCTGGGCTCCGGGGAAGTGCAGGTACTAAGGCAGGGAGCCGGTCACTGGCCGGCCTGAAGCAAGATGGAAAAAAAGTGGATTCGTGTCGTTTTTCGACGGCGTGTTTTTATCATTATCTTACTTCTTGTTCAGTTGGCCTTTATTTTTGTTTTTATTGCCGGCACAAACCTGACTTTTCGTTATGTGAATCTCGTTCTGCAGGGTTTCAGTCTGATGGTTTGCTTTTACCTTCTGAACAAAAAAGAAAAATCCGCTTATAAACTAACCTGGATTTTTCTGATCCTCCTTTTCCCGATTTTTGGGGGACTGGTTTACGCTTTTTTTCATACTCAGGCAAGTCCGCATAAACTAAGACGCCAGATAGAAGAATCCAGCCGCTTTTACCGGCCCTTTTTTTTCCTTCCGGGAGATACCCTGCCGGACCTGGCCGCGAAATACAGGGAGTGCCTGCCCCAGGTACATTACCTGCAGAAATACGCGGGGTATCCAATCTACAAAAACACTCAAACGGTTTATTTAGATTCCGGTGAAAGCTTTTTCAAACAAGTCCTGGAAGAAATGGAAAAAGCCGAAAAGTATATTTTTCTTGAGTTTTTCATTCTACGCCAGGGAAAAATGCTGGACCCCATCATCGAATTATTATCGAGAAAAGCGCAGATGGGTCTTGATGTGCGGATCATCTACGATGACCTTGGCTGCTTTATGTCCCTGCCTGCCAATTTCAACAAATTTCTGGAAAAAAAAGGGATTAATTGTTTGGTTTTTAACCGGTTTAAGCCCATACTTTCTTCCCTCCAGAATAACAGGGATCACCGTAAGATCGTAAGCATTGACGGAAAAACAGCTTTCACCGGCAGTATGAACCTGGCGGACGAGTATATCAATGCCCGTGAACGTTTCGGTCACTGGAAGGACGCGGCGATAATGCTTCATGGAGACGCGGCCTGGAGCCTCACCCTGATTTTTCTCCAGATGTGGAACACAGGAAGAAAAAAGCCTGTGGACGGAACAACAACGGACGGAACGTCCGATGATCCGGCCGCGTTTTACCCCGGGAAAAACGCGGATGCTCTATCCGGCTCCGACGGCTATGTGCAGCCCTACGCGGACAGCCCCATTGACGATGAGAACGTAGGCGAACACGTTTATATCCAGATTATCAACAACGCAAAGGAGTACGTCTACATCAACACTCCCTACCTTGTTGTGGACAATAACCTTCTTTCCGCCCTTTCCCTCGCGGCAAAAAGCGGCGTGGATGTGCGGATCATCACCCCGCATCGCTGGGACAAATGGTTTGTGGCTATTGTCTCGCGGTCTTATTACCGGCAGTTAATTCAGGCGGGCGTAAAAATTTACGAATACTCTGCCGGGTTCAATCACTCCAAAACTTTCGTGTCAGATGACCGAGTGGCGACCGTAGGCACCACCAACCTTGACTTTCGCAGCCTTTACCTTCACTTTGAATGTGGTGTATGGATGTATAAAACAGCAAGTGTCGCGAAAGTTAAAGAAGATTTTCTTGACGTCCTCTCGGCCAGTCATGAAATCACGCTCAAGGACTGCGGCCGAAATGCGGCGCAGCGGATTTTTCAGGACGTACTGCGCCTTTTCGCGCCCGTTATGTAAAACCATTGTTTAAAGGAAGTATAAAATGGCTTTTAAAAAAAGAATGAAACTGCCCTCGGGAAGCCCCGTTTACGTCGGGGACAGGCCCGCGTCGGAAATGTCCCTGTCGGTTCTAACTTACGATTCAAAGTCGGCGCAAATGGCATCATTATCCGGTATTGGCGAATTGGAAAAATATTTGGACAGCTCAAAAAAAACATGGATAAACATCAGCGGATTAAAAGATATTGATTCCATTAAGCGTTTGGGTGATTTATTTAATATTCACCCGCTGACTATTGAAGATATTCTTCACACAGAGCAGCAGCCAAAAATAGAAATGTTTGATGATTATGGATTTTTATCCATGAAAACAATAAAACGGGAAAAGAACTTTCACGATCAACCAAAAAACAAAAAAAAACTGTTTTCCTTTTTCGGGGATAAAAAAAAGGGAGAGGAAATTACAGAAGAATTCTTGATTGATCAAATCAGCATAATCATTATGAAAAACGTCCTGATTACTTTTCAGGAAATAGCCGGCGCTTCATTTGATGTTGTCAGAAAAAGGATTTTGGAAAATTCCGGCGAAATTCGCGAAACGGGAATGGAGTATCTCACCTATTCTCTTATTGACGCCGCTGTTGATGAATACTTTCTTACGCTGAATCACCTGGAAGATGATATTGAGGATTTTGAAGACCGCGCGACCACAACCAGTGATGATATGTTCATTGAGGAGATTCAGGACACGAAAAGGTATCTTTTACGGATTAAAAGGGCAATTTTGCCGCTGGCGGAAAATATAGCCGTTATCTCCCGTCATGGAAGGTTTTTTCAGGCGGATGAATTGAAACCTTTCATGCAAGACCTGAATGAACATCTGAATCACGCTTTAACAACGGTAGAAAACTACCGTGAATGGCTGTCAAACATCATGGATGTGAATTTATCTGTTTTGTCCCACCAGACGAACAAGGTAATGAAAGTCTTGGCAATTATCTCAACAATATTTATCCCGTTGACTTTTATCGCGGGGATATACGGCATGAATTTTGACTACATGCCTGAATTGAGACATGAATTGGCTTATTTCATTGTTTTGGGCAGCATGGGATTTATTGGGATTATGATGGTCGTAATTTTCAAGATTCACCGCTGGTTTTAGTGTTTTATTTCTTCCAGACTATATCTGAGACAATATGAATCCGGTGCGTCAGGATCATTATATCCCGTATCAACAAATCCGGCTGTCTTGAACATTCTTATTGCGTGTGTATTCTCCATTTTAACGCAAATTTCAACGGATTCGTATTTTTTTTCTTTGTCCAAAATATCAATAACCAGTTGTAATGCTTCCCTGCCAAAGCCCATGTTCTGATAACGGTAATCAATAAGGAACTGTTCTATGGTATAACAGGCAGGTTCTTCAAATAACTCCATGTACATTAAAACACCTATGATGGTTTCATTGTTCGTAATAGCCAGGGCTCGCGCGTTCCGGTTTCGCTTTGCATACGCTCTGGCCAATATGCCCATTGGCGAAGCTAAAAAACCTTTTTGTTCTTCAGTAACTTTTAAGGCGCAAATCGTCAGGTAATTATCTTCTGTTACATTAATTAGTGAAACCATTTTGTCGACTGTCTCCTTTTATCCCAGTACCTTCATTTTTATCGCTTTCCCGACACCGCCATGTCTGCAATCATCGGTTATATATTGCGCTATCGCTTTTAATTCGTCGCACGCATTGCCCATCGCGATCCCAAAATTCACAGTGCGTAAAGCGGATACATCATTGATACTGTCGCCGATAGCGATACTATTCTCCAATAATATCCCGGTCTCATTTAATATCATTTTTATCCCATTCGATTTGTCCTCCCCTTTTATTATCCCTTCATAATAACCGAAAAATGAATTTAACTGAAAATAATCCTCAAGAAATTTTCTTTCTTCCGCCGTTGGCTCTCCCTCAATTGTTAGCTTGGTTATTTTTACCCCGCGATATTTGCTGGTAAAATCATTCTCATCACTAACCGGGGTCACTTCTCCGACAAAAAGCGCCGGATCAAATTTATTAATTCCATATAAGTCTGTTTCTCCTTCAAAAACACACCATTTTTTGGTATTCAAATAAAATCTACAAACCGATGTGAGTATTTTTTCGTTTATCCATTTATGATAGATGGTTTTGCCTTTTAACCGCACATGGGTTCCGCTCCCCATAATCATGCCGTCAATATACGCGGCCTCTTTCAAGACAGCGGGAATATTTGAGAAAGCCCGTCCGGTATTAAGAAAAAATTGATGGCCATACTCTTTAGCAATTTTTATTTGCTCAATATCCTCATCAAAGGGACCTTCGTCATTTAAAATCAACGTACCATCTATATCCAAAAAAATCGCCTTTGGCTCTTTTTTAATAATTTTCTCCATACTGTATCATACAACAATATCAAATATTCTACAATTTAGGTGGTTACAAATCGGCATTTTTGATTTAAAATTGGAGGCTATATGAAAACGATTCTGAAAAACTTTCATCTCATTGACGAAGAAATAGACACAACCGGTACATTGATTATCGAAAACGGCTTCATTTCAGAGAAATTTCCAGACTCACTTCGGGGGACAGCTTTTGAAAGTGTTTGGCTCCCCGAAGATGACGACATGGCAATGGTTATTGACGGCAAGGCCCTTGCCTCATCCGGCGAGCTTCCCCTCCTCATGCCCGCCTTTGTCGATCTCCACGCCCACTTCCGCGACCCCGGCCCTTCCCAAAAAAACACTTCATTCCCCGCAGAAGTGCTGGAATCCGCCTCCCTGTCCGCCGCCGCCGGTGGCTTCGGCACGGTGGTTTGCATGGCAAACACCAACCCCCCAATAGACACCATCGAAAAGGCGGCGGACATCAAGCGCTGCTCCGATGCCCTGGGCCTCATCGATCTTTACCCCGTTTTATCCTTGACAAAAAACATGGAAGGAAAAGAACTTTCAGAGATTACTCTCCTTTCCCATGACGGCGGTTCATATCGTCCCCTCATGCTTTCCGAAGACGGCAAGGATCTTGCGGATGACGACCTGTTTTTCGCCGCGATGAAAGAGGCGAAACGTCTGAACATTCCCATTTCCTGCCACTGCGATCTTGGCGGCGATGAAAACGGCGCGGTGCGCCGGGTTATCGAACTGGGGAAGAAGGCGGGCTGCCATATCCACATTGCGCATGTATCCACGAGGGAGGCGATTGATACCATATATCATGAACAGCGAAACAATCTGCTTGGGTTTTCTTCGACTAGCGATACGGACGAACCAGGTTTTGACCTTACCTGTGAAGCCACGCCCCACCACCTCTGCCTGACAGAGGACGACGCAAAGAAGCTGGGAGAGAAAACCTGGGGGCGCGTGAACCCGCCGTTACGTTCCGAAGAGGATCAGCAAGCCCTCATGCACGCGTTAACTTACGGGGCGGTAGAAGCAATCGCCACCGATCACGCGCCACACACGGCGGCGGGCAAGGAAGCCGGCGCGCCAGGCTTTTCAGGCTTCGAGACCGCCTTCGCCGCCGTTTATACAGAACTCGTTCGTAGCGGCTCTTACATTGATCTCAAGCGGCTATCCTCTCTCATGAGTACCAACCCCGCGAATCTCCTCGGACTCAACGACGGCTCTCAAGCGCGAGGCTGTCTGCTCCCCGGTTGCAGGGCTGACCTCGTAATAATCGATCCAAGTGCGGTGTGGACTGTTGACCCGGCGCTCCTTAAAACCCGAGGGAAAAATTCGCCATTCAAAGGCCGGAAGCTTTACGGGAAAATCCTGATGACGCTGCATGGGGGGCGGGTAGTGTTTTCTGCCTGATACTTTTTAACTCATAAATAAGTACGATATATTAGTCGAAATAATAGTGATCAGTCCATAAAGGAGTCTGAGATGTTTGGATAGTCCCGCCGTAATACCCATTTCCATTTCGGTAGAGACGGAAATAATACCACCCATAAACTGTAGTGCCATCCGGTGCGTTAACAGGGTTCAACTGGGCCTTGTTCGTTTTATATTTAAGGTCGTAAAAAGAATCTAAAACCCAAATCATTTTTGTTATAGAAGAGATATAAGCCGCAGCTGGCAAGGTAGGCCAATAGTATCCACGCAACAGTACCACATCTGCAAGCTTGAAATTGGCTGCTATTGTATGATTGTCCGTCATTTCCCATCGCTGATGGCCAGAGCAATAGTAGAATTCCTCATCAGCAGTGGTAACAGCAATCAGCATGCCTCTGCTCTCGGACTTAACCCTTTTGAAAAGCTCCTCAATCGACTTATCGTAATTGTTGTCAGCACCGCAAGATATAAACGCTAATCCAGGTACCAGCACTGCTGCCAGCATTACAAAAATAAAACCGAGCTTTTGCATAAAAACTCCTTTATTTCCTTACAGCATATCGCGATTTGGGAGTGATTTCAAGCTTTTGCCTGGTTAATGAAGAACCTCGTGGCAAGCCACGAGGTATCTTCGTTGGAGAGGAAATTTATTATACTCTCCCCCGCGCAAGCGGGTTCTTGGGTCCATACCCAGTACGTTTTAAACCTTCTTGTAAGGTATTGGAACTCTAACCGCTGCAAGCAGCGGGGTATTGACCCCGCCTTCCAATAAAAAGCACCTTGCGCGGTCTGGTGAGGAGGAAGCGGGCGGCTGCCACATCAAGGAAGATGCTGACGAAGTTGGCGCTCTACGAAAGGAAATCGCTGTCCACATTAATACCAAAAAAATGATATAATACCCCCATGAACAACATAGACAAGCTTTACGAGAATGTAGCGAAGCGCGGGCACGTCTGCGTCGGCCTGGATACGGCGCTTGAGTATATCCCGGAAAAAGAACGCCTGCCTTCGGATGCCGATTCGGTGCTTGCATATAACAAGACAATCATCGACGCAACAATCGACATTGCCGCCTGCTTCAAGGTGCAGATCGCCTATTACGAGGAGCTGGGGCTCGAAGGGCTCAAAACTTACGCCCAAACCCTCAAGTACCTCCGCGATAAAAACGCCTTTATAATCGCGGACATCAAGCGTGGGGACATTGCCGGCACCGCCAGCCGCTACGCCCGCGCCCACTTCGCGGGTGACTTCGAAGCGGACTTTGTTACCCTCACCCCATACCTTGGAATGGATTCCATTGAGCCCTGGCTCGAATGGGCTGACAAAAAAGGCAAAGGCGCGTTTGTGCTCATGCGGACGAGCAACAAGGGCAGGCGTGACTTTGAGTGTCTTGAGCTTAATCAAACGACCGATAAGCAGCCGGACAGACCGAAGCTTTACAACGCAGTGGGCGATAAGCTCTCCGAACTGGCCGCCGCTCATCTAGGCAAACACGGCTACGGCGCATTCGGCGCGGTCGTAGGGGCCGATCCCCAGTCCGAAGAAGAGCGCAAAGAAGCAACGGCTATCCGGCTGAAGTATTCTAACCTCTTTTTCCTGATCCCCGGCTACGGCGCACAGGGAGGCGCCGCTTCCGACGCGGCCTTGCTTTTAAGCGAGGGCAACGGCGGAGTGGTGAACGCCTCCCGCTCAATACTTCGGGCCTGGGAAAAGAAAGCCGGAGCGGACAGCGCCGCCGCAGTTGACAACGCCTTCGCCGCCAACGCGGCCCGCGAAGCGGCGATTGAAATGCGGGACGCCCTTCTCAAAGCAGCCAATAAAACAGCGTAATAATTAATCGCAATTATAGCGCACAGAAAATATCTCCTGACCACCTTGCTAAAGCGGTCAGGAGACAAAGGTTTTTTTCGTATCTCAGAACGACTCTGTATAAATCTTCTCCACAACTTCCTTGCCGGAAGCAACCGGAGCGCAGCCCAACAGCCCGGATAACCCTGGGGTTTCAAAGGTAAGGCTAACCAGCTTGGCCACATCCGCCTTTGTAAAGCCTATGTCGCCCATTTTTTCTTTCACGCCGACAGAGACAAGCCAGGCGTAAACACCGTCCGCTGCTTTTTGGGCTTCGCCGGCGGCGCCGGTAAGACCGGGAACCATGGGGGCCAGCACTTCAGCCAGAATTGCGCCTGTGGCCGCATCCGGATAAATCGTCTTAATCACAGCAGGGAGCAAAACAGACAAGCCAAGGCCGTGCGACAAATCGGGCTTCACACCACTGAGCGGGTGTTCAAGCGCGTGGGTGAAATGGAGCATGCCGTTATCAAAGCCGGCGCCCGCAATCATCGCGGCATAGGTGAGGAAATATCGCGCGGTCAGATCCTTTGGATTCGCCAGCGCCGCGGGAAGATACTTTGCGACCAGCGCCGTAACTTCTTTCGCCAAAGAGATGGCAAAGGGATTATTCAGGGTACTGGTGGCGGCCTCCACCACATGGTTTACGGCGTCTATGCTCACATAGCGGGTCTGATTCGCGGGCAAACCGGTCATCAAAGCAGGATCGTCAATCGAATACAGCGGATAGATGCAATCGTAGGCAATCGCGGGTTTGTAATTTTTTTCCGGAATTGAGACCACCGCAAAACGATTGGCCTCGCTGCCCGTGCCATGAGTCAGATTGATGACTACGATGGGAACCGCCTTTTCAGCCGAGAATTTCATCTCGTAAAGGTCCTGACAGGTTTTATCCGGGTACTTCAACAGAATTGCCGTGCTCTTCCCCGCGTCAATCGGGCTGCCGCCGCCTATGGCGATAACGGCCTTTGCGCCCGCTTCCTTCGCGATTTTTACGGTCTCGTCAACCTGATGTGTCTCCGGATTTGGCTGTACCTTATTGTAGAGGGTGTACTTGATTCCCTGAGCCTCCAGCGCCTTTGTCACATGATCCCACGCGCCGGTTGAGGCATACGCCCCCTTCCCGGTGACGGCGATAATGCTGTCAACCCCCTTGGCTTTTAATTGCTCCGCGATAAAGCCCATCTTGTTGATGGCCCCTACCCCCAAAAAAACGTGACTACCGCAAATGACGGTGCTGACATTGTTTACATTGATTCCTTTCTCCCAAGACATAAAAACCTCCATACGCCTTTAAGACTGGTTTTAAGATACTTCTATTGTACCCGCTCATCAAAAAAAAACAAGCAATAATTGACTCTTTTTGTTAAAATTTGACTGGCTGGAAATGGCCTTGCCAATATCCCCGGAATCATGGATTCTATATGTAGGGACAGCAAAGATGAGAATTTACTTGCTATGTTTGGCTCTTTTTTTGACGGGGTTTCCGGTTATCGCTCAAAACAACCAGGACGCGCTTTGGAACTACAATACCGGCCGGAACCTGGAAAACCTCAACCGCATGGACGAGGCGGAATACTTCTATAACGAAGCCGTGTGGCTCTCCAGGCAGGAAATATTCAGCAACATGGCTAACAGGAACTCTTACGTGGCACTTACTTGGGCCCTTCAGCGTCTGAGAAGATACGCGGAAGTAATCACATGGGGAGAGCGTGGACTCGATCTCTACGCGGACGAATACCGCCTCGTTGAAACCATGGGGGAAGCATATTTTTACCTCGATAATCACGACGCGTCCCTGCGGTTCATGCAGCGCTATACCAATTCCGTCCCACGGGGCGAACGGGCTCCGGTAGCGTATTTTTTCATCGGTGAAATTTACAGGTTCAAAGGACATTTCCGTCACGCAGACATCGCCTACACCACCGCGGTAAGGCTTGAGCCCAACGTTGATCTATGGTGGTACAGGCTCGGCTCTGTTCGGGAAGCGGTGGGGGATTACTCCCAGGCAATAACCGCCTATGAACGGGCGCTCGCTATCAACCCCGATTACGCGGCGGCAAGCAACGGCCTCACGCGCTCCCGTCTAAACGCTGGTCTTTAGTCTTTTTTCCTTTTCAAAACGCTCAAGGGCCAGACAGATCAGCCGGTCTATCAGTTCCGTGTAAGAAACACCCGACGCCTCCCAGAGTTTCGGATACATACTTATCCTCGTGAACCCGGGCATGGTGTTAATTTCATTGACGATGACGCTTCCGTCTTCTTTCAGAAAGAAATCTACCCGTGCAAGCCCCTCGCAACAAAGGGCTTTGAAGACCTCTACGGCCAACTCCCGCACACGTCTGGAAGTTTCAGCGGGCAGATCGGCGGGTATGATCAGAACGGCGCCTTTTTCGTCTATGTACTTTGCGTCGTAAGAATAGAACTCGTGGTTGGGTTTTACTTCTCCGGGAACCGATGCCTCAACTTCGTTGTTGCCCAAAACCGAACACTCCAGTTCCCTGCCTTGTATGAACTCTTCGATAATCACCTTTATATCGTATTCAAAAGCGTTATTCAAAGCGGGAAGAAACTCCTCTATGTTATGAACTTTGCTCACCCCCACAGAGGAGCCCATGTTGGCGGGTTTGATAAAAAACGGCGAGCCAAGATCATCGCACAACGCTTCGTAATCGGGAATCCATTCGCCCGAACGGAAAGAGCAGAATTTGCCGATGGGAAGATTCGCGTCCCTTAAAATACGCTTCATCACATCTTTATCCATGCCCACAGCAGACGCCAGCACCCCCGCGCCCACAAAAGGAACATCCGCCAGTTTAAGAAGGCCCTGTACTGTGCCGTCCTCGCCGAAGGGGCCGTGAAGTATGGGAAAGACCACGTCAATGGCCTTGTGATTTTTGGCGGCGGACAAATTCTCGATAGCCCCCTTGCCGTGGGGAACAAGTGCGACAACATCGCTTGAAGGGTTAAGCCTTATGCGCCGGGGATCTTCGGCGTCAAGGAGAAACCTTGACTCATCGCTCAAAAGCCAGCGGCCGTCTTTATCAATCCCGATAAGCACAGGTTCGTACTTGTCCCGGTCTATCGCGTCATACACATTTTTCGCGGACTGGAGGGAAACCTCATGTTCCGCCGATTTGCCGCCAAAGAGGATGCCTACTTTGAGTTTGTTAAATCGCGTTTCCATAAAAAGAGTATAGACTGGAAGTAAGCAAAAAAGCTATGGGTGAAATGGCCGTACCGGACAGATCATACAATATATAGTGCTGATAACTGACATTGTTTTCATAAGACTATGAAAATTTGATGACTGTCACCTTTTTTGGTGTCAGATACCACGCGTTACCGGTCGTTATGTCTGCTTATGGAATATAACAATGAAAAACCGTTGCAGCTCCCATTGAAATGGGGTTAGGTCTACCATCATATGCTGGAGGGATCTCCCTTAAAATACGTAAACCATTCCGGGTAAGAAAACCTTGTAAATATTCCTTACCTTGTACATCAAGATTTGCAACATAAATATCTTGTGCTTTTCCACCAACATGAGCAAAACCGTCAGGGTTACCAGCTTGAGCCATTATCTCACGTTCCCACCATCGCAGCATTTCAGCTGTCATTTGGCTTGATGATGCTGGTAAAGTGACACCAAACTGTTGCGTAAATCGATTTTGGATATAAGGGTAACTTCCAGGACGAGTCAAACAGAATTCCATTTGTTGCTGCCATGTGCGTTCACCATTGCCTCCAGTTAACACCGCTTTTCCTCGATATTGTGGATATTGACTTTCAAATTGCGTAAGGGCGGTACGTACCATGCCATTAGCCTGTGCAAACAAGGAAAATGATCCAAGACAGAAAATAATTACAATTGTAAGCTTTCTCATAAGAACTCCTTTTATAGTTTTTCTCTTTATTGAGATTGTTTATACTTAACTAATAAATGTGTCAAGCACAGTTTATTCCCATGATTTTAATCAATGGGTGTACTATGTCGCCATGAGGCTGAAAATGTACAAACTGGGGATGAAACACTCCGCAGCTACCACTGCCTCGCTAAGTTACTTAGTATATAGGGTGCCATTTTGATCCCTAATAGTTGTCGAGCTCACAATAGTCCAAAATAATACATCACCGGAATATTCATCTACTATTCTTATTCTGCTTCCTGAAACAGAATAAGTTGCCTCAGCAGAAAATGAACCCAATGTGCTGTATATATATAACGTACCATCTCTATAAAAAGTCACATACCCTGAATTATTGGGGGCATAATAAGTACCTGAAAGGGTTGTGGTGCTGGGGACTGGGGGTACTGGGAGTGCTGGGAGGAGTATAAGGGGGGATATACCAATCTTCACATGAGACCAAGGAAAAACTCAGCGCCATAAGCGTAAGACACACCGTTAAGAGCAAAAAATATTTCAGCTTTTTCATTTAAAACTCCTTTAGTTTATCCTCGTTGCGGAGTGTTTATCTTTACCACTCATACGAGCGGCTATTCCCATATGTGCAAAAAAGAGACAGCGACCAGAGCATTTCTTCCGCTCCCAATTACTGAAAAATTCACCAATCAATGGCGACAAAATATGTATTCCCACTCTGTTGGACAAAAACATCAGAAGGGAAACACATTCCTCTCTCTCTTTCCTTTGCTGCTTGTAAATTACGCGCTAATGCTTGCGCTCTATTGTATGCGCCGATACCACCCACAGTCACGGCAATAAAATATACTTGGGCAATATCTAGACATCCTGTTAGCAGTGTCTGATTCTGCCCAAACGTATCCACACAAGCTTTTGTCATTGCCCTTAAAAACTGCTGGTCGGATACAAGTTTTGGCCTACCTAGAATACCGTAATCAATATCATGCTGGTCACATGCTGCTTTGAAAATTAAATCAGGTACAGCGATTCCATCAGCAGCTCCACAGCCATTGGATTGAAGTAGATATTCATAATATGCCGCTGACGGTAAAGACATATTCTGTCCAAATACAGTAATTGAACAAAATAGAACCAAACAGAAAAAAATTACCTTTTTCATAAAAAGCCTCCAAAATTTGCTTAAAGTCCGACACGAACCCAATTTTCACCAGGTGCGGAAAATGTAGTTCTACTGGTAATGGTGTAGATAAATCTTCCAATCCCCTGAATATTTAGTGTTAAGCTGTCGCCACTTATGGAATAAGTGCCGGAGTATCTAGTACCACCAGGATCTGTATAAGAGAGAGGGCCAGTGTTCCCTATTCCAGTAAAAGAAATTTCCTCGTTTCCTCCGGACAATCTATACCTGCCGTTATCAAGAGAGCCGCGAATGGCTTCCTGCGCCCGCTGTAAAGCGTCAACGACTGCCTGCTGGCCGCTGGATTGCCCGGAAGACGAGCTGCCTGTTTGTGCAGGTTCGGACGGTGCGTACGAAGAGGAAGGAACAGAAGAAGCACGTGAGGATGTAGGGACGTAAGTTTGAACATCAATATTCATACGATTACTGAGATATTCGACAACAGAAGGTGGGCCAAACAATATTGCCCAATCAAGAGCAGTATCTCCATAGTCATCAGTTACATAAAGAAATGCACCATTTTCAACCAGGTATTTTACCAATTCTAAATGGCCATCACCGGCAGCAGTCATGAGAGATGTATAATGTGAGCCAAAACTACTTCTAGCATTAATATATGCTCCAGCACTCAAGGCGGCTCTAACGCCGCTTAAATCTCCTCTACGCGCCGCAGATAATAAACGTTCATTTGGGCTAGTAGATTGCGACGAAGGCGAACTCTCACACGCCGCTAAAATAAAAACCGTTAATATCAAAGTGCCCAAAACAATCTGTTTTTTCATCTTAAAACTCCTCAAAAGGTGACAGTCACCTTTTTTGAAAAAATAATTCGGTATTATCGAAATTTCATAATAATAGTTGTTTGCAAAAAAGTCAAGATAATAGCAGTATTTTTCGGTATAGGGCTATGTGATAATGCAGGAGCAGGAACTAAGGGGGATTCTAAGCAACAATATAAAACGAAGTCGGGCAAGGGAAAATCTGTCCCAAACAGCCCTGGCCGAAAAATTGGACATTTCAACCAATTTTTTAAGCGATATTGAACGGTGTAAGGCATGGGTTTCACCCAATACCTTAGTCAAACTTGCCGCTGTTTTGAATGTTGAACCTTATGAACTTTTCAAAGCGGACGCGCTCCTGTCCAACAAAGAAAAAGACATTTTACAACAATATGCTGATGAGAATATAAAAGCGGTTTTGAGTGTCGCGAATCAGCTAAGGGAACCGGAAACGAAGAAATAGGCAAAAACAACCAGGCCTTTGCGGAACCGGGCGTTGGCAGATGAGGCCACAACACCGCCTCATCATATGGCGAATCCCTCAGACAAAAATCCATTGGGATAGTTATAATGTAGTTTGTTATGAGTCTATTGGCAAGGTTCCACAAAATAAAAAACAGATTTACAATAATGGAGAAAATAGATATAATAGACACCAAAAAAATCAAGACAGCTTGTTTTTTGCGAATTGCAGAACGTCAAGTAACCAGTCGAGCGGAATAGTATATTTTTTTTCGGTCTCTAACCATTCAATTATAAGCCGGTTATTATCTGAAGTGTCTTTTTTAATGGCCGCTACGTCCTTGCCATTATAATTTATCTCAACAATGTGAAAATCAGGGTCAGGTGTTGAAACTATGAAGGTTCTCCAGCTTTTATTAGACGGCATTTGAATCACCCAGCAGAACAAGTATTTTTTATTTTAGAAGAGGAAAAGACCAAATAACCTGATGATTCATAACTTCTATAATTGCTACATACAAACAAAAAAATCACCGCCTGAGAAACACAGCAAAACCGATATATAAGCCATGTTTCTTGTTCAAAATGTACCCATCTATTGGCTTAACCATAATCAAAAGTCAAAGTCAACCATTACGGTAAGTATAGACTACTATAAAAGGTCAAATATGTCAACTGTTATGATTGATTTTGCTTACTTATACTTATAACCAAAGGTCAAAGATATTGAATACTATAAGGGAGTTACTTGCCGCCAATATCAAGGTAAGACGTAGTGAATTAGGGCTTACCCAGGAAAAACTTTCTGAGTTAGTTGAGATTTCGTATCAAATGATCCATGATATTGAAGGTTGCCGTACCTGGGTCAGCGATAAAACCCTTCAAAGACTTTCTGTAGCTCTTGAAGTTGATATTTATGAGCTTTTCTGTCCTCTGCCTATTAGTAATACCGGTGATACCAAAAATGAATTTTATCCGCATCTTGTAGAGCAACTACATAAAACGATGAAATCCGATATTGATCACCGCTTAGATGAATTTTTTGGGAAGCTGAAAAATGTCCAGACTCACGAAAAGCTTAGGGAAAAAACGGCGCCTGGTACAAGTTAACCTACCCCTTCTTCACAATCTTCGCCCACGTATCTCTCAGCCCCACCGTCCTGTTAAACACCAACTTGCCCTTCCCATCAGAACTCGAAGCGCCGTCAGGGTCCCTCACAAAGTAGCCCAGCCGCTCAAACTGAAAGCGGTCGCCGGCTTTGGCTTCCCCAAGGCTGGGTTCAGCCCAGGCGTTCCCTATCACCTCAAGGGAATCCTTATTAAGGTTGTCGAGAAAAGTCTTCCCCGGTTCTACTTCCATGGGCCTGTCTACCGCGAAAAGATAATCGTAAAGCCGCACCTCGATGGGAAGCGCGTGAGAGGCGGATACCCAGTGAATAGTGCTTTTCACCTTTTTATTGTCGATAGCGGCGCTGCCGCTCGCGTTCCCGCCTCTTGTTTCAGGATCATAAGTGCAATGTACGGCAATGACGTTTCCCGCGCCGTCTTTCTCGCAGCCGGTACACGTAACGATGTAGCCGTAACGAAGCCGTACGCTGTTGCCCGGATAGAGCCGGAAATACTTGGGCGGCGGAACTTCCTCGAAGTCCTCCCGCTCGATCCAGAGTTCCCCCGAAAAGGGAATCTTCCGTTTTCCCGCGGATTCATCCTCGGGGTTGTTCACCGCCTCGACTTCCTCAACCTTCCCGGCCGGCCAGTTGTCGATGACGAGTTTCAGCGGCTTCAACACCACCATCACCCGCCGGCTCGTTTTGTTGAGATCCTCCCGGAGGCAGTATTCCAGGAAGGCGATATCCGCCATGCTGTCTGTTTTCGCGATTCCCACCTGTGAGATAAAACTGCGTATCGCCGCCGGCGTATAGCCCCGGCGGCGCAGCCCCGCGATGGTGGGCATCCGGGGATCGTCCCAGCCCGAGACAAACTTTTCCTCCACAAGCCTGAGGAGCCAGCGCTTGCTCATCACGGTGCGGGTCATGTTGAGCCGCGCGAACTCGATCTGCCTTGACGGGAACACCTCCGCCTCGCGAATGAACCATTCGTAAAGCGGCCGGTGAATCTCGTATTCCAGGGAACAGAGCGAGTGTGTGATCCCCTCCTTTGCGTCCGAAAGCGGGTGCTGAAAATCGTACATGGGGTAAATACACCATTTGTCCCCGGCGCGGTAGTGGTGTTCCCGGCGGATACGGTACATCACCGGGTCCCTGAGCAGGAGATTCGGGTGCGCCATGTCGATTTTAGCCCGGAGGGTTTTCGCCCCATCCGCAAATTCACCGGCGCGCATTCTCGCGAAAAGGTCGAGGTTCTCCTCCACGCCGCGTTCCCGCCAGGGACTGTTGCGCCCCGGAGGGGTCATGGTGATGTTGTTCTTGTCGGGAACAGCGGTTCCCCGGTACTCACGCGTCTCCTCATCGGAAAGGTCGTCCACGTATGCTTTCCCCTTTTTGATGATCTTTAGCGCCAGGTCATAAAGGTACTCGTAGTAATCCGAGGCGTAGAACTCCCGGTCTTCCCAATCGTAGCCCATCCATTTGATGTCCCGCTTGATGGCGTCCACGTATGACTGGTCTTCCTTTTCCGGGTTGGTATCGTCAAAGCGCAGGTTGCACTTGCCGCCAAATCTTTCCGCCATGATGAAGTCAATCATAAACGCCTTGCAGTGACCTATGTGAAGCCAGCCGTTGGGTTCGGGGGGGAATCTGGTGTGAACATAATCGTAGCGTCCGTTTTTCAGGTCTTCTTTGATAAATTCACTGATGAAATCTGAACTGCCGGAATCGGTATTTTCAGAAGCTGT
>JGI24698J34947_10000256_pt1 | contig 22536 bp, 19 predicted proteins | sample TergutMp193P3_FD_34947 | JGI IMG/M metagenome (IMG submission 34947) | reverse complement strand
GTCAGCGGTATCGTCATTGACCGCACGGACAGCACTATAGTGACGCTTGAGATAAACGAGACCCGGTCTTCCAAGGCGGGGATATTCCAGACCGGTTGGAAACCTAAGCTTACTATCGCGGCCGGCATTCTCAAGCTCAAAGGCTCTAACCCGAAAGTCGATGTCGACTTTACAATCCAAGCTGTCCGGGACGGCGCGGCGCCTGTGATAACCAAGGCGGAGCGTTTCTTTGACGAGAGCGGCGACAAGAAGAAAGACCGCATAGTGCTGCATTTCAGCGAGCCTTTCCAGTCGATAAACGGCATTTTCACCGCTACCGAAGCCAACCGCTACAAGCCGGACTCGCTGTTCAGGGTTTGGGAGTTGAAAACTGGACTGCCGAAGGTAAGGGAGAAAAAATTGTCGAAGTCGGCGTCTGTGGATGACCGTGAATATACCAACATAAGCGACAGAGCCCTTGCCGGTCTCAGCAAGGTGAATCTGTCGGGCGAGACGCTTTGGTTCGCGCTCGAAACCGAGTACGACATCAAGCCGGGCCACTTCATCAACATGAAGGCTAAGGCGGGCGCACCGTCAGCCACGCGCTGCGCGATACGCGACAGGATGTCGCCCCAGAACGTGCCTGACACGAACAACCGCAGGGCGCCGGTCGTCTACGGCAACGACCCACCGACAAGGATGATACCGGTTCCGAACCCGGCGTCTCCCGACAAGCAGCAGGTCGGTAACAGCGGGTTCGCTTCCAACGGCAAGGTGTCAACCGGCGAGAAGGCCGACGCCTACAAGTACATAGGCGCGTACCACAACCCTGAAGCCATCCCGCACATCCGTGCCGGCGGCGGCGGCGCTGTGTTCCAGGTGCCTGTCTACATACCTGGCGACGCGTATGTCCGCGGCGGTTCGGGCGGAGGCATTGGCGGCAGCGGTAGCGGAAGCGGCCGCGGCGACGGCAGCGCGAAGATACGCTGTCAGGTTAAGGTCTACGATTTGGCCGGCAACTTGGTGAGCTCCGGCGAGACCGACGACATGTTGAACGCCCCCGGCCAGCAGTTGGCCGCGGACGCCGCGACGTCGCGCACGGAGATGAACCTGTTCTGGAGCGGCTTCAACGCGAAGGGGATGAAGGCGGCCCCGGGCACGTACAGGATAATCGTACAGTTGAGCTACACGGGCAGCACCGACCCTGAGGCCAAGAACCAGAAGTACCAAGGTACGGTGGGTATAGCGAAGTAGGGGCATTGCAGGGGGGCGGCGGCCCGCCGCCCGTATTTGTAGGGGCTGCCCTCGCGGCAGCCCCTTTTTTTTAATAGCGCGGCATTATATATTTAATGTACGGAGGTATCTCGCAAAGATGAAATACGGAATATTTATTTTGGCGGCGGCGTTGCTTGCCGTGGGGGGCTGCGCGTCGACCGCGCGGAGCCCGGCCGGGGCGGCGCCGCAGGCGGCGGGGGCCGGCGCCATGGCAAGTTACGGCGCGGCGGCGGGCAGTTCGAGCTCCACGTTTTTGGACACGCTCAACCGCGGGAAAGAGGTGGCGCTCACGAGCGACGACCTCCCCACGCTAGAGGTAACGGCCGTAACGTCGCTTCCCGCCGCGGCAGGCTCGCGGGGCGAAACGCGCTTCCGCATACAGATATTGGCGTCGAGCCAGATAGACATGGTGCGTCAGGAGAAGCTGAACGCCGAGGCGGCCACGGGCCTGCCGGTCTTCATGGCCTCGGAGCAGTCGCTGTACAAGCTGTACGTCGGCGACTTCAAGACAAAGGCCGACGCGGACGCCGCGCTGCCCGCCGTCAAGAGCAAGGGATACAGGGACGCATGGGTAGTCGCGATAAAAAATTAACGGCCGCGTGGGCGGCGGAACCGTCCGTACTTTACAGAGGTGGGGTATTTTGCGCTACGACCGTATAACGGAATTGAAGGAACGTAACGCGGGCGAGTTAGCCAAGACGCGCATGGGCCCAGGGCACTGGGTTCGCATCGCGTTTTTTATCGTCCTTGCCGGCGCGGCCGCGTGGTACGGCAAGCAGGGCGTGAACAACCCGTTCACGGGGCGGGCGCTTTTGAGCGTTTCCGGGGACGGCGACGGCTTCACGGTGGCCTGCGTCACCGGGCGGAAGCCGCGCGTCGTGAGCGAGTTCACCGTGTCGTCGGACGGCGCGGGCCAGTGGTACGAGGACAAGCGCAGCGCTTCCGACGGCGGCGGCGTTTTCCATGACATCTACCCCTTCGCCGACAGCGTGAGGGCGGTCTTGCTTAAGTTCGCGAAGTCAGATATATTGATATGCGACAGTTCCGTATTCAGCCCGCGCCCCGCGGGCACGCGCTCGCATTTTTGGGAGAAGTCCGACCTGCTCCTTATCCCGCCCGCGAGCGAGGCGGAGATTATGGAGGTGCGCACCCGCTTCCGCCCGCGTATGCTTGCGGTCGTCCCGCCCTGCAACATGCGGTCGACCCAAAACGTAATATGCAGCGAAACGGGCGCGAACGGCGCGTTCCGCTACGATTTCGAAATCAAGCGCGGGGTGCTGCGGCCGGCCGAGCGCGAAGCGGCCGAATAAAAAGATTTTAAAGATTTTTATTTTGATTTTGGCTTTTTATTTTATATTTTGATATTAAACATCCACGGCAAGGGCAATTTATATGATAAACATTCAAGAGCTTTTAAAGCGCATGGTCGACACGCACGCGTCCGACCTTCACCTGACCAACAACTCCGCCCCCCTGTTCCGCGTCGACGGCCGGCTGACCCCCATGAACAACGAGCGGTTGACGCCTGACGAGGTGTTGAAGCTCTCCTACAGCATAATGAACGAGGTTCAGCGGAAGTCGTTCGAGCAGAACAAAGAGGTCGACTTTTCGTTCGGCATACAGAACCTTGCCCGTTTCCGCGCCAACGTCTATTTGCAGCGCGGGTGCTGCACCGCCGCTATCCGCCAGATACCGATGAGCATCAAGTCTATCGAGGAGCTGGGGCTGCCGCCGGTGGTCAAGTATTTGACGGAAAGGCCCAACGGGCTTGTGCTTGTCACGGGGCCTACGGGGAGCGGCAAGAGCACGACTTTGGCTGCGATGGTCGACAAGATAAACAGCGAGCGCGAGGGGCACATCCTTACCGTTGAGGACCCGATAGAGTTCGTGCACAACCACAAGAAGTGCATAATAAACCAGCGCGAGGTCAAGCAGGACACGAACTCCTTCGCGGCTGCGCTGCGCGTCGCCCTGCGCCAAGACCCTGACGTGGTGCTCATCGGCGAAATGCGCGACTTGGAGACGATTCAGGCGGCGCTCAGCATAGCGGAGACGGGCCACCTGACGCTTGCGACGCTGCATACGAACTCCGCGGCGCAGACGATAAACCGCATTATCGACGTGTTCCCCGCCGACATGAAGGAGACGGTGCGTGCGCAGCTCTCGATGGTGCTTGAGGGGATTATGAGCCAGGCGCTCATCCCGCGCTTGGGAGGCGGCCGCGTGATGGCGTGCGAGATAATGATAGCCACGATGGCGGTGCGGTCGATGATACGCGAGGACAAGATACACCAGCTTCAGGGCATAATAGAGATTGGCCAGCAGCACGGCATGCAAACCATGAACAGCCAGCTGTCGGTATTGTTCCAGAGGCGATTGATATCGAAGAAGGACGCTTTCGGGCGCAGCCCCGACCCGGACGGGTTGAGGAAGATAATCGGAGACCCGTAACGGCTTCGGCTTTTATATTTTGATTTATGAGGTGGAGATATGCCTAAATTCGAGTATGTCGGCGTAGCGGACGGCAAGCAGGTCAAGGGCGAAATCGAGGCGGCGACCAAGGAGGAAGCCGGCTTGATGCTGCGCAAGAAGCGCATACGCACGCTCTCCCTGCGCAGCAAGTCGTTCGACCTGAAGATGCCCAAGCTGTTCAGCGGCATCAGGCTGCAGGACATATCGCGGTTCACGCGGCAGTTCGCCGCGATGGTGAGCGCGGGCCTGCCGCTCGTCCAGTGCCTCGACATTTTGGGCGAGCAGACGGAGAGCGTGGAGCTCGGGAAGGCCATCAAGTCGGTGTCCGGCGACATTCAGGGCGGCAACAACTTGGCCGACGCGATGATGAAGTTCCCCAAGGCGTTCAACTCCCTCTACTGCAACATGGTCGCGGCGGGCGAGCAGTCGGGAAACTTGGACGGCGTGCTCAACCGTTTGGCGGAGTATCAGGAGAAGGCGGACGCGCTGCGCCGCAAAATCAAGGGCGCGATGACCTACCCCGCCATCGTGGCGATAGTGGCGACCGGCGCCACGGTGGCGATGTTGGCGTTCGTCATCCCCACGTTCGCGCAGATGTTCGTTGACATGGGCGGCGAGCTGCCCGCCCCCACGAAAGTCGTCATGTTCTTCTCAGACATGCTTTTGGCGTACTGGTGGGCGATAGTCATCGTGATAGTGGTGTCGCTCGTCGCGTTCACGCAGTACTACAAGACGCCCAAGGGCCACATACAGGTCGACGCGATAAAGCTGAAGCTGCCGGTTTTCGGGGATTTGGAGCGCAAGAGCGCGGTCAGCCGTTTTTCGCAGACGCTTTCAACGCTCTTGGCGAGCGGCGTAACGATTATCGAGGCGCTCACGATAACGGCCAGGACGTCGGGGAACAAAATTTTGGAAATAGGCATAATGCGCACGGTGGAGAAGATTCAGGGCGGCCTCTCCATAGCCGAGCCGCTGAAAGAGACCGGCGTATTCCCGCCGATGGTTATCCATATGGTTTCGGTGGGAGAGAAGACGGGCGATTTGGCGGGCATGCTGAAGAAGGTATCGGAGTTTTATCAGGAGGAGGTTGACGCGGCGGTAGAGGCGCTGACGTCCGTCATCGAGCCGATAATGATATGCTTGCTGGCGGTGATTATCGGCGGTATGCTCATCGCCATGTACCTGCCGATGTTCGACATGGTCGGGATGGTCGGGTAGTTGGCGAAACGGTAACCTGTGTTGTATAATTATTATTGAGTGGATTATGACGGAAAATATTATAAATATTCTGAAAACCGCGCTGGCGGAGGATTTGGGGGCGGATGGGGACATTACCACCGCCGCGATTTTCAACGCCGGCGACATGGGCGAGGCGCTGATACGCTGCAAGCGTGCGGGCGTGCTTTCGGGCGCTACGCTTGTCGGGCCCCTCTACGAGCTTGTCGATTCGTATTTTGCCGACCCGTCCATGATATCGTTCATGTCGGAGGCGGAGCGGCTGCCCCACGCGGCGCCTGTCCCTGCTAAGGCCGCACGCACGAAGACGGAGCTATTTTGCGCCGACGGCGATTTCATGGAGGCCGGTACGGCGATATGCCGCGTGGAGGGCCCGGTGCGTTCTATCCTTGCGGGCGAGCGCACGGCGCTGAACCTGCTTCAGAGGCTGAGCGGCGTGGCCACGGCGGCCCGCGACATGGTTAAGGTTTTGGAGGGCAGCGGGACGCGCCTGCTCGACACGCGGAAGACGACGCCGGGCCTCCGCGCCCTCGAAAAGGCGGCGGCGCGGCACGGCGGCGCCCTCAACCACCGCCACGGCCTCTACGACATGATACTAATCAAGGACACGCACATAAAACGCGCCGGCGGCGTCAAGTCCGCGCTCATGAAGGCGTTCGCGTGGCGCGGCGGGAAGGCGCTGCCGCTCATCGAGGTAGAGGTGCAGAGCGTGGCGGAGTTTTTGGAAACGCTCGCGCTCGGGCCGGACAGGATAATGCTCGACAACATGAGCGCGGACGAGATAGAGCAGTGCGTGGAGGGGCGCAACGCCTCAAAGAAGGGTATAACGCTTGAGGCGAGCGGGAACGTGTCGCTCCTGACGCTTCCGGCGATAGCGGCGTCCGGCGTGGATTTCGTTTCATCCGGCGCGATAACGCACAGCGCCCCGGCGCTGGACATACATTTGGCGATGGTGTAACGTGAACCGGTATATTTTTCTGGCAGAGGTCGATTCGACGAACAGCTACGCCAAGTCGCTGTGGGCGGGGGGCGGGCAGGAAGGCGCGGGCGGCGGCGGGCAGGAACAGGGGCCGGTAGAGTTCGTCCCCGCGCACGATTTTTTGGGCGACGCGCTGACGGTAATCAGGGCAGGCAGGCAGACGCGCGGGCGCGGGCGCGGCGGCAGCGATTTCTTCTCGGACATACAGGGCGGGCTGTGGGTATCGATAATCGCCCCCGTCGCCGACATAGCGGCGCACTTCGAGCATAACCGCGCAATCTCCTTAGCCATCCTCGAAACGCTGAAACCCCACTGCGGAAGCGCGGAAATATCGATAAAATGGCCGAACGACATCTACTGGGGGGACAAAAAAATAGCGGGCATACTGCTTGAGAACGTCCCCGACAACGGCGGCGTCGTGATAATCGGGTTCGGCGTGAACGTAAACGTCGACATCGGCCGCTTCCCCAAGCACCTGCGCGATTCGGTGACGTCGGTATCGGACGAGACGGGCGAGCCGCTCTTTTTGGATTCGACGCTCGACAGCATAATAGAAATGTACCGCAAGTTTACTAACGGCGACCAAGCCGCCGTCCACCAACTGTATTTGGACAACCTGTACAAGCTCGGGCATCGGGCGACTGTGGGCGAGCACGTCGGCAAGTTCGCCACGGTGGAGCCGGACGGCCGCCTGCGCTTGGAAACGGAGCGTGGGGAGGAACTTTGCGTATCCGGCACGCTGCGTTTTTTGGGGGACGATGAATAGCGTACTGGCGATAGACATAGGCAGCACGCGCACGCACGCCGCCGCCGTCGACGTCGGCAAGTTATCTTGCGGGAACCGTATAGATTTTTACAATACGGAACTTGACAATTGCTTAATACCGGCGATAAAAAATATAGCGACGTCAACCAAAATCAGCAGGGCGAACATCACGTCGTGCGTGAAAAGATTGGCCGTCAGGGCCGAGGGGCTTTGCGCGGGTACAGGTTTATTTGACGAAATCAATATCGTCAGGGCGCATGAGAAATTACCGATATCGATTAACTACGGCGAACCGCAAACGCTTGGGACGGACAGGCTATGCGACGCTCTGGCGTGCAACGCGCTCTTTAGGGGCAGGGAGTGCGTAATAATAGACGCGGGGACGGCAATCACGATAGACCGCCTGCGCGGCGGGGCGCTTGAGTGCGGAATGATACTGCCGGGCCTGACGGCGCAGTTTGAATCCCTGCACAAAAAAACGGACGCGCTACCGCGAGTAAGCGTAGAAAAAATTACGGAACTATCCCTGCCGTCAAAATCCACGGAAGAATGTATTAAAGCGGGAGTTCTATACGGAACGGCAGGCGCGGTTGCCGCTTGCGTAAGCCGATTATTAAGTGATAACAATATAATAATAGCGACCGGCGGCGATTGTGAAACCATCAAGCCGTTAATCCCTATCAAGATAATCACAATTCCCGACCTTACTCTTATAGGAACAGCAATTTACTCCGGCCTCGGCAAATAAATATCAAACCTCGCCCCCTTGCCCGGTTCGCTGTGTATCTCTATCAGCCCGCCGTGGCTCCTCACGCACTCGCGGAAACTGACGAGCCCCAGCCCCAGCCCTTTTTCGGCGTGGGTCGTGAAGAACGGGTCGAAGAGCTTGCCTTTTACCTCTTCGTCCATTCCGATTCCGGTGTCCCTGACTGAGATTAGGAGGTAGCTGCCGCGCCTGAGCTGTGTGGCGTGCTGCGATTTGGCGGCGATTTCGCCGGTGACGTCGGCTGTTTCCACGGTCAGCGCTCCCCCGCCGTTTTTCATGGCGTCAAAGGCGTTGACTACTACGTTGAACAGGGCGTTTTGGAGCATCGTTTCGGAGCCTGTTATGACCGGGTCGTTGGCCGACATTATCGTGCGTACGGTGATATTGCTGCCCGCGATTGATTTGGCGATTCCCATCACGTTGTTCAGGATGTCGTGGACGTTGAGCTGGACGAACGCGCTTTCGCCCTTCCTGCCGAACTTCGTGAGTTTGTCGGAGACTTCGGCGGCGTGTTTGGAGGCCAAGAGCAGCGTGTCTATGCAGGCGAGCATCGTTTCGCGGCTGCCATTTTCACGTTCGATTTCCTGCCTGAGCACTTCCGCCGTGCCGATTATGCTGCCGAGTTTGTTGTTTAGGTCGTGCGCGACCCTGCCGGCGAGCTTGGCGACGGCGTCGTTTTTTTGTATTTGGAAGAGGTGTTTGTGCAGTTCGAGGCGTTCGCTTTCGGCCTTTTTGTATTTCGTTATGTCGAATATCACGCCCTGGCTGCCGAGGAAGACGTCTTTGCGGGGGGCTGTGGCGGCGGTGTCGTTCAGGCTGTAGGCGCCTTCGACCTCCACGATTCCCGTCACGTCGCCCATCATCACGCAGTAGTCGTGTGGCCGCCGCGTCATGAGGCGCACTTCCATGTTCCGCGTCCGCCGCGCACCAGTCCGCCGCTCGTCAAAGAGCTTGGGGGGCTCGTCGCCGGTAACCTGCCCGGCTATGCGCGGCAGCACCACCTCGCGGCTCACGCGCTCGTACTCCTCCGGCGGCAGGATAAAGGAAAAGTGCTTGCCGATAAGNTCCTCGGTGGAGAAATTCAGTATATCCTCGACCGCGCGGTTCACGAACGTGAAGTGCCCGTTGGCGTCGAGGATATAGATAATCGCGGAAGATATGCCGAAAATCCTGTCAAGATAGTCTTGAAGCCGGCGTTTGTCCTCCCGCAGGCGCTGGATTTCGTCCAAAACCTCGTCAGCGGTACTGCTTGTAAATTGTTCCATCATCCAAAAAGCCTTTTTTTAATATTAAAGATAAAAGTCAAATTCTTTAAAGTCAAAAAATACATTATGGCGTCTACATCATATTATAGTAAAAAAATATTTTTCGCAGGAAAAATTTTAATTAAAAAAAATGGTTCTCGTAACTCGTTGATATATAATAAGATAGGCCGCCCCACAAAATATTGTGTTATTTTTTTCTTGACATACTACAGAAAGTGTAGTATCTTATATATGTATAGTGGGTAATTTTATCGGCGGCCGCGCGTAATACTATAATATAACGGGCGGATAGTTTTACCGGCCATAACGCTGTAAACTATTAAAATAGGAGGGGCTGATGCAATTCATCAAAATTTCCTGCGCGGATTGTTCCCATTGCGCCGAATGTTCCAAAACGACGCGCATGTACGTAAATTACTGCGGTTCCGAGCCGGCGAAGGTCATGGAGCGTATCCGCGCGGCGCGGAGCGAGTGTTCGCGGCAGAGGGGCCACACCCTGAACCTGAGGCCCGCGATAGCGGCGCTGGTGCCGGGAGCCTGCGCGGCGTAAAACGGTTTTGACTTTGATTTTTTATCGGGCGTGCGCATAATATATTTTTGTCTGTATTATGAATATTAAAAGTTATTTCGCGTATCTGTACCCGTATTTGCTGCCGCTCTGCGCCGCCGCCCTTATAGCCGGCTGCGCCCCGTCGGCAAAAAACGTCCCCGCCCAAAAGGCCGAGGGCGAAGGCTCCGCCGCCATGGCGGAAGGGATGGACGAGGCCGCGTCAGCCGCAGAGCCCGACCCTACCGAACCGGAGCCTTTGGAAGAGGAGCCGGCGCCTGAGGCCGTAGACGTAGCGCAGTTGATAAATTCCGCCCGCGACGCCTGCGCCGACAGCCTGTTCGGCGCGGCGGACTCCATGCTGAAGAAGGCGGCGGCGTATTTGGCGCGGGGCGGCGACAGGCGCGGCGACTACGACCTGCCGGCCGAGCGGCACGCGGCGGCGGATTCATCGGACGACGCGGCGGCCGGGCAGCCCGCGGACGGCGAGGGCGATGTCCCTCGCGAGGTGCAGGACTACGTCGCCGAGATAGTGTCCATCTACGCCGACCTGATGCCTTCGACCTACCCGATGCCCGACGACATTTCGTTCCTTATCTTCAACCGGCACCTGCTTGAATCGCTTTTGGACTCCGTCAAGATATCGCCGGAGGACAGCGTTTTTCTGGCGCGTTTGATAAACAAGGCGGAAACGGTATACGACATGCCCATCGTGTGGAACAACCGCGTCCGGCGGGCGCTGCTATTCTACATACGGACGCGCAAGGGCGGCTTCGACCGCTGGCTCCACCGCGCCGGCTACTACCTCCCGCCGATGAAGCAGATGTTCGCGGATTCTGGGCTGCCCACCGATTTGGCGTACCTGCCCATCATCGAGAGCGGCTTCAACCCGCAGGCGTACTCGCGGGCCCGCGCGGCGGGGATATGGCAATTCATACCGTCCACGGGGAAGAACTACGGTTTGCGTCAGAACTACTGGCTTGACGAGCGGCGCGACCCGCTGAAGGCGACCGAGGCCGCCATCAGGTACCTGCGCAAGCTCTACGGCGATTTCGGCAACTGGCACATAGCGCTCGCCTCCTACAACTGCGGCGAGAACGGCATGGCCCGCGCGATAAAAAAGGGCGGCGGCGTCTACGACTACTGGTCGCTGAAACTCCCGAAAGAGACTATGAATTACATCCCGCTCTACTTGGCCGCGCTCATCATCGCGAAAAACGCCGACGTGTTCGACTTCGCCATACAGGACAGCGTGGTTTTCGACCCCGACACGGCCTCGGTGAGCGACTGCATAGAGATGTCGGCTATCGCGGAGGGTATAGACGTGCCGCTTGACACGCTCAAGTTTATGAACCCGCACATCCTCCACTGGTGCACGCCGCCCGACATGCAGAACGTGCGGCTCTACCTGCCGAAGGGCTACGCCGACACGTTCAACGTGTTCTACAGCGAATTGCCGGACGAGAAGAAGACGAAGTTTTACCGCTACAAAATCCGGCATGGCGACAATTTGCTGCAGATAGCGCGTAATTTCCGCGTGTCGGTGGAAGCGCTGCGCGAGATGAACAAGATGAAAAACAACTACATATCGGTGGGGAAATTCCTCATCATACCCATACCCGTGAACGACTCGGTGCCGGCGTCATTGGCGGCGTACCTCAACCAGAGCGACAGGGAGAGGCCGGCGTCTTCGAAAAGCCGCCGCGCCGTCCCGCGGACGGGCCAAAAGGTCACCTACAAGGTTCACACCGGCGAGACGCTGTACTCCATAGCGAAGCTGTTCGACGTGTCGGTACAGGATTTGATGGCTTGGAACTATTTGGCGAGCCCGCGCAGCCTGAAAGCGGAGCAGACGTTGGTCATCTACCGGCAGGACGGGACGCAGAGCTCCTCCCCCGTTCAGGAGCGCGTAAGGGGGAACCCTTCCGAGCATACGGGCAAGCGTTTGGTAAGGCAGGGCGACACGCTTTACGGGATAGCGCAGGAGCTGGGTTTGACGGTGGGCGAGCTGGCGCGGATAAACGGCCTTGACACGCGGAGGCCGAAGATATTCCCCGGCGACGTCTTGGTTTACACGCCGAGGGCCGGGGCGGGGACGCGGGTAACGGAATGAGGGCATATAAATGAAATCATCAACGCATAAATGGATAGTCATCGGCATTTTGGCCGCCGCGGTTTTTTTCGGCCTGCTATTTATTGTAATCCTGTTAGGCGTCAGGGACGCGGCTTCCGCGGGGGGCGGCGGCATCAACCTCTCCAAAAGGGTCGCCGTGGTGCGCCTTGAGGGCGAGATTTACGAGAGCACGTGGCACGCCGCCCAGCTGCGGGAGTACCTGAGCAACCGCAATATCTCCGGCGTGCTGCTGCGCATCAATTCGCCGGGCGGGGCGGTCGCGCCGTCGCAGGAGCTGTATAACGAGGTCGCCGCGTACAGGGCCGCCGGCAAGCCGCTCGTGGTGAGCATGGGCAACGTGGCGGCGTCGGGCGGTTACTACATCGCCGCGCCGGCCCACAAGATATTCGCCTCCCCCGGCACGCTGACGGGGAGCATCGGCGTAATCTTCATGATTTCCACGTTTCAGGAGCTGGCGAAAAAAGTGGGCGTGGACTTTAAGGTGCTGAAAGCGGGAGAGCTGAAAGACGCCGGCAGTTTCGCCCGCCCGATGACCGACAAGGAGGCGAAATATTTCCAAACGCTCCTTGACGACACACACGAACAGTTCATATCGGACGTGGCGGCAGGCAGGGACATGCCAAAGGAAGACATACGCCCGTTAGCCGACGGCCGAGTTTTCACGGGAAGGCAAGCCTACGAAAACAATCTGATAGACACGCTGGGCGGCTACTCGGAAGCCTTAGACTACCTGAAAGCGCTCTGCGGCGTCCCGGAATCGGTAAAGCCGTTAGAAAAGAAGCCATACAGCGGCTGGCGCGAATTTTTGATGGAAACCGCGCAAAAAAATATTCCGGGGATAGAGACGATGACCAGACCGTCGGGCCTATACTTTTTGTTCGCGTTATAGATTTTGACGTTGATTTTAAATTTGATTTTGATGTTGACTTTTATTTTTTTATATTTTTATTTGATTTTGATTTTGCGAATAACCATATTTCTGTAAACCATAAGGTTAATTTATTTATTTTTCTTTTACGGGAGGAGTTAAAACCATGTCTATTCAAAGCCTTTTAAGCGAGGTCGAAACACTTAAGTCCGAATACGAGAAGTTTGAGCGCGGCAACAAGGCCGCCGGTACGCGCGCCCGCAAAGCCCTGCAAAACATAAAGAAAATCGCGCAGGACGTCCGCAACGACATTCAGGCCAAGAAGGGCGAGGAAGCGGCGTGACCCAAAACGGCAACGACAGCCGCCTGATGCTTGAGGTGCGCGGGCTTAACAAAAAGTTCGGGCAGGTGCACGCGGTGAACAACCTCGATTTCGAGGTGCGCAGGGGCGAAGTGTTCGGTTTTCTGGGGCCAAACGGCGCCGGTAAGAGCACTACCATGCGCGTGGTCACCTGTTTCATCCCGCCGACGAGCGGTTCGGTGCGCGTGGACGGTTTGGACACCGCCGAGCACGACTTGGCCGTGCGCCGCAAAATCGGCTACCTGCCGGAGAGCACGCCGCTGTACAGCGACATGACCGTCAGGGAGTATCTGGCGTTTGTGGGCGAGGTGCGGGGTTTGCGCGGCGGCGCTCTCAAATCGCGCATGGACAACATGTTCGAGGTCTGCGCACTGACGAAAATGGCCGAACGCCAAATCGGCAAGCTCTCAAAAGGGTACAGGCAGCGCGTCGGGCTCGCGCAGGCGATGATTCACGACCCCGACCTCCTGATACTCGACGAGCCGATGTCGGGCCTCGACCCAAACCAGATTATCGAAATCCGCAACCTTATCAAGAAGATAGGTTCGGAGAAAACGGTCATCTACTGCTCGCACATCCTCTCGGAAGTGTCCGCCACCTGCGACCGCATACTTATAATAAAGGATGGGCGGATAGTCGCCACGGGGACGCCGGACGAGCTGACGTCGGGGCATACGGGCGGCTCGCAGTACACGCTGCGCGTGAAGGGCGAACGGGAAGCCGTGCGATCGGGCATCGCCTCGGTGGGCGGAATATCCGGCGTGGAGGTAGACGACGCGGGCGGCGGGTGGTGCGGCGTGCGCGTGCACGCGGGCGCGAAAGAGGACATAGGCGAGTCGCTCTTCGACTGCGTCGTGAAGAACGGCTGGAGCCTCTCCGAACTGCGGCAGGACCGCACAAGTTTAGAGGACGTGTTTACGCAACTGACAAGGAGCAGCCAATGAGCGCGGTAATAGCCGTCTTCAAAAAGGAATTCGTCTCCTATTTCATATCGCCGATAGCATACGTTTTTATTATAGTATTCCTAATCGGCACGAATTTCATGTATTTTCAGCCGTTTTTCCTGATAAATCAGGCTGACATGCGCAGTTATTTCGAGCTGCTGCCGTGGGTGTTCCTCTTTTTCGTCCCGGCCATCACCATGCGCAGCTGGGCGGAGGAGAAGAAGAGCAAGACGATAGAGCTTTTGCTGACGTGGCCGCTGAGCGACGCGCAGGTCGTGTTCGGCAAGTTTTTGGCGTCGCTCGCGTTTTTGGCGGCGGCGGTTATCTTGTCAATAACGATACCTATTACTCTGTTTATCATAGGCAGCCCCGACCCGGGCCCGATTATCGGCGGGTACGCTGGGGCGCTTCTGATGGGGTCGGCGTACCTCGCCATAGGGCTGTGGGTGTCGTCGCACACGGAGAACCAAATCGTGGCGTTCATCCTCGCGTGGGTGGCGATGTTCGCGCTGATGATTGTCGGGCACCCGCTCGTTACGATGAAAGTACCGGCGGCGCTCGTCCCGCTATTCTCGTACCTCGGGCTGTTCACGCACTTCGAGAGCATCGGGCGCGGGGTTATCGACACGCGCGACGTTATCTATTATTTATCGATGACCGGAGTGTTTTTGTTCCTTAACGCTCAAACATTGGGGAGCAGAAAGTCCGAATAGCCATGAAAAACAAAAAAATAAAATCAAGGGCGGAAATAGCCGTGGTAATCGGCGCGGTAATCGCCGCCGCGGCGCTCGTCAACTACGCGTCTAACAGCTTTTTCTACCGGCTCGACCTGACGGAGAACAGGCAGTACACCGTGTCCGACGCGACGAAGCGCGTTTTGCGCGGGCTCGACGACATCGTGGTCGTCAAGGCGTTCTTCTCCAAAGACCTGCCGCCGGAGACGCACAACACCGTAAGCACGGTGCGCGACCTCCTGAGCGAGTACAAGAACATCGCCGGCGGCAAGCTGCGCGTGACGTGGGAAGACCCGGCGGGAAGCGAGGAAGCGACCGCCGACGCGGCGAGCTTGGGCGTCCCGGAAATCACCCTGCAAACCATCAAGCGCGACAAGGCCGAGGCCATGAAGAGCTACATGGGCATCGGGATAATGTACGCCGACAGGAAGGAAGCCATCCCCGTCGTGCAGAACTTGGCTAACTTGGAGTACGACCTGACGCAGGCCATTATGAAGGTCAAACGTGCGTCCGTCCCGAAAATCGGCGTACTCAAATCGCAGTCGGCGGACTTCATGCCGGAGCAAATCAGGGCGCAGATGAACATGGGCAACGACGTGACGGAGAGGAAGTTCGCCCCGCTCTTCGACAACCTGAGGCGCGACTACGACGTCTCCGTGGTCGACGTGTCGGAGGGGAAGCCTGTCGACAAGGAGATAAAAACGCTCATCGTCCCAATAGGCGGGCGTCTCAACGACCGCGCCGTTTTCGAAATCGACCGCTACTTCATGAACGGCGGGAATCTGCTCGTGCTTGCCAACGCGGTCGAGGTATCGTTCCAGTACGGCCCACAGGGCAGGGTTCAGGAGTCGCCGCTTTTCGGCCTGCTCGAACACTACGGCGTCAGGGTCGAGCGGAATTTAATCATGGACGCCTCGTGCGGGTACGTCCTGCTGCCGCGCAACGTCGGGCCGTTCACGATTAACGAACAGATACCCTACCCATACTTTATCAGAATCGGCGCGGACGGTTTCGCGAAGAACAACCCCGCGGTGTCGGCGCAGTCCGAACTGATGCTCGGCTGGGCGAGCTCGCTGACGCACGTACCCGACACTACCGGCGCTGCCGTAACCGCCGCCACGGCGCTCGCCTCGTCGTCGGACAAAAGCTGGGCGGTCACGGAAAACTTCGACCTCAACCCTCAGCCGGAATACCAAATCCCAAGCGCGGACGCGATGTCGCCGCATACGATGGCCATATACCTGAACGGCGGCTTCAAGAGCTATTTTGACGGCAAGCCAGCGCCGCCCGCGCGGCCAAAAGCGCCCGACGAGGACGACGCCATGAGCCAGATAAACCTCTCCGGCGGCGAAAACGACAGCGCGGCCAAACCGCTGAACGCGAACGGCAACTTAGTCGTAGTGGGCGACGCGAATTTCATAAACGCGCAGAACGCCAACCGCCCGAACGTCATTTTCATGCTGAACCTTGTCGACTGGCTGTCTTTAGACAACAACCTGATAGCGATACGCTCGCGCGTCCTGAAAGACAAGACCATCAACCCGAACGTTCTGGAAGAGGGCTCCGGCAAACCGGCGATGATACGCTGGGTGAACCTCCTCCTTATGCCCATACTGGTAACGGCGGTGGGAATCGTCATATCGCTCAGGCGGCGCGAGAGCGTCTCCGCGCCGGCGGCGGCAGCGGCGGCGCCCGCCGATAACAAGGGAAACGCCAATGAAAAATAACAAGATAATATTCGGCATAAGCGCGATAGTCATAATCGCCGGTATCTTCGTCGTCTCGGAAAAACTGACGTCCGCGAGGCCGCCGGAACACCGGTTAAGATTTTTCCCCGACATCGAGGAACGGCACATAACCGCGATAGTCATAAACGACGGCGCGTCCGACGTCAGGCTCGAAAAACAAAACGGGACATGGACGGTAGGCAACGCGAACGCGCTGGCGAAACCGGGGTCGATACTCGACGCCGCCGCCGCGGCCGCCGACGACACCGCCGCGAACATTCAGGACAACGCCGCCGCCAACGCAAACGAAGGCGGATTCTACCCCGCCGACAGCGCACTCGTCCAAGTCGCCATAGAAAAAATCGTCTCCCTGAAAAAAGGCGACATCGTCTCCGAAAACCCCGCGAACCAAGCCTCTTTCGAGGTAGACAGCGCAAGCGGGATGTCCGTGGAAATCTACGTAACCGGCAAAAGCGCCCCAGCCGGAGTCCTAAGAATAGGAAAAAGCGGCCCAGCATGGAACAGCAACTACGTCCGCCTGACAGGAAGCGACGCAGTATACGTAATCCACGGCGGCCTAAGATATTCGTTGTTTACAGATATAGAACAGTGGCGGAAAAAGTCGGAGCCGGAACCTGTAGAAGAATAAAAGTCAAAGTCAAAGTCAAATAATAATATGAAGGGCACCCCGCCCCTACGGGGCGAGCCCTAACCAACGACTTATGCAGTCAGAATGTTAAAGTCAACACCGCATTGTTTTTGATTTTGACTTTAACATTTTGACCGCATTTATAAGGTTGGGTAGGGCTCGCCCCGCAGGGGCGGGGTGCCCTCCATATTTACAGGCATTGTGCCCTCCATAATAATTTTCAATTTGTCTTATACCCTGCATTTTTCAGACCGCCTAGTTCGCGTTCTGTTAATTTCCGGTACTCACCCGCTTTCATTTCGCCTAACTTTACCGAGCCGAACGCTGTTCGGCGCAGGCGGCGTACCTCGTGGCCTATGCTTTCAAGCATTCGCCTGATTTGGCGGTTCTTGCCCTCCAAAAGGGCGATTTCGTACCAGTGTTGGTTTTGTTTTACGTCTACTTGGCTTACCGACGCCGCTCTTAGCAGCTGGCCTTCCGACTCTATGCCATCGCGCAATTTTGCAATCTCCCCCGCGCCTAACGGGCGCTCCGTCCTAACAATGTATATTTTTTTAATCTGGAATCTCGGATGGGTCAGCGCGTGGATTAGGCCGCCGTCGTTCGTCAATAATAACAGCCCCTCCGAGAGGTAGTCGAGACGCCCAACGTATTTGAGCAAGTCCGCGTCAAGGCCGCTTCGCCGCAGCTCCTCGTAAATCGTCGGGCGACCCTCGGGGTCGCTGTTCGTTACCATCACGCCGCGCGGCTTGCAATAGGCGTAATACTCCAGTTTGCGGACGGGGCGTAGCAATTTTCCCTTGTATTCTACTTTATCGGCGTCAGGGTCGACCTTCGCGCCAAGCTCCGTGATTTTTTTCCCGTTGACAAAAATGTGGCCGCTCTCTACAAGCTCGTCGCACTTGCGCCTCGCGCCGAGGCCGCACTGCGCCAAATACTTGTTTATGCGCATTTGGCCCTTATCATTATTATCTTGCATATCCCCTCTTTTATACAGCTTAAATTTTTTCTATCGACGACAAAACCCTTACCGGCATACCTACGGATTTGCCGATACGCGCCGCCGAATAACCGTCCAGCGTATAGCCCGCGTGGTTAAACATAACTTTTGGCAATATTGCTTCGCGATATTTTTTGCCCGCGGACATACCTTTGATTTTCTTGATGACGTCTTGGGCGGTCAGCAGGCCGGCGACTGTTACCGATTCGCCGAAGTAATTGTTTTCTACCGCTGCCACGTCGTAATTCGGGCTTATATCAGCCAAAACTTTTTTAAGAAACGGATAAGCCGAGTATCCGGTTATTACTAAAACCCTAAAGTCAACATCCTTTTGTAACCGACGCTTTAAGTTCGCCCCATCTTGTAGCAACTGCCTGACAAGCCCTACTCCGTTCTCTATCTGCGGGTAATCCTCATAGTAAGATGCCGGCGGGATTGATAATCCTGCCCTTATAAACAATTCATCCGCTATAAAAAGTTTACGCACTCCCTCTTTTTGCCTCATCCTGTCCGATATTTTTTCCAACTTATTACACACGTCAGCTGCCAATTGCCTATCCACGGCGGCTAACGGTTTTTTTCTGAACCTTGTCAAGCCTACCGGCACTACCGCTATCGACAACAGCGACTTGCCGTACCTGAACAGGTCTTTTATCGTTTGTTCCAATACCTTGCCGTCGTTGTAACCCGGGCACAGGACTATCTGCGTGTGAAACGCGATTCCGTTTTCGCTCAGGTAGGCTAACTGCCGCCGGACGTCCGGCACGCGCCGGTTCCCGAGCATGGCGGCCCGCGCCCCCATGTCCGTGGCGTGGACGGAGACGAAAAGCGGCGACAGGCCGATTGACGCTATCCTCCGCAAATCCTCCGGCGACGCGGACGTGAGCGTCACGTAGTTCCCGTTCAAAAACGAGTGCTTGAAATCCTCGTCCTTTATATACAGGGAGCGCCGCAGCCCCTTCGGCATTTGGTCTATAAAGCAAAAAACGCAGCGGTTGGCGCAGCGGTTGACCGGCTTCTCGTAAAATTCGGCCTCCAACGCGCTCCCGGGCGGCCTCTCCGCCTCAACCGTCCCCACGCGCCCGCAACGCTCTATCTCTATCTCCAAAAAATCCCGAGCGCCGTGATAGTAAAAATCCAGCTCGTCGGCAATATCATACCCGTTCACGGAGATAACGCGGTCGCGCGGGCGCAGCCCCGACATAAACAAAAAACCGCCCCGCGGCAGCGACCTGACCCGCAATCCGGCACCCGATAACTTTTTTTTTTGTTTTTTTATGCTTTCCATTAAATTATAATATATATTATAGTAAATACCCTAATCCGCCAAATTGTCTTTATTTAAGGAGGAATTGCCTTGAAAAATACCCTGCGTTTCCTGTTTCCGGCCGCTTTGGCCGCCGTATTGTGCCTCACCGTCTTCTGCACCATCAAAGACGACAACGGAAACCCCGCCGACCCGGGCACGCCGGCCGCCCCTTCCGACAGCAGTAACGGCGGCGGCAATCAAGGCGGCAACAACAACGCCCAACCGGTGATGATTGTTTCGCCCGGCCAGATTACCGTCATAGACAGTAACTACTACGTGCATAAAGACAGCACGCTTACCCTGAACGTCCGGCTCATGACCGATACCGCCAGCGGCGCGGCCGGAATCAACAATGAGAAGGTAACCGTCTACAGGTCAGACGCAGGCGCAATCAAAACTACATACAAAATAAAAAGCGGCTCTGATTCAGCCGACGCTACTAAACGCAGGTTGACCGTGACAACCGATAAGAACGGCTTGGCTACCGTGAGTTTTAAAAGCACTGTAGATGACGCCGCCGAACTGACATTCGAATACGGCAGCCTGAAAACGAAAGTGCAAATCGTGGTGACAAACAACCCACCGAGCAAAATGACTATAGAATACACATTGATGCCGAACCCAATCTTCGGGTCAACCATATGCACGGTAACCGTGCAGGTGAAAAACGCGTTCAATAACCCTGTAGTAAACGAAATTGTAGAGTTCTCCACCAGCGTGGGAATAATAACCGCCGAAAGCGTGACCGACAGCGACGGTAAAGCCAGAGCCATACTGACAGGCGACGAAGGCGACGTATTCGCCAACGTGATAGCTGTCCTGAAAAACGACCCTACGCGCAACGCGGAGATTACGATATTCTTCATTGAGGATACCGGCAACCCGCTCAAAAGAATATATTTTAACAAACCGAAACAGGAGAACAAAAACGGGGTCTTCGAATACACCATAACCGTACTGGTGAAAAACAACTTTAACAATCCGCTAAATGAAGAGGTAAGGTTCATATCTACAGCGGGAATGATAGACGCTTTAGGTACATCCAAGGGCAGAGGCGAATACTCCGCAATACTGACACAAGACTGGGATAGCGATTCCGCCTGCGCCAGCGTCACCGCGTTTTTAGCAAGCGACACCACATGCCGCGGGACACAGAGGGTATGCTTTTCCAAAGTCGCCCAAAATATCATGACTGTCACAGCGGACAGGGTCAGCATTAACAAGACCGGCAGTGACACAAGCACAGTAACCGCCACCCTGCGCGACGACGCTGGCAACCTGATGGGCGGCGGCGAGCCGGTAACTTTTACCAGTCAATTAAACGACACTAATAAAGTTAAAATTATAATAATTGACTCTGTAACCAACAGCAGCGGGGAGGCACGCGCAAAAATCATAGCGAAATCCACCGCGCCTGATGACGACATAATAACAGTATCGGGCGCGGGCGCGTCCAGTACGGTAACTATTAACTTTTCAGTCTATATCCTGACAATCCGTCCGGTGTCCGGCAATCCGACTATGAATTTCATCGCCAAGCCTGAATACACAACGACTTTCCAAGTTGAATATAATGGCACCCATCCGTCGACCATAGAGGTAAGCGTGACAATGGGTAAGTGGAAAGATGACGTCATTTTCGCCAAAATATATACCACTACCGACGGAAAAGCTACTTTTGAGATAAATAACCCCGGGTTCTCAGATACCGCCACCATACGCGCAACAGCGTACAACACCTCAACCGGCAACGGAATTACGACAAAAGATACCACGCAATATTTCAGAGCCAACGTGGTAAAACGTATAGAATTATCCGTAACTCCAGCCGTCATAGGCACGACCACCGGCAGGGCCACCATGACCGCCACGGCCTATGACGAACGAGGCAACCGCGTCCAAGACGAGGTAATATCGTTTAACTTGCTCAAAGCCCCCGGCGGCGGCGAGTACATCTCCCCCGCGACCTCAACCACATTGGCCGACGGTACCGCAAAGTCATACCTCTATGCCGGCACTATCCCGAGCGCGTGGAGGGGGGTTGAAGTCGTGGCTTCCGACTTCACAGGCGTCAGGTCCAATACGGTAAATTTCACTATCGCGGGGCCGCCCAGATACATCACCATCAGAAGGAATATGGGTGAAGTCATCGGATATCCGGCGACGTATGGCAAACAATTCTCTGCAATCGTCACCGACGTGAACAGCAACCCCGTCGCCGACGGCACGGAAGTAACTTTCAGTGCGCAGATAACGGGTTACGTATATTTCCGCATGGCCACAAAATTCGATTCTACGACCTCTGCAAATGCACAAAAACAAAAAGTAATTTACGCTGTCATCGATGAACACTCGCCTATAGAATCCGAACAGTTCAACAAAAACCGTCCACACAGGCCGTACCCGAAATTTAACGATATAAATAAAAACGGGGTGCCTGAACGCTATATTCCGACAAGTATGGCTCAAAACCCTGTAGAGCCATGTGACCCTGATGTACTCACCATCCCTGTTACTAGTACGTTGGATTGTGGCAATTACATTGGTGATTACAACAATAGCGGTGATTGGGATTGGATTGAGGATTTTGATTTTTGCAAAAAATGCCTAACTTGGACTAGTAATGATTGGGTATTGGTACCGAATGCCTACGAAAATCTTTTTATCCCCTTCCCAACTCCAACTGGAGCTCCTGCTGGTTGCGACCCCATCACCGGCAACAATACACTTCTCGAATGTTTAAATGCTCTTTATAAAAATGACCCGTTCTCATCCACTTCCACTTGGGATATGGACTGGAATTGGAACGGCGTGCCTGACCCCAATACCGCCGTATCGATAATGCGCACGGTTCAGACCACGAACGGCCTCGCCGACAACGAGCTTATTTACGGTCAGTCGGACGCGTGGCGTATTCAGGTGAAGGTATGGGCGGAGGCTCAGGGTTTAGTAACGTCCGCACCCGAGCAGTTTGTGTTGCCGCTTGCCGAGGGCGCGGAGAAGTATTGGAATTATTTTGAGTAAGGTAAGGGTAGAATAAGAATATTGGAAAAGTTATATTATTGGTTTGGGGGGGTTATTTATGACAAGTATGGTTGCATTGGAAGATATAGTGGCTCGAATAGGGATAAAGATGGAGGAGTTGGCTGAGAGCCAAAAAGGGTTGGCCGATAGCCACAAGGATACGGAGCGTGTTCTTAAGGAACAGAACGCCGAGACTGACCGTATTCTTACGGATAAAATATCTGGATTGTCGGATAAAATATCCGCAATGTCGGATAGAATATCCGCGTTATCGGATGAGGTTAATAAATGGGTAGGCCATTTCGGCAATAGCATCGGCAATATTGTTGAAATGATACTTATTCCGGGGATAAAGCTAAAGATTAATGACTTCGGCCATAACTTTAATTCCTTGGCGCCGCGAAAGCAGTATTACTATAAAGACGGAAAGACGCTCACGGAGGTTGATTTATTTTTAGAAAACGGCGATGAGGCTATGGCGGTAGAAGTTAAAACGCATTT
>JGI24698J34947_10000255_pt1 | contig 22546 bp, 20 predicted proteins | sample TergutMp193P3_FD_34947 | JGI IMG/M metagenome (IMG submission 34947) | reverse complement strand
CATCACTTTCTTCCCGAAATAGCTCAAGTTACACCCATAGGCTCAAACGCGGCGCAATTCTCATCTCCAAATAAAATGGCACATTCTATGTAGAAATGGAATAAACTGTGTAAACTGCTCAGGGGTCATGCCCTGTCTCCTTGAGCATCTCACGCCAGACATCCGGCGCGCTCAAAACGCCCCTGTCGTCAAAATGTCTGCTTTCAATCAAGTATCTGTACCCCTGCTCCGTCAGGAACAACTGGCGGTTTCTCGCAAATTCCTGCTCATTGGTGTCTTTTGAGACCAGGCTATAAAAGTAGGACACGTTGCCGCCCCCTTTGGGGCGCAATATTCGCCCCAGACGCTGGGCCTCCTCCTGGCGGCTGCCAAACGTGCCGCTCACCTGAATAGCCACGCTGGCGTCCGGCAAGTCAATGGCAAAATTGGCCACCTTGCTGACTATCAGCACCCGCAATTCGCCCCGCCTGAAGCGCCCGTAGAGGTCTTCCCGCTCCTTCTCAGGCGTCTGGCCCGTTAGCAGCGGGGCGTTAATCCGCTTGCAAATTGCCCGCAGCTGGCTTAAATACTGACCTATCACCAGCACGCTGTCCTTTGCGTGAGCCGATAGCAATTCGTCAATGACGGGCAGCTTCAGGCTGTTTTCAGAAGCTATGCGAAACCTGGCCCGGTTATCCGAAACGGCGTAGTCCATGCGCTCATCCGCTGGCAGCGGAACGCGGATTTCCAGACAGTGGGCTTCCGCTATAAAACCCTCTTTTTCGAGCAACTTCCAGGGTACGTCAACCCGCTTTGGGCCAATCAAACTAAAAACGTCTTCTTCTTTGCCATCCTCCCTGACCAGCGTCGCCGTAAGCCCTAAGCGGCGCTTGGCCTGCAATTCGGCTACAGCGCGGAACACGGGCGCGGGCAGCATGTGCACTTCGTCATAAATAACCAAGCCCCAATTAGCGGCCTCAAACAGCTTGAAGTGCTCAAATGGCGCTCCCTTGGAGCGCCGGTAAGTAAGTATCTGATACGTGGCGATGGTCACGGGCTTGATTTCTTTAGCGTCCCCCGTGTAAAGGCCTATTAAGCCGCCTTCAAGCGTGGTCTTGTCCAGAAGCTCCTCTTTCCACTGCTTTACGGCCGTAACATTGGTAGTCAAGATGAGCGTGTGGGTTTGCAGCCTTTCCATGCAGCCTATACCAATAACCGTTTTACCGGCGCCGCAGGGCAAAACCAGCACGCCCGCGCCGCCGTTAGTACCGCCCCCGGCGTGAAACACGTCAACGGCGGCGCGCTGATATCGTCTCAAGCCAAAAGGCCTATTGTTTGAGCGCAAGTTGCTTCTGAGCGCTAAAGCAAGCGGGTCGCCCGGCTTAAAGCCAGCCATGTCCATAACGGGATGTCCCAGGCGGATCAACTGGAGTTTGACCTCTCCCCGCGCGCCCTCTTTGATATAAACGCCCCGCTGGTCTGGATATGGTTCGGCCAAAAAGTCTTGCAGGCTTTTTTGACGTTCAATTTCCCAAAACAAACCCCTGTCTTCCGTTTCGAGAGCCAGGCGTCCATCTTTTTGAACGAGCTTCAGCCGCCCGTACCTGGAGCCGTGGTCGAGGATTTCCTGCGCCAGATTTTGGGGAACCTGATACTTAGTCCACCGCTCCAGTGTGGCTATCATCTCATCACAGCTAAGGCCGGAGGCGGAGGCGTTCCACAGGGACAGCGGCGAAACCCTGAATGTGTGTATGTGTTCCGGGCTTTTGACCAATTCCGCGAAGCGGGCTATCTCGTCTCTGGCCGATTCAAAATCAGGATGGGCCACCTCCAGGAGAAGCGTCCTGTCGCTTTGAACAATCAAAGGATTTTCCGGGCGGTAGATAGTCACTATAAGTCCAATAAGCCTAACCTTTCAGCTTATCGGGGGAGGATTAACGGGTCAAGCGTTGATTTCCGCCCGTGGAATTGAACTGCTCTAGAGCACTTTTGCTCTGTATGCCGCGCCCATTACTACCGCTATGCCCAAAAAGTAGCTCAATGTGCTGCTTCCGCCATAACTGAAGAAGGGTAAAACGATGCCCTTGTTTGGCAGGCTTCCTATGACCATGGCCACGTTGACCAGGATGTTTAATCCAAGGATTGCTACAGCCCCCGTGCAAAAATAGCTTTCAGCCAGGGTTTTGGCGTTTTTGGCCACGGCTATCACCCTGCTCAAAAATAATACAAATAATGAAAACACTAATAAAATTCCAAAAAAGCCGCGCTCTTCGGCCCATGCCGCAAAAATAAAATCAGTGGTCTTTACGGGCAAAAAATTTAACTGGGTCTGGGTGCCGCCCGTCAGACCCTGACCGAATACCCTTCCGGCCCCGATGGCTATTTTGGCTTGGTTTATCTGGTAGTTGCCGCCCTTTAAATCATTCTTAGGATTTAAGAAATCCACGATGCGGTTTTTTTGGTAGGGCTTGATCAGGTTGGTTTTCCAGGCGCCGACGCTGAGCATTACAACGGCGGCAAAACCCGCTACCGCCAACTTCCAGTTAAGGCCCTTGATGAGAGGAATGAGTATCAGAATAACAAGGAATGAAAAGGCCATCCCCAAATCCGGCTGTTTTGCCACTATAGCCGCCGGCAGCAGCACCGCTGAAATGGCGATGGTGATTTCCTGCAGCTTGACCTGGTCTGCCGGACGCCTGCCTAAGAAGTCGGCCACAAAGAGAAGCGTAGTCCATTTAACGAGTTCGCTGGGCTGAAAACTGAAAGCCCTGGCGCCCAACCAGCGCCTGGCGCCGTCTCCCGCCCCGAGCTTTAAGCCAAGAGGCGAAAATGCCACGAGCAGCAGCAGGATGATGCCAAAGGAATATATCCACAAACCTTTACGTAAAACCTGAATGGGAGAGCGGGTGGCCATGAATAGCACTAAGGCGAAACTGATCCCGTAAAAAACAACCTGCTTGGTCCATACGTTTGACGGGCCGCTTCTCCCTGCCGAATATTGGGTTAATAGCCCAAGCCCCATGAGCAGCATCATGGGGATTAGTATCGTGAAATCTAACCGCCTCAGCCGCTCTCTCATTGCGCGCCCCCTTCGGCATTAGTTTCAACTTCTTTTGGTATGGCGTAAAAAGAGCCAGGCGTCCTTGCTATCGGCGGCGGCTTTGGGTTGGTGTTGCGGTCTGTAAACCAGTACTGACACACCTTCCGCGCTATGGGAGCGGCTGAGGATGCGCCAAAGCCGGCGTTCTCCACCAGTATCGCCCAGGCTATCTGGGGGTTTTCTCTTGGAGCGTAGCCCGCAAACCAGGCGTGATCCCTGAGTTGTTTGGCCGAGGACAGATATGCCTCCCTGGTGGTGAACTTGGCCACCTGGGCGGTGCCTGTTTTGCCGCAGATTTCTAAATCGGGCATATAGATGCCCCTCGCCGTGCCGTACTTGACTACCTGAGACAATGCCTGGTCAAGGATCGCCCAGGTTTTTAGGTCAAGGTCAGCGTGGCGGCTTGGTTTTTGAGGGTATTCCTGTAATTTATGAGAGCGTTCATCCCTATAACCCAGCAAGACGTGGGGCGTTATTATTTTTCCCTTGAGGGCAAGGGTCGAGAAAAATCGCGCCAGCCCAAGTGTGGTGACGCCTACGGCGCCCTGACCTACGGCCACGCTGATGGTATCCCCCGGGTACCACTTCTGCTGGGCCGGATCGGATGATTGTCTGGCCTTCCATGCTCTGCTGGGAATGCGGCTGGCTATTTCGCCCGGCAAGTCAACGCCGGTTCTTTCGGCAAGCCCATATTTGGCGGCTGTTTCATAGATTTGGTCAACATCAAGCCTGAAACCCAATTCAAAGAAAAAGATGTTGCAGCTCACCGTTATAGCGCGGAGGACGTCAATGGAACCATGGGTGCCCTCGCAGCGGCGGGGGAAGCCATAAAAGGATTTTACGCCGGTGCACGTTATCTGGCTCTGGGGCGTGATTACTTTGTGCTCCAGCGCCGATAGAGCCATCAGCAGCTTGAATGTGGAGCCGGGAGAATGGCGGGTTTTAATGGCGCGGTGGTACATGCGGTTGCGACCGTCACTGTTGGTGAGATACTCCACTTTTTTGGGGTTCCGCCTATCCAAAAACGCGTTTGGGTCAAAGGAAGCGGAGGAGTACATTGCCAATATGCCGCCGTCTCTTAAATCCAGCACAACGGCCGCGCCGTTTTCCTCGCCGTAGGCCTCCTGGAGAACGCTTTGCAGCCCCGCGTCCAGCGTCAGATAAACGGTTTGCCCAGGCTTGGAAGAAAATTCCCTGTTAGTAGCCACCTCGCGCCCAAGATAATCGGCGACCACCTCGCGCAGCCCGTCCTCGCCCCTTAGTATGTCGTCATGGGTTGCTTCCAGACCCTCTATGCCGATGATGTCTCCCTGGCGGTAGTTTTTGTCTTTGAGGCGAATCAAGTCCTCTTTGGAAACCTCGCCCACATACCCAAGGACGTGTCCAGCTAACTCCTCCCCCATATAAACGCGCCTTGGGGCAACTTGTACGCTGACCATAGGGTTTCTGGCCCTTATCATCTCCGCTTCGGCCAATTCAACGTCGTCCAGGTTGTCCTTGAGCAGCAAAAAGCGGTTGGGACCGGCCTGCCTTGTGGCTATAATCTTGCGCTTTAATTCATCGGGGTCCATCCGTAACGCGTAGGCGAGTTCCTCCGTTTGCCGGATGGCTTCAGCCTGGCGTTTATTTGGCGGTTGCTGACCCCTTGGTAAATCTGGCAAGTCCTCCTGCTCTATGACAAGGTTTAGCGCGTAGCGATTTTCGATGAGCTTGTGTCCGTTGCGGTCTAAAACCAGACCCCTGGGCGCCGGGGTTGTCCGAATCTTGATAGCCTGCTCCATGGCCTCACGTCTAAGCTCCTCGCCCCGCGCAAGTTGTATCCATCCATAGCGGATGAGTATGGCTGAAAACATAAACCATATAACGGCTTCAAATACTCCTAAGCGCCTGTGGAGAAACATGCGTGATCTGGAATCCATAATGCTATCTCCTATCTCATGTGAGGCGGTTTGTACAAGCGCCAGGCCAAAGGTCCCCAGAAGGGCAGGATTACAAGAGTCCATTGCCACCCATTACCCATGACGTGCGAACCAGCGGCGACGTTTACTAAAAAATACGTCATAAAAGCGTGCAGAATGACTACTAGCGCAAGCTGAAAATAATAAGTAAGGGGCTTCCCCGGCGGGCTGATGGATAGCGAATACCAAAAGAGCAGGGCGCATACCATATTGGCCAGGGGCGTTCCCCCCATCCCCGGATAGCCGCGCAGGAATATCTCAAGCGCCCATCCGGCTCCTGCGGCCAAAATGACGCAACTGAGGTAAGTGCGAAGTACCGACGCTATGCCCAGGACGACAAAAGCGTGAACCACTGCCTGCGGGCCTGGCCATGGCGCCAGGAGATATATGCCTGCCAGGCCGAGCAGAGCCAGCAGGCCAAGCCGCCTTTGGTAAGCGGTGCGCGGGTTCATCTCGCGCCCCTTGAAGCGGATGGCGCTCGCTCCAACTTGGTGTCAAATTCAAGCTGATCCGCGCCCGGCAGCACAAACAGCAGTCCAAGCGTGTCCATCTGCGCCGCCAGCGTTACGAAAATTCTCATCTCGACCGACGACCCCTGGAGCGCTTCGGATACATGTCCAATCAACATGCCCTTTGGGAAGACATTGTCCAGGCCGGAAGTGTAAACAGGCTCCCCTATCTGGACGGTTTCCTGGCTGCTTATATAGCGTATTTCCGCCACGCCGGGCCACCTGCCCTGCAGCACGCCCGTAGCGCGGCTCCTTGCGAGCATGACGCTTGTGGAAGCGTTGTGTGCGTCTAAGGGCAAAACGATTGATTGCTCATTGCCAACCGCCCAAACGCGGCCAACAACCCCTTCGGCGCAAATCACGCCCTGGTCAGCCTCTATATTGCTATTTTTCCCCACGTCAATGATAATGCCCCCAAAGGGCGCGTTTCTGTTGTTGGCAATGATCCTGGCGGTCTGCAATTCAATGGGGAGCAGCTTTTTGAGACCCAGCATATTTATGGCTGAGTCGGCCTCGGCCAGAAGAGCGCTGTTTCTTTGACGCTCTAAGCGAAGTTCCTCCAGCTCAGCGCGAAGCGCGTCCATCTCCCGCTGCGCTATACCAAGGTCTGTTATTCTCCGCGCCCGCTCCAACCGCCAATTCTCTAATTTGGTTGAAATGGTCTGAACAGGGCGTATGAAAAAATCTGCGGAGCCTCGCCACATTGAGTAAATGTGCTTGCCTAAAAAAACCCAGAATATATGCCCAAATAAGAGCAAGCCCAAAACGCATCTCTTCTGCCAGACAGGGTTCCAAAACCAGCCGCCGCGCTTCATTTTCGGCTCCAGGGATGGCGGGTCACGGGTAATCCTCAGTCAATTATCTGAATGCGCCTGAGAAATGGAATGTCGTCCAGAAGCACGGCAGTGCCGCGGACAACGGCTGTTTCAGGGTCATCAGCGCGATAGCAGGGGAGATGGGTTTCTTTTGCTATGCGTAAATCCAGCGCCTGAATCTTTGAGCCTCCGCCCGTGAGGCATATGCCCCTGTTGATCAGGTCGGCCGAGAGCTGGGGCGGCGTTTCATTGAGGGCTTTGCGCACCAGGTCAATTATCGTTGAAGTCGGCTCATTTAACGCCTCGCGGATTTCTGTGTCGTTTAACACGAGGGTTTTTGGCAGGCCCTCAAACTGATCTCTGCCCGAAACGCTCATCGTGCGCGTGTTGTCGGTGGGATAGGCGGAGCCAAGGTTCCACTTGACTTCTTCGGCGGCGCTCTCTGAAATTAACACGTTATATTTTTCGCGGACGTACTTGATGATGGCCTCGTTCATCTCGTCCCCCGCTATTGGGATTGAATCGGCAAACACTTTGCCGTTGTAGGAAATCACGGCTACGTCGGTGGTTCCGCCGCCAATGTCAACCACCATGCAGCCCCGTTTTTCATGGATGGTCAGGCCCGCGCCTATGGCGGCCACCATGGTTTGGTCAACCAGAAACACCTCTCCGGCCTTCGCATCGTGACACACCTGCCGCACGGCGCGGCGGGCCACCTGATGCGCCCTTGGGGGGACGCTCACTACTATCCTGGTGTTGAACTTGCGGTGGGGCCTTGCCTTGCTGATAAAAGCCGCCAGCATCTTTTCCGCCGCGTCAACTTCAAATATCATCCCGTCCTTCATCGGACGTATGGTTGAAACCCCGTGGGGCGAGCGTCCCAGCAACTGCTTGGCGTCGTCGCCAACGGCCTCAACCTCATGGGTATTGGTGTTCAGCGCTACAATTGACGGCTCATAAATCACTATGCGTCCGGCCTGCCTCGTGTAAATCAACACCGAGGCCGTGCCTAAGTCAATGGCAAGATCAGACGTGAATAGGTTAGACCAGAACTGGCTTGAAAAAATGTGTGCCACTCGAGTATGCTCCCGGATTTGACTTTAGACTTGAAACGCTTGCGCAAGGGTAATCGGTTCGACCGCAAGCAACTTCAACTGCGGTTTGCGGACAAACCATTATAAACAATATAGCTTAATTCAGATTACTATTACAAAAAAAATAGACGCCGCTTGATTTCATTTTGGATGTAAAATGCAAGTTTTGTTAGGCGTTAAACTTGAAAAGCAAAACGCAGCAATGGCGCAGTTTGGACTTTTTGTTGAAAGATGGGCCTGTCAGGAGGCATTGATGGTTGAGCAAAATTGTTCTGAAGAACGGTTGTTGTCCGAGTTCAAGGCGCCGTCCCTCGCTCAGTGGAAGGAAGAAGTTATACGGCTGCTCAAGGGCGCCCCCTTTGAAAAAAAGATGCTCACTGCTACATTTGAAGACATCAACCTGCAACCAATGTACACGCTTGAAGACACAAAAAACTTGCCCTTTCAGGATACCCTGCCGGGCGAGTGGCCCTACCTGCGAGGCGCGGAGGCTCTCGGCAAGCGTCTGAACGGCTGGCTGATTGCCCAGGAGCTGCTCTACGCCTATCCGGCCGATTTTAACGAGGCGCTCCGCCATGACCTTGAGCGCGGCCAAAACGCCGTGACCATCCACCTGGACGTTGCCGGTTATAATGGCCTGGACGCGGATCAGGCCGAAACCTGGATGGTTGGCTATAAAGGCACGTCTATTTCCGCATATGCCGACGCCGTTAAGGCGCTGGAGGGCGTTGACCCTTGCACGCCCATCATGGTTGTCGGCGGCGCCGGCTCTGTCCCTGCCGCATCTCTGGTTGTCGCCGCCATAAAGGCAAAAAACGCCGATCTCGCCGGGGTAAACCTCACGCTTGGCAACGATCCTCTTGGTTTTTTGGCCGCCAATGGTCAACTGCCCATGAGCGTTGATGAAGCCTTTGATTCTCTGGCCAGCCTCACCAACTGGGCCATAGCAAACGCGCCAAAGGCCAGGACGCTTGTCGCCTGCGGCTATCCATACTTTGAATCCGGCGCTAACGCAGTGCAGCAGCTTGCCTTCACGCTATCCGGCGCCTTAGCCGCGTTGAGGGCGATGGAAATTCGCGGCATAAGCGTTGAAAACGCCGCCTCCAGGATGGTTTTCCGCCTCAAGGTGGGCGGGAACTTCTTCATGGAGATAGCCAAGCTGCGCGCGATGCGCGTCCTCTGGGCGCAGCTCGCCCGCCATGCTGGCGCTGGCGACCAGGCCGCCAGGATTTGCCTGCAAGTCAAGAATGGGCGGCTGAACAAAACCCTGTTTGACCCCCACGTAAATATACTGCGCGGCACAACGGAAGCCTTTGCTGCCATAGCGGGCGGCGCTGATTCTCTGCACGTCTGCCCTTATGACGAAGTGCTGGGCGGAGAGCCTTCAGAACTGGGGCGCAGGATCGCCAGGAATACTCAAATTATTTTGCGTGAAGAATCAAAACTGGACTATGTAGCCGATTTAGCCGGCGGCAGTTGGGCGGTAGAAACCCTGACCCACCAGTTGACGACCGCCGGATGGAAGTTGTTCCAGGAAACAGAAAGCATGGGCGGTCTGCAAAAGGCGTTGGAGCTTGGTTTTGTTCAAAAAGCCATCAATGAAGTAGCCGGCGCCAGACGCAAGGCCGTTAACGCGCGAACCGACGTGATTGTAGGCGTAAACCAATATCCAAATCCACTGGAAACCCCGCCGCAAATAAAGACTATAGACCACAAAGCCATTCAGGCAAAACAGGGCGCGGCTCAGGCCAGAAAAGGGCAGGCCAAATCCAAGGATTTCGCGGCTCTTGTTGACGCCGCGCCCAAGTCAACCCTTGGCGAAATCTCCCAGTCCCTCGGGCGCTCAGGCAGCGTAAAGGTTGAGCCGCTGACGGCGTTAAGGCTGGCCGAGGACTTTGAAACCTTGCGGATAGCCATGCTCAGGGGCCGCAATGGCAAATTGGACGTATTTTTGGCAAACTTAGGTCCCGTTGGCGCCTACATGCCCCGTCTCGACTTTACTCGGGGCTTTTTTCAGGCAGGCGGCTTCACGGTTGAAGACAAGTCCTGGTTCAAAACGCCCGAAGAGGCCGCAAGCGCGGCCATCGCCAGCGGAGCGCCAATCATAGTAGCCGTTGGCCCGGATGATACCTACACAACGCAGGTTCCGGCGCTGGCTGCGGCGATAAAGGCCGCCGGGGGCAAAACATTGCTGGTTGCAGGGCTGCTGAAAGACTATGCCGAAGCCTTCAAAGCCGCCGGGGTTGACGACTTTATACACGTTAAGAGCAATGCTCACGCCGTTCTGAGTGAACTAGCCGGCAAACTAGGGGTGTTATGATTCCCGACTTCAGTACCATCGAGCTTCAAACCGCTGCGGCCCCCAAGGGCCTTGCCGCCTGGGAACAATGCGCGGGCGATATTTCCGGCCTTAGCTGGATAACCAATGAACAGATAGCCGTCAAGCCCATGTACTCCGCGGCTGATAACCATGGCGCCGAGCATTTGGCCTATCTGGCGGGGATACCGCCATTCCTGCGCGGACCATACGCATCCATGTACGTAATCCGCCCCTGGACTGTGCGCCAGTACGCCGGTTTTTCCACTGCGGAGGAATCAAACGCCTTTTATCGCCGAAATCTTGCCGCCGGTCAAAAGGGCCTGAGCGTTGCCTTTGACCTGGCGACCCACAGGGGATACGACTCCGACCACCCCAGAGTTATAGGCGATGTGGGAAAGGCTGGCGTAGCCATTGACAGCATACTGGACATGAAAATTCTGTTCGACCAGATACCTTTAGACAAGATGAGCGTTTCCATGACCATGAACGGCGCGGTGCTGCCCATCATGGCCTTTTACATCGTATCGGGGCTGGAACAGGGCGTTAAGCTGGAGCAACTGAGCGGCACCATCCAAAACGACATCCTGAAAGAATTCATGGTCCGCAACACCTACATATATCCCCCAAAGCCCAGCATGAGGATTATCGCGGATATCATAGCCTACACGGCCAGGAACATGCCCAAATTCAACTCAATATCCATATCCGGCTACCACATGCAGGAGGCTGGCGCCACCGCCGATCTGGAAATGGCCTACACCTTAGCCGATGGCGTTGAATACGTGAGGGCCGGACTGAGCGCCGGGCTTAAGGTTGACGAATTTGCCCCGCGCCTGAGCTTCTTCTGGGGCGAGGGGATGAATCACTTCATGGAAGTAGCCAAACTGAGGGCTGGCAGGCTGATCTGGGCCAAGCTGTTAAAGGGTTTCGACTGCGCCGACCCCAAGTCCATGGCTCTGAGAACCCACAGCCAGACATCCGGCTGGTCCCTGACCGAGCAAGACCCTTTCAATAACGTGATCCGCACCTGCATGGAGGCTATGGCGGCGGCCCTCGGACATACCCAATCGCTGCACACAAACGCCCTGGATGAAGCAATAGCCCTGCCTACAGATTTTTCCGCAAGAATAGCCCGCAACACGCAGCTATTCTTGCAGGATGAAACGGGTATATGCAAAATCGTTGACCCCTGGGGCGGCTCGTACTACCTGGAGAACCTCACCGATAAAATCATGCGGCTTGGCTGGAAGCACATCCAGGAGGTCGAGGCTTTGGGCGGCATGGCCGCCGCTACGGAAACAGGGCTGCCCAAGCTGCGTATCGAAGAAGCCGCCGCCAGGCGTCAGGCCAGGATAGACAGCGGCGCAGAGACTATCGTCGGCGTCAACAAGTACCGCCTGGAAAAAGAAGACCCCATAGAAATCCTGAACGTTGATAATGTTGAAGTGCGACGCCAGCAGCTGGCCAGGTTGGAAAAACTAAAGGCCGAAAGGGACGCCAGCGCGGTTCAGGCCGCCCTTGAAGCGCTCACAAAGTGCGCTGAAACGGGGAAAGGCAACCTGCTTGAACTGAGCGTAGAAGCCGCCAGGGCGCGAGCTACCCTTGGGGAGATAAGCGATGCGCTGGAAAAGGCGTTTGGGCGGCACAGCGCGGAGATAAAGATGATCAGCGGCGTTTATTCTTCTGAATACATCAATAGCGGCCAGGTGGCGGAAGTCCGCGCCATGACTGACGACTTTGCCAGGGTGGAGGGCCGCCGCCCGCGCATCCTGGTAGCCAAGCTGGGGCAGGACGGTCACGACAGGGGCGCAAAGGTTGTATCAACGGCATTCGCCGACCTGGGCTTTGACGTTGACGTGGGGCCGCTATTCCAAACGCCGGAAGAAGCCGCCAGGATGGCCGTTGAAAACGACGTTCACATAGTAGCCATGTCCAGTCTGGCCGCCGGACACAAGACGCTGTTGCCCCAGCTGGCTGAGGAACTAAAGAAGCGCGGCCGCGAGGACATAATGATAGTAGCGGGCGGCGTCATACCCGCGCAGGACTACGAAGCCCTGCGCCAAGCGGGCGCGGCGGCTATCTTTGGCCCGGGCGCAAACATTCCCCACAGCGCCAGGGTCATATTGACTATGCTTGATAAGCGGCTTGGGCTTGGGCTGGCCTAGAGCGGTTCAGCTTTGAAAAGCAACCTATAGCCGCGTCCGTTTCGCTCCCCGCCTTTGGCGGCTCGCGGAACGAAAGGCGCAGACTACGCGCTCTGCGCGATTCAACTTTTTCAAAGTTGAATAGGTCTATCCCTGGAGCGAAACGCGGTTTTGAACCGGAAACGCTATAAATAGCGCCGCCCATCAGATAACCACTATCCCCGGCAGCGGCGCAGGGCAGGCGTATTCGCACAGGCCGCAGCCCGCGCAGCCTTCTTCGATCACCTCGGGGCGGGATATTTGGGTTACGCCGTCAGCGTACATACGGATGGCCGCTCCCGGGTATGGGCAACGCTCAACGCAGGAGCGGCAGCGCTGCGCTTCACGGGTTGGCGAATCAAAGGCCAGGCAGCGTGAGGGCTTTACCCGCGCTGCGCCTATGCGCACTGCCTCTACACCCTCTTTTAACACGCCGTTGTCTGTGTTCAGTCTGGGCCAGACGAGCGCGCCTTCAAGGCAGGCTGTTACGCAGGGCAGCGTCTCACAGAGAAAACAGGGCGTTTCCCTTGGAACCATATGGGGCGTTCCCATCGCCAGCCCCGCCCTTGGGGGGGCGCGTCTAAGCGTGCCTTGCGGACAGGCTTCTATGCACTTATCGCAGCGCGTACACGCAGTTAAAAAGGCCAGCTCGTTTAACGCGCCTGGCGGGCGCAATAGCTTGGGGCCGATATTCTCCAGGGCGTCTTCAACTTGTTCGGCCATAAAGCCCGCAAACAGAGTGCCCATGGATTTAAAAAAGCCGCCGCGATCCTGTGGCTGGTCTAACTTTGATTTCATTTTTCGAGTTCAAGCAAGCGCATGATTGGCTGCAAAACTCCCCAGAGAATCGGGTCAAAGCCAAGGGTTAGAGTGGCGCTTTGTTTTGTGCCGGCTTTGTAATAGGCCAGAAGCAGGCTTGTAACCGCAACCTCGCGGCTGGTGGGCGGTTTATCCAGCCATTTGGCGTTTTTGGGAGCGCTCTTCACCTTTAAGTCTCCTCTCAAGTTGAGAATGAGAATGTCTCCATGAAAAGTGGGTATGCGCACCTCTGTCAGGCTACCGCGCGGCGTCTGCGGGATGGCTTCAAAGGCGGCTCTGTAGCCAAGCAGCGTTTCATCCGGCTCCGATCCCTCCAGGATGGCCAGGCTCTGAGCCGCCAGCCCTGATACGCCTTTGTCTCCAAGACAGGCCACAGAGCTTAGATGAACGCCGCTTATGTCTGTAACTCCGTCAACGAGCTTGGGGATAAAGGCCAAAACTTGTTCTAACGCGGGGCGTCCTTTTATCCGCGCCGTTCCTTTGGGCCAGCCCCCAGCCAACGGAAGCGGCTTGCCAACGGCGGCGCCGCCGTCCCTTAAATCTAAAACGCGTCCCTGAAAGCCATCAAGCAAACCATTGTCATCAGGCGCGTCGGCCAATATCACCAATTCCAAACCTTCTAAAAGAGCCGGAGTCGGGGCAAATACAACCAAGTTGCCTTCTTCGTCCTGTCTGGTCATCGGCCCTGCCGCAAGCGGCAGCACAGAGCATTCGCGCGCTTCCAATACTTCAACGAGTTCGCGCCCCAGAAGCGTTTGAGCGCCTATTACAGCTAATTTCAACATTCATTCTCCTTCCAGGCGTTACGCAATTTGTCAACAACGTCACGGGGAGTTTCCGAATCCCATAGTCCTCTTATTAAGGCTACACCATCCAGGGAGCGGTGTTGTAAATCCGCCGCGTTGCCAGGGTTGATCCCGCCAAGGGCCAATACGCCGCCTTGCCAGGGAGGCAGGCTGTCTAAAATTTTATGGAGTCCCTGAACGCCAAGGGGGCGGCCTTTGCCCGGGACGGCAAAAACTGGTGAAATGAGAAGCTGATCTGAGGCGCGGCGTTCACCAATCTGCGCGATGTCATGCAGGGGCCTTGAAACGGCGCAAAGGGAAGGCGGAATTTGCGGGTGATCTTCAGAGCCGTGAAATCCAACCCCGAGGGCCAGGGCTACGTCAAGGCGATCATTTATCCAAAGGGGCAGCGTTGGCGCCAGGTCTAAGACCCGCCGCCCCAAATCCAATAACTGCCTTACGCTCAGATGCTTTTCGCGTATCATCATGGCGTCTATGCCAGAGCTAACCACAGCCGTCCATTTGGATGATTCAACATCTCTACCCGGTGAAATGGCAAGGATGCGCATGAGAAAAGCCTTGATCTGAAATAAACGCAAATTTCTATCTGTACACAGAAACAATCCGTTCCCTGTCCAGGAAAGGTATCGTGCGCCAGTCGCCGTCGCCATAAATATTCAGCGTTGGAGCGGCGAGGACGTGTTCCAGCAGCAGGTTCCGCAGAGTCTCCCGGCTGGTCATTTCTGCCTGACCGTTGAAGCCGATGGCTTCCATGTAGCCGCCGCCTCCTGCAAGGCGGTATGAAGATATCGCCATGGTGAAAAGCTGATCGTCCGATACCGGCCTGCCTTCATATTTAAGGTTGGTCACGCGCTTGCCCGGTGGTCGGCTTATGTCTAAAGCATAGCCGCATCCGCTTATCGTGTCGTAATCCGCAAGCGGGACGGCCCTGTTTATTAATTCCGGTAAATAGCTGTAGTTAAAATACGTCGCGGCTTTTTCCAGGTAAGCCTTTAGCTGGGCGCCTGTAATGCGGATGCGCGCCACGCGGTTTTCATGGGGCGCTAAGGCGTAAAACTGCCGCACGGAGGTAGGCCCTTTTGGAATAAAAATGTGCGTCCCCGGGCTAGGCGCGGCGCTAAGCTGCGCGCCGACAGCCTTTTTTTGAACATCGTGAATCAACTGAAGCAGCGGTGTAGGCTCCACCGTTGACCAGCGCCCATCGAGGTCATTACTCAGCCTGGCGGCGTAAGTATCCAGATAGTTCTCTGTTTCAAGGCGCAGCGCTTCGGTAATTTGAAGCGTTTGGGGGTCAAGGGGTGATGACGGATCCAGCGGGATATTTGCCGGAACGCCTGACAGGGATATCCATCGCCCTCCCTGGTTTTGAAGCGTAAAGGCGATGGAGGCTATGGATTGGCCGTAGGGGAATGGCTGAACTATGGGAACGCCATTGTGGCTGGTTGCCAGCGGCTGGTGGGATTGGGAGGCGATAACGGCGTCTAAGCCGGGAACATTTTCGGCCAGTAAAAAAGCGGTGTTTTCGCTATTCGGAACAACGCGGGGGCATAAAGCGCCTGTGTGTATCACGGCTATTACGAGGTCGGCCCTTTCTTCATTTCGCAGTTTTGGCGTCCACTCCTTTGCGGTTTCAACGGCGTCTCTGACTTTCAGGGCGGGTTGATTTGGAAGGTTCAGGATATTTGGCGCCGCAGGCGCAAATAAGCCAAGCAGAGCCACAGAAACGCCTTCAACGCTGACTTTTGTAAATGGCTTAAATATAGGCTTGCCCGTTGAATCCAGCACGTTTGCGGCTATAAATGGGAACCTGGCCTCTTTTTCGGCTTTTTTGAGGGCGGTAAGACCAAAATCGAAGTCATTGCCCCCGGGCGCCGCGGCTGTGTATCCCAGGGTATTCATGATTTCAATGATTGGATTTGGCAAATCGGGGCGCATTCTGCTTTGTATGTAAGCCGATGGCGCGCCTTGCAGCGTGTCGCCGCAATCAATCAGCAGACTGGCGGGGGTTTTTCTTTTTTCGGCGCGAATGGCGCTGGCGAGCTTTGCCCACCCGATATTTGCGGGCGACATCGAATAGGAATCCGCTGGAAGAATTTCCCCGTGGGTATCAGATGTGGCCAATATTTGTATTTTTTTTTCTGTGTTTCTCTGGGCGCCGCGCTGTAATCCGCTTTGCGCTCCGAGAAATGAAATTGACGTTGAGATTGAAATCAGCGCGAACAGCCATCGGAACAACATGCAACATCTCCATTCTACAGAACATCTTATACCAATTTGAATACCTTCAAAATCATAACTGGTAATACGTTCAGGTATGGGTTAAACTAATCCTTCAACACTGTTTGCCAGAACGGAGAAAACATGCAAGAAGTGCAGATCAAAGCCCCAAAGCACGAATTTACGTTGCTTTGCGATGACATCCGCCAGGAAATGGGCGGGAAAACAAGCCTCATGGGTATTTACGACCACCACATTGTTGTCCCCCAGGTTCCCTTTGTCCTTCCCAAAGTATGCTTCTATACGCGTTTCAGTCGTATGGACGGTCAATTCAAGTTCAATTTTTCCATCGTCTCCCCCTCAGGCGACAGGCGCGACATCATTCGTGACAGCGATGTGCAAATTCCCGATGGCGCCAAGGAAGGCACCTTCAACGTCATCGCCAGCCCGTTTGAAGTACAGGCCGAGGGCGTTTACGAAGTTATCATCGGCCTGACCAAGGGCGCCGACCGCTTTGAATACGTCTATAAATTTGCCATTTCCAACGGTGAGCGCCTCCAGTCCGAATATCAGCAATGGGCCGCCAAGCAAAAAGACGGGCAGCCTGAAGCCTAATGCCTAGTAGCCGCTGGGTTCTTGGCTCAATACGCCCAGGCGGCGCGTTGTGGGGATGAGGCCCGTTTTAAGGTTTTTCCCCCATCCCCATAGATGCAGGAGGGACATAGCGCCCACCAACTCGCCTTCCAGCTTTACCTTACTCCCACGCGGTTCTGGAGATACGTCAATCACGAGGTGCATTTTTACCCTGTATCGCAAACTTAAAAAGATTTCCAGGTAGCCTAGGTCATACTTCTGGACATACATCTGATGCACCATGCCGTCCCCCAGATACAGTATGCCAAGCCCTCCAGACTCAAGCGGGCCATTAATCTGAACCGCTTCCACGCCCAGGAGCCAGTTCTTCCACTTGCCTACGTCCTTAACCAGCGCCCATACTTCTTCGGGGGTTGACAATGTTTTTACTGCGTGCGAGGTTTTGAACATGATACTCCTGATGTCATTGTCAACCAGCACGGAAAACAGGGCAAGACTGTTTTTTGGCTTGGTTGACAATGGGCCAACGGGCGCGTTGCAGACGCAAACCGCCCGCCGTGAAGCAACACAATCGGCTTACATATGAGCGAGGTAATTGCAAAACCGCTCGGCGGCGGCTTGTCTCGGCGAAGTTGTTGATTTTGTGGCATGGATAAAGCAACGTAAGCTTTCGCATATACCGGAAACGATGCTGTTGAGCGAAACATCCCTGTCGAAAGACTGGGACACGCCGGAAGAGGATGAAGTATGGGCCAGTTTGTAAATGGCTTGCAGCAATCCCGCTATTTCCGCTGGTTCAGTCAAACTTGGGAGCGGCTTTGATTGAACCGTCTGCAATATGCCGCGAAGACCAGGGCATGGGTCTCTTTCTGCTCTACTTGTGGCGGTGGCGTATCGCATGACTTGTTGAGTCAGTCAGCATTGCAATCTCCTGGTCATCTTTCCTTATTGGGGGCCTTTTTGTTTTCCAGACCCCAAAGGCCCCCGAAAAGGCCCCCAAAAGTAATTAGATTCCAGTTTGCCGCATTGGACAACATTGACCAAAACAACAACAAAAACCACGTCAATGCTTGTTCTACATTGACAACATTGGGCGCATTTGACTGCATTGTTTTTTTGGCTGGCGGAGAGAGAGGGATTCGAACCCTCGGTACCTGGGTTGCAAGTACACTCGCTTAGCAGGCGAGCCCGTTCGGCCACTCCGGCATCTCTCCGAGCAGTTCAGGATACACGGGTTTGAACCTGGGCGCAAGCGCGGATGTTATTGCCGATGTGTTTTTCTGTTTTCCTGTTTTCAGGTTGATTGACTACTTGACTTCTGGAAATCTATACACATGACCGCTCCGATACACCCTCAAAACGTGATTGCCCTGGTTTGGGATTTTGACAAGACGCTGATACCCGGGTTTATGCAGGACCCAATTTTCAGCGAATACGGCATAGACGCCGCCCAGTTCTGGCGGGAGGTAAACGCGCTGCCCGCCCACTATAAGCGCCTTGGCGTCAATGTCATCCTGGATAACTCCTACCTGAATCACTTGATTACATACGTGGCCCACGGCCGCATGCCCAATCTCACAAACGCCAAACTGCGCGAGCTTGGCGCCAGGATTGTGTTTTACCCCGGGCTTCCGGATTTTTTCGCCTATCTGCAAAAGGAGTTGAGCCGCGTGCCGGACGCTGACAGGTTTGAACTGCGTCTGGAACACTACATCGTTTCCGCAGGTTTAAGAGAGATGATAGAAGGCAGCGCCATCAGGCCATACGTGGAAGACATCTGGGCCAGTGAATTCATCGAAGCCCCCGCCCACCCTGGCTTTGACACCGACGCCACGCTGGACTTAGACGGAAACGCCCAGGCCACGCCGCTATTTCCCTTTGGAGGGATTTCCCAGATAGCCACCGCGTACGATAACACCAGCAAGACCCGCGCCCTTTTTGAAATTAACAAAGGGTCTAACAAAAATTCGGCAATAGACGTAAACGCCACGATGCGCCGCGAAGACAGGCGCGTACCCTTTGAAAACATGATCTACATAGCCGATGGCCCAAGCGACGTGCCGGCCTTTTCTGTGGTGAGGCTCAATAGGGGAACGGCCTTTGCCGTCTATGACGACAACCAGCCCCAAAGCCTTGAACAAGCTGACAATTTACGCAAGGATGGCCGGGTTGACCACTTTGGCCCGGCGGATTATAGGCTGGAAAGCTCCACGGCGCGGTGGCTGAGTTTGCGCGTGCGCCAGATTGCCGCCTCAATAATTGAACAGCGCCGTGAGGCGCTGAAAAAGAATGTGGGCGCCGCGCCCAAGCACCTATAATAATGTGGAGCTATGGCTGCGCCGCTTGCGGCGCGTCAATAACAATCATGTGAGCTGTTTCGAGGGAAAAGTGATGTCGCGCTTTAAAAACAACTTTCTGCTTCAAGATTGCGGAACGCAATTTTGAAGCAGAAACGGAATAAAGTATTCACGCGTTTGTATGAAAAAGCTCACAGGGTCTGCCAGTTACAGGTTCAGGGAAAAAGGTTCGGTTTTCCTTACAGAATTGCATCCGGCTGCTGATTTGTCCGCCAGAGCCGCGATTCTATCGGCCATCCGCAAAAGAGATCACGATGCTACCCATCAATGTTTCGCTTGGCGTGAAGGCGTCCCGCTGATTGCCTGGGGGACGGATGACGACGGCGAGCCTTCGGGAACCGCAGGCGCGCCAATGCTCAAGGTTTTGGAAGGGCAGGATATTACCGATATTCTGGCTGTCTGTATCCGCTGGTACGGCGGCACAAAACTGGGCGCCGGCGGCCTTGTCAGGGCTTACACAAAGGGTGTCCACGGGGCTGTTGCAGAGGCCGCGCGCGTTGGGAGATTGGAACAAGTCAGAATCATGATTGAAGGCGTAATAGAAGCCCCCCCTGAAAGCGCCCACTTGCCCTTTGCCGTCCTTGGGGGCTTTAAGAACGTGGAAATACTCAGACAAAATTTTGACGCGGATGTTTCAATAATCACTTTTCGCCTGCCGCCCGAAGACAGGGCGGAATTAGAAAAGGTCTGGCGGGAACGCAGCAGGGGAGGAAGCGTTAAATGGGAAATTTTGTCAGCGTGAAGTGTGGATCGTGGAGTTATTGACGCGCCGCGCGGCGCAACGATATTTGCTGAAAACCAAGCGGAGCGTGGAGCGTCAATAGCTTTCGCTTTCTAAGCCATGCTTCACAGGAAAAAATTACAAAATTTTTTCTTGATATTCTGTACCGAATGCCGTAATTTAAAGTAAGGAGGTCAGATTATGGATAACAATTTTTCCGTCGGCTTGTCCGGGATGAGTACAGCGGCTCTGGGCGTGCAGGTGACCGCCAATAACGTTGCTAATGTTGCTAACCCAAGGTCGGAGGAGTTTCAGGCCGGGCGGCTTGACCAGGCCGATCAGCAAAACGGCGCAACGCGCCCAACCCAAATTCAGGCGTCCCCAATTCAGGCGTCCCCAATTCAGGCGTCTAGGGAGCAGGCTGTACCGCCTGGTGGCTCCAACACCCAGTTAGAGCGCGACGAAATGGTAAACCTGGCTAGGGATGACCAAAGGGATGATCAAACCTATACCGCAAACGCCGCTGTCGTCGCCACGCAAAATCAGGCGATGGGCGCGGTCATGGACATGAGGGCCTAACGCGATAGCGCATAATAGCCATTCAATAGCGCCTATAGTCGGTTAGTCAGTCGGGAGCGCATAGTTCCTGCAATCTGATTTATAGCCCAAAGTGGGCCATTCGCCGAATTCTTACGGGCATTCGCCGATTTGTCTGTTTTCTTTATTTGAATAATCCCCTAGATTGAATAGTGACAGGCGGGGTTCACGGCCTGTTCATTTTTTCAATCCTTTGGGGGCTTTGTGCGCCAACAAGAAGAACAGCTCAACAACTCAGGTTTTACGCGTTTTTTGTTCAGGCCCGGAAAAAGCGTCAAGCGTCCCCAATTGCCTATCGGAGTAGTCATTGGCCTGATTTTGATTTGTCTGGGCGCGGCTTTGCTCCTGGAGAACCTGAACCTCATTTACATTGAGGACGCGTTGCAGTTTTGGCCCTGCGCGCTCATAGCCATCGGGCTTGCAAAGCTTTGGAACAGGGGCGTTCTTAATGTATGGGGTCAAGTTCTTGTGATCGGCGGCTTGCTGTTGCAGTTACTGCAACTGGGCTTTGACATTTTTATCGAGGTCTGGTGGCCCGCGCTGGTCATCTGGATTGGCTTACTCGTTGTCATAAAGGCGTTTCTGCCAAAGAATACGCGTCCAAGGGTTGAGGAAACCAAACCTTGCGAGCATGGCTGGTCTCAACAAGGCGATATTGACGCGGCGCCTATTACTATTGAGCATGAAAACGAGGAGCAAAGCCAATGAGCGACGCTGCACCAAATAACGCTGCCAAACCAGATGAGCCAGGCAAGCCTAAAGAACCAGATAAACCTAAAGAATCCGCCAAACCTAAAGAATCAGGCAAGCCTAAAGAATCAGGCAAGCCTAAAGAATCAGGCAAGCCTAAAAAGCCGGGCAAGCCTAAAGAATCCGCCAAGCCAGACGATCCAAACAAGACAGACGATCCTGCTAATCCAGACGATCCAAACGAGACAGATGGGTCAGATAGGCCAAACAGGCTAAATGACCAGTCAAAGCCGGACGACCCAAACGCGCCGGAGGAAAAACCTCCCCCCAAGCCTTTGCCGCGCAAATTAATTGTCGGCATAGTTCTGATATGTATCGGCGCGCTTCTCATCCTGCTCAACCTGGGCGTTATCAAGTACTTTAATCTTATAGAATTTTGGCCGGAAGTCTTTGTAATATTGGGGATTTTGAGAATATTTAAAGCGGGCCTGTATGACTTCAGGGGCCAAACTCTGGTGATAGGCGGCATCACGATGAGAATGGCCTTTGTGGGCGTCGAGGCCGTCAAAAATTACTGGCTGCCAACGCTGATAATTTGGATAGGGCTTCTGGTTTTTATAAAGGGATATTTATTGTGGAGAAAACAGAAAGAGCCTGAAGAAGTCCCTGAGATACAGGAGGAATCCCCCAGCGACCGCAGGCGGCGAATAATAGAGGAGCGGCGTAAAAGAATAAGCGACATGACGGAGGATGAAGACTACTTGTTCGACGAGGAACGTCAGGACGCCGATGGCGATGGTGAAACGATACAGGCGTTATCCGAGCCTGCTCTAAACGAAAACGAGGAGAAACAACATGAGTGACTTAAACTCAAACAACGCTTCAAGGTATGATAAAAAAACAAACCAGTCCCCCAAACCGGATGGAGTGAATGACTTCAACTCAAACAAAAATTCTCCCCAGCCAAAGTTTAATTCCACGCTTTTGGTTTTGGGCATCAGCATAGTCATGCTTGGCTGCCTGCTCGTGCTGGATAATTTTACACACTCCTATAAGATACATGTCATGCGCTTTTGGCCGCTGATCATCGTTGTCTTGGGCGCCGTAAAACTTGTCGAGGGCAAATTTCGCCGTATGGGCGGCTGGATAATAACCGCCGTCGGCGCCCTGCTCCTCTACCACAGCGTCAGCGGGTTTTCAATCAGCGAGCTGATTGGCCCGGCCATACTGATGACTGTTGGCGTTTTTATAGTGCTGCACGCCGTCAAGCGGCGCCGCAAGGTTCCGCCGGAATTGCAAAAATCTGAAGATTTTGCCCGTGGAACGGCAATTTTAAGCGGCTATAAGTGCAAGCCCAGCAACGGCCAGTTTGACGGCGGCGAAGTCACGGCTATTTTTGGCGGCTTTGACCTGGATTTGCGCCAGACTACAATGAAACAAGACACGGCGCGTATAGACATATTTGCCATGTTTGGCGGCGGAGAGATACGCGTTCCTGAAGGCTGGGAGGTGTCTGTCCAGGCTACAGCCATCGCGGGCGCCGTAGAAGATAAAACAATCAGCTTGCCGGCAGCTGATTTCAAGCGCCCCAGACTGTTGATCACAGGCTCTGTGCTCTTTAGCGGCGTTGAGGTGAAGTGATTGGCTGGTTATTCCGTTTCTGCTTCAAAATTGCGTTCCGCAATCTTGAAGCAGAAAGTTGTTTTAAAAGCCCGGGCATCACTTTCTTCCCGAAATAGCTCAAGTTACACCCATAGGCTCAAACGCGGCGCAATTCTCATCTCCAA
>JGI24698J34947_10000254_pt1 | contig 22564 bp, 13 predicted proteins | sample TergutMp193P3_FD_34947 | JGI IMG/M metagenome (IMG submission 34947) | reverse complement strand
CCATAAAGCTCGTTGCCCAGTTCCCAGTAAACCACATTCGCATTTTTCTTTTTGTTTGTGTACTCCACCCATCTTGCAGCTTCTTCGGGAGTTCCCGTGCCAAAATTCACGGTAAACATGGGCTTTGTGCCGGTTTCCTTGCACCAATCCAGGAATTCGTCGGTATCAACCATCCAATCCTTCTTTGCAAGAACCTCTTCCCAATGGTCATCGTCTGCGCGCAAACCGCCCGGATAGCGAACAATGCTGTGATTAATGCGCTTGACCTGGGTTTTTGTTTCCGGCTTTAGCAAATCGCCGTCCCACAGAGCAGCGTTAATGCCGAATATGGCGGGAGCAATGGACGGATTTATAACCTTTTTAAAATCGCCGGTGATTGTTAAATTGGCAACTTCCGGAACCTTTGGACGCGGCAGTTCACGCAGATTTGTGAGCCTTACATTGTCAATCTGGAATGAGCCTTCGGAACCTTCACCGCTCGGCTTGAAGTCCAGAACCTTTATGCCGTCCAAATCCAGAACGCCGTTTTGCTTTGCCTCGGGCGGCTGGTAATACGGGAACTTGTTAAAGGAACGCAAGGGAACAAATACCGTGTGCCGGCCTTTTGGAGCGCCTGTGGAACTCACAAAAATTTCCCTGTCCCTGTCGCCTATCTGAACGGTTATGCCCTGCCAGGCCTTTTCCGAATAAACATCAAACACCAAGGCCCAGTGCTTTGTCCAGTCGCTGAGTTCCTTTTTGGCTTTTTGCTTTTCAAAGTCATATACAATGTCAACCCAGTCGTTCATAAGGTAGTCGGTGACTATTAGAGATTTGCCGTCTATGTTGCCCTTGTCTATCTTGAACGAAACCCTGGATTTTGGCCCTTTGGAAGGTTCAAAAACGGGATTGTTTTCAAAGTCGTGGATAACAAGGTCTGGTGCGGTGCTCTTGAATGAATCCCATTTTTTATCGGGGTCAACCCAGTCTATGTTTTCGGTAAAGGTGATTTGGTCAACATAGATGGTAACAGGGTCGTCCTGGCGGCCGTCTCTTTTGTTATCGGCTTTGCCTACGGAAAAGCGAACTTCCTGAATTTTATTCCACTGAACATTCTTGGTCACTTCCGCTTGTTTGGAGGCATCCCATGCCTTGCCTGCATCAGGAAGTTTTTTAAGGGGAACCTTAACCAGCTTCCATTCCTTTGTGAGGGTTTGCCCTTCTATCCAGTCCTGCAAATTTGTTTTTGTTTGGCTTTTAATATCGCCGCCCTGATTGTCCAGAATACCAAAGCCAACCTTTTCGCCGCCTTGCTTGCCTTTTGCCCAGAAATATACGCCGCCGGTATTCCTGACTTTGGAAAGGTCTATGAATTTGCCTTCGCCAAGCGAAAGGGTTATGCCGGAATAATCGTTATCGTCCATGTAAAGAGCAATTACATTGGAGTTGCCGGGTGTTTTGGAAGGTTGTTCCTTGTAGGCGGTTAAGCCTCCGTAAACATAGCCAAAGCCCTGCAAATTATCGCTGTAGAATACGCCGTTTGGAAGTGCTTTTGCCTTGCCGTCCAGCTTGGCGGGGTCTTTGGGGCCATCTATGTTCTCGGTCTTTTCGTCCCAGTAAACAATTTTCGGTTTGGGGTTTGCCTTAGGCACGGTGCCCTTTACAATTTCAACGTTATCGACCCACACCTGGAAGCCACTTGGGTTTGTGCCTTTATCCACGGAAATGCGAAATTCCGCAATTTTGCTCCAGTCTATGCGTTCGGGAAGTTCTGTTTTTTTGGTCTGGTCCCAGTAAAGGCCCCTGTCGGGGAAATCGGCCAGAGGAATTTTAACCTGCTGCCAGTCTTTTGTGATTTGCACATATTTATTAAGGGACAGTTTGACCTGTGTTTTTTTGCCGTCGCTCACTTCGTCGTCCAGCAGGCCAAAAAGAGCCTGTTCTCCGCCATTAGCGCCTTTAATGTAGAATTCAACGGCACCGTCCAGCAGATATTTGCTGAGATCGAAGGTTTCGTTGTAAAGGCACACCGAGGAGCCGGAATAATCGTTTGGGTCAAGGGTGATTTTGAGAGATGCGCTGGATTTGAATCCCTGGGTTTTGTCCAAGGCTACCGCAGAGCCTTTCCCCCCATAAGAGTAATCAAAACCGCCTTGCCTGTAAGCATCGTCAAAGAATTTGTAAACAACTATGCGGCTTGGGCGTTGTTGGGCAAAAGCCACTGTTGCAAGGGCTAGAAACAAAAAAAGGGCTAATCGGCGAACCATGGGCACACTCCTATTTTAATTCAATGTATATTTAATATATATTTTTTTTTCAATCTTGTCCGATAAAGAGGCATTTTTTATTAAAATCTTCCCCCCAGAGCCTTACTGCACTCAACTATACGTGAAAATCACTTGAAATCATCCATTTTTCACGCATTCTGAATGCGGGGATAGTTTGCCTTTTGGCTTTATTTACCGCAGAATTGCCTTTTATTCCGTTGTTTTTTGCCCAAACTGAAAGCGGAATTATGCGTTCGCTGGTTAAAATTGCGATTCTTTTATGCAGGGATTCCTGCAAAAGCAATGCAAAAATCTTTGTAAAATTTTCATATTTAAAAGTCAGGTGGTATTTATTGAACAACTGATAGTAGTCTGTTTTTTTGCTCTTGTTGGGTATTATTACAGGCGGTAAATTCAAGGCCATAAGCTGTTGATTTACAAGNACCCTGCCAATTCTCCCGTTACCGTCGCAAAAAGGGTGAATAACTTCAAATTCGGCATGAAAATGGGCAATTTTATCCAAAAAATAAANATCGCTTTCCTTATTGTATCCGTTCACAAGTTTGCTCACCAAACCGTGAACAAAGCTGGGGTTTGCTCCTATATGATTCCCTACTCTAACCCATTCCTTGCCTCTGCGAAACCTGCCGGCAATGGCATCATCAATGCCGTGCAATAAAATCTTATGCAAATTCAAAATTAAACCCGTGCTCAATCTCAATTTTTTTTTCAAAAGCATTTCCATGATTTTCGCCAGATTTTTTGCCTCATAAACCTCTCTTACGTTTAATTCTTTTGGAACAAGGTTATGCAAAAGAATTTTTTCGGTATCTTCCAAAGAAAGCGTTGAATTTTCTATTGCATTGGAATTGTAAACCGATTCCGGAATTTCGGCCAGAGAAATCTTGCGCAAAATTTCCTCTTTGCCCTTTGAAACCCTGCCATAAAGCTTTTGCAGCTTGAGAAGCCTTGATTTTGTGGTTTGGTTTATCATAATATTAATCTTTTCAAACCTGCCTGTTTAAGTTACAAGACCTTGCTTTGCAAGTACGGACTACGCCCATATTGGGTTAATATAGAAATTTAAATCCAGAAAAGTTATTTTTTTGGACAATAATGACAAGGAATTTACTATATTCAATATATGTTAAGATATATTTTTGGCAATGCGACTGCTGAAAAAGTTTTGCTTCATATCTATCACTACGGCAGCATACACTCTGCAGCCATAGCCGAAGATTATGGAACCAGCGCAACGCCAATTGCCAATCAACTGGAACGCTTTGAAAAAGCAAATATTTTAGTGTCTAAAACCATAGGCAGGTCCAGGGTATTTTCATTTAATTTAAAATCTCCTTTTGTAAAACCAATCAAGGAATTGCTTAAAATAGTCTATGAATCCATTCCCTTGAAAGAAAGAGAAGTAATTTTCAAAACCAGGCGAAGACCCAGACAAAAAGGAAAACCCGTAATTTATGGATTTTAGCACCTAAATCCATGTTACCAACTAAAAATTAGTTTATATCAACTAAAAACTAGTGGAAATGGCCAGCGGCCGCTTTTTGCCCAATAGCCTCCACCCTTATTCCACATTTTCTAAAACTTATCCAGTTTGTGTAGCTTGGGGGTTTTGCGGAGGAGGCGGAAACTTCCGAAACTAGCTTTCTCATTCACTAACATAGGTTTTCGTTCTACTATTTCCACGCAAGTCCAACTTTCACGTTCTCCCTTTTCGTTTCTTCTGGATGAACATTTTTCTGTTTTAGGCGGAATTTTCATTACTTGTAGAACAGTTGTTATTTCATCCATAAAATGATATTCCGGGCATTTGTGAAGTTTGTATTCTGTAACACGTTCGCTCGCTATACCTACCATATCATAAAGCCCAAATTTATTGGGTTGCAATTGAGCTACCGGCCTCAAACCAACTGGGCGTACCCAAGCATAACGCGAAACTGTGAGCGAGTCTTCTTTATCCCCCCAATAATAACGAGTGGAAGCTCCTGCACGCATTAAAAAGAACCATTCTTCTTCGGATGGCAAGCGATAACCGAAAGCCGAAGTATCTAGTACAATGCGTCCATCAACGCTACGATATGCGGTATCCAAGTTTTCCTTTTTAGAACGTTCGTTTGCAAATGCCCAATTCATATACTCTAAATACGGCAATTTAGATTTTTCAAACTTTTTAGGATTTAGTATTTCTAAGTTGTAAACGTTCTTACTTTTTGGAATATTCCCATTTTCAGAATAATAATTAGCATCCCCGATTGTAAATTTAGTTTTATCCACAATAAGAGGCTGGCTATAACTTCTGTTTTCATAGTTTCCAGGCAATATATCAAAACGCCAGCTAACATTAGGAGCGGAGCGAATTATGGAATCTATTGCATTGCTATCAACAACAAATATTTTATGTGAATAATCGCCCATTTGTATATAACTTTGCTCTACCAGAACTTGAATTGTATCTGTTAGCCCGCTATTTTCCATAAACAATATGCGGAAAGTCCCTGCGAGGTCTGGAGTTTGGACAGAAAGGCAGTTTTCTTCATTTAAAGACACTGAATGTTCGCTAATCCAAGTGCCCTGAATTTCTTTGTCGAGGCAAATTGAAAAGGTTTCTTTTCTGGAAGCTTCTATATATGCTCCTGTTTCCGCTTTGTAGCGGTAGCGGGAAATGGGTTTGGAGACTTTGCCTTTTGAGAAGGAAGAAATGTATAAGTTCTTGCCGGGTTCATTTGATTTTACTTGCTGTGTTTTTTCCAGCAATTCATGCGATTCCGCTTCAAAAGTGGAAATGCGAGTTCCCTGCACATCATAAACACCGTATTTTTCTGCGGCGAAAGCAGAAAATGATAATGCAAGAATCAATACTAAAATTATTCTCATAAAACCTCCTGTTTCAATATCCTCTGTATATTAAATTTGGAGATGCGCAGTTACTATTTACATTTTCTTCCTGCAAGCATTTCCACTGGTTCTCCTGTTTGTTACTAATACTTTTTATGCTTCTTCCCCGTAGTTTAGTGCTTTTTATATTATCGCCGAGATACATTAAATTTGTTGTCTCGCCAACATCATCAAGCCCCATAGTATGACCTAATTCATGATAGGCGGCTCTTTTCGTTTTATCCAAAGCTCCCTGCCAGGGCAATACAACTGTAGCTACCTTTTTATTTGGTTTTCTTATCATTGCCGCCGCCGCCTGTAGGCCATTACTACCTAGAGGAATTTCCCCTACATACTGCCGTCCAAAAACATATGTATTTTTTTCCGCAAAAACCGCGCAACCTGGATGAGCGTTATCCTTGGTAACTTCCTCAAGGTCGTTCACTCCGTATTGCAGATACCAAGTATCTTTGTACCGAATCACAGGTATTCCTGGTGTTATTTTATATTCGCATTCTAACCAAGGCTCAGGTTTTGGCAAGGGTTCTAATACCAGAGAAATTGGCGGTGACTGCTGCCTAGTAGGATCTTCATATAAATCAGGCTTGCCGCAAATTTCAATTTCATAATCATTAACTATTTTCAGTGGCCAAAAGCGTTTGGTAGGATAATCTATTTGGATTATGGCTTTTTTCTCAGTCCAGGCTATATTTTCCATTTCATCGATAACTTTGTCTATATCACCCTCAACACATCCGATCCTATCATAAGCAATATCATTCTTATAGTCGCCTCTCGCTCTAGACAGAATATATTCTCTCTGGACATTTCTATTCCCATCATATATATAAATGGGATCACCATAATGTCTATATATATTGTCGTATTCTACAATAGCTTGTCTATAAACCGTATCAAATCCTTTATTCCAGAAATCTCTCTCTTGCAAAAAGCGATAATTCGCATCTATTTTTGATCCAAAAGTATAAACATTAAAATCATAACTTTTCCAATAATAGCGATGTACATATAATTCCTTGACTTTAGTTGATATAAATTTAGATTCCACAATTGGCCCGCTAGCCGTTTCTATAACATTTTCTTCAATCTTTTTTCTGCAAAGAGCTATTTTATCCAGAAACGAATTAGTAATTTCTAACCTATGTTCCGTATTCCCGCTATTTAAAGGGTAATTCATATTCCAAAGTTCTTCCTTATTTTCTGGATTGCAAAAATAATATTCCTCTGTTTTTAATTTATTTTCATCGGTAAGAACTTTCACATACCCAGTTTCATTTTTTGGGATAGAAATATGTATTACATCGTCAGACCCTGAATCGAATCCATAAATGTGATTTTCATCTGCTACGAATCCTTCCTTGGCTTTGGTATTCACATCTGAAAAATTATCGCCTTCGCCGTCAGTGTCTTCCAAATCGTCACCGCTACAAGAAGCAAATATACCTACAACAGCTAAGAAACAAAATATTTTTTTCATTTTAACACCTTATATTTAAAACGATCCGTGACACCTTTAACATATATGACAATCACACTTCCATGTATTCCCTGATCTTCTGGATCTTTTGAAAACATAACCAAGCGGCCATGTCTTTCTGGGTCGTATTCTTCATCAATGGAATGGACAAGTGTTGAAAACAAGTATTTTCCATCTCTTTCGCCGTATCTGTAAAAAGGCACCTCTATAGACTTGGAGTCAGAATAAGCTTTTCCGGTGCTATCAAGTAGCGTAATGCGAACCATGGCTTTTGATCTTTTGGTCTTGTCATGCTTTCTTGCCAAGCGGGTGATAACTCTGCCGTACTCAATATAATCCATTGGATTCTCATCTGAAAGACTAGGAAACAATGGCCTTCCCGGCATGGCTTTTGTAAGATTCCCATCGTCCCAAGTAACATACTGAAACACGTTACTATCATCGCTGTAACCAGCATACGCCCCCATGGCGACAATATTTCCCCACTCCGTTCCAACCAAATCCTGCTCAAGAGTGCCATCTATCTTGCTGCCTTTGAGCGCGGGCGACTTGTCCGCAAGCACAAGGCCAGCATCCGCGCCGAAAAAACTGGCGGTTCCGGCAGGGTTCTTCTCGTTGCTGAATTTAGGATCGCCTACTATGTTTCCTGTACCAGCCTTTGCGGAAACAAAAGAACTGTATTGTGCAGTCCATAAATTTAGAATATCGCCACCTGTATTTTTCCAAAATATGGAATTGTAAATATTTCCTGAAGTTCCACTTAAAGCGTTTCCTCCAACAGATTCGTTACTTACCACTGTTGTATTATAAACCATGGCGTTTTTTGCATAAAACGCGCCGCCTTCCTTTTTGCTCTTGTTGCCGTGAAAAACGGCATTGGCAACCTTAAGGCTGCCCTGGACGGACAAACAGCCGCCCTCACTCTGAGCCGAATTATTTGAGCAAACGAGATTCTCAATATCAGCATTGCCACCTACAAAAGCCGCACCACCCTTATTGCCCTTGCTATTCTCAAATAACAAAGTTTTTCCTATAAACAATCCGCTCCCGCCGTAATTCAAAGCACCGCCATTGCCGCCGGATTCGTTATTTGTAAATGCAACATTCAAAAGTTCCAGTTTTTCCGTTGAAGCGGACAAGGCACCTTTTTTCCCGCCGGTTATATGCAAGCCAGTAAAACGCCTGGGCGACTTGCCAGCTATCTCCACAGGATAGTTTTTAACATTCAGCACGGGAATATCCGAAAATGATTCCAATTCCCAAAAGGGCTTTTCCGTGCCTACCAACTCCAAGCCAACAGGAAAAACGCTATGCTCCCCGCCAACCTCCCAAACGCCGCCCGTCATCTTCACCTCCAAACCCTCTTTTTGGGCTTCTGCCAAGGCTTGCGGGAAAGACCGCAAAGCTGCTTCCGCAGAATTGCCGTTGCAGTTAGACAAGCAAGGGGAATAAGGATTCCAGTAAATGCGGTTATTTGATGTTTTGTTGAATGAAAAATTATATGTGCTTGAAAAGGCTTCCGATGGGAAATCGGCAACGAAAGGACGGGTTATTTTGACGGAAACCGCTTGGGATGTCTTTTCAAGGCTCACTTTGCGATTTTCATTGCCGTCAACTTTAACATCAAAGCCTTGAGCATAAACATACATTTCCACGGAACTTGCGGAAAGCGGCAAGGCAGAACGGTAACGGAAAAGGTTTTTATCGTAGAAAGGGCCAAAATTATATTCGCTGTGGGAGATTTCTTCTGCCCTTGGCTCCATTGAAACGGTTGATTGAGGTTCCATCTGGAAATGCCTGGCCTCAATGCCACCAACCAAATGGCTTCTAGGAGCAAGACGGACACGGCTGTTAGGAGCAATAAAACGACCGAAAAACTTGCCGTCAGTGCCTATGTCTATATAGCCGCCGGTCACATGCCATTCTATCTCGCCAGGATTGCCGCCGGATATGGAAAATACATTCCTATCCGCAAACCTTATGCCATCAAGGACATAAATTCTTACAGGGCCTTCGGCCAAGTCAAAAAACCATTTAACATCGGGTTCGGTATGGACAGAGGAAAATATATAGAAACCGCTTTGCAGGCGAACCGTAGAGCGAGCATCTATGCGCAGGTTGCCGTATGCACCAGGCAACAGACGTTCATCTGCGCCTATTGCTACAGATTTATTTTGACTGCCTGCCGAAAAATTTTCTATCGCTACATGAGCATATTCGGTTTTCTTGCTGATTTCCTTGCCAACTGCTATACCATTCTGCTTGGTGCAGGGAATAGGGGAAATTAAAGTATCACTTATGCTTGCCCTCTCGCGAAGAAAGCATTTTGTGCCAACTGCAACACTGCCGTAAATCTTGGAATCTGCACCTATTTCAAGAGAACTGCCATATATTCCGCCACCCAAGGTTTTTGTATAATCGGAAATTATAGTAGTATCTGCCGCTATCAGGTAAACAAAGGGGGTTGCGTTTACCGATATGCAAAAAAGCAGCAAAAGCAGAATGTATCTACTTAAAATCATCAGTTTAAAAGTAGAAATATTTTTGAACCTTGTCAAGGAATTCCCCCCCAAAAAAATTTTTTTCTTGACAAAAGTCTAAAAAAAATCTATATTTAGTGTTTAGATTTTAGTCAGACACAACATTTAGTAGGAGACTAGTATGTTACAATTAAATCTTACCCCTAATGCAGTTAAAGTGCTGGAAAGCCGCTATTTACATAAAAATGAAAAAGGCGAGTGTACAGAAGAACCCAAAGACCTGTNTTTAAGAGTNGCAAAAGCCGTAGCTTCTGTTGAAGCCCTTTACAGCAAAGACCCTGCCATAGTAGAGGAATATACCGAGAAATTTTACGATTTAATGGCCAGCGGCCGCTTTTTGCCAAATAGCCCTACCCTCATGAACGCAGGGCGCAATGAAGACGGAATGCTCTCGGCTTGCTTCGTTTTACCCATAGAAGACTCCATAGACGGCATTTTCAGCACCGTAAAAGCCACCGCCATCATCCAAAAGGCCGGAGGCGGAACGGGATTTTCCTTTGACAAGCTGCGCCCCACGGGTGACTACATAAAATCCAGCGGCGGAACAACAAGCGGGCCTATCAGCTTTTGGAAAGTGCTCTCGGAAACCACAAACGCCATCCAGCAGGGAGCCTTTAGGCGAGGCGCAAATATGGGCATGATGAGCGTTACCCACCCCGACATAATAACCTTTATCTTTGCCAAGCAAGACCTCAAAGCCTTCACAAACTTTAACATATCCGTGAAAATCACAGACCCTTGGATGCAAGCCTACAAAGAAAACCCGGATAGCGCGCACGAGGTCTTTAACCCCCGCTCCCAAAAGGGCTATGTAGTTCCAAAACAACTGATACCCGGCAAATACGACCTCTCAAAACTGGTCAAACTGGAAGATTACTACGCCCTGCCGGAAAAGGAACGCCCCGAAGTCTGGACAAAGCGAGAGGTTTTCAGGGTTATAGTGGACTGCGCCTGGCGCACCGGAGAACCGGGGCTTATCTTTATAGATGCCATAAACAGGGCAAACCCCACCCCCAACATAGGCGAAATTGAGGCAACAAACCCCTGCGGCGAACAACCCCTGCTCCCCTACGAAGCCTGCAACCTGGGCTCAATAAACCTGGCTTCCTTTGTGCATAAAGACGAAGAAGGCAAAGTTGAAACCTTGCGTGAGGCCTTTGTAGAAACAATTCATTTAGCTACCCGCTTTTTAGACAATATAATAGACCTGAACAAATACCCCGTAGAAGAAATAGGCAAAATGTGCAAGGGCAACCGCAAAATAGGCCTTGGCATAATGGGTTTTGCAGATGCTCTTTACAAGCAGGGAATCCCCTACAACAGCGATCTTGGAATTTCCGTTGGCGAGCGGATTATGCAGGTTCTAAACGAGGAATCGCACAACGCATCCGAAATTTTGGCGAGCGAGCGTGGAAACTTCCCCAACTGGGCAGGCTCCGTGTGGGATGTTGTTCAAAAACGCCCAATGCGAAACTCCGCAACCACAACCGTTGCTCCAACAGGCACCGTTTCCATAATATCAAACTGCTCCGGCGGCATTGAACCCATGTTTTCGCTCGCTTTTTTCCGCAATGTTTTGGAAGGGCAAAAGCTTGTTGAAATAAACCCGGTATTTGAAGAAACCGCAAAGGAAAGCGGCATTTACACCATTGAACTTATAGAAAAAATCGCAGAAAAGGGAACTCTGGCCGATATTGAAGAAATCCCCGAAGAAATTCGCAAGGTTTTTGTGTGTTCCCACGATATTTCCCCGGAATGGCACGTTAAAATGCAAGCCGCCTTTCAAAAAAACTGCGACAGTTCAATCTCAAAAACAATAAATCTGCCACACGATGCCACCCCCGAAGATGTTGAAAAAATTTATCTTATGGCCTGGGATTCAAAATGCAAGGGAGTAACCGTTTACAGAGACGGATGCCGCGAAAACCAGCCCATGGCGCTTTCAAAACCGGATACCAAACCCAAGAACGAAAAACCACCGGAAAAGCGCACTCCAAACGAGTTTCAAATTCGCAAACCCATAAAAACACCGCCCATGCTGCCCGCCGTCCGCATAAGGCAAACAACACCTTTTGGGCACATGCACATAGCCATAACAGTTGACCCTCTTTACGAAAAGGAAATGGAAATTTTTGCGCAGTTGGGCAAAGCCGGCGATGTAGCCTCCTCCGATTTGGAAGCTATTAGCCGCATGGTGAGCCTTTACCTGCGCATAGGCGGCTCCCTGGAAGACATAATTGACCAGTTGGAAGGCATTGGAAGCCACATGGCAATCCCAACAAAAGACGGCAAGGTAATAAGTTTAGCCGATGCCCTTGGCAAAAGTTTGCGCCGCTATAACCTGGCAAAACGCACTTACGGGCTAACCGCAATTTTAACAGGCAAAATAAACTTTGACGAATTGCCGGCCTTAAAGGATTTGGAGCAAAGCGAAGCAACTCTAACACTCCTGCCGGAAACGCCCTCCAAGCCATTAATAGAATCGGCGGCCAACAACATTTACAAGGAAAAATGCCCCGAATGCGGGGAAACACTTTCCTTTAGCGAAGGCTGCGTTAAATGTCCGGCTTGCGGATATAGCAAGTGCTAAAAGCACTTCCTATTACTTTGCCTTTTCTTTAGGCCCTGTACCCCTGGCCCAACCGAACTTTGTATCCGCATGATAACGGACAAAGGGTTCATTTACAAAACCTGCATTTCCACCGGAATTTACACAGCCGGAATATGGCAAATCAACACGGTCTATCTTTAAGAGGTAAACTCCATTGCCAAAGCGACGGCCATCCTTGGAGAACGGATAAATATTCACATTGACATTTACAAGACCGTTTATTGTCATGGTACTGTCGTGTCCGTAATTGCTGGAAGTGGGTTTTTTACAGCCGCCGGCAACTTCCAGTTTCTCAATTCCGGAACCGGTTACATAACTCGGCCCCTGCACAACGCTGCGGAATTCCAGTTCGTTTACTTCTTCGCGATACTGGGTTACAAAAGTGCCAAGTTGGTCATAAACGGTAACTACTATCCTGAAGGGCTGCTTGGCAAGCAAACTGAAATTCAGGCAGTTTATGCGCGGTTTATCCGGATCGCTTCTGTCTGAAATGCAACGGGTTGGAGCTACCTGAATCTGGCCGCCTGCAGAGCTTTCTCCGGGGAAGCCGTTTTTAACAAAAATATATCCTTCTTCCGTGCTGGGAACCGTTGGGTCTGCTATTCCGTAAAACTTGCCTGCTTCGGGTACCGGGGGCAAACCGAAAAGTTTTTGCAATTTTTCGTCATCTTGCCATTCCTTATAAGTCATTCCGTTTGGCAGTTTATAGTCACTACCGCCGGCAAACGGGAGAGCTGTTAAAATCAATTCACCCGCTCTTTGAGGAGGAATGGCTATTCCCTTTGTGCCAAAGCCATGAACCTCGTGGTTCTTTGGAGGAATCGGGACCATTTCTTTTGTTTTCGGGTCCCAAATCTTAGTTATGCCGAAGAATAGCCCCTTGCCTCCGGGACCTTCCAGGTAACCGCCCGTTATTCCGCCGCCGTTAGCACCGCCGTTAGGGTTTCCGGTGAACCATTCTTCCTCAAAGGGAGGCTTATACGGAATATTATCGCCGGGTTTTGGCTCAAAATCAATGGGCGGCAAAATTGTTGTATTCGGTGCCCATTCTATTTTATTCGCCGGTCTTTTGTTGCTTTCCGCTATCACATACAGTTTATCACTGGGCAAGGCAAAACCGTTATCTCTATAGCCACCGTCTCTTATCTCTTCCCGCAATACATTAAAAGACAGGGAATCACCGGAGCTAATAATCAACTCGCCGCAACTGTTCGGGGCTTTGCAAACCTGGCCATGTATAACATAAGCATAGCCTTTTTCCGGGCCAAGATATTCGGGACCGGAAATGGAATCAAGTTTAAAGCCGCGAATGTCCTTGTCTGCAGGGTCTGATGTTGTTATTATTATGGGGAAATTATTGGAATTTATAATACTGTCCAGTCTTGACTTGTCTATTCTCACATTTACATAAATTGTTGTTTTGCTGGTGCCATCCGAATTCTGAACCGTTTTTGCTTCTTTAATATAGGGGCCTACAAATATGGAAGAAGACATTTCGTTAAGCCCCACGCGCAACCTGAGATTGCTGCCGTTTGTTTGCCTGTCAAGGTAGAAGAAATTAACCGCATGCATGGAACCCGGTTCCCATCCCTTTTCCCTTGCCAAATTCTCTATTCTTATTTTAGCGGGAGATGCCAGATGAATTCCGCCCAAATCCGCAACAAGTTCTCCGTCTATAAAAATCCACATATCGTCATCGCCTATAAATTCAAATACATCGGTGCTGTTGCCTTGATACTTAAAGGAAGCCGAACCCATCATTGAAAAACCATAATTGTGCCTCTTACTGCTCCGGGGAGCAGCAGCCCGCGCCGCAGTATCAACTTTTGGCCCGCCGTATCTCCACCAGTCCGAACAACCGGTGCCGTTGCGATTTGGGCACCAATAGTTTAAACTCTGCATCCCAAAAATACGCCTGCCGTAAATATCGTCCTGGCCTTCGTATTTGTCAAGAGGAAAATAGCCGTTATCGGTTCCATAACCGTTCCAGTCACGGCTTGTACTGTGACCAAAGTCTATCAAGTAAGTGCCGTCTCTCTGTTCCTCCAGCATTATGGTATCCCTGAAGGTTCTTGTGTGGTTTCCGTCGGTGAACCAATTTTCCACGCCTTCCCCGTGGCAGGCGTCATTTCCCCTTTGAGGGCGGGCGCAATAGCGGTATTTTAAAAAATCAGGAAGTTCGGCTTCTCCTTCCGGAGCCTGTATTATCAGCTCAGACGGGCAATTCTTTGTATCGTAGTACAAGGTTTTTTTTACCATGTCTCTGGTCACATAAATAAAATTGTTCCAACCGTTGCAATTAAATCTGTTTTGGTCTGGTCCATTGCAATAGCCTCTTTGGGTATCGCCGCTGTTTGTTCCGTATCTAAGATGGTTAGAACAACTGTCGTTTCTATCGCTTCCTATGCAGGAACTCAAACCCAGATCTTCGCAATAGCCGTAATCCCCGGCATTTGTAAAGCATATAGCGTTTTTTGATGTTGTTTGAGTATTTCGCCTGCTGGCATCACTTCCGCCGCACACACCCCTTGCGCCTTCTTCTCCGTCAAATCTTTCAAATCCGGGATCACTCACGGGGAAATCACGGAGTATCACATCTATGGGTACGGCTACGGACGATGTAGATTGTGCAAAAACATCAGGAATGAGTGCTGCAAGCACAAAAGCGAAAACAGGAACCATCTTTTTTTGCATGGCAACTCCGAGAATTAGTCTATATACGTAAAATATAGTAATTTTTTCACTTTTGTAACATTTTCGTATGAATTTCGTATTTTTTGCGTCTTTTATGTGATTTTAAAGGGGAATTCTCAGGTATATCTGTCATATTCGGCATATTCGGCATTTACTATTTTTTACTTGGGGTGTTAAAAACAATTTTAATTTTGTTATTGGCTACGGCTGCTTTTGCAAGCAATCCGTTTTTGGATTCTTTGATTGCCTATGCGGAATCCAAAGCNCCGGGAACAAAATTCGGAGTATCGGTTCGTTCCGTTAAAACGGATTCACTTGTCTATTCCCACAAGGGAAACGANTGGTTTGTNCCGGCATCCACCATGAAACTCCTGGTAACGGCTGCCGCCCTGCAAAATATTCCGCTTGATTATGCACCCAAAACCCTGGCCCATCTGGAAGGGATTAAAAGGAACAGCGTTTTTTCCGGGGTTATAAGGCTGGAAGGGCGGGGCGACCCTAACATATCGGCAAGGTATTATCCAAGCGCATTGTTTGCCCTTGGCAGTTTAACGGACTCCCTCAAGGGCAAGGGCATAGACACGCTGCGTGGAATTCTGGAACTGGATACCTCCTTTTTCAGAGGCCCAAGGAAGCCCGAAGAATGGCGCAAAAAATTTTTCAATTCCTGGTATGGAGCGGAAATTTCACCCTTGTCGTTTAACGACAACTGCGTGCTTGTGGAAATCAGGCCCGGAGCAAGGGAGGGAGATTCCGCGCAGATAACNGTTGTTCCCGATGTTGGCTATGTNAAAATCAAAAACGGGATAAAAACTTCCGGCAACAGGGCAAGGCATAGATACGCCATGGATCCCGTAAAGCCCGAAATCACTTTTAGCGGAACCATTGGCAAAAATATTTCCCTTTCCACAATGGTGCTGCCGGTGCGCAATCCCGCGGAATTTTTCAGGGCGGCTTTTTTGAAAAGCCTGGAAAATTCCGGCATTGTCTATATTGAAGACAGCAAGGTGTATAGAGGCAAGGCACTGGACAGCGCCGTGTTGGCCGGCCCCCCCCTGAGAAGTTTGCTGGACGAGATAAACCAGAGAAGCCAGAACCTGCATGCGGAAATGCTCCTGCGAAATCTGGGGCAATGCAGCCGGCGGGAGGGAAGCGCGGAAAGCGGGATTATTAGCGAGAAATTATTTTTGCGCGGTGCAGGGCTTTCCCTGTCGGACTTTAAAATTGTAGATGGGAGCGGGCTTTCGCCGCAAAATTCATTAAAGCCAAATTCCCTGACCAAACTTTTAACCTACATGAAAAGGGAAAAAAAGGGCGATGTGTATTTTGCTTCGCTCGCAATTCCGGGAATTTCCAGNTCCGGCAAGAGGCTTGCAAACATAGAGTTCAGGGACAGGGTGAGATTCAAAACCGGTTTTATAGAAGGCGTNCACGGGCTTGCCGGCTACATTGCCGCAGAAGACGATACCCTTGCCTTTGCCGTTTACCTGAACAATGCGCAAAGGGTAAACGAAAGCCTTGCCAAAGACATTCTTGACACCCTTACAGGGCGCATGGCAAAATACCATAACAGCGAAGCGGTGCAGCTGGAAGAGGGAAAAAAATTGTGGGAAAGCGCAGACACTCTTAAAACCATGGACGAGCGCATAAATTATTTTTCAAACAAACTCAAAGGCAAGCCATATTTTTTGGGCCCAATGGGTGAAGGGCGTTCAAACTATCCCAGTTTCAGGCAAAGGGTGAACTTCACGGAAATGGATTGCCTGACCTACATGGAACATACCCTGGCTCTGGCCTATTCAAAGGATTACAGGGATTTTTTCGATATATTGCAAAGCATCCGTTATAAAAACGGAATCATAAATTATAATATGCGCAACCATTTTTTGATAGCGGACTGGACGGAAAACAACAACTTTGCGATGAATATGGGAAATAAAATTTTTGAAAAGGAAATAGACAAGAAGAAATTTTTCAGCGATTCCAGCATGGCAAACCCCAATATAAACATTCCATACCTGTCAAAGGAAGAAGCCATTATCTATGCGGACACGGTAAAGTTTGCAAGGGACACGATTTTTGGAGTTGCCATCCTGAGCGATTTGCCGGGCCTGGATGCCGCNCATACGGGCTTTGCNGTTGGCAGCAGCAAAAAAAGCGGCTTGATGTTCCGCCACGCATCGCAGCTAAGGGGAAAAGTTATAGAGCAGCCCCTTTCCGAATTCCTGAAAACCACCAGAATCAAAACGCCGGGTATTGCATTTTTTAAATTCAGCCGTCAAGATGAGTGACAAGCAGATTGAAAATGTCTTCGGGGGGGCGAGTAGCGTCCAGCAAAACGCAGGTTTCCGGGTTTTCCTTTGCTATTGCCCGGTAGCCTTGGCGAACCCGCTCAAAGAAACCGTTATCTTCCTGTTCAATGCGGTCTGCCTTGCCTCTGGATTTGTCTTTTTGCTGCCTTTCCCTGCTCAAGGAAACGGGAATGTCCAGAATAAATGTTTTTGGAAAAAAATCCCCGCAGGTTACGCGGAGCAGATTTTTTATAGTATCCATGTTCAGCCCTCTGCCATAACCCTGATATGCAAGCGTGCTGTACGCAAAGCGGTCTGCCAAAACCGCAACTCCCTTTTCCAAAGCCGGTTTTATTGATTCGTGGAGCAACTGAGCACGTGCGGCATTGTACAAGAGCAATTCGGTGATGTCGCTCATTTTGCCCTTGTGCGCGGGGTTCAACAAAATTTGCCGCACCGCTTCGGAAATTTCCGTTCCGCCCGGTTCCCTTATTTTCAAAACCTTCAGACCTCTGCTTTTAAACAGACTTTCCAAAGAAGCAATCTGAGTGCTTTTCCCGGAGCCATCTATGCCTTCCAAGCAAATGAAATTTTTGAACACAGGAGGAATATAGCAAAACGGCGAACCCCCCGGCCAAATAATGCGTAATTGTAATTTCTATATTGATTCCTATATGAAAAAAGCACCCCTTTTCTTTCTGTTTCTTTTCGCTCTTGCCGCCTACGGCCAGCAGGGGCAGAGTTTCTTGGATTCCAGAGACGGCAAAAAATATAAAACAGTCAAGATAGGCAATCAGACTTGGATGGCAGAGAATTTGAATTACGATGCAAAAAGCAGCAAATGCTATGACAACAAACCGGAGAATTGCACAAAGTATGGTCGTTTGTATAATTGGGAAACGGCTATGAAGGCTTGCCCTCCCGGCTGGCATTTGCCAAACGAAAGCGAGTATGAAATGTTGAATGAGGCAGTTGGCGGAGAAGAAGTGGCAGGGAAAAAGCTAAAAGCCAAGAGCGGCTGGAATCACGGCGGCAACGGCACGGATGAATACGGTTTTTCAGCCCTGCCGGGCGGCGACGGCAACTTGGATGGCAGTTTCTACGATGTCGGCGGTAGCGGCCTCTGGTGGAGTGCCAGAGAGTACTACGATAGCAACGTCGTCTACTACCGGATCATACACTACCGTAGTGAGGGTGCATACTGGAGCAACGGCAGCAAGTCTCTCTTGCGATCGGTTCGTTGTCTGCTTACCTTTTGAACTTTTCCTTAACCTCCTCCAAAGACATACCTTTTTCCAAAAGGGAAAAGATTTCTTCACGGCCTCTAGCCTCGCCAATGACAATGCCCCTAGCTTTGCCTCTAGCTACGCCAATAGCCTCACCTCTAGCCAAGCCTTCCTTTCTGGCAAACTTCATTGACGCGTTGTAATCAAGCATATTCATACGATTTGCCTCATATTCAGAGAGTTCCTTCGCTGTAAAATTAGAAATTCTCGCAATCTCAAATATCCTGTCAAACAACTCTCCCTCCAATTCCTTTGGCTTCTCTTTAAGTTTATGGGCGTTACAGAGAGTAAACAAGAGCTTATCCTGGAAGCTACTGCACTCCTTTATGCTTTTATTGAATCTGGCAAGACGAACAAACACGAGGTTTAGGTAGTCATACCTGATTTCAGGGTGTTCTTCATTGCAAAGGCAAAGGTATTGCACCACACTATCATTACCCTTGCCAAAACAAAGGTCGTAGTTGAGGAAATTGAGCGAATATAGGTTTGGGAAGTTAAAATCCCAGTCCTCGCCCTTGTGGGCGCTGTCCGCAATAGCCATGCTCAAATAGTAGATTACCCTCTTGATGAAATGCTCTTGCCTCCCTATTTGCATTTCAACTATAAACCTGTTTCCCATTGAATCCTGGCATCTTATGTCAAGGATGGCATCCCTGCTGGCCTTGGTTTGCCCTTGGATGTATGGGTTTTGGATAACGACTTGCGTTATTGGGTGAGCGAGTTTCCTTTCAAGGAAAGCATTTAGCAAAGCTATAAGCAGGTTTTCGCCTCCTTCGCTTGCGAATGTTTTTTTGAAAGGGAAATCCAGCGTGAGCTGGGCAAATTTGCCTTTCGGCGCGAGTTTTGAATAAGTCTTCATATGTACTTAGACGGAAAAAAGGGGCAAAAAGTTCCGAAAAGCCTCATTTTGCAACAGTTGTTGACGCTTTTTATCATTTTTTCTACTTTTTCTTGTTTTCTGTTCGTTGTATCAAGAATGAGCCATGACCGGATTCAAATAAACTCCCTCAATGCTGTCCACCTGTGCCTTTCCCTGTTGTTGCGAATTGCGGTTTCCAAGGAGCCGTGGCTCGCTAGAACCCATATATTTTCCTTTGCCCTTGTAACAGCGGTATATAGCAAATTTCTTTGCAGCATGATGGAGTGTGAATAGTCAAGGATTACCGCTACGGACTTGTATTCACTGCCCTGGCTCTTATGCACGGTGCAGGCGTAGGCAAGGGTTAAATGCTCAAATTCGTCTCCTTCTATGCTCACCGTCTTTCCGTCAAAATCCACCTCTATTTTTTTTGCCGGCGGCATAACTTTTATTATGCGCCCCAAATCGCCGTTAAAAATATCCTTTTCGTAGTTGTTTCTGAGCTGCATAACAGGGTCGCCAATCTGCCAGTATATGCCCCTGTAATCAAAACCATAAGCGTTGAAATTCAGGATTTTCTGCAAAAAAGCGTTCAGATTTTGCGTTCCCAGAATTCCCTTGTGCATGGGAGTTAAAACCTGAAGTTCATTATTTTTAGACAGTTCGCTCAAAATGGAAAGCGCCTCTTCCGAATTTTTGTATTGTATGTAGTGAAAATGCGAACCGTCCTTTGTGTTAGGCAAATGCCCTGCCAAAATGCGGTGGGCGTTCTCGGCTATGTCGCTTTGGTCATTGTGCCTGTATATTTTTGAGAGCCGCGCGGAATTTACATCCGGAGAGGATAAAATTTCCCTTAAAACATTGCCGGGGCCAACGCTCGGCAACTGGTCGGCATCGCCTATCAAAATCAACTGCGTGCCGGGTTTTAAGGCGCGCATCAAATCGGCGGCGAGTTCGTTGTCTATCATTGAACTTTCGTCTATTATAACGCAGTCCGCTCCAAGGGGGTTCATTTCGTTTCTGGAAAAAAGCCCGGAAACAGGGTCTATTTCCAGAAGGCGGTGAATGGTGCTTGCCTTGAAACGGCAAACTTCCGCCATGCGGCGAGCCGCCCGCCCNGTGGGGGCGGCGAGCATCACCTTCTTTTTTTGCAGGTTCAAAATGTGCAGCACGCCTTTGAGTATGGTNGTTTTGCCNGTGCCCGGCCCCCCCGTGATAACAAAAAAATTGCCGGAAACAGCATTCTTAATAGCAGACAACTGTTCCTCGCTGTATTCTATTCCCTGTATGCTTGCCGCATAATTTGCATCCGCATCCAGGTGCGAGGTTTCTTCGCCAAAATCAAAGGAACGGCGAATAAATGCACCGATATATTTTTCCGCATTGTAGAGTTCGGGAAGCCAAACCCGNTCGTTCTGTACATGCACCTTTCCNTCCTTATGCAATCCGGCCAGGGCGGAATAAAGACAGTCAAAAATATCATCATCGGGGTCGTAGGGNACTATGTGCAAAAAATTCATGGTGTTTTGCAGCAGATTTTCCTTTGGCATAAAGGAATGGCCGCCGTCATACTTGGCTTCNCTTAGCACATTCAGTATGGCGGCACGCAGGCGGAGCAGGTTTGTGTTTTCTTCAAAACCCAGTATTCTCGCCGCATTGTCTGCAATTTCAAAAGGGTAGGCAAAGGGTTCTTCGCACAGGATGTATGGATTTTCGCCGACCATGTTTTCCATATCCTCTCTGTATATATTCCACACGTTCATGGCTTTTGCGCCTGTGAATCCCAATTTGTAAAGAAAGAGCAANGCCTTTCTGCTCTCCTGTTGCAGGTTCCAGTCGTCTATAAACTTTTCCAGTTTTTTTCCGCTAAGTCCCCTTACCGNCCCTTTCAGCTTATCCGGGTCATTGTCTAGAATATGCGGCAAATCCTCCCCAAAAATCGCCACCAGTTTTTCCGCTGTTTTTTCGCCTATCCCCGCAAAAACCCCGCTTGCCAGATACGCAATTAAACCGCTTTCCCCCTTTGGCTGCAAAATTTCGCAACCCGTAACCGCAAACTGNTTCCCGAACTTGTGATGTTCCCCCCAATCCCCGGTTAAACGCACCCTTTCCCCTGCATGAACAGGCGGAAAATTNCCCGCAGCAATTTCGTCTAATTTGTCCCCTTTTATNCGCGCAACCGTAAAACCGTTTCGCTCGTTTGCGAATATTACGGANGATATAATACATTCCAGAGTTTGGGACATTTGGGGAAGGTAGAAAACAAATATGGCAATAAGTTAATTATTTTAATGACGAGTTGTTTACATATTTTTTAAATTTCCCCCCTTTTGTCATAAAAAAGGTAAGTTAGCAGGGGGTATTTTTGCCATTTTTTGAAATCATAGTTTATATATTTTCTATGTAAGTTTTAAAAAAGGGTTTATTATGAACAAGTTTTTGTTTTCGTCGTTTCTGGTTGTTACAACCGGTCTGTTATTTTCCTGCGCATCGGAAGATGAATCGGGTGAAGGTCCTTCAAGTCCTTCTACCGGCGAGGTTAGCAGCAGCAGTGTTTTATCCGTTCAGGGGAGTTCGTCCAGCGTAATCGCTTCCCCGAGTTCTTCTAGCACAACAACATCTCCCGTTTCTAGTAGTTCGGATGTATCTTTGTCATCCAGTTCCACATCTCCCGTTTCCAGTAGTTCGGATGTATCTTTGTCATCCAGTTCGGCAGTAGTTGTCGGAGGAGATAACGAGCCAGTGACAATCGGGACCCAAGTTTGGATGAAGCGGAATTTGGATGTGGAAGTTGAAGGTAGTAAATGTTATGACGATGACCCTGCAAACTGCGATATCTATGGTCGTCTTTATAATTGGGCAACAGCGATGAACCTTCCGTCAAGCTGTAACTCGGATTTTTGCTCGAGTCAGATACAGTCACCTCATCAGGGTATATGCCCTTCCGGTTGGCATATTCCGAGCAATGAAGATTGGGATAAATTGTATCGTTTTGCAGATGGTAGTACAGGTACAGAAAGTTCTTACGGTACTTACAATAGTCCTACGGCAGGCGGCAAGTTAAAGTCAACGTCTCTCTGGAATGATTATAATGGAGAATCCGGTAATGGCACGGATGAATTCGGATTTTCCGCCCTGCCGGGTGGCGTCGGCAATCCCAATGGCAGTTTCGGCAATGTCGGCGACGTCGGCCACTGGTGGAGTGCCAGTGAGTACGAGGACGTCGGCAGACTCACTTACCTCAGGTACGTGAGCTACCACAAGTACGCATACGGAAGCATGAACAATAAGTTGCTCTTGTTTTCTGTTCGTTGCCTGCAGGACTAAGCGGTTGGGGTGCTTGCACCCTAGCCAATCCCACTTGCCAAAAAGCATATTACAAACCTCCGAAGCGTTAGTTTTTCACAAATTTAATGTTTTCTCAATCTCCGGCAAAGACATACCCTTTTTCAAAAGGGCAAACACTTCTTCCCTGCCCCTAGCCTCACCAATGGCAATGCCTTCATCTCTGCCAATGGCCACACCTTCATCTCTGCCAATAGCCAAGCCTTCCTTCCTGGCGAACTTCATTGACGCATTATAATCAAGCATATTCATACGACTTGCCTCATATTCAGAGAGTTCTTCTGCACTAAAATTAGTAATTC